>Ga0335083_10005953_pt1 | contig 15369 bp, 10 predicted proteins | sample Lox_Sample_42_FD_206716 | JGI IMG/M metagenome (GOLD analysis project Ga0335083, IMG submission 206716) | Soil microbial communities from Loxahatchee National Wildlife Refuge, Florida, United States - Lox_Sample_4.2 | ecosystem: Environmental > Terrestrial > Soil > Wetlands | place: USA... | reverse complement strand
CACGGAATTTCCGAAGGGATCTTTGGGCGTTTCGGTGACTTCTTCCATCAGGACCCAGTTCTTGCCCGAGCGCTTGCGCATCGCAATGACGCCATCGTGGATTGCCTGGACGTTGCGTTCGCGGTAGTAGGCAATGTAACTCGCGTAGAGTTCGGCGTCGTTCTGCTTCGAGGCTGCCGTCTCGGAGATGCGGTGCTGCGCATACTCGGCGGGGTCTTGCTTGTGGCCCATCAGCACCCAGGCGTCGCAGCCGGTGCCCTCGAGCCATTCTGCGACGCGCTCCTGCCAGCTCTGACCCTTCACCTGGGCCCATTCGCAGAGAAGCTGGAAGTATCCGCCCTCGTTGAGATAGTCCGGGGCCTGTTTCACGAATTGGCGGCAGAGCTGGTCGAGGTCCATCGGGTTCTCGCAAAATAGATAGCGACCACCCGGGCTGATGAAGAACGGAGGATTGGAAACGATGAGATCAAATCTGCGGTTGACGACGGGGGCATAGCCGTCGCCGACGATGCACTCGATGTTCTCGACGCCGTTCAGGCGCGCGCTGAAGGAAGCGTACGTGACGGCGCGAGGATTCAGATCGGTGGCCACGACTTCCTCGCTATGCGCGGAAGCGGTCAGGGCCTGAATCGCGTTGCCCGTGCCGAGGTCGAGCGTGGCTCGCGATGGCCTGCGGATGGTGAATCGTGAAAGCAGCTTGCTGGTGGGATTGGGCCAGAGGACGAACTCCGGGTCGGCCGCGTCGATTCTGACCGTGTGATCGCACGCGGAAAGAAATCCGTCGCTGGGGAATAGCATGATCTCGGCAGCCAGTTGATTGCCGGCTTTGCGGAGCAGCCCACATCCGAGCGACAGATCAACAAACCAGTCGGGCACCAGATTGGTGATTGCCGAAAGATCCTGAGGAACTCCCAGCCAGAACCAGCGGACCAATGCGCTCAACAGGTCAGGCTCGCGGGTCGCGTCGAGCAGCCGGGGGATATTTCTCAGCCGGGAGGACGGCAATTCGTTGAAAAATCCCCGTTCCCGCAGGTTTTTCTCTTCGAAGCCAGCGTCCTGCAGGAAGCTTCGAAGCTGCTGCGCGTCGCTGCGGGAGATCAATTGGAGCATTTGGCCTTCGAGGTCACACAGGTAACACCACTTTGGTGGTGTGGCGCGGCGAAGTGAAGAATACTACACTCGCAAACTGAGTCCGGTAGCCGTCTCTTCGGACTCGATCCGTAACATCCAAGGAACACAAAGCAAAACCCTTACGTGCAATCCTTGACACTCCCATTAGCGTGTGATAAATCTTTGCACCACTCTTGTGCAGAAGTCTTTCTGCGCAACGAATCCCCCCGCAACCTGCACTATGGCAGTGGGCGAGGAGTGCCCGGAAGGGTGATCTCCCAGCGATCAAAGTCGGTAAAAGGAAAACATCATGGCCAGACAAAGCGCCCAACATAAGCTGGATCGAGTACGTCCGCCACGCGTACAAATCACCTACGACGTAGAGATCGGCGGAGCTATTGAGATCAAGGAGCTGCCTTTTGTCACAGGCGTTCTCGGCGATTTCACCGGCCAGCCCGAACAGCCGCTTCCCAAACTCAAGGACCGCAAGTTTGTCGAAGTCAATCCCGACAACTTTGACACCGTGCTGGAAGGCATGAAGCCGCACCTGTCGTACGCGGTGGAGAACAAGCTGAGCGACGATCCCGGAGCGCCGCAGCTTAAAGTCGACCTGAAGTTCAAGAAGATGGAAGACTTCGAGCCCGGCAATGTGGCCAAGCAGGTGAAGCCGCTGAAAGAGCTGCTGGACCTTCGCACTCGCCTCGCCGATCTGCGCGGCCAACTCCAGGGCAACGACAAACTCGAAGAAGTCCTGCTCGATGCGGTGGGCAACACGGAAAAGCTCGACAAGCTGAAGGGCGAAATCGAGCCCAAAGGAGGAGGCTCCAATGGCTGATGCCAAGAAGCAGAGCGGGGCGGCAACCACAACCATCGAGAAAGAGCAGGGAGGCCTGCTTGATCAGATTGTTGAGTCCGGACGCTTTGGTCAGGAAGCCAGCGCCAAGGAACGCGGCAAGAACCTGGTAAAGGAATTCGTGGCGCAGGTTCTCGACGGGTCGATGACCGTCGCGAAAGACGCCGAGATGATGATCAACGCGCGCATCGCGCAGATCGATCATCTGCTCTCGATTCAGCTCAACGAGATCATGCATCACGCGTCGTTCCAGAAGCTGGAAGGCTCCTGGCGCGGCCTGAAGCACCTGATGGATCACAGCGAGACGGGAACGCAGCTCAAGATCCGCGTGCTCAATGTGACCAAGAAGGAACTTCTGCGGGACATTGAAAAGGCTCCCGAGTTCGACCAGAGCGCGCTGTTCAAGAAAGTCTACGAAGAAGAATACGGAGTATTCGGCGGAGCGCCGTTCGGAGCCCTGATCGGTGACTACGAGTTCGGAAAGCATCCCGAAGACCTGGCGCTGCTGGAAGGCATTTCGCACGTGGCGGCGCAGGCGCACGCGCCGTTTGTCAGCGCGGCGGCTCCCGATCTGTTGAACCTGGAGAGCTTCACCCAACTCGACGCGCCTCGCGACCTGGCGAAGATTTTCGACAGCACGGAATATGCGAAGTGGAAGTCATTCCGTTCCAGCGAAGATTCCCGCTACGTGGCGCTGTGCCTGCCCAGAACGCTTTCGCGCCTGCCTTACGGCAAAGACACCAAGCCGATTGACGAGTTCGCGTATGAAGAGCACGTCGATGGCACGGATCACTCCAAGTATCTCTGGATGAACGCGGCGTATTCGCTGGGAACGCGCATGACGAATTCGTTCTCGCAATATGGGATGTGCGTGGCCATGCGCGGCGTGGAAGGCGGCGGTCTGGTCGAAGGCCTGCCGACGCACAACTTCTACACCGACGAAGGCGACATCGCGCTCAAGTGCCCGACGGAAATCCCGATCACGGATCGCCGCGAAAAAGAACTCGCGGATCTCGGTTTCGTTCCGCTGGTGCACTGCAAAGGCACGGATTACGCGGCTTTCTTCAGCGCGCAGAGCTGCCAGAAGCCGAAGCTGTATGACACGGACTCGGCAAATGCCAACGCGCGGTTATCGACGCAGATTCCTTACATCATGGCCGTCTCCCGTTTTGCGCACTATCTGAAGGCGATGATGCGCGACAAGATCGGCAGCTTCATGTCGCGTGGCGAGGCGGAAGTATTCCTGAACCGCTGGATCACGAACTATGTGACGCCCGACGACAACGCGTCGCCAGCGACCAAGGCGCAGCGTCCGCTGCGTGAGGCGCGCATCGACGTGACGGAAGTGGCAGGCAAGCCCGGCGTTTACCGCGCGGTTGCCTTCCTGCGTCCTCACTTCCAGCTGGACGAGCTTACGGTTTCGTTGCGGTTGGTGGCTGATCTTCCGGCGGCGGCCAAGTAAGGTTGCCAGACGGAAGGCGTTGTTCAGGGCCGTTTGTGGATTTGATCGAGTCTTTCAACTTCGGCGTAAAGGAGAAGTGAAATGGCGGTAAATGCTTATTGCATTATTGACGGTGTTCCCGGACCAAGCACAAGCCTGTCCAACGCGATCGACATCCTGTCGTTCAGTTTCGGGTCTTCGAATACGGCGGTATTCGGCCCGGGATCGTCCGGCGGCGAATCGAGAGCGGGACGCGCCGACGTCAGCAACGTCAGCATCATGAAGGTGCTCGACAAGACTTCGCCCCAGCTGTTTGAAAACTGCGTGACCGGCGACTACATCAAGTCGGTCGAAGTGCAGTATTTCAAGCCGATGGGCAACAAGCAGGAAGTGTATTTCAAGATCCGCATGGAAAACGTGCTGATCACCTCCGTTCAGCTTTCGGGATCGAACGAGAATCCGAGCGAGTCGGTTTCGTTTGCCTTCGCCAAGGTAAAGGTCAGCTACAACCCCGAGAAGGACGGCAAGCTGCAGGGCTTCGTGGACAAGGGTTTCGACGTCGAAAAACTTGCCAGCTGGTAAGAAGTAACTTCAAGGCCGGTGCCAGTGAAAGCAAAGGAGCTTTTCGAAGTACGCGAAGCGGAGAGAGAGGCCACTGCCTATCTCCGCGACCATCCCATGGATGTGGCTTCGCGTACATTTTTGTTCGAACTCCTTTGCTTCGCTGGCGACTACACCCGTGCCGAGAAGCAGCTGGGTGTGCTGGCGCAGGGACATGGCGACCGCGAGATGGGCGCGATCGTCTACTATGCGGCGCTTCATGCCGAGAAAACGCGGCATGAACTATTCGAGAAGCAGAACTTTCCCAAAGATTCCATCGCTCCTCCCTCTCCCGGCACGTTAAACGGGAAACCATTTCAGACGATCCGCGACGCCGATCCCGATATCGGAGCGCGTCTCGAGGTCTTCGCTGCCGGCGCTTACTTATGGATTCCGTTCGAGCACATCGCATCGCTCGACATGGAGCCGCCCAAGCGCCTGCGCGATACGCTGTGGACTCCGGCATTCGTAACGACCGGCCCTTCATTCAAAGGCACGGACATTGGCGAAGTTTTGATTCCGGCGATTTATCCCTTCTCGTGGAAGAGCCAGAATGAATCTGTCTGGCTGGGGCGTGTGACGGAGTGGGCCGGAGACGATGAAGGAAACGAATATCCGTCAGGGCAGAAGACGCTGCTGGTGGACGATGAGGAAGTTCCGTTCCTGGAAGTACGTTCGTTGAAGTTTGACCAGCCGGCCACTCAAGCTACGGCCGACTGATCTGGATAATTGCCCATGCCACTGCGCGACGATCTTCTGACCCCAATTCCGGGCGACAACCCAAGCGGTGTGTACCTGCGCCACGATACGAAGCTGCTGACCTACGACAAGATCAAGGAAGCGCGACGTCAGGACGACGAACTGGCGCAGGGCGACTGGCAGCATGACCGCAAGGTGGCGGACTATCCGCTGGAAGCGAAGCTTTGCCAGGAAGCGCTGGCGACGAAATCGAAAGATCTGCAACTGGCCGCGTGGCTGACCGAGGCGCAGCTTCACATCGAAGGTTATGCTGGGTTGCTGCAGGGATTGAATCTGTGCGTGGCGCTGGTGCGCGATTTTTGGGACACCGTTTACCCGCCGATCGAAGATGGCGACCTGGAATTGCGCGCAGGTCCGTTGGAGTTCGTGGGAACCGGACTCGATTTCGCGCTGAAATCGCGCCCGCTATCGAAAGCAGGATACGACTGGTTCAAGTACAAAGAGTCGCGCGCGATTGGCTACGACGACGCCAGCAAGAGCGACAAGGAGCGCAAGGCACGCGAAGAAAAAATCGCCGAAGGAAAGCTGGCGGCCGATGTTTTCGATAAGTCGTTTGTCGAGACTCCGAAGGCTTTTTATTTCCAGGGCGAAAAAGATCTCGATGGCTGCCTGGCGACGCTGCAGTCGCTGAACGAAATTTGCGACGAAAAGTTTGGAAACTCGGGACCGTCGCTGGGGAAATTGAAGACCTCGCTGGAAGAAGTGCGTCACTCGGTACATCAGTTGCTTGAGAAAAAGCGCGAGACTGAGCCTGATCCTGTGGAAGCCGTGCCTTCTGCGGACGGAACGGTGGCGGGCGCCGCCGCTGGTGCAGTTTCTTCCGGAGGCGGGCCGGGAATTACGATTTCTGTTTTAACCAGTTCCGAGCCTGCGGACCGTCGCGACGCCATCGCTACCGTCGCTCGTGTGGCTGCGTTACTGCGCCAGCAGGATCCACACAATCCCGCGCCGTATCTGATGATGCGCGGCCTGCGCTGGGGAGAACTGCGGGGCGCAAAAGGAATTACAGATCAGCGGCTGCTCGAAGCACCGACGACCGAACTCCGGCAGCATGTGAAGCGCCTGGCCATCGCGAAGAAATGGGCTGAGTTGCTTGAGACAGCAGAAAACGCAATGTCTCTGCCTTGCAGCCGCGCATGGCTCGACTTGCAGCGGCTGGTGGTAGGCGCCTGTGCCGGATTGGGCGAGGAATACGAACCGATCGCGACCGCGATCAAATCTGAATTGAAAGCGCTGCTCGGTGATCTGCCGCAGTTACTCGATGCCGTATTACTTGACGACACACCGGCCGCGAATCCGGAAACGCGCACGTGGCTGCAGTCCCTCGGTTCGCCGCAGGGCGATGCCGTTCCGGCGATCGCAGAGACTCCAGCGCCAGCCGAAGGGGAATCTGCCGCTCCGGTGCCGGCTTCATCGAACGGGCATGCGTCTTCGCACTGGCTGGATCACACTGCGGATCCCTATGCGCTAGCCCAGGACACGTTGAAAGCCGGGCAGGCGGAAAAAGCATTTGAGATCATGCGCAAGGAAATTGCGCGGCAGAAATCCGGCCGGGGACGCTTTGAGCGCACCATGCAGCTGGTGGAACTTTGCGTCGCGGCGGGGAAAGATACGATCGCGCAGCCGCTGCTGGACGATCTGGCGCAGAAAATCGAAGACCATAAACTCGACGATTGGGAAGACAAAGAGATGGTCGCGGCTGCGCTGGCCACGATTATGCGCATTAGCCGACGGGTTCTCGATGACGAGAGCGAGAAGAGAAGATTATTTGAACGCATCTGCCGGCTTGATCCGGTGCGCGCACTCAGCGCAGGTTAACCGCGATGGCAAGAACGCCCGGCGACATCACGGTCACGCTCTCGGTGCTCGACCGGCTCATTGACCGCGAGCCCAAGTCCCAATCGGAAGCGCCGCTCACGCGGTCGCAGTCCGTTCGGCTGCTCAAAGCGGCCGTGCAGCGCGACCTGGAGTGGCTGCTCAACACCCGCCGCATTTTCCAGGAACCGGATGAATCGCTGAAAGAAGTGAACCGTTCGGCCTACGTCTACGGTCTGCCGGATTTCTCGCAGTACACCATGATCTCCGCGCAGGACCAGGCGAAGCTCCTCAAGCAGCTTCTCAATACGATCAAGATGTTCGAGCCGCGTCTGGGCAATGTGCGGCTTGTGCCGATCGAGACGACGGAGAAAGGCATTCAGCAATTCCGTCTGCGCATTGAAGCCATGCTGCTGATGGATCCTTCGCCCGAGCCGGTTTCATTCGACACGTTGATCGGTTTGAAGTCGGGAACCTGCAAGATCTCCGGAGGCCCCAATGCGGGATGACCTCCTTCTGTACTACGAGCGCGAACTGGATTATCTGCGCAAAACGGCAACGCAGTTTGCGGAGAAGAATCCGAAGGTCGCGTCCCGGCTCGTGCTCGAGCCGACCAAGTGCGAAGATCCCCACGTAGAACGACTCCTGGAAGCCTTCGCTTTTCTTGCGGCGCGCGTTCACCTGAAGATCGACGACGAGTTCCCGGAAATCAGCGAGGCGATGCTGACGGTGATTTATCCGCAGCTGGTGCGGCCGATTCCGTCCATGTCGATCGTGGAATTCCAGCCCGATCCGGAAAAAGGCAAGTTGAGCACGGCGCTGCCGATTGCCCGCGGCTCGGCTCTGCATTCGCGGCCGGTTTCGGGCGCGCCCTGCACTTTTCGCACGTGTTACGACACGGTCTTATGGCCGGTAAACGTGGCGAACGCAGAGTGGAAGGCTCCCAGCCGGTTGTCGCCACCGGTGAAGACAAGCGATTCTTCCGCGGCAATTCGGCTCGAACTGAATTGTGCGCCGGATGTGAACTTCAAGGCGCTCAAGATTGATCGCCTGCGCTTCTATCTCGATGGTGAAGGCGGCCTGATCAATACGCTCTACGAGCTATTGTTTACGCGCCTCAACCGCATTCTCGTGCGAGACCCCAGTCCTGGATCAAAGGTGCATCCCATCACGCTGCCCGCTTCAGCCCTGCGAGCTGTCGGCTTCGGAAAAGAGGAAGGCATGGTGCCGTACTCCGACCGTTCGTTCGCCGGGCACCGCATGCTGATGGAGTACTTCAATTTTCCGGAGAAGTTCTTCTTCGTCGACCTTACCGGCCTTGAGAGTTTGTGGGGCGCAGGTTTCGACAAGAACGTCGAGTTCGTTTTTCTACTGGGCGAAGTGGAAGGGGACGAGCGGCGGCAGCGGCTGGAGCTTGAGCTTTCGAAGAAGACTTTCCGGCTGAATTGCGCTCCGGTGGTGAACCTGTTCGCACAAGTGGCTGAGCCGGTCCGGCTGAGCCAGCGTAAATACGAATACCAAGTGATTCCTGACGTGCGGCGGCCTTATGCGACTGAGATCTATTCCGTCGACGAAGTGAATTGCATCGATACGACGACGCAGGAGACTACGACTTTCGAGCCGTTCTACTCGCTGCGGCATTCGACGACCGGTAACGACCAGCAGTGCTTCTGGACGGTGCGACGCCGTCCGTCGGCGCGAGCGAACGATGAAGGCACGGACATGTTTCTGTCCCTGGTCGATCTCTCAATGCGGCCAGTTACTCCTGACGGCAGCGTCTTGTCAGTCCGCACGACCTGCACCAATCGAGACCTGCCATCGCGGCTGCCATTCGGCATGGAAGAGGGAGACTTCGAACTGGAAGGCGGCTCGGCTCTGAAACGGATCGTCGCGTTGCGCAAGCCCACTGCGCCAGTGCGCCCGCCATCCGGCAAGAGCGCGTTGTGGCGCCTGATTTCGCACTTGTCGCTGAACTATCTGTCGCTGGTCGAAGGTGGTAAAGATGCCTTCCAGCAGATTTTGCGCCTCTATGACATCGGTCGTTCGGCGTATTCCCAGAACGTGATCGACAGCGTGGTGAGGCTCAAGAGCACGCGCCACTTCGCTCCGGTGCGCTCGGATAACGGAACCACTTTCGCGCGCGGCACCCGCGTGGAGCTCGAACTGGACGAAGACCAGTTTGTGGGTGGCGGCGCGTTCCTGTTTGCCAGCGTAGTCGAAAGATTTCTGGGACTGAGCGCATCGCTCAACAGTTTTACGCAGCTTGTAGTCTCGACATCGCAGCGCAAGGAAATTTTGCACGAGTGGAAGCCGCGGGCAGGACGGAGGATTCTGGTATGAGCGACGCTCCTATCAACCTGCCGCCGATCAACCCGCTAGCGGTGGCGCAACCTGTGGCAGAGGATGCTCCGGTCTATGCCTCTGAAATGGATCGGGCGCTGCGCGAAGACGGGCCATCGTTCGAATTCTTCCAGGCCGTAGCTCTCTTGCAACGGTTGCGCCTGAATGAGAAGCGCCCGGTCGGACACTTCTCCAATCCCGAAGACGAGGCCGTGCAGTTCAGGGTCAACAACGGGCTTGCGTTTCCGGCGAGCCAGGTTCAGTCCATCCGCGACCGGGACGATGCGCCGCCGGAGATGAAAGTGAACTTCATGGGCATCACCGGGCCCAATGGAGTTCTGCCGTATTGCTACACCGAGTTGATTCTGGAACGGCTGCGCGCGAAAGACCCGGCGCTCGAGGCTTTTCTCGACATCTTCAACCACCGGATGATCTCCTTTTTCTATCGTGCGTGGGAAAAGTATCGCTTCCCGGCGACTTACTATCGCGGCGACGACATCTTCACCCATCATCTGCTCGACCTGATCGGACTGGGTACACCGGGACTCACGAACCGGCAGGCGATCCCTGACAATGCCTTGCTGCACTACGCCGCGCTGGTGGGCGCGCATGCGCGATCGGCCGAAGCGCTCGAAGAAATACTCCACGGATATTTTGAAGTGCCTGCCGAGGTTGAGCAGTTCGCGGGCGCATGGTACCGTTTGGACGCCTCGTCGCAGTGCAGCATGAACGACGAAGGCGAGGACTCGGAAAAGCTGGGCTCGGGCGTGGTGGTGGGCGACGAGATATGGGATCAGCAATCGCGAGTATGCGTGAAGCTTGGTCCGCTGAGCCTGGAGCAATACACGAATTTTCTCCCCGGCGGATCGGCGCATGAACCGCTGAAGGCGATCGTCAAGTTTTTCTCCAACGATGAACTCGATTTTGAAGTAAAGCTGGTGTTGCAGCGGGACGATGTGCCGAAGTGCGAAGTGGGCGGCGAAGATGAAGCCGCGCCACGGCTGGGATGGGTTTCCTGGCTGAAATCGGTTCCACTTGATCACAATCCCGGCGACACAATTCTGAATCTTTGAGCGGAGGCACTGTGGGGCCAAATCTTAAATCGCTGATTGGGAAATTGAACGATCAGGCGCGTTCGGCGCTCGAAGGCGCGGCCGGTCTCTGCCTGTCGCGCACACACTACGACATTGAAGTCGAACATTTCCTGATGAAGTTGCTCGACTCATCGGACAACGATTTCGCCAGCATCGCGCGGCATTTCGAGATCGACAAATCGCGTTTGACCGCGGAATTGACGCGCAGCCTCGACAAGCTGAAATCAGGCAACGCGCGCACGCCCGCCATCAGCCCGACGATTCTGAAGATGCTGGTGAGCGCGTGGACGTTTGGCTCCATCGACTACAACGCCGGGCAAATTCGCACGGGATATACGATCGTCGCGCTGGTAACGGACGACGAATTGCGCCGCCTGGTGCGCGAGACCAGCCGCGAGATGCAGAAGATCGACCCGGAAGCACTGCGCAAGGATTTCGCGGCGATCGTGGCGACATCGCACGAGGAAGTCGCGCCCGCATCGACAGGACAGAGCGCCGGGCCGGACACTCCGGCGGTTCGCGCCGCGGGCGGCAAGACGCCTAATCTCGACCAGTTCACGGTCAATCTCACCGAGAACGCGAAGATCGGCAAGATCGATCCGGTGCTCGGGCGTGATTTCGAAATCCGCCAGGTCATCGACATCCTCACACGACGGCGGCAGAACAATCCGATCCTTACGGGCGAAGCCGGGGTCGGAAAAACGGCTGTGGTGGAGGGATTCGCTTTGCGCGTCGCGCAAGGAGACGTGCCGCCTCCGCTGAAAAACGTGATCATCCGCACGCTCGATCTTGCGCTTTTGCAGGCGGGAGCAGGGGTGAAGGGCGAATTCGAAAACCGCCTTAAGGGTTTGATCGAGGAAGTGAAGGCCTCGCCGATTCCCATCATTTTGTTCATCGACGAAGCGCACACGATGATCGGCGCGGGCGGCCAAGCGGGGCAGAATGATGCCGCCAACCTGCTGAAACCCGCGCTTGCGCGCGGAGAGTTGCGCACCATCGCGGCCACGACGTGGTCGGAGTACAAGAAATATTTTGAGAAAGATCCCGCGCTGGCGCGGCGCTTCCAGGTCGTGAAAGTAGAAGAACCGAGCGAAGCGCAGTGCATGGTGATGATGCGCGGCATTGTCTCTTCGCTGGAAAAGCACCATAAGGTCCGGATCCTCGACGAAGCCGTGGCTGCCGGTGTTCGGCTTTCGAATCGCTATCTCGCCGGACGTCAGCTTCCAGACAAGGCGGTCAGCGTGCTCGACACGGCGTGCGCGCGCTTGTCGCTGGGACAGAACGCGACGCCTGCCGCGATTGAGGATTCGGTCCGACAACTCGACGATCTCGAAGTGCAGGAACGCGTGCTGAACCGCGAAACCGCGGTCGGCGTGGACCACAGTGAGCGGCTTGCCAACATCGGCAAACAGAAGGCCGACGTCCAAGGCAAGCTCAACGCCATGCGCGAGCGTTGGGACAAGGAAAAAGACCTGGTCGCGAAGATTCGCGACATTCGCGGGAAGCTCGAAGGTGAAAAGCCTCCGGCTGCTGCGGCAGCACCCGCGCCGGACGGCAAAACCGCGACCGCGCCGGCAGCGCCAGCGCCCGAAGTGAAACCGGAAGAATTGCGCAAGCAACTGAAAGATCTGGAAACTCAGCTCTCGACCTTGCAGGGCGAGTCTGGCCTGATTCGGGTCTGCGTCGACGCGCACATCGTCGGCGATGTGATCTCAGGCTGGACAGGAATTCCCGTCGGCAAGATGGTGAAGGATGAGATTCAAAGCATCCTGTCGCTGCAGAAACTGCTTGGTAACCGTGTCATCGGCCAATCTTATGCGCTTGAGGTCATCAGCCAGCGCATCGAGACATCCCGCGCGGGAATGGATGATCCCAACAAGCCGGTCGGCGTATTCATGCTGATTGGCCCGAGCGGCGTCGGCAAGACCGAGACCGCGCTCGCTCTCTCTGACCAGCTCTACGGCGGCGAGCAGAACCTCATCACGATCAACATGTCGGAGTTCCAGGAATCGCACACCGTGTCCACGCTGAAAGGCTCGCCTCCGGGATACGTCGGCTACGGGGAAGGCGGCGTTCTCACTGAGGCGGTGCGGCGGCGCCCATACTCAGTCGTCCTGCTTGACGAAGTCGAGAAGGCCCATCCGGATGTGCTTGAACTTTTCTATCAGGTCTTCGACAAGGGAATGATGGAAGACGGCGAAGGCCGGCAGATCGACTTCAAGAACAACATCATCATCCTGACGTCAAATGCCTGCACCGACCAGATGGCGAAGTTAACTGCCGATCCGGAGACCGCTCCAAGTCCGGCGGCGCTGATCAATGCCCTCAAGCCTGAGCTGAACAAGATATTTAAGCCGGCATTTCTGGGTCGCATGGTGCTGGTGCCGTACTATCCGGTGCGGGACGAGGCGTTGAAAAAGATCATCGTGCTCAAGCTTGGCAAGATTCAACGGCGCGTGCAGGAAAATCACAAGATCGGCCTGAACTATGACAACAAGCTCATCGATGCGGTCGCCAGCCGCTGTACCGAAGTGGAGAGCGGCGCGAGAAACGTCGATAACATCCTGAGCAACTCATTGCTGCCTGATATTTCGCGCCAGATTCTCAGCCGCATGGCCGAAGGGCAAAAGCTGAGTTCGATCAACGTGAGCGTCGGCGACGATGGCGCGTTCACTTACGCCTAGACGGCAAGTGTTAAGGTTCTGAAGGGAAGATGGCCGACTACACACAAGAGAATCGCCTGCTGCAGATCGAGACTTCCCTCGGCAAAGACGTTCTTTTGCTGCAAGGACTGAGCGGCCGCGAGTCGATCTCGCGTCCTTTTGTGTTTCATCTCGATCTTCTCTCCGAGAAAAGAGACATCGCCTTCAAGGATATCGTCGGGAAGCAAGTAACAATCGTCATTCTTCTGGCGGACGGAAGCAAAAAGCGCTACATCAACGGTTTTGTCAGCCGCTTCGCACAGGCCGGTTCCGGCAAAGAACTCACCAGCTATCAGATGGAAGTGGTGCCGTGGCTCTGGTTTCTCACGCGCAGTTCCGATTGCCGGATTTTCCAGAATGAGACGGTACTCGACATCTTGCAGGATGTCTTCAAAACCGCCGGATATACCGACTTCAAGCTTTCCACAACCGGAACCTACAAGCCGCTCGAGTATTGCGTGCAATATCGCGAGACGGATTTCAATTTCGCCTCGCGTTTGATGGAGCAGTTCGGCATTTTTTATTTCTTCGAGCACGAAGAAGGCAAACACACCATGGTGCTGGCCGACTCGACCACGGCTCACCAGAGCTGCCCGGAGCAGGAGTCGGCGACCTACAACCAGACCAGCGGAGACCTCGATTCCGAAGACACCGTCACGGGCTGGCACATGGAGCAGGAGGTCCGCACCGGCAAGTATTCCCTGACGGACTACAACTTCGAAACGCCGAAGACCAGCCTGATGGTGAACGAACCTACGGTGATCGAAATCGGCGGCAACTCCGACTTCGAGATGTATGACTATCCCGGCATCCATCTCACCCCTTCCGACGGAACCACCGTCGCCAAAGTTCGCATGCAGGAAGAAGAAGCGGTCTCGGTCATCATTACGGGATCCAGTGTGTGCCGGTCCTTCGTGACCGGCTATAAGTTCGACCTGAAGGACCACCCGCGCGACGACATGAATTCGACCTACGTCATCACTGACGTCGAGCATTCGGCTTCCATTGGCAGCTACGCGGAAGGTTCGAACGAGGCAGCCAGTTATTCGAATCACTTCACCTGTATTCCTTCGTCTGTGCCGTTTCGTCCGCAGCGCGTAACCCCGAAGCCTTTTGTACAGGGCCCGCAGACGGCGCTGGTGGTGGGTAAATCCGGCGAGGAAATCTGGGTCGACAAGTATGGCCGAGTAAAAGTCCAGTTCTATTGGGACCGCCTCGGACAGAGAGACGAAAACAGTTCCTGCTGGATTCGCGTGTCACAGCCCTGGGCCGGCAAGGGCTGGGGCGGCATGTGGATCCCGCGGATGGGCCAGGAAGTAATCGTCAGCTTCGAAGAAGGCGATCCTGATCGCCCGATCATTACGGGCCGCGTCTACAACGCAGACCAAACCGTGCCGTACACCTTGCCTGACAAGCAGACCGTCAGCACCATGATGTCACGCAGTTCGAAAGGTGGAGACTCGAAGAATTACAACGAGATTCGCTTCGAAGACAAAAAGGGCCAAGAGCAGATTTTCATCAATGCCGAGCGTGACCTGGACCAGACCGTGGAGGTCGACTCGCGCGAAGCCATCGGCAACAACCGGCACTTGAAAGTCGGCGCGCTGCAAGTCGAGAGTATCGGCAAGGATAAGAGCCTTACCATCGGCCACGATCATGTGGAGTCGATCGGCAACGACATGTCGCTGACTGTGGGCCACGACCTGATGGAGTCGGTCGGCAACGATCAGCATCTCGATGTCGCCAACAATTTCACCGAGAATTTCGGCAATGAAGTTCATACCACGATCGGGGCGAATCAGTTTGAGAGCATCGGGACGGATGTTCATATCGATATTGGTTCAAACCGGACCGAGAACATTGGCCAGAACCTCTCGCTGACGATCGGTGGCAATCGCGCGGAGCAGGTTGGAAGCAAGCTCGATCTGGCTGTTGGCTCAGATCGAACGGAGCAGATCGGCGGCAACCAGTCGCTGCAGATTTCCAGCAATTCCGATATGCAGATCGGATCGAACCTCGCCGTCACCGCCGGACAGAACGTTTCGATTCAGGGCGGAATGAATGTTGTGATTCAGGCCGGCATGCAGATCAGCCTGGTCGGGCCGGGGGGATTCATCACCATTGGCCCCGCGGGTGTTGCGATTCAGGGCACGATGGTCTTGATCAACAGCGGCGGATCGGCGGGATCGCCGACGTCTGCGAACACCAAGAGCCCGCAGTCTCCCGAAAAGCCCAAGAAGCCGGGATCTCCGAAGGATCCGCAGGATGTGAAGGATCCTGAAATCGCCGACAAGGGATCGACCTTCGGGGAATCAGATGCCGGTTCCGGCTATTCGGGCGGCGGAGGGTCGTCGGGTGGTGGCGGGTCGAGCGACAGTTATTGAATCGAGCTTGCAAGGTTGTTGAGATCAACACCGAAGCTTGCTCATTCAGGATTCCAGTGTTCAGGATTGCAGCGAACAAAGCGAAGCAGCACTGAATTAGCGACAGTGAACTAACGAAATCAGAGCAAAAATGCCTCCAGCAGCGCGCATCACCGACATGCACACCTGCCCGATGGTGACCGGCATTGTTCCGCACGTCGGTGGACCGATTCTGCCTCCGGGATGCGTGACCGTTCTGATCGGAATGCTGCCCGCTGCCCGCGTTACCGAC
>Ga0335083_10005952_pt1 | contig 15370 bp, 14 predicted proteins | sample Lox_Sample_42_FD_206716 | JGI IMG/M metagenome (GOLD analysis project Ga0335083, IMG submission 206716) | Soil microbial communities from Loxahatchee National Wildlife Refuge, Florida, United States - Lox_Sample_4.2 | ecosystem: Environmental > Terrestrial > Soil > Wetlands | place: USA... | reverse complement strand
TGAGCGCGCAGTCGACGCTGCTCACGGCCGTGCGCGCGACCGAGCGTGGCGCGTTCGAGTATCTGCCCAAGCCCTTCGACCTCAACGAGCTCGTCTCGGTCGTGAACCGCGCGCTTTCGGCCCCGGCCGCGTCGATGCCGCGCAGCTCGCCGCCGGAAGAGGCGGAGCGCCTGCCGCTGATCGGCCGCTCGACGGCGATGCAGGAGATCTATCGGGCGCTGGCCCGCCTGATGGCGACCGACCTGACGGTCATGGTCACGGGCGAGTCGGGCACCGGCAAGGAACTGGTGGCGCGCGCATTGCACGACTACGGCAAACGCCGCAAGGGCCCGTTCGTGGCGCTCAACATGGCGGCGATCCCGCGCGAGCTGATCGAGAGCGAGCTGTTCGGTCACGAGCGCGGCGCCTTCACCGGCGCCGTCCAGCGTTCGGCCGGCAAGTTCGAGCAGGCGGCCGGCGGCACTCTCTTCCTCGACGAGATCGGCGACATGCCGCCGGAGGCCCAGACACGCCTCCTGCGTGTCCTGCAGGAAGGCGAGTACATGACGGTCGGCGGCCGCACGCCGATCAAGGCCAATGTGCGCATCGTGGCGGCGACGCATCGCGACCTGCGCCGGCTGATCCAGCAGGGCCTGTTCCGCGAGGATCTGTTCTATCGCCTGAATGTCGTGCCGATTCGCCTTCCGCCGTTGCGCGAGCGCCTCGACGATATTCCGGAGCTCACCAACCATTTCCTGCGCGCAGCGACCGTCGATGGATTGCCGACCAAGGTGCTGTCGCCCGACGCCATGACGCGGCTGCGCCAGCATCGCTGGCCGGGCAATGTGCGCGAGCTCGAGAATCTCGTGCGTCGTCTTTCGGCCCTTTATTCGGAAGAGGTGATCGGGCTCGAGACCATCGAGACCGAGCTGGCCGACGCCATCTTGGCGCCGGAGCCTGCTTCGGCCGGCAACGGTGCGGCCGGCGGCGACACCACCCTGGCCGACGCCGTCGACCGGCATCTGCAGGCGCTGTTCTCGGCCCATGGCGACCGGCTGCCGCCGGACGGCATGTACGATCGTGTCATTTCCGAGGTCGAGCGGCCGCTTCTGTCGCTGGCGCTGGGGGCAACGCGCGGGAACCAGTTGCGCGCGGCCCGTCTCCTGGGGCTCAATCGCAATACGTTGCGCAAGAAGATCAAGGACCTCGACGTTCCCGTGGTTCGTACGCCGCAGGTCCGCCGAGGCGGGTGACGCTTTGACGACCGCTCTGGGCGTTTCACGCTTGGGCGCCGCGATGAATGCGATCGGCCGCAGCCTGACCGGTCGCATCGCCGCCGCGTCGCTGGCAGCGCTTGCCATCCTGGCGGGCGCGGCCACCTATGCCTGGCTCACGGGACTGGTGCCGGCCGCCTTCGGCACGCGCAACTGGATGACCGGGTTGCTGGTTGCCGACCTCATCATCGCCATCGCCCTCGCCGCCGTCCTGGCCGTCCGGTTGACGCAGCTCTGGGTCGATCGCCGGCGTGGCGCGGCAGGCTCGCGCCTGCACATGCGTCTGGTGCTCGTGTGCAGCGTCTTCACCATCACGCCGACGCTGATCGTCGCCATCATTCTGGCGCTGCTGCTGGTCAACCTGACCGACTTCGTGGTCAAGCCGGCGCAGGCTTCGTATGAGGCGGCTCGCACGATCGGCGAGCCCGTGCGGCGCGCCCGCGAGGCCGAGATCCTGCGCGACATAGGCGCCATCTCCGCGCCCATCCAGGATGAAGGCATCGACGCGCTGCGCGACCACGATGCGATTGCCAAGACATTGCAGCGCCTGATCGAGGGTCGTCCGGTCATCGATGCCGCGGTGGTCGATGCCGACCACGGGCTGCTTGCGCGCGCCACGGCTCCGGGCGCGCAGCCGATCGACAATCCCGTGCCCTCCGCCCAGTTCCTGTGGCAGGCGGTCAATCACGGCGGACCGGTACAGATCGACTCGGCGCGCAATCCCTACTTCGTGATGCAGCTCTTCGTCGGCGAACCGTACTTCCTGGTGACCGGCCATGCCGTCGATCTCAAGGTCGTCGACTACATCAAGAACATCGAGGTCGCGGGCAAGTTCTATTCCCAGATCGAGCAGGCGCTGGAGCGCAGCCAGCTCATCATCTTCCTGGTCTGCGGCGCGATCGCGCTCTTGATGCTGCTGGCCGCGGTGTGGCTCGCGATTTTGTTCGCCACCCGCATCACCGAGCCGATCGGCGGGCTGATGGCGGCGGCCGAGCAGATGCGCGGCGGCGACCTGTCGGTGCGCGTCGAGGAGGGGCCGCCCAATGACGAGCTGGGCCAGCTCGCGCGCTCGTTCAACCGCATGGCGAGCCAAATCGAGCAGCAGCGCGGCGAGCTGGTCGATGCCAACACCGAGCTCGACACCCGGCGCCGTCTCACCGATGCGGTGCTGGCCGGCGTCTCGGCCGGCGTGCTGAGCGTCGACAGCGCGGGCATCGTGGCACGCGCCAATCGCTCGGCGCTCGAATTGCTGGCACTGCCCGAGGATGGCGCGGTCGGCCGGCCGCTGGCCGAACTCATGCCCGAGCTCGCGACCCTGATGACCCAGGCAGCCGAACGGCCGGGCCGCGTGACGCAGGGCCAGATCGAGACCCTGCAGGGTGGCATGCGGCGTATCCTGCTGGTGCGCGTGAGTGCGTCGGCAGCGGGTTCGGTCGTCACCTTCGACGACGTCACCGACCTCATGTCGGCGCAGCGCATGGCGGCGTGGGGCGACGTGGCGCGGCGCATCGCCCACGAGATCAAGAATCCGCTCACGCCCATCCAGCTCTCGGCCGAGCGGCTGAAGCGGCGCTACCTCAAGCAGATCAAGGAAGATCCCGACACCTTTTCGACCTGCACCGACACGATCATCCGCCAGGTCGGCGACATCGGCCGCATGGTCGACGAGTTCTCGTCGTTCGCCCGCATGCCGCGCCCGACCGTCCAGATGGAGGATGCCAAGGAACTCTGCCAGCAGGCGCTGTTCCTGCAACGCAGCGGCAACGCCGACATCCGCTACCAGTCGCGGCTGCCAGACGGCCCGGTGCCGCTGATCTGCGATCGCCGGCAGGTGGCTCAGGTGCTGACCAACATCCTGAAGAACGCGGCCGAGGCGATCGAGGGGCGCGAGGCAGCCGAGGGGCAGACGTTGCCGCCGGGCGAGATCGCGCTCAGCCTGACGGATACGGGTTCCGTCGTGCGCATCGACATCGAGGACAACGGCAAGGGCCTGCCGCACGAGGGCCGAGAGCGGCTGACCGAGCCGTACATGACCACGCGCAGCAAAGGCACGGGCCTCGGCCTCGCGATCGTCAAGAAGATCATGGAGGACCATGGCGGCCTGCTCTCGCTCGAGGACCGCGAGGGTGGCGGGGCGCGCATCAGTCTGGTATTCCGACGCGACGCGAAGGAAGTCGCGTCGGCGTCGCGTCACGCGACGGCCGCACAATAATGATCCGCCAACCTCTGCGGACGGTCTGAAAAAGAAGACATGGGCCACGATATTCTCATCGTCGACGACGAACGCGACATCTGCACGTTGATCGCGGGTATCCTGGAGGACGAAGGACATACGGCCCGCCGCGCGCACAACAGCACCGAGGCGGTCGAGGCCGTGCGCCAGCGCCGCCCGGCGCTGGTGATCCTCGACGTCTGGCTGCAGGGCAGCGAACTTGACGGCCTGCAGCTTCTCGACGTCATCCGTCGCGAGGACCCGCCGATTCCCGTGGTCATGATCAGCGGCCACGGCACGATCGACACCGCCGTCTCGGCGATCAAGAGCGGCGCCTACGATTTCGTGGAGAAGCCCTTCAAGGCCGATCGCCTGTTGCTGGTCGTCGATCGCGCCGTCGAGGCCGACCGGTTGAAGCGAGAGAACGCAACCTTGCGCCGGCGGGCCGGCGGCGAGGTGACCTTCGTCGGCGCTTCGGGCGTGGCGGTGGGTGTGCGCAGCCAGATCGAGAAGGTGGCGCCCACCGGCAGTCGCGTGTTGATCACAGGACCGTCCGGCGTCGGCAAGGAAACGGTGGCGCGACTGATCCATCAGGGCTCCAAGCGCGCCGACGGCCCGTTCATCGTCGTGAACTGCTCGACCTTGCCTGCCGAGCGCCTGGAACTCGAGCTGTTCGGCACCGACGGCGAGGGTGACGCCGAGGCGTTGCGCGTCTCGGGCGCCTTCGAGCTCGCGCATGGCGGTACCTTGCTGCTCAAGGAAGTGGCCGACCTGCCGCTCACCCTGCAGAGCCGGCTCGCTCGCGTGCTTCAGGAGCAGTCCTATGCGCGCGACGGCGGCAAGACGCGCGTCGAGGTCGATGTGCGCGTGCTCGCCTCGACGGCGCGCAGCCTGCAGGAGGAGAGCGCCGCCGGACGTTTCCGCGAGGAGCTCTTCCATCGCCTGAACGTCGTGTCGCTGCGCGTGCCGCCGCTTAGCGAGCGGCGAGAGGACATCCCCGAGCTCGCGACCGACCTGCTGCGCCGCGTGGCCGATGCCACCGGCCTGCCGACGCGACCCGTCGGCGAGGACACGTTGGCGGCGCTTCAAGGTCATGATTGGCCGGGCAACGTGCGCCAGCTGCGCAACGTCATCGAGCGGCTGCTGATCCTGGCGCCGGCCGGCGGCGGGCCGATCCGGGCCGACGTGCTGCCCAACGATGTCAGCGAAGATGCGCCTTCGGTGCTGCGCTGGGAGAAGGGCGGAGAGATCATGCAGCTGCCGCTGCGCGATGCGCGCGAGGTCTTCGAGCGCGAATATCTGCTGGCGCAGGTGACGCGCTTCGGCGGCAACATCTCGCGTACGGCGACCTTCGTGGGGATGGAGCGTTCGGCGCTGCATCGCAAGCTGAAGTCGCTTGGCCTGCATGGCGGCGCGGGCGACGAACGGGGCGGTGAGACCACCGCCTGAGCAGGAGGGCGTTCATGGCGCGTTATGCCTATGTCAACGGCCGCTACGTCGATCATCGCGACGCCAGCGTCCACATCGAGGATCGCGGCTATCAGCTCGCCGACGGCGTCTACGAAGTGGTGGGCGTGCGGGACGGCAAGCTGATCGACGAGGGCCCGCACATCGATCGTCTCGACCGCTCGCTGCGCGAGCTGCGCATTGCCTGGCCGGTGGCTCGCCCGACACTGGGCTTCATCATCCGCGAACTGATGCGCAAGAACCGGCTGCGCGACGGCCTGGTCTACATGCAGGTGACGCGTGGCGTGGCCCGCCGCGACCATGCCTTTCCGACCACGCCGGTGAAGCCCGCGATCGTGCTCACGACCAAGAACACCAAGCATCTCGGAGCCGATCCCGGACCGGGTGTCGCGGTGAAGAGCGAGCGCGACATCCGCTGGGAACGTTGCGACATCAAGACCGTGGCGCTGCTGCCCAACGTGCTCGCCAAGCAGGCAGCGCGCGAGAGCGGCGCTTACGAGGCCTGGCTGATCGACGAGAAGGGCTGCATCACCGAGGGCGCCTCGACGAATGCCTGGATCGTGACGGCGGACAACGAGCTGATCACGCGCCAGACCGACAACGGCATCCTGGCCGGCATCACGCGCAGCACCTTGAAGAAGATCGCGGGCGACCTGCAGCTCAAGCTGGTCGAGCGGCCGTTCACCCTCGCCGAAGCCAAGAAGGCGAAGGAGGCGTTCATCACCAGCGCGACGTCGTTCGTGACGCCTGTCGTGAAGATCGACGGCGAGAAGGTGGGCGAGGGGAAGGTCGGAGCGACGGCGCGCCGTCTGCGTGAGGAATATGTCCGCTTCGCCGAGGAAGGCGAGGCCGTCACGTGAGCCTGCCGGCCGGGCTCACGCGCCCGCGCGCGATCCTGTTCGATTGGGACAACACGCTGGTCGACACCTGGCCGACCATCATCGAGTGCTATCGCGACACATTCACAGCCCTGGGCGAGACGCCGTGGACGGCGGAGGAAGTGAAAGCGCGCGCGCACGGGTCGCTGCGCGATCATTTTCCCAAGCTGTTCGGCACGCGGGCAGGGGAGGCAGAGCGTGTCTTCTACGAGACCTTCTTCCGCATCCACCTCGAGCGTCTGACGCCGCTGCCGGGTGCAGACGCACTGTTGGCGCGGGCTTCGGAGGCGGGCTGCTATGTCGCCATCGTCAGCAACAAGGTCGGCAAGAACTTGCGCGCCGAAGTCGCCCATCTCGGCTGGGACCGGTGGATAAGGCGGGCAGTGGGGGCAAGGGACGCTGCGTACGACAAACCCGCGCCCGACCCCATCTTCATGGCGCTGGACGGCACGGGAATTGCCCCGGACCAGGACGTATGGATGGTGGGAGACACTCCGGCCGACCTCAAATGCGCCCATGCGGCGGGCGTTTTGCCCGTCTTTTTCGGCAGCGTGGAGCTATTGGCGGACAAGCTGAAGGAATTCCCGCCGCGCCTCACTGCACGGGATTGTCATGAGCTCGCGGCATTGCTTTGAAGCGAACACCGCCTATATTTGCAGCAACTCGGTAGTGGGTAGAGACCCACGCCTTCCAATCGGCGGCCTCATGAACCGCCGGACGCCCAGCAAGAGGCCAAGAACATGAGCGAAAAGGCACAAAACGTTCAGGATGTCTTCCTGAACCACCTGCGCAAGAACAAGACGCCCGTCACGATCTTCCTCGTGAACGGCGTCAAACTTCAGGGAATCGTCACCTGGTTCGACAATTTCTCGGTGCTGCTGCGCCGCGACGGTCACTCGCAGCTCGTCTACAAGCATGCGATCTCGACCATCATGCCGGTCACTCCCGTGCAGTTGTTCGACGGAGACAAGGCCGAAGGCTGATTTGACAGAAGACATCGAGCGCAACGGACATCAGAGGCGCCAGCGCACGCCGCACGAAACGGCCCGCCCCGCCACGGTCGCGGCCGTCCTCAGTCCCTTCGATCCCCATACGCGCGGCAACGACCAGCGCGACAGCGACGCCAAGCTCGACGAGGCGGTAGGCCTCGCGCGCGCCATCGACCTCGACGTGCGGCTGAAGGCGAGCGCGCCGCTCCGTCGTCTCACGCCCGCGACCCTGATCGGCAAAGGCGTCGTCGAGCGCATGAAGGAGGCGGTCGAGGAGCACGACATCGGCCTCGTGGTGGTCGACGACAAGCTCACGCCCGTTCAGCAGCGCAATCTCGAGAAGGCCTGGAACGCCAAGGTCATTGACCGCACCGGACTCATCCTCGAGATCTTCGGCGCGCGCGCGCGAACGCATGAAGGCCGCTTGCAGGTCGAGCTCGCCGCGCTCGACTATCAACGCGGCCGGCTGGTGCGGTCGTGGACCCACTTGGAACGCCAACGTGGCGGCTTCGGCTTCCTGGGCGGTCCAGGCGAAAGCCAGATCGAAATCGACCGGCGCTTGATCGGTGAGCGCATCGTGAAGATCAAGCGCGACCTCGAGGGCGTGCGCCGCACCCGCGCCATCAACCGCTCGGGTCGCAAGAAGGCGCGCCTGCCGACGGTGGCACTGGTCGGATACACCAACGCAGGCAAATCCACGCTCTTCAACCGGCTGAGCGGTGCTGGGGTCATGGCCAAGGACCTCCTGTTCGCCACGCTCGATCCGACCATGCGGTCGATCAAGCTGCCGGGCGGCAAGCCGTGCGTGCTCTCCGACACGGTCGGCTTCGTGTCCGACCTGCCGACGCATCTGGTCGCGGCCTTCCGCGCGACCCTGGAAGAGGTGGTCGAGGCCGACCTGATCGTGCACGTGCGCGACATCGCCCATCCCGACAGCGAGCGCCAGCGCGCCGACGTCGAGGACGTGCTGCGCGCTCTGGGGGCGATCGAGGAGGGCGGCGGCACGCCCATGATCGAGGCGCTGAACAAGATCGATGCCCTGCCGCCCGAACGGCGCCAGGTCTTGCAGACCCGCACGAGCACGGGTTCCGAGCGCACTCGCCAGTTCCCCGTCTCGGCGCTGGACGGGGAGGGCGTCGAGCAGCTTCTGGTCGCCATCGAGGATTTCCTCAATCGTACGGCCGAGGCGCGCGAAGTTTCGGTGCCGCTGAGCGACGGCGCCACGCTTGCGTGGCTCTACCGTCACGGCGAGGTGAGGAGCCGTCACGACGACGAGGAGGTGGCGCATCTCACGGTCGCCATGGATGCGGCCGCGGCGGCCCAGTTCGAGCGCCGGCAGGCCCGGTAACGGGGCGCGTTGACACCTCCGGCACCCGCTTCCTATAAGCGGCGCCGGTCCCAGGACAGAGGAAACACCATGAAATTCAAGCCGTTGCACGATCGGCTTTTGATCAAGCCGATCACCGCCGAGACGAAGACGAAGGCCGGTATCATCATTCCCGATACCGCGCAGGAAAAGCCCCAGCAGGGCGAGGTGGTCGCGGTCGGAAAGGGCAAGCGCCTCGATGACGGACGCCTGCAGGATATGGGCGTGAAGGTCGGCGACAAGGTGCTGTACGGCAAGTGGTCGGGCACCGAAGTGAAGCTCGACGGCAAGGATCACGTGATCCTGAAGGAAGAGGACCTGTTCGGCGTCCTCGGCTGAGCGACATGCTGAGCGTCGGCGATTCCGAGCGGGTCGCCGGCCTGATGCGCGAGACGGCGGCGACGGAGTTGTTGCCGCGCTTCCGCAATCTTGCCGCGGGCGATGTCCGCGAGAAGCGACCGAACGACTTCGTGACCGTGGCCGACGTCGCGGCCGAGCAGCGGCTGGCGCTCGGTCTCAGCCACATCCTGCCGGGCGTGCCGATCGTGGGCGAGGAGGCGGTCGAGAAGGATCCTGGCCTCGTCGATCTCATCGCGCGGCCGGGGGAGCGTTGCTGGGTGGTCGATCCGCTCGACGGCACGGCCAATTTCTCCAAAGGCCATGACGTGTTCGCGATGATCGTGTGTCTGATCGAGGACCGGCAGACGATCGGCGGCTGGATCCTGGACGTGCCGAACGGCCGCATGGCCATGGCGTTGAAGGGGCAGGGCGTCACCCTCGACGGCCAACGCATCGTCGGCAAGCCGGCGACACGGCCGCCCAAGGGCCTGATCGGATACAGTGTCCGCAAGCTCTTCGACCGGCATTTGCCCGATTCGCAGCGCGGGCGGCTGGGGCCGCTCACGACGCTCAACTGCGCTGGCCGCGAATACATCGAGGTGCTGCGCGGCACCTACGACTTCAACCTCTACCGCCGAACCAAGCCCTGGGACCACGCCGCCGGTGCCTTGATGATGGCCGAGGCGGGCGGCCAGGCGTTGCGCTTCAATGGCGACCCCTACATGCCCGAGGGCCCGCTGGAGGGCGGCATTGTCTCGGCGACCTCGGCCGAGACGATGGCGATCGCGAAGCAGGTGCTCGACGCGGTCGAGCTGCCGCTGCTGGCGCCGCGCTAGACCCGCGTCTTGGCCTCCTGCCAGAGGGCTTCCATCTCCTCGAGCGTGGCCTCGGCGGGCTTCTTGCCGCGAAGACCGAGCTGCTGCTCGACGTAGCGGAAGCGCCTTTCGAACTTGTCGTTGGTCGAGCGCAACGCGGCTTCGGGATCGACCTTGCAGTGGCGGGCGAGGTTGGCGACAGCGAACAGGACATCGCCCAATTCGTCGGTGATCCGGGCCGGGTCGGTCTTGCCGGCCTCGATCTCGGCGCGCAGCTCGCGGAGCTCTTCCTCGATCTTGTCGACGACGGGGCCGATCGTCTTCCAGTCGAAGCCGACCCGGGCAGCCCGCTTCTGGATCTTCTCGGCCCGCAAGAGGGCGGGAAGGGCGCGGGCGACCCCGTCCAGGGCGCCGGCCGGCTCGGCGGCGTCCGCTTTCTTCGCCCGCTCAGCCGCCTTGCGGGCCTCCCAGGAGACGGTCTGAGCGTCGGCATCGGCGATCTTCAGGTCGCCGAACACGTGGGGATGGCGGTCGACCATCTTGTCGGCGATGGCCTGGGCGACCTGGGCGAAGTCGAAGGCCCGGGCCTCGCTCGCCATCTGGGAGTGGTAGACGACCTGCAGCAGGAGGTCGCCCAGCTCCTCCTTGAGGGCCGGCATGTCATCGCGCTCGATGGCGTCGGCCACCTCGTAGGCTTCCTCGATCGTATAAGACGCGATCGTCCGGAAGGTCTGGTCGATGTCCCACGGACAGCCGTGCGTGCGGTCGCGCAGCCAGGCCATGACGGCGAGCAGGCGAGCCAGCGGCTCCTCGGGAAGATCTTCGACGGTAGGTCTTCTGGTCGCCATTACGATGTCCAATTATCGTATAATATGCATTATGACAAATATGAATATATATAGATATTCATCATGTTTACCAATCTATTCTTACTCTTTGCTTCATCAAGGCGAGCAAGCCTAGGCCTCTGCTCGCCTCCTTCGCCGGTACGCCCAGCGTCAGGAGCGCGCCTGTCTTGGGATCGTTCGGGTTGACCAGCAACAGGTCGAAGGCGGTGCGCGGACCGTCGTCGCCCTTCGTGGGCGGCACGTTCTCGTAGACGATCAGAAACGAACCGTCGTTCAGCTTGCGCGCCTGCCCGGTCACACCCTGTCGTCGCGACCGGATCACGCCGATCTTGGTCGAGGCATACTGCTCGGCGTCCTTCACGCCCTCGAAGGCGAAATCGACCCGCCAGACGATCAGCCGGTACCGGCGATCGGCGCTGTCGGCGACCCCACGCTCCCAATCCTCAGTGGCTTGCCAGCCCAGCGGCAAGGCGACCTCGACCTTGACGGAATTGAAACGGATCCGGGCCAGGCCTTCGGCCTTGTCCACGCTGAGAAGCTTGATCGTGGGCGAATCGGGGCCGCCCGGCAGCATCGGGTCGGTGCGGTTGAAGCTGGCGCCGTTGTCGGCGACCGAGAAGTCCTTGAAAGTCAGCCCTTCCGGGCTGAGATCGCCGTCAGCCGCGGCCGGAAAGGCCCAAAGCGCCAATAGACCCGCAGCCAGCACCCAGCGACGGCCGGACTCCTTTTGTCTCAGCTCACTTATCAGTTTAGAAGTATTTTCTAATGAATTGAAATTGATGACTAATCTCCATCCACTTCAATCACCAGACCGTCGTGGCAAGGCGTCACGTGAAGCGGCGTCCGCCGGTCGAGCTCAGCATAATCCATGTCGATGTGGAGATTGGTCAAAAATGCCCGTTTGGGTGCGATCCGCTCGATCCATTCGAGCGACAGGTCGAGATGGGCGTGCGTGGGATGCGGCTGGTAGCGCATGGCATCGACGATCAGCACCTCGACGCCGGCCATGACCTCGAACGCCTCTTCCGGGAGCGCCACGACGTCGTTGGCGTAGGCGATGCGACCGAAGCGGAAGCCAAGCGAAGGGATGGTGCCGTGGTCCTGCGGGATGGGCGTGACGCCGAGACCGCCTGCCGTGAACGGTCGATCGGGGATCACGCTCGGCCGGTAGATCGGGCTGTAGAACGCGCCCTCGCGCTCGAAGCAGTAGCCGAAGCGGCGGCGCAGCACGCCCAGGGTCCTGGCATCGGCCCAGGCCTCCAGCTGCTGGCGCTGGGCGTAGGCGAAGGGCCTGAGATCGTCGATGCCATGGCACTGGTCGGCATGGTCGTGCGTCCAGAGTACGGCGTCGATCCGCTCGACCCGGGCATCCAGGAGCTGGGCGCGAACGTCGGGCGAGGTATCGACCAGCACCGTGCGGCCCTTGTCCTGCACCAGGATCGAGCCGCGCCGACGTCGGTTGCGCGGATCGGTCGGGTCCGCCGCTCCCCAATCGCCCTTCCCGCCTTGTCCGCCCACCCTCGGCACGCCCCCGGACGTGCCGCAGCCCAGGATGGTCACGCGCACTTGGCACGCTCCGCCTTGGCGAAGAGCCGGAAGAAGTTGTCGGTCGTGGCCGCCTCGAGCTCGGCGACGCTCACGCCCTTGAGCTCGGCCACCTTGGCGGCGGTATGGGCGACGAAGGCGGGCTCGTTGGTCTTGCCGCGCTTCGGCACGGGCGCCAGATACGGTGCATCGGTCTCGACCAGCAGCCGGTCGAGCGGGATGTCGCGCACCGTCGTGCGCAGGCTCTCGGCCGCCTTGAAGGTCACGATGCCGGAGATCGAGATGTACATGCCGAGCGCAAGCGCCCGGCGGGCGATCTCGGGGCCCGAGCTGAAACAGTGGATCAGGCCGGGGAAGGCGCCCTTCCCGTACTCATCCTCCAGGATGTCGCCGGTCTCGGAATCGGCGTCGCGCGTGTGGACGATCAGCGGCAAGCCGGTCTGGCGGCTGGCCGCGATATGGGCGCGGAAGCTCTCCGCCTGTTCCTCGCGCGGGCTGTGCTCGTAGTAGAAGTCGAGGCCGGTTTCGCCGATACCGATCACCTTGCCGTGGCGTGCCGCCTCGATGAGGCGGTCGGGGGTCTTCTGCCCCTCTTCCTTCGCCTCATGCGGATGGACGCCGACCGAGCACCAGACATGGGCATGGCGCTCGGCGATCGCGCGCACACGGTCGAACTGATCGAGGCGCGTGCCGATCGTCAGCATGCCGGCCACGCCGGCGGTCCGGGCGCGCGCCAGCACGCCGGTCTCGTCGCCGGCGAGCTCGGGGAAGTCGAGATGGCAGTGGCTGTCGATCAGCATGTCTACTCGGCGGCCTTTGGCGTCTCGACATAGCGCGGGAAGACGCCTTGCGGCTTGGGCAGCTCCGTGCCGGACACCAGCTCCTTGTCGAAAGAGGCGAACGCCCTGCCCTCAGCCGCGATGCCGAGCTGGTCGAGGATCTTCGAGGTCGAGCCCGGCATGAACGGCTGCACCAGCAACGTCACGCGCCGGATCGTCTCCGCCAGCACCCAGAGCACCGTGTCGCGCCGCACCGGATCGGTCTTGGCGAGTGCCCACGGCGCCTGCGCGTCGACATAGCGGTTGGCGTCGGCGATCACTTCCCAGATCGCGATGAGGGCGCGATGGAAGGCCTGATCGTCGAGCTCGGCGCGCACGACCGACAGCAAGCCGCGGGCGCGATCGAGCAAGGCATTGTCAGCGTCGGTCAGGGCACCCTTCCCCGGCGCCTTGCTGTCGCAGTTCTTGGCGACGATCGACAGGACGCGCTGGCAGAGATTGCCGTAGGCATTGGCGAGGTCGCCGTTCAGGCGGCCGACCAACGCCTTGCGCTGGAGGTCGCCGTCATTGCCGAAGGGGACCTCGCGCAGCAGGAAATAGCGTACGGGATCGAGCCCGTATGTCTTCACCAGCTCGATCGGGTCGATCACGTTGCCGAGCGACTTGGAGATTTTCTGGCCCTCGTTGGTCCACCAGCCATGCGCGAAGACGCGCTGTGGCGGCGGCAGACCCGCCGACATCAGGAAGGCCGGCCAGAACACGCAATGGAAGCGGATGATGTCCTTGCCGACCATGTGCAGGTCGGCCGGCCAGTACTTCCACAAGGGACCGCCGGTGTCGGGATAGCCGCACTCGGTGATGTAGTTCGTGAGCGCGTCCAGCCAGACGTACATGATGTGCTTGGGGTTTCCCGGCACCGGCACGCCCCAGGAGAAGCTGGTGCGCGACACCGAGAGGTCCTGCAGGCCGCCGCGCACGAAGCTCAGCACCTCGTTGCGCCGGCTCTCCGGTCCGATGAAGCGCGGGTTCTTCTCGTAGAACTCGAGCAGGCGATCGCCCCAGGCCGAGAGCTTGAAGAAATACGACGGTTCCTCGACCCAGCTCACCTCGGCGCCGGTTTCGAGGGACCGGCGCTTCTTGTCCGGGCCGACCTCGGTCTCGCTCTCCAGGAAATAGGTCTCGTCGCGCACCGAATACCAGCCGGCATACTTGCCGAGGTAGATGTCGCCCGCCGCGACGAGCTTCTCCCACAGCGCCTGGCAGGCGGCGTAGTGCCGCTTCTCCGTGGTGCGGATGAAGTTGTCGGGGCTGTAGCCCATGACGCCGACCAGGTCGCGGAACGACTGGCTCACCTTGTCGGTGAAGGCCTGTGGTGCCAAGCCCGCCGCCGCCGCGGCGGTCTCGATCTTCTGGCCGTGCTCGTCGGTGCCGGTGAGGAAGTGCACGTCGCGCCCGTCGAGCCGCATGAACCGGGCCAGCACGTCGCAAGCAAGCGTGGTGTAGGCGTGCCCGATATGGGGCACGTCGTTCACGTAATAGATCGGCGTGGTGACGTAGTAGGTGCGGCCAGACATGACTAGACTCCGGACTGTCGCCCTTCATCCGACGCTTTTCGGGGCGCCGGTGTCAGCGCCTCATCGCATTGCCGATTGGAGAGTGAGGAAGCTGACGAGCACCGTCTGTTTGCGATCGGTATTGACGGCGTCGGAGCGGGACAACAGATGGGCGATCTTTTCCCACGCCTCCATCCAGCGATCAAGGCTGGCGGCCGCCAGCATCCGGCCGCGCAGGCCGCGCTCGGCCGCCACGACAGCGCCCTCTTCCTCGCCCATGGCCGCATGGCGCGCGAGGCCTTTCAGCCAGCCGTCGAACAGGTAGTTGAGCGAGCGCCAGTCGGCATTGGCCTCCTCGCCGCGGCGCGCGAAGCGCTCGGCGAAGCCGTGGAGCTTGGGCATGTCGAGATCGGGCAAAGTCGCCAGCACCTCGACCATGTCGCGATAGAGCGCGAGGCTGCCTGCTCCCGCGAGCTCGAGCGCGCGGCCGATGCTGCCTTCGGCGAGGCGCGCGAGAGCCTGTCGCTCGTCGGGCGTCGTGTTCGGCGCGTAGTCGCCCAGCAACTGCACGACCGTCTCGTCCGGCAGAGGCTGGAGCGCGAGCCTTCGGCAGCGCGAGCGGATGGTCGGCAGCAATCGCCCCGGTGCATGCGCCACGATCAACAGCACCGCGCGCGCCGGCGGCTCCTCGAGGATCTTGAGGATCGCGTTGGCGCTGTTGCGGTTCATCTCGTCGGCCGAGTCGACGATGGCGACTCGCCACTCGCCCATCGCCGGCGTCATGTGCATGAACTCGCCCAGCGCGCGGACATCGTCGATGGCGATCTCCTGCCGGATGCGGCCGCTCTCGGGGTTGAGCGAACGCCGCAAATGGAACAGGTCGGGATGCGAGCGTGCATCGACCAGCGAGCGGCCGGGCGCGCCGGCCGGCACGTCGAGGCTCTCCGGTCCGCCGCCGAACAATCCGCCCTGCTGCTGGCCCGCGAGCAGGAAGCGCGCGAACTTCCAGGCGAGCGTCGCCTTGCCGATGCCGCGGGGGCCGGTCATCAGCCAGGCATGATGCAGCCGCCCCCCCTGCTGGGCCCCGAGCAGCGTCTTCTCGGCGGCATCGTGGCCGACCAGCCGCTCGTTGCGCCACGGCGGCGGCCAGTCGTGGGGCCATTCGAGCTTCTCGAGCTCGGCCGGATCGGCGCTCGCCTTGCCGCGCGCCATTGCTCAGGTTCCCAGCCGTTCGCCGACGGTGCGGGCGATGGCGTTGGCGATGGTCTCGATGTCCTGCGTGGCGTCGATCACCGCGCAGCGCTGTGGCTCTTTCTTCGCGATGTC
>Ga0335083_10005951_pt1 | contig 15370 bp, 15 predicted proteins | sample Lox_Sample_42_FD_206716 | JGI IMG/M metagenome (GOLD analysis project Ga0335083, IMG submission 206716) | Soil microbial communities from Loxahatchee National Wildlife Refuge, Florida, United States - Lox_Sample_4.2 | ecosystem: Environmental > Terrestrial > Soil > Wetlands | place: USA... | reverse complement strand
GTCCTCGACCCAGCTCCACGCACAGACGCTGAAGCACTTGCGGCGCGTGTTCAGCACGTTGTAGAGCCAGGTCTGTGCACAGGGACTCGAGAACCCGAGATCCTGCAGGCACTGCAGGGTGCTCTCGGCACTCAAGTGGACTCCGCAGCGGCGCACGGGAGCTGTGAGGTCCGGCTTCTCGAGATAGACGGCCAGGTCCTGCAGCGTCGAGCAGGTTCCACAGGCGCCGAAATGAGTGACCGCGAACCCCGCCGCAGCTGCCGCCGCGGCGCCACCGAACGTGGCGAGACGGTAGCGGACCTGATCCGGCTCGAAGCGCACGCCGCACACCGCGCCGGCCGGACTGTCGGTGACGGGCATGCCCAGGTAGGGATCGCCGCTCAGTGTGAGCGGCGCGATCGGGATCTTGGCCCGCAGCGCTGCGATCAGGCGTGCCTGGGATGACTGCGGCGGCCGCGCCGCAGGGTCGGGTGGCGGATGCTGCGTGCATGCCACGGCTGCTGTCGCCATGAACACGACCAGCAGTCTCAGGACAGCAGGCGCCGCGGCGCGCACGAGAATGCTCATGCCTGTTCGCCTGCGTCTTCGCGCGCTGGCCTAGTCCCTGCCGTACGCCAGGATCTCTTTCCACTCGGTCTTCGTGACCTGCTCCTTGAGGCGGAAGCGCATGTCGAGGAAGTTCCGGTCCATCTCGCGAAACGTCTCGTCCATCCGGGCGATGAGCGGCTCGGTCTGGGAGCGCTGCGCATCCTTGCGCCGCATGATCTGCAGCAGCTGCTCACGGTTCTTGTTCACCGCATCCTCGAGCTTGTCCTGGCCGGACTCCCAGTTGTCGATGTCCTTGACCATCGCATCCCGGCGGGTCTCGCCCGTGATCACGTGGTCGACGGCCTTCTTGACCTCCTTGGCCGGACGGTCATAGGCGACCAGGGCGCTCGAGCCGCCGCCGCCGAAGAACAGCCAGGCCGCGAGCAGGATCAGGGCCTGGCCGCGCTCGCTGCGAGGGACGTTCATTTGCCCTCACCGCCGAGGCGGGACGACTGGAACTTCTCGTAGAGCTTGGTCTCGGCCTTGCTGATGCTCTCCCATTCCTCGACGCTCGCCAGCGCCGCGAGCTTGAAGTGCAGGTCGAGCGCCTCGGTGCGGGCACTGATGCGCTCGGCGCTGTAGTCGGCGAACAGCTGATCGAATGCGGGCCGGTCTGAGTCGTAGTCGGCGTTCAGCTTGCGATAGCTCGCCACGAAATCCATGGTCTGCTGATTGAAGCGCTTGAGCAGCGCCTCCAGCTGATCGACCAGGAGCAGCATCTGCTCCTTGCGCTGCTCGTCCGGGACGTGACTCGAGACCCGCTCGCGCAGCTCCTCGCTGTAGCGCTCGATGGATTCGCCCTTGGTGGTCTTTTTCCCGCAGCCGCCGGCCGCGAGCGCCGCGACCACACAGACGAGCGCGAGGAGGGCGCCCAGGCCAATGCTGCGCCGGACCCCGCGCATCGCCGTCAGCCAGGGGGGAGGAACACGACTTCAGGACCTTCCTGTCTGCCCAAGGCGAGCTCCCTGCGGGTTGGTCCGGCCCGGCGGGCCGGCTTCCAAACTCGTATACACGCCAAGACGGCCGACCTCAAGGTGGGAGCAGCCGCGGGCCTTGGGCCTACTTCGACTTGTCGTACTCGCCGAGTCCGGGCTTGTACGACTTCTCGTCGAGGAACTGCGCCATGCCGTGGTGGCGGCCGTCGCTCGTGTCGTGGAAGTTGAGCGCTTCCTGGGCGCGGATCAGGTAGTCCTCGGCGTTGTCGTAGGTCATCTCGCGCACGCGCCGCAGGGCGTCCTTGGTGGCCTTGAGCGTCTCGAGGTTCTTCTTGAGCAGCCGCTGCGCGACGTCCCGGACCCGCGACTCGAGCTGTGCGGCGGGCACCGACTCGTTCACCAGCCCCGCGGCTTCCGCCTGCCGGCCAGAGAGATTCTCGCCGAGCAGCGCGTGGTACATGGCCTTGCGCATCGGCATGAGCTCGGCCGCGACCTTGGTGGCGCCGCCACCAGGCAGGATGCCCCAGTTGATCTCCGAGAGGCCGAACTGGGCGTCGTCGGAGCAGATCGCCAGATCGCAGGCGAACAGCGGCCCGTAGGCACCGCCGAAACACCAGCCGTTGACCATGGCGATGGTGACCTTCTGGTACCAGCGCAGCCGCTCCCACCAGGCATAAGCCTCGCGCTGCGACTCGCGCACTCCCTTGAGACCGAGCGCCTCGGTATCGCGGAAGTACTCCTTGAGGTCCATGCCGGCCGACCACGAGGAGCCCTCGCCGGTCAGCACCAGCACGCCGAAGTCGTCGCGGAACTCGAGCTCGTTCAGCACCCGCAGCATCTGGCGATTGAGCTTCGGGCTCATGCAGTTGCGCTTCTCGGGGCGGTTGAACCTCACCCAGGCGATGCCCTCTGCGACGTGGTAGGCGACCGTATCGGCTTCTGCGCGCGCGCTCATGGGCTTTTCTCCGGCGGGAGGCAACTGCTATATTATATAGCAGTATACCCAGCCCAGGGATCCGCTGCCAGCCGTGACCGCAAAGCCCGAGGACCCGCTCTCGCACCTGTCCGGTTACCTGCTGCGGCGCGCCTCCTCGGCGGCGCTCGCGGGGCTGAACGGGCGCCTCGAGCCCCTGGGACTGCGCCACGCGGACGTCGCGATGCTGATGCTGATCGAGTCCCGCGCGGGAGTGACCCAGAGCGAGGCGGGCCGCGTGCTCGACATCCAGCGGGCGAACATGGTGGCGTTCGTGGCGCGGCTCGAGTCCCGCGACCTGATCCGGCGCCGCCAGGTAGACGGGCGCTCGCAGGCGCTCGAGCTCACCGCGGCCGGGCGTATGCTGCTGAAGCGGGCGCGCCGCGTGGTCAGCGAGCACGAGGCGGCGCTGCTCAGCAAGGTTCCCGAGCGGCTGCGCCCCATGGTGCTGCCGGTGCTGACGGCCCTGTGGCAAGGCGGGTGAGACGATGCAGGTGCGCGCACAGATCGCCTACTCGGGACGCAGCATCCCGCGGCCGCGCTACTACGCCAACGACCACGCGCGCGATCAGCTCGAGATCGTACTCGTGGAGATGGACATCGCCGATGCCCGCGCGCGACCGACGTCGCTCGATGAGGCCGGCTTCACGCTGGTGCCGCACGTCAGCGCGGTCACCGACTTCGGCGATCGCGCGCAGCTCGACGGGCGCCATCGCGCCGAGATCGTCGAGCTCGTGGGGGCGGCCTCCGGGGCCGACCTGGTGCTGGTCAACAGTCCGGGCCTGCGCCGCTTCAGCGAACGTTCGGCGCTTTCGGGCACGCTCGACAACTCGCGACCGGCGCGCTTCGCTCACGTCGACGTGAGCGACGCCACGGCGGCCGAGTTCGCCGCGCGCGCCGTGCCGGAAGGCCGGCAGGTACGGCGCTTCGTGCACTACAACGTGTGGCGGGCGCTGTCGGTGCCGCCGCAGGACGTGCCGCTCGCGGTGTGCGATGCGCGCACCGTCGGGGCCGCCGACCTGATCGCCTCTGACGCGGTGTTCGATGCGCCGGGAGTGCCGGAGTGGTCCTTCGAGGGCTGGGTGGTGGCGCACGCGGGCGCGCACCGCTGGCACTGGTACCCCGACATGCACGTCGGTGAGGCGCTGATCTTCAAGACCAACGACAGCGAGGCGGGGCGCGCGCACTGCGTGCCGCACGTGGCCTTCGACAATCCCCTCTGCCCCGCAGATGCCGCGCCGCGCGTCAGCCTGGAGATGCGCGCGCTGGCACTGTGGTTCGCCTGAGCGCGGCTTGTCAGCCGCAGGCGGCGGCGCGCATCATCGCGACGATCCCTTCCCTGACATGAGAGCCGCCCCATGAGCGCGCGCCAGTATCCCAACACGCCGGAGTTCACGGGCCTCAACACGCCGGTCACCCAAGAGGTCGAGCTCGGACCACTCGCGGTCGAAGGCAAGCTGCCGGCGGAAGTGGAGGGCACGTTCTTGCGTGCCGTGCCGGATCCGGCCTTCCCGCCGTTCGTGGAGGAAGGCCCGGCGATACTCTCCGGCGATGGCATGGTGACGGCACTGCGGTTCGAGGGCGGCCGGGTCAGCTTCGCCTCGCGCTACGTCGATACCCAGCGCCACCACGCGGAAGTCGCCGCGGGGCGCGCGCTGTTCGGCAAGTACCGCAACCCCTTCACCGACCTGCCGGAGGCCAGGGGGCTCGACCGCACCGTCGCCAACACGACGCCGGTCTGGCACGCCGGCAAGCTCCTGATGAGCAAGGAGGACGGCCGGCCCTACCGCGTCGATCCGCGCACGCTGCGGACCATCGGCCGCCACGACTTCGACGGGAGACTTAAGAGTCAGACGCTCACCGCGCACGTACGTATCGATCCCGAGAGCGGGGAGATGTTTTTCTTCGGCTACGAGGCCGACGGGCTTGCCTCGAAGACCATCGCCTACGGCCACGCCGACCGCTCGGGGACCCTGGTGCGCGAGCAGTCCTTCGCGGCTCCCTACTGCGCGATGATGCACGACTTCGCGATCACCGAGCACTACGCGCTCTTCCCCGTATACCCGACCACCTGCGAGCTCGAGCGCCTGCGCGCAGGTGGTGATCACTGGGTGCACGAGCTCACGCGCGAGAGCTGGCTCGGGGTCATGCCGCGCTATGGGTCGGTCGAGGAGCTGCGCTGGTTCAAGGGACCGAAGGGCGTGTTCTGCTACCACATGATGAACGCCTTCGAGGATGCGGACGGGCGCATCCACCTCGACCAGTGCCTCTCCAACGTGAATGCCTTCCCGTTCATCCAGCGCGCCTCGGGCATCAACATCCCGCCGCAGGAAGCCGGCAGCCGCCTGGCGCGCTGGACCGTGAGCCCGCGCCAGCCGGGCAACGAGATCACCGAGACCGTGATCGGGCCGCCCGGCGACCTGCCGGTGATCCCGGCGACGAGCCAGGGCCGCCCCTACAGCCACGGCTGGCTGCTCACCATGAACCCCGAGCTTCAGGGGCCGCCGGTGGCCGGCGGTCCCGTGGGCGTCATGTTCAACACGATGCTGCGCATGGACATGCGCGGCGGAGCGCCGCAGGCGCTTGCACTGCCGGCAGCCCACAGTATCTCGGAGCCGGCGCACGTGCCAGGCTCGAAGCGCGGCCACGACGGGTGGCTCCTCAGCGTCATCGATGAGCAGACCGGGCCGAATGAGTTCAGGCACGCGGTCTGGGTGCTGGATGCGGGTGACATCGCCAAGGGGCCGGTGGCGCGCATCCCGATCCCTCACCGCCTGCGCCCGCAGGTGCACGGCTGGTGGGTGAGCGCAGCCGAGCTCGCCGCGGCGAAGTCCTAGCGGGGCTTCGAGAAGTAGGCTATGCCGCGAAACTCGATCGAGCGGCGCGGCTTTGCATCCGGGCGCGAGTGATCGCGGAAGGCGGTGTGCGGGCAGCGCCAGGCCTTCGAGTGGTCCGAGTCGTAGAACTTGATGAACACCACCTCATCCGGATGCATGTCCGGGAAGTACCACCAGCGGTGCGCGGCGGAGTAGTGAAAGATGGTGGCCGCGCGCATGTTCTCCTCGCCCTCGATCGGCGCGTACAGCGCATCTCCCGTCGGCAGCTCCGCCACGTCGACCTTGACGTTGGGCGTGCCCTCGTCATCGCGCACCGAGCGCCCCTCGCACAGTGCCAGCGGCGTGTCCTGCGGGGGCTGCGACAGCGCCCGCCACAGGCTGAAGGCGATGAAGCGCTCGTAGCCGGGTCCTGCGGGAAGCGCGCGCGCATAACAGGAGGCTGCGATCTCGCCGGCACACTTCTCGGTGAAATCCACGTGGGCTTCGGCGGCCGGCGGCTGCACCGTGGGTCCGGTCGCGGCGGAGCTGCGCAGCATGCCGCCGAGCTGCACCACGAAGTCCGCGCCCGAGAGCCGCTTCACGACCTCCGAGACCTGCGCGGCGTAGGGCGAGTCGGCGCCGTAGTTGCTCACCCAGTCGGTGATGTCGGTGTGGTGGTGGCCGAGGCAGAAGCCGTGCTCGTCGAGAGTGAACGGGCCGGCCAGGCGCGCATTGCGGATGGTGACCGGGTAGCTGGCGTAGACGCCGGTGTTGAGCTCGGCTCCCGGCGCCCAGAAGCGCCGGTTGATGCGCGAGGTGGGCAGGAGGTAGTCGATCTGCGCCTTAACTTCGGCTGCGGCCTGGCTCATGGCTGCGCCCTCAACTGGCCCTGAAATCGAGCGTCCCACGGCGCTCGGCAAAGCGCCAGCCGGAAGCGGTTTTCACCAGGACATCCTCGTAGGTGCCGATGAGCGGGGGGGCCGCCGCCAGATGCGGCAGGCCGCCGTCGTCCGCGGGGGTGCCGAGGAAAAGAAGGATCTGGCTGCGCGCGCGCGCCCGGGTCTCGCCTTCGAGGGTGACCAGGACGTTGGCGATCACGTGGCGCGAGGCGCGCGCGGGGCGGGCACGGAAGGAGGCGAGGATCGCCTCACGCCCCTCGATGAAGTGCTCCGGCGCCGTCGGCCGGTTCATGCGCGCGTGCTCGGTATAGAGCCCCGCGACCGCCTCCCAGTCGCCGGCATCGTTCAGCGCGGCGTAGCGGGTGATGAGCTCGGCGATGGCGGCTCTCGCCACCCACTCGCGTGCCTCATCCATCCTTGAATCCCTCGCGGGCGCGGCTGTTGTCGAGCACGATGGGCTTGCCAGTCACGGGGTGCACGTAGTGGAAGGGCACCGTGTCGGTCGCCGGCCAAAGGCGCGGCTGCGGGTCCTGCAGCGCGTCCGGCCCGAGCGGATCCTCGGGGTAGGTGAGCTTCGACATGGGCACGAAGTCGATCTTGGTCTTGGCCCAGCCTTCCGCGAAGCTGCCGTGCCAGAACGGGAAATAGCGCAGCGCAGCGAGCTTCCACACCCCGTTCTCGCGCACGTAGCGGTTCTCGTAGATGCCCCCCTCCCACCAGGCGCGCTGCTGCCCCTGCGCACTCTCGTGCAGCCCCGCCTGCATCATCGAGCGCCCGCGCACCTGGGCGCTGCGGCGGTCCGGGGCGACGTCGATCACCATCTGCATCTGCGGGTGATCGAGCAGCCAGCCGTAGCGCGGACCGTTGTGCCCCTGGGTGAATTGGGTCTGGAAGCGCTCGATGTACAGGCGCCGCACGCCTGCCTTGCCCTTGTAGATGCCACCGAGGAACCACACCTCGCAGTCCTCCGCGAACAGGTCGACGACCTCGTTGTACTGGCTCTTGTCGATGAAGTAGCCGTAGGTGTACTGCAGGCGCCGGATCTGGTGGATGTCCTGCTGGATCGCGAGCTCGTGCTCGAGCTTTTCGACGCGCGCGGTCAGTGCTGCAATATCGCTCATGGGGCTTCCCGTGTAGTGGTGGGCCGCGGCTTCCTTTGGGCTCCCCCCGCTGGAAGTCACGCCGCCGTTGCGCGATATTTGTATGTACTGCCTACAAAAGGCAATAGGACCTCATGGGGGACATCCAGACCACGCACGTGGGCAGCCTGCCGCGCGGGCCTGAGCTCACGCCGCTTTTGCTGGCGCGCGATCACCGGCAGCCCTACGACGCCGAGGCCTTCGAGCGCATCGTGCGCGCGGCGATCGCGGACGCGGTCGCCCGCCAGGAGGCCGCCGGGGTCTCGGTGGTCAGCGACGGCGAGCTCGGCAAGGTCGGCTACTCGACCTACGTCACCGAGCGCCTCTCGGGGTTCGGCGGCCACGTGGAGCGCAAGCCCGCGCGGGACCTCGCGGCACTGCCTGAGCTGCGCAAGAAGCTTGCCGCCATCATGGGCGCCCAGGAATTCGTGCGCGCGAGCTGCATCGGGCCCGTACGCCTCACCAACCCCGAGCCCTGCCACACCGACATCCACCGCTTTCGCGCGGCGCTCAAGGGCCGCGCGGTGCGCGGCTTCATGAACGCCGCCTCCCCGGGCCTGATCACGGCCTTCCAGCCGAACGCCTACTACCCGAGCCACGAGGCGTACCTCGAGGACCTGGTGGAAGCGATGCGCCCGGAGTACGTGGCGATCGCCGCGAGCGGTCTCACGCTGCAGCTCGACTGCCCGGATCTGGCGATGTCGCGGCACACCGGCTACCAGGACCTGAGTGAGAAGGAGTTCCTTACAATCGCCGCGGCCAACGTGGACGCCCTGAATGCCGCGACCGCGAACATCCCGCCCGAGCGCATGCGCATGCACGTGTGCTGGGGCAACTACGAGGGCCCGCACGACCACGACATCCCGCTCGAGCGCATCCTGCCGCTCATCCTCAGGGCGCGCCCGGCGACCATCCTGTTCGAGGCCGCCAACGCGCGCCACGAGCACGAATGGAAGGTGTGGGCGGGAGCGAAGATCCCCGAGGACAAGATCCTCGCGCCCGGGCTCATCGACACCCGCACCAACTACCTCGAGCACCCCGAGCTCATCGCGCAGCGCCTCGAGCGCTTCATCGCCATCGTGGGGCCGGAGCGCGTGATCGCCAGCACCGACTGCGGCTTCGGTACCTTTGCCGGCTACGGCAAGATCGACCCCGCGGTCACGTGGATGAAGCTGCGCGCACTGCGCGAGGGGGCCGACATCGCCGCCGCGCGCCGCGGCTGACGAGGGCCGCGGGCGCCGCCTGCCTCAAGACACGAGAAACCTACCCGAGGAGACTCACATGCGCTCATCGCCCGTCCTTGCCGCCGCGGTCCTCGCACTCGGCACCGTGCCCGTGCACGCCGCCGAGCAATGCAAGCTCACCCCGAAAGAGGTGGTGACCCAGTTCATGACCGAGTTCTACGTCGAGAAGCGCGTGCGTGAGGCGTTCGAGACCTGGGTTGAGCCCGGCTACATCCAGCACAACCCCATGGCGGCGACCGGGCGCGACGCGGCGATCGCCTTCCTCGAGCCCTTCTTCGCCAGCCACCCGGATGCCAGCTACTCGATCAAGCGCATCATCGCGGACGGCAACCTGGTCGCCGTGCACTCGCACGGCAAGTTCAGCAAGGACGACCGCGGACTCGCCATCGTCGACATCCTGCGTGTGAACCGCTGCAAGATCGCCGAGCACTGGGACGTGGCGCAGCCGGTGCCGGAGAAGCCCGTCAACAACAACGGGATGTTCTGAGAGCTCAGGTCAGATCATCGAAGCTGATGGTCTTGCCCAGGGCGGCGGCCTTCGCTGCCGCGCGCCGCAGACGCTCGATGTGCTGGCGTGCCTCCGGGACCGGCTCACGCGGGAGCGCCTCGAGGCACGCGCGGTGGATCTCGTCGAAGTCTTCGGCGAACTCGGGGTGGGTGAAGATGATGGCTCGGTTCTCGCGCATACCGGCGAGGACCTTCTGGCCCACCTCGAGCGGATCCATCCCGGCCTCAAAGGCCGTGCCGAAGCGCTTGAGCTCCGCCTCATCCACCGCCGGGAAGCCCGAGTCCGCGAAGGCCTCCGGGCGCTTCAACGCCGAGTCCCAGGCATTGGTGCGGGTGAGTGCCGGGCACACGAGCGATACGCCGATGCCGTAGGGGGCCAGGTTGTAGCGCAGGCACTCGGTGAGCCCGCGCACGGCGAACTTGCTCGCGGTGTAGATGCCCGCCTGCGGGCCCGGCAGGTAGGCCGCCATGGAGGCGACGTTCACGATGTGCCCGCCCGGCCCCTGCGCCTTGATGCGGGGGATGAAGGTGACGAGGCCATTCACCACGCCGCCGAAGTTCACGCCCATGATCCAGTCGTAGTCGGCGTAACGCGCTTCATCCGTGGGCCCGAAGACACTGACCCCGGCGTTGTTCACCAGGATATCCACCGGACCTGTCTCCTCGGCCACCTCGCGCCAGCGCTCACGGTTGGCGACGTCCAGGCGCACGAAGCGCGGCAGCGGGCGGTGGCGCGCGGCGAACCATTCCGCGGCCTTCGCCCGCTGCGCCTCGTCGCGGTATGTGAGCACGAGGGAGATCTCGGCGGCGTCGAAGGCGCGCGCGATGCCGAAGCCGATGCCCGACACGCCACCGGTGATGAGCGCCGTCTTGCCCGTGAAGTTCATGCCGCTGTCCCTCGACCTGCGATGTGGGAATTTGTTAGCGTGCCATACAAATCGCCGGGGGATCACCATGTCCGATCTCGCAGCACGCCTCACCAACCTCGAGCAGCGCGTCGGGGAGCTCGAGGACGTCAGCGCCATCCGCCGCCTGCACTGGGCCTACGGCTACTACTGCGACTTCAACCTCGCCGAGGAGATCGTGCAGCTGTTCGCGCGCGACGGGGTCGTGGTATTCCTCTCGGGCGAGTACCACGGGCACGAGGGCGTGCGGCGCCTCTATGGCACCTGGTTCCGCGAGTACTTCACCCAGGGCGTGAACGGGCCGGTCGACGGCTTCCTCCTCGATCACTTCCAGATGCAGGACATCATCACGGTGGCCCCGGACCGCCGCACCGCCAAGGGGCGCTTCCGCGGGCTCCTGCTCGGGGGCTGTCACGAGACCCGTGCCTACAAGCCACCGGGGCTGCCGCTGCAGTTCTTCGAGGCGGGACTGTACGAGAATGATTATGTCCGCGAGGACGGCATCTGGAAGATCAAGCGCCTGGACTACATGATGCAGTGGCAGGCCGAGTACGAGCTCGGCTGGTCCAGGACCACCGCCCACCTGCAGCCGGCGGTCAAGACTTTCCCCGACAATCCCACCGGTCCCGACGTGCTCCTCGCCCCCGAGAAGGTCCGGCGCACCTGGCCGTACCGCCAGGACGTGCCGATGCATTTTGCTCACCCGCGCTTCGGGGCGCTGCTCGCGCGCAAGGCCTGAAACACAGGCACTCCCGGGGCCGTAAGGGCTTCCCCCTAAGACTCGGTTTTACCCCCCTGTTGCGGGCCGGCCACAGGCCCCCGCACTGCACCACGCCTTGCAAACCGCAAATTGGTTTGTTCTACTTACAAAAAAATAGAGGACGCAGATTCGGGTTTCGGGTCGTCAGTCTTCGGTAAACAGAGGGGGAACGTGAGATGGAGGCTCTTCAGCGCCGCTTTTTCCGTTTACGGCTTCTAGCGTTCGGCAGCATTACCACACTGGGTGCCCTGTTCACCGGCCAAGCCGTGGCACAGAACGCACAGGGTCCGGAGGCCGCCTCGCAGCTCAGCGAGATCGTCGTGACCGCGCAGTACCGCGAGGAAAAACTGCAGGACACGCCGATCGCAATCACCGCGCTCACCTCGCAGATGATCGAGGAACAGGGGGCGCAGAAGCTCTCCGACATCCTCACCAGCGCACCGAGCGTGGTCTTTCGCCAGCAGTCGGCGGCCTTCGGTGACTCGGTCACCGCCTTCATCCGCGGCTTCGGCCAGGCAGACTTCGACCCCGCCTTCGAGCCAGGCGTCGGACTGTACGTCGACGACGTGTACTACCCGCGGCTGACGGGGGCCAACTTCGATCTGATGGACGTCGAGCGTGTCGAGGTGCTGCGCGGGCCGCAGGGCACTCTCGAGGGACGCAACTCCGAAGGTGGCGCGATCCGCTTCGTCACCAAGAAGCCGACCGGCGATGGGGACGGCTACCTCAGCGCTACCTATGGCACGCGTAACCTGTTGCAGCTGCGGGGAGCGGCGGACTTCAAGCTCACCGACTCGCTCTCGGCGCGCATTGCCGGCACGTACGCCAACCAGGATGGCTACGTGGACGTGTTCAACTACGACTGTGCCCACCCGTCAGCGGGCAACATTCCCTCGAGCGGCGGCACCAAGTGCGACCTGTACTCACTCGGTGACACCGGCTACCGCGCGCTGCGCGCCGCGCTGCGCTTCAACCCCACGGCCTCTTTCGAGGCGCTGCTGAGCGCGGACTACATCCACGACGCGAAGAACAATGGCGCCGAAGTGCTGGTCTACGGCAGCAACGACAACCCCAACACGTTCGCGCCCAACGGCCTGCCGCTCGGCGCCCAGTTCATGTGCGGCAAGTGGTGCAACTACACCACGCTCGGCCAGTCGGCCGGTACCTTCCAGGGCGGCTCGCCGATCATTCCGGTAAATGCCAACGGGTTGCCGATGCCGGCGACCTCGGGCCAGCAGCTGAACATCTTCGATGCCTACGACTTCGCGCTGAACATGGACATCGGCATCACCGATGCCGTGAAGCTGGTCTCGATCACCGGCTACCACAACTGGACCAACAGCTTCAGCATCGACCAGGATCTCTCGCCAGCCCAGGTCCAGTTCGGCAACAACGCCCTCGATCACTGGTTCTGGAGCCAGGAGCTGCGGCTGAACATGGAGCTCGGCAAGTCCGTGCACGCCACCTTGGGCGGCTACTACTCCGACGAGAAGACCACATACTACACGCTGCAGGACATCCGCTATGTCGCCGCCGCGCTGCCACCCTTCCTGTGTTATACGGCGCTGACGCCCACCGGCAACTGCCCGCTCGAGCCGTTGCAGTTCATCGGCAATGATCCGGTGAAGACCGACTCGAAGGCCGCCTTCGGCACGCTCATCTGGGATGTCACGCAGGCGTTCTCGCTCACCGCGGGCCTGCGCTATACGAAGGATCACAAGAGCTACACCTACTACCGCTACAACCTCGACGGCGTGACCATCAACCCGTTCGTCGACCCGGTCGGTGCTGGCATCATCCCGGGCACCGCGCTTACCGGCAGTACGGCGACCTTCGAGGGCAACCGCACCGACTGGCACTTCAGCGCCGACTACCGCTTCAACCCGGCGGTGATGGTCTATGCCTCCGCGGGCACCGGCTACAAGGCAGGCGGCGTGGGACCGCGGCCGTTCAACGCCGAGCAGGCGCGGCCCTTCGGACCGGAGAAGCTCACTTCCTACGAGCTGGGATTGAAGACCGACCTCTTCGACCGGCGCGTGCGCTTCAACGCCGCGGTGTTCTACAACGACTTCAAGGATGCCCAGCTGGTGCTCCTGACCTGCCCGCAGTACGGCGGACCCGGCCCCTGCGCGCTGCCGCAGAACGCTGGCGACGCCAAGGTCACGGGGGCGGAGGTCGAGCTCTACATGATCCCGGTGCCGGGCCTGCAGATCGATCTCTCCGGCTCCTATTTGCACTGGGACTGGAAGTGCGTCGACCCACAGGTGGTCCCCAATCAGGTGGCGGGTATCACGGGTTGCTCGAGCGACCCGGCCATTGTCGGCCAGCTCTCCGGCGAGCCGATCGGCTTCATCAAGGAGCAGGGCCACGTCGGCATCCAGTACGAGTTCCACCTGGGCAACGGCAGCGCGCTCACGCCGCGCTTCGATGCCGCCTACCAGGGCCCGCAGAACGGCAGCAATACCTCGTCACTGCCGGGAACGCCTACGGCTCTCTATGGCCAGGTCGGCGGGTTCACTGTGGCCAACGCGCACCTGATCTGGACCAATGAGAAAAAGGATCTGCAGGCGATCCTCGAGGCCACCAACCTCTTCAACCACTACTACTTCTACTCGAAGTTCGACCTGTCTTCGCTCGCGGGCACGATCACCGGCTCCCCGGGGCCGCCGTTCGGCTGGTCGTTCTCGGTGAAGAAGAGCTGGTAAGTGCAAGGACGGCCGCCACTTCGGCGGCCGGTAATAAAAAGGGGCGAACCGTGAGGTTCGCCCCTCTTTCTTTGGCCCGCGGACGGCGCGCGCGGGATGCCGCCTACAGCTGGATGATCACCGTCTTCACCTCGGTGTAGGCCTCGATGCCGGCCCGGCCCTGCTCGCGTCCGATCCCCGACTGCTTGTAGCCGCCGAAGGGGAGCGCGGGGTCGATGACGGCATGGCAGTTGCCCCACACCGTGCCCGCCTTGATCTTGGAGGCGAGCTTGTGCATCGAGGAGAGGTCCTTGGTCCAGATGCCCGCGCCGAGGCCGTAGGCGGTGTCGTTCGCGGCCTTGGCCACCTCGTCCAGGCTCTCGAAGCGCTGCGCGACCAGCACGGGCCCGAAGATCTCCTCGCGCACCACGGTCATGTTCGGCTTCACGTCCACCAGCACCGTCGGGTTCACGTAGTAGCCGTCCGCGTTGGCGGCATCGCCGCCGAAGGCCACCGAGGCGCCGGCGCGCTTGCCGGCCTCGATGTAGCCCATGACGCGGTCCATCTGCTCCTTCGACACCAGCGGGCCCATGTGCGCCTGCGGGTCGAGCGAGGGACGCGGCTTCCAGAACTCGGAGGCCTTCTGCACGCCCTCGAGCACACGATCGAAGATCGAGCGGTGCGCGAACAGCCGCGAGCCCGCGATGCAGATCTGGCCGGAGTTGAAGAAGATCGCACCCGCGGCGGCCGGGGCCACCTCGTCCGGGTTCATGTCCGGCAGCACCACCACCGGGGACTTGCCGCCGAGCTCGAGCGTCACGCGCTTGAGCGAGTCGGTGGCGTTCCTGTTGATGATCTTGCCGACCTCGGTGGAGCCGGTGAAGGCGATCTTGTCGACGTCGGGGTTCTTGACCAGGCGATCACCCGCGGTGTGGCCATTGCCGGTGATCACGTTGATGACGCCCGGCGGGAAGCCGGCCTCGGCGACGAAATCCGCCAGGCGCAGCGCCGTGAGCGAGGTTTGTTCCGCGGGCTTCAGGATCAACGTACAGCCGGCGGCAAGCGCCGGGGAGATCTTGAGCGTCGCCATGAGCAGCGGGAAGTTCCACGGCACGATCTGCACCGCGACCCCGACCGGCTCGCGCGTCACGTAGCTGAACACCGCGCCGCGCGGCAGTCCCAGCGGGTCCTGCACCTCGCCGCCGAGCTTGGAGGCCCAGCCGGCCATGTAGCGCAGGTGATCGATCGCGCCCGGGATGTCGACCATCTTGGCCATGCCGAAGGGCTTGCCGTTGTCGATGGCCTCGAGCTCGGCGAACTCGTCCGTGTGCGCCTCGATCAGGTCGGCGAGCTTGTTGATGATCCTCTCGCGCGCCTTGGGCGGCAGGTTCGACCAGCGGCCGTCGTCGAAGGCAGCACGGGCGGCGGCGACCGCGCGGTCGCAGTCGGCGTCCGAGGCATCGACGATGCGGCCGACCTCGCGCCCGGTGGAGGGATCCTCCACGGCGAGCGTGGCGCCGGCGCTGGACGCCACCCACTCATTGTTGATGAACAGCGCGGGCTTGCGGGCCAGGGCGCGCTTGGCGGCCGCTGAGTATTCGGGCTGGATGTAGTCGATGGGCTCGATCGGACGCACGCTGGCCATGGCTGGGCTCTCCTCATGATGGGCAGGGCGCGGCGCCAGCCGCCCCCTCGAACAGGCCGTTTGTTTGTGTAGCGTACAAAGAGATCTGACGGGGGGTCAACGTAGACGGACGCGGCGGCGTGGCGCGCGGCGCGCCGCTGACATAAATCGGCCGATCAGGCACTTAGCCCCGCTCCTGGTCCCGCCGCGCCGCAGCGCGGCACGGCTCCGCCCAAGCCCCGGCGGTCCTGCGTCCGCCCCCGCGGCCGAGCTTCAGCAGAGGGCCACATGGGTGA
>Ga0335083_10005949_pt1 | contig 15371 bp, 12 predicted proteins | sample Lox_Sample_42_FD_206716 | JGI IMG/M metagenome (GOLD analysis project Ga0335083, IMG submission 206716) | Soil microbial communities from Loxahatchee National Wildlife Refuge, Florida, United States - Lox_Sample_4.2 | ecosystem: Environmental > Terrestrial > Soil > Wetlands | place: USA... | reverse complement strand
CCGAGCGCGATTGGTTGTCCTGGACGAACGCGCAGGAGATCCCGCCGTCGCGGTACTTCGCTGCGTGATACGTCTCGAGGAAGAACCCGCGCGTGTCGCGGTGCACGTCGGGCTCGATCACGATGACGCCCGGGATCTCGGTGGGGACGAACTTCAAGCCGGACGTCCCTCGCTCGCGAGGCGCAGCAGGTAGGCGCCGTAGCTCGACTTCGCGAGCTCGCGGCCGAGCTTCTCCAGCTCGTCGCGGCCGATCCAGCCGTTGCGGTAGGCGATCTCCTCGGGGCAGGCGACCATCAGGCCCTGCCGCTCCTGCACGGTGTGGATGTAGCCGGACGCCTGCAGGAGGGATTCGTGCGTGCCGGTGTCGAGCCACGCGATGCCGCGGCCGAGCAGCTCGACGCGGAGCTGGCCGCGCCGCAGATAGGCCAGGTTCACGTCGGTGATCTCGAGCTCTCCCCGCGCCGACGGCTCGAGCGACGCCGCGATGTCCGCGACCTGGCCGTCGTAGAAGTAGATCCCGACCACCGCGTAGTGGGAACGCGGCGCCTTCGGCTTCTCCTCGATGCCGAGCACGCGGCCGTCCGCGTCGAACTCGACGACGCCGTAGCGCTCGGGGTCCTGCACCCAGTAGCCGAAGATGGTGGCACCCTCGCGGCGCGAGGCGGCCGCGGCGAGCCGGGCGGTCAGGCCCTGGCCGTGGAAGACGTTGTCGCCGAGGGCGAGCGCGACGCCCCCGCCGTCGAGGAACGCGCGGCCGATCAGGAAGGCCTGCGCGATGCCCTCCGGCCGGGGCTGCGCCGCGTACTGGATCGACACGCCGAGCTGGCTGCCGTCGCCGAGCAGGCGCTCGAAGAACGGCAGGTCGGCGGGCGTGCTGATCAGCAGGAGGTCGCGGATGCCCGCGATCATCAGCGTCGAGAGCGGGTAGTAGACCATCGGCTTGTCGTACACCGGCAGGAGCTGCTTCGAGATGCCGCGCGTGATCGGGTGCAGCCGCGTGCCCGATCCTCCCGCCAGAACGATGCCCTTCATGTGACTCTCCGCGTCCCGCTTCGACGAGGACCATAACAGGGCGTCGCCGCCGCGTCAGAGGGTCGTCGCCCGAAGTATCGGCCAGCGCCCGCGAGGCGGGTGCGCGCAGCGAGCCGAAGGCGAGCGAAGTCAGCAGCTACGGGAGGAAGCGCTCGGGCTGCTCGAGCTTGCGCGGCAGGTACTGGTCGATCACGTAGTTGAGGCCCCACTTGGCGAGCGCCTGCTGCTCGGCGCGCACGCCCATCCCGATCAGCTGCTCGATCGCCTCGCGCCACGGCTTGTGGCGCTGGAAGAACGGGTCGTTGCGCAGGGCGTCCCGGGCGCGCTTCACGTCGACGTCCTTGAGCGCGTGGGTCGGAAGCTGGTAGTCGACGACGTCTTGCGGTGTCACGCCGAGGAAGCGCGCCGTCGGCACGCAGAAGAAGCGGTTCACGTGCGCGGCCGAGCCCGAGCCGACCTTCAGCGTGCGATAGATGTTGGCGATGCCGTACGGATCGCAGTCGACGAAGGCGTAGACCGGGAGCCCCCGCTCGTCCGCGAGGCGCCGCACGAAGCGGCGCACCGCGCGGGTCGGCACGCCGCCCATCTCGACCAGGATGCAGTTGGCGCGCTCCCAGAACCGGTGGCTCTGCAGGCGCTGGAACATGCCGCCCGTCTCGATCAGGAGCACGAAGGCGGCGCTCGTCTCGAAGCGGAGCTCCTCGACCGAGCTCGGCACCGAGTACGCGCCCGAGCCGAAGGCGGTGCAGTCGATGCGCGCCTCGCGCCCGGTGGCGTCGCGGTCTATCACCACCAGCGGGCCCGACACGGAGCCGCCGTGCTCCTCGGGATAGAAGCGGAGCTGCTCGCGCGCCACGCCGTCCACCGAGAAGAGCGCCTCGATGTCGTCCATCACGGTGTCCGACTCGATCTGCTCGTCGAACTTGGCGGAGTCCCAGTTCTTCGAGATGTAGTAGGCCTCGCGCTTGGTGGCGAAGTCGTTGTTGCGGATCAGCTCCTTCGAGAGCGCCATCATGCGCAGCGTCTGCGCGAAGTTCTTGACGGTGTTGACCGAGAGCGTGCGGACCTTGCGCTGGCGCCCGATCTCGAGCCAGCCGCGCGCGGCGTCGTAGGAGACGTTCGAGAGCGCCCGCACCGGCAGCGCCAGGTCGGGTCGGCGCCCCTTGCGGATCGTCTCGTGCACGCGCTCGGCGGTGTGGTCGATGCGCGCAAGGGTCTGCGCGTCCGTGGCCTTCGCGCGGCGGCCGCTCGTCGGATGCTGAGCTGCAGCACGTCTCTTCTTGCTTCGCCGGCGGGCCATCAGATCCTCCGCGTGCGCTCGAGCACCAGCGCGAGGCTCTTGGCCGTGCGCTCGCGCTCGCGGTCGTCGAAGCCGAGGATCTCCTGCAGCGCCAGCGCGACGTGCGGAATGTACTGCTCGATGTAGCCGCGCTTCTTCGCCTCCTCCGACTCGCGCCGCCGCCGGCGGATGTGTCCCGACACCTTGCGGCCGCACTCCTGCAGCGCGAGCCGGAGCTCCTTCACGATCTCCGGGTAGTGCGCGACGGCCTCCTTGCTCTCGGACGTGAAGGGCACCCAGACGCTCGCGACGTGCACGAGGAGCAGCATCGGTCCGATCGGCAGCGCTCCCTTCGGATGCTGGAGGCCGTAGGCGCGCCAGTCGGTGCTCGCGACCGCCCGCGTGATCGCGCAGGCGCCCTGCTGGTACTGGAGCGGCACGCGGTTCGCGAAGCGGTAGAGCGTCACCGGCTCCTCGGCGGGCAGCTCGCCGCCGTAGGCCAGGCCGACCTCGACCAGGAAGGGATTCCCGCGATACACCGCGGGCCGCCGCGTCGTGGCGGAGACGAAGTCCGTCTTCACCTCCGCGCGCAGCGCGCGCTCCACCAGCGACTCGCCGATCGGCGCGATGCAGTCGGTCGGCGGCGCCATGATGCGGGTCTTCTGGATCGCGGCGAGGATGCGCTCGGCCTCGTCCCGGCCGACGTCGCGCGGCCGCCGGCTGGTGGCGACCTTCGCCGCCGCGCAGATCTCGTCGGCCACGCGCGGCGAGACGCGCGAGAAGTCCCCGGTGAGGCAGCCGCGCAGGTTGCGCGCGGCGGTGTCGCGGAACATCTGCATCAGGACGCCGAGCTCGACGCCGTGCGGGTGGGGCCGGATCTCGGCGGTGGCCGGGGGCAGCTCGCCGGCGACGCGCGCGTGGACGACCGCTTCCGCCGGCTGCTTGCCCGGCCCGAGATACGTGATCTGCGCGTGCGGATTCGCCAGCGCGATCTGGCGCACGTAGCTGTCGACCGAGTGCTGCCCGCCGCGCCAGTTGCCGGCGAGCTCGATCTCGACGCGCGTGCCGTGCGGGACCTCCCAGTCGACGGTCTCGTCGCGCTGCACCTTCGGCTCGTTGCGCTGCGTGTCGATCACGATCTCGAAGTGGTGGGCCGGGCTGCGCTTGCCGGTCCGCGTGGTCACCGCGATCGGCCGGCCCGTGGTGAGGAGGCCGTGCATCCCGGCGGCGCTGATGCCGATGCCCTGCTGGCCGCGGCTCTGGCGCAGGCGGTGGAACTTCGAGCCGTAGAGGAGGCGCCCGAAGATGCGCGGCACCTGGGCGCGCACGATGCCGGGCCCGTTGTCCTGGACCGCGACCCGGAAGCGGCCCTCGGCCAGCTCCTCGATCTCGACGCGCACGTCGGGGAGGATGCCGGCCTCCTCGCACGCATCGAGGGCGTTGTCGACGCCCTCCTTCACGGTGGTGAGGAGCGCCTTGCTCGGGTTGTCGAAGCCGAGCAGATGGCGGTTCTTCGCGAAGAACTCCGAGACGGAGATCTCGCGCTGCTGGCGGGCGAGGTCGGCGGCGGTCGCCGCGCGCCGCGCCTTGGTCATCCGCGATCACCCCCCGATCGAGCGATGATCCGCGCCACTGCGGAGCGGGTCAAGCGGAGATGGGGACGAGCGGAGCTACGAAGGATCGATCTGGATCGGGCAGTCGCGGAAGTTTCCGCACAGGCGCACGGACCCGGAGTGGAGCATGTGCGCGACGGTCGCGATCACCTCGCGCTCGTTGTCCGCGACCTGGCTCACGGCCCACACCAGTTCCCACAGCGTCACGTGCGGCACCTCGGCGCGGGCCAGCAACCCCTCGAGCGAAACGGCAGCACCCATCGATCGGCTCCTCCCCCGGGTCTGTCTCCAGAGCACGATGCGTGCCACCGCGGAGCCACCGGGTGCCTCCTTCTCGGAACCCGTCGCATTTCAAATGGTTACGCGCCTGGCCCGGGCCCGAGGCAGTGGCAGGAGGCGCCTGGAGTGACGGATTTCGAACGCTCGGTGTTCAAACTCCGGCGGATCCGGCCGCCAGCTCCCCCTCGTCCCGCCGGTAGCCGAGCGCTTCGGCGACCGCCGGTGCATGGACCCGGCGCTCCGCCGCCAGGTCCGCCGCCGTCCGGGCGGCCCGCAGCAGGCGACGGGCCGCCCGCGCCGAGAGCCGCAGCCGCTCGACGGCCCGGCCCAGGAGGGCACGCGCCTCGGCCGTCGCGTCGACCGCCGCATCGAGCCCTGCATCCGGGATCGCGGCGTTGGTGCGCACGCCGAAGCGCGCGAGCCGCTGTCGCTGTCGCGCGCGCGCCTCGATCACGCGCCCGCGCACCTCGGCGCTCGAGGGCCCGTGGCTCGCGACGTCGAGCTCGCGCCACGCCACCGCCGGCACGCCCACGTGGAGGTCGATGCGGTCGAGCAGCGGACCCGAGACGCGCGCGCCATAGCGCGCGACGGCGGCGTCGGTGCAGCGGCACTCGCGCCAGCGCGAGAGCCGCCACCCGCACGGACAGGGATTTGCGGCGGCGACGAGCTGGAACTCGGCTGGGAAGACGCAGGTGCCGCCGGCGCGTGCCACCACCACGCGGTGCTCCTCCAGCACCTGTCGCAGCGACTCGAGCACCCCGCGCTCGAACTCCGGCAGCTCGTCGAGGAACAGCACGCCGCGGTGCGCGAGCGAGACCTCGCCGGGCCGCGGCGGGCTTCCGCCCCCGAGCAGGCCGGCGCGGCTCGCTGCGTGATGGGGCGAGCGGAACGGGCGCTCGCCGAGGATCGGTGTCTCGCCCAGGAGGCGTCCCGCGGCGCCGTGGATGCGCGTCGCCTCGACCGCCTCCTCGAAGTCGAGCGGCGGCAGCAGGCCAGCGAGCCGCTTCGCGAGCATCGTCTTGCCCGAGCCAGGGGGTCCCTGGAGCAGGAGCCCGTGGCCGCCCGCGGCGGCGATCTCGAGCGCCCGCTTGGCGCGCTCCTGCCCCCGCACGTCCGCGAGATCGGGCGCGGCCTCCGGTGCGGCGGGCGTCGCCGCGGGGTCGACGCGGACCGCCTCCAGGCCCGCGCCGGTCTGCAGGTGGCGGATCACGGCGACGAGGTCGTCGGCCGCGAGCACGTCGAGACGCGGGGTGAGCGCCGCCTCGCACGCGTTGGCGCGCGGAACGACCACGCGCCGGCAGCCGTGATCGCGGAGCGCGAGGGCGAGCGAGAGAGCGCCGCGCACCGGGCGCAGCCTGCCGTCGAGCGCCAGCTCGCCGACGAGCCCGAGCCCGTCCAGGCGCTCGGACTCGAGCGAGCCGGAGGCTACGAGCACGCCGACCGCGATCGGCAGGTCGAGGCCGGCGCCGCTCTTGCGGAGCGAGGCCGGTGCCAGGTTCACGGTGACGCGGCGCTCGGGGAAGCGATGGCCGGCGGCCGCCACTGCGGCGCGCACGCGCGCGGCGCTCTCGCGCACCGCGGCCTCGGGCAGCCCGACCACGTCGACCCGCGGCAGGAGCGAGCTGATGCGGACCTCGACCTCGACCGGAACTCCGTCGACGCCGGAGAGCACGGCGCCGAAGACGCGCGTCATCGATCACCGGCGGGACCGGTTTGTAGGGGCGAGGAGGGTGCGTCGGGACGGGGTGCCGGGTGCGGGGGCAGAAGGCAGGGTCTCTGCGAGACCCTGCCTTCCCCCTTTTCGGAGAGCCCCGCCAGGAGTGGGGCTTCCCGGATAGAAAGGTGGCCCGTGCGCCGATAAGGTGGCAGACGAGCCCGGTCGGCGAGCGACGGACGCTTCGCCGCCTGTCCTATACTCCCCTCCGGGCGCGGGGGGAGGCGTTGCGGCCCCGAAGGGGACCGAGCGGACCGCGTCGCCAGGGGAGGTGCCGTGCGATGGCCGCCATCCGGCCGCCGCGAATCCTTGTCGCGTTCACTCTCGGAATCGGTCTCGAGCTGGCGCTCGGGGGCCTCGGCTGCGCCACCGCGCCCAAGCCACCGCCCGGCCCGGTGCCGGCGCTCAGCTCCGACACCATCGCTCGCTATCTCGAGGCGCAGAAGAAGGAGCTCGCCGCCATCTCGAACGCGAAGGTCGTGCGCCGGGAGGACCTGTTGCTCGTGACCTTCCCGAGCGAGGACCTCTTCGAGAGCGGGCTCCCGCGGCTCTCCGAGGACGCGCCGCAGCGCCTCGGCCCGCTCGCGCAGACGCTGCGCCGCTATCCCGAGAGCAACGTCGTGGTGCGCGGCTACACCGACTCGCTCGGCAACGCCAAGGCCAATCTGCGCCTCTCGGAGGAGCGCGCCACCAGCGTGAGCGGCTATCTGAGCAGCGCCGGCGTGGATGCGGGCCGACTCCGGGCGCTCGGCTTCGGCGAGCAGTCCCCGGTCGCCAGCAACGACACCGACGAAGGTCGCGAGAAGAATCGCCGGGTCGAGATCGAGATCGTCCCCGTTCAGGATTCCCTGCGCGAGGGCGGCGCTCCGCATTGAGACGCCGCCGCACCATGCACCTTGAGCCGACCGCCATGCGATTCCCGCTCGCCGCGCTGCTCCTGGCCGCCGCCCTCCCAGCGTGGGCCGATCCGAGTCCGACCTCCGTCCGCGTCGTGATCGATTCGCCGAGGTCCGGCGAGAAGGTCGAGAACAAGGCCGATCAGGCTCCCATCCGCGGCACCGCGGTGGCGTCGGGGGAGCGGCCCGCCGAGTTCGACGTGATGGTCGTGATCGACGTCTCGGGCTCGACCGACGAGCCGAGCGGCGTGGACGTCGACGGCAACGGCGTGGTCGGCGTCGACCCGCACCTCGAGCTCTTCCCGCCGGGCTCCTACCCTGACGACCTGCGCAACACCGATCCCGGCGACTCGATCCTGAACGCCGAGGCCGCCGCGGCGCGCGCCATGCTGAAGGGCCTCGATCCGAAGCGCATACGCGTCGGCCTGGTGACGTTCGCCGGCGACGTGAACCCCGTCACCGGTGAGCGCCGCAGCCTGGACCAGCAGGACGCCTGGGTCGAGGTGCCGCTCACCACCAACTACGACGAGGTGCGCAGCGCCATCGACGCGATCGTCGCGCGCGGCGCGCACGGCGCCACCAACTTCGCGGCGGGCATCCGGACTGCGGTGACCGAGCTGACCGGTCTGCCCGGCGCGCACAGCCGCGCGCGCCCCCACGCGAAGCTCGTGATGCTCTTCCTGACCGACGGCGTGCCGTCGTTCCCGATCGGGCGCGGCGACGTCACCGACCCGGGCGACATCGAGGCGGCGATCTCCGCGGCGAACCTGGCGCACGAGGCCGGCATCGTGATCAACACCTACGCGCTCGGGCCGGAGGCGCTCGCCGGGCCCAAGGCGGTGACGGAGATGGCGCGCGTCACGCTCGGCACCTACACGCCGGTGCAGAACCCGGGCAACATCATCGCGCTGCTCCAGGGCGTCTCGTTCGCGAACATCGAAGACGTGGTGATCACGAACCTGACCACGGGCGACTTCTCGACCGACGTGCGGCTCAATCCCGACGGCTCCTTCGTGGGCTTCGTCCCGGTGCGCGAGGGCAGGAACCAGGTGCGGGTGACCGCGCTCGCCTCGGATGGCTCCAAGGGCAACGCGACCGTCGATCTCGAATTCGGCAAGGCGGCGCTGACGGACCGCGAGCTGGCGCTCCAGCTCGAGCAGATCCGACGCGTCAACAAGGAGCTCCTGCTGCTGCGCGAGCGCAAGCGCATCGACGACTTCCGCAGCCAGGAGAAGAAGGGCCTCGAGCTGCAGATCGAGAAGAACGACGGGAAGCCGACGGGGCCCTCGAACTAGAGCGGCGTGAGCGAGGGATCGGCGATCTCGCGCTTCACCAGCTTGCCGTTCTGGTAGATCGACGTCACGTCGATCTTGCCGTCGCCGTTGATGTCTTCCTCGCGCTTCACGAGCACGGTCTTGCCGCCCTGCTGCTCGAAGTACTCGAAGGTATCGGGCTTGCCGCGGTGCTTGGTGTCGCGCTCGACCCGGGTCACGACCTCGGCGCCGCCGTCCTGCGCGTAGTACGACCACGTGTCGATCGCGCCGTCGCCGTCGCGATCCTCTTCGATCCGCACGATGCGGCGGCTCTCGTAGTAGATCACCCGGTCGGGATGGCCGCTGTTCTTGCTGTCGTGGCTCTCCTCGACGAGCGAGCCCGCCTCGTAGCGGTAGAAGGCGTCGCGCACGCCGTCGCCGTCGCGGTCGACCTCCTTCGACACCATCACGCCGGCGGTGTAGTGCTCCCACACGTCCGGCTTGCCGTCGCCGTTCTCGTCGAGGTCGCGCTCGACGAGCGCGCCCTTCTCGTAGCGGCTCCACGCGTCGATCTTGCCGTCGTAGTTGCGATCTTCCTCGATCCGCAGCAGCTCGCCGGTCTTCTCGTCGAAGTAGCGGATCTCCTCGGGGTTCCCGTCGCGGTCGGCGTCGAGGGAGCGCTTCACGACGGTGAGCTTGTCCTTGTTGCCCCACGCGCCCGCCGGGATCGTGACCCGCTGCTCCTGGAAGATCGAGGTGGGGAGATCGCGCGGCTTGGGCGCGAGCGGGGCCGCGCGCGGGTCGGTGGGCACAGCCGGCTCGGCCGCGGCGGCGGGCGCCTTCGCCGCGCCGTTGGCAGGCTGCTTCGACGCCTCCTGCTTGTCGATCTGCTTGAGCAGATCCTCCTGGCGCTTCAGCTCGTCCTGGATCTCGGTCTCGAGCGACGCCTGGCGGTTGAGCTCGTCGTCGACCTGGGCCTCGCGACTCTGCTCGGCCTGTCCGACGCCGCCCCCACCACCGCCTCCGCCCGGATAGCCGCCGCCGTAGCCGCCGCCTCCGCCCATCGAGAGCGGCACGTTGCCCGTGATGGCGCTGTACACCAACAAAGTGGCGGCGCCGACCGCCGCGCCGATCGGTCCCGCCTGCCCGCCGATGATCGCGCCCATGAGTGCGCCTTCCATCGCGCTCTGCATGCGGCGGCCCGCCGGAATGCCGGGTGCGGGCGCTTGCGTCGTCGAGCCGGTGCCGACCGGACCACTCGCCGTCGAGCCGCTCGTGCCGCCGGAGCCACTCGTGCTCGTGCTCGCGGGCGGAGCGCTCGTCGTGGTCGGCGTGGAGCCCGGCGCTTGTGTCGTCGTGCTCTGGGTGCGATTCGTCGCGCACGCGCTCAGGCTCAACGCCAGCACGAAGACGAGCGGAGCATCGAGTCGGTGCACGGGGGGGCGCGCCATCCGCAATCGCCTCGCAGTCGGACAACTTCACGCGGATCCGGTCACGCGCCGGAGAGCCAGCCGCCTCCCCCTGCCTCCCGGGCGCACCCCAAGTGCTACCACACGGGGGGCCGCAGTCCCACAGCGATCTGGCCCGAGCCGCCGGTGCGACGCGCCGCGGCACCGGGCCTTCCCCCCTCGCACGTTCTGCATGGAGGACGGAGGCGTCCTCGAAAGGCGAGCGATCCCGTGCCCTTTGCGGTCCACCGATGCGCAACGGAGAGGAACAGGGCGCCAGAAAGTCGTCGACTCGGGAGTTGGCTCGGAGTATCGTAACGCGGTGCAGCGGACGGTCTCGTTCGCACCCGGGACGGCCTCTCTCGTCGCGCTCCCCAGCGGGAACGGGCGATGCTCGCAGCCCGGATCGGCCGATGTCGAGACGGGCGGATCGAGCGGAGGTTGGGCTTGGGTCTCACGCTGATTCGGAAGAGCCGGGGGATGCGCGCGAAGCGAGACCCCAAGATCTCCCTGGTGCTCGCCGGCGGTGCCGTGTCCGGGGGGGCGTTCAAGGTCGGCGGCCTGAAGGCGCTCGACGACTTCCTGGTCGACCGCCGCATCACCGACTTCGATACGTACGTCGGTCTCTCCGCCGGCTCGATCCTCGCAGTCGCGCTGGCGAGCGGCGTGTCGCCGAACGAGATGGTGAAGGTGCTCGAGGGCACCAGCCGCCGAATGGACCAGCTGCGCCCGATCGATTTCTACAACCCGAACTGGCGGGAGTTCATCGGCCGCCCCGCGAAGCTGCTCTACGATCTGCTCGCCTACCTGCCCGGTGTCGGCATCGACTTCGCGCGGGCGCTCCCGCGCCTGCCGGAGGCCGTCCGCGCGCCGCTCGCGGCGTTCGTGCGCGAGCCGAGCTACCGGCACTTCGAAGCCGCCGCGCTGGCCGTGCTCGAGCACATCTCGCCGTCGCGCGAGATCCCGGCGCTCACCAACCACATCCCGTCGGGCCTGTTCGACAACGCGAGCCTCGAGCGCTGGCTGCGCCGCAACCTCGAGCGCATGCGCGTGCCCAACGACTTCCGCGCCTTCGCGCGCAAGCGCGGCCGCAAGCTCTACATCACGGCGTGCGACCTCGACACGGCCGAGCGCGAGACCTTCGGTCCCGACGAGCGCTGCGACATCACCATCTCGGAGGCGGTGCAGGCGTCGACGGCGCTTCCGCTCTTCTACCGTCCCGCGCGCATCAACGGCGTCGACTACGTCGACGGCGGCGTGCGGCACACGGCGAGCATCGACGTGGCGATCGAGAAGGGCGCCGACCTGATCATCTGCTACAACCCCTTCCGCCCGTTCCTGAACCGCATCGACGCCGAGGGCGGCGGCGACGCGCCGTACTTCGCGAACGGGCGCTACCTCGCCGACCGCGGCATGAAGATGGTCCTGAACCAGGTGTTCCGGACGCTGCTCCACTCGCGGCTCAAGCTCGGGCTGCAGCGCTACCTGACCGACGACCGCTTCCAGGGCGACATCCTGCTGCTCGAGCCGCGCGAGCGCGACTCCGAGTTCTTCAACGTGAACCCGCTCGCCTTCTGGAAGCGCAGCGACGCGATCCAGCACGGCTTCGAATCCGTGCGCACCACGCTCGAGCAGAACTTCGAGGCGGTGCAGGAGGTGCTCGCCAGCTACGGGCTCGAGATGAGCCGCGACGCGGCGCGCCGCAAGGCCGAACGCGCGCGGGCGGAGCTCGGCTGGCCGGAGCCGACAGGCGAGGCGCCCCGGGCGGCGCGCAGCCGCGCGGCGCTGCGCCTGGTGCAGACCGAATCGGGCTGATCCTGCAGTCGGTATCCGCGAGGGCTTGCCCCGCGGGGTGAACTCCTGTACACTGCGCCCGCTCCTCCACCTCGAATCCCCTCCGAGGTGCATCGGCTCGCCGGGCACTCCCGGGCGAGCCGGACCTCGCGGGCTGGAGCCGAGCCATGTGTACGCTCGTTGCCTTGGATCGCTGCACCCGCGATGCGCCGCTCTGGATCGCGGCGAATCGCGACGAGTATCTCGATCGCCCGTCGGACGGACCGGCGCTGCGCGCGGGCCGCGACGGCGCTCTCGTGGTGGCGCCACTCGACCGGCGCGCCGGCGGCACCTGGTGGGGCGTGAACCGGGCCGGTGTGTTCGCGGCGGTGACCAACCGGCCCAGCGCCGCCCCCGATCGCTCGCGCCGCTCGCGCGGGCAGCTCGTGCTCGACGTGCTCGCGGCGGCGAGCGCGCGCGAGGCGGCCGCAGTCGCCGCGGCGCTCGGCCCCGATCTCTACAACCCCTTCAACCTCTTCGCGGCGGACGGGCGCGATGCCTTCGCCGTGGTCTACGAGGGCGCACCGCGCCGGGTCGCGCTCGAGCCCGGCGTGCACGTGATCGGCAACGTCGATCCGAACGCGGTCGAGGTGGGCAAGATCGCGGACACCCGCGCGCGCGCGCAGGCCGTGGCGCAGGGCCCGGCGGAGGCGATCGCCGACGGCCTCGCCGCGATCCTGCGCGTCCACGACACGTCCGGCGATCCGCTCGCGGGCGTCTGCGTACACCGAGGTGGGTACGGAACGCGCAGCTCGACGCTCCTGCGCCTGGGTGCGGAGCGCGGGTGGCTTTGGCACGCGGACGGGCCTCCGTGCACGACCGCGTATCGGGACTTCTCTCCTCTCCTCGCGGAGCTCGGCCATGCGGTCGGACCTCGCCCCGGAGAGCTGGCGGCGAGGATTGCGAGTTGAGGCGAATCGGAAGCAACATCCGCAAGCAGAACTCCGACGCGAAGAACCATCGCGTCATGAGGAACATCATCCGCTACACCGACGAAGAGGGGCCGCGGAACGAGTACCCGAAGCGGATCGTGTCGCCGCCGAACCCCTCTCCGTGCTGCAAGGACGAGAATCGGGAGATCGTGGGGTCTACGCGCGAAATCGATGGCTTCAAGTTCGCCTACAAGATCTGCCGCGTGTGCGGCTACGCGCTGAAGTTCTACTACCCGGCGACCACGGGCACCAGCGAAGCGGTGCAGAACTACCGGCAGTGGAAGCGCTACATGGTGCAGTAGGCGGGGCGCGCGTCGGATGTCCGCGGAGCCGAAAGCGCTCGGCTCGCTCGTGGCGGCGAGCGCCTGGCTCGAGGGACTGATCGACGTCGAGCGCCGTCCGGACGTCCCCTACGCGCGACTCGGCCTCGAGCCCATCCGGAGCCTGCTCGCGCGCGTCGGCGACCCCCACGCACGGCTCTCCGCGATCCACATCGCCGGCTCGAAGGGGAAGGGATCCACGGCGCTCCTCGCCGAGGCCGTGCTGCGCGCACTGGGCGAGCGGGTGGGGACCTTCACGTCACCCCATCTCGAGCGCTGGACCGAGCGCTTCCGCATCGACGGTCGCGAGGTCGACGGCGGGCAGCTCGCGGCCGCGCTCGAGCGCCTGCGCCCGCACGTCGAGGCGCTCCGCCGGGACGATCCCCTGCGCGCGCCCACGTTCTTCGACGTCACGACCGCGGCCGCGCTCCTCCTGTTCGCCGAGGAGCGCATCGACCGCGCCGTGATCGAGGTCGGTCTCGGCGGGCGGCTCGACTCCACCAACGCCATCGACGGCGCGGTCACCTGCGTCACCACGATCGAGCTCGAGCACACCGACAAGCTCGGCGCGACGCTCGACGCGATCGCGCGCGAGAAGGCCGGCATCGCGAAGCCCGGCCGGCCGCTCGTGATGGGCTCGCTGCCGCCCGAGGCCGAGGCGGCGGTGCTCGAGAGGGCCGACGACGTCGGCGCTCCGACGGCCCGGCTGGGGCGCGAGTTCGACGTCGTGGTGCGCGAGGCCGACGCGGGCGGCCTCGCCCTCTCGCTGCGCGACGGCGAGCTCGCCGTCGACGCGGTGCTCCCCGTGCTCGGCCGCCACCAGGCCCACAACGCAGCGCTCGCGCTCGCCTGCGTGCGGCGCCTCGGGGCGCATCCCGCCGACGCGCTGGCGGCGGCAGCGCGGCGCGGTTTTGCCGCCGTGACGCTCCCCGGCCGCGTCGAGGTGCTCTCGCGCGCGCCCTGGATCGTGGTCGACGGCGCGCACACGGCGGCGTCGGCGCGAGCCCTCGCGCGCGCGCTCGCGCCGCTCGCCGATCGCCGCGCCGAGCTCGTCCTCTCGGTGTCGGCCGGGAAGGACCTCGCGCCGATGCTCGACGCGCTGCTGCCGCTCGCCGAGCGGGTCACCGTGACGCGCGCGGAGCCGACGCGCTCGCTCTCACCCGAGGCAATCGCCGCGGCGGTGCGAGCCGCGGCGCCCGGCCTCTCGCTGCGCGTGGTCCCCAACCCGCAGATGGCGCTGCGCGCCGCGCGCGAGGCCGTCGCGCGCGACGGGCTGCTCGTGGCGACCGGCTCGATCTACCTCGCGGGCCTGGCGCGCCGAGCGTGGCGCCGCGAGCCCGCCCCCGCGCCGCTCACCCCGCCGCCGCCGCGCGCTTGAGCTCGGCGAACACCGCGGCGGTGGTGAATCCCTCGTGCGGCGGCGGAGGCGCGGGCGGTCGATCGCGCTCGAGCGCGCGCGCCGCGTGGCGCAGGCTCGCGATCGAGCGCGAAAGCCGGCGTCCCGTGATCTCGAAGTTGGACGGGCGGCTGCGCGCCCGCCAGAGCCTTCGCAGCCTCGCGGCGAGCGCGCGCTGGGCATCGGACAGCGATCCGAGCTCGCGCGCCAGCGCGCGGCGCGCCGCGCGGTCGAGGCGCGCGGGCCGCTCCCTCCACGCCACGTAGCGCTGCCCCGCCAGCGCCTTGCGCACCGCGTGGATCGACGCGTCCGCCGCGAGGAGCAGCTCGGCGTGCGTCGTCGCGTCGTCGCCGAAGCGGGCCCGCGCGCGGGCGATGCGCGCGCGGACGCGATCGAGCTTCGCGAGCGTGCGCCGGAGCACGGCGGGCCGGGCGCCGCGCACGAACCACGCCCGGTCGAGCTCGTCGAAGTACAGGAATTGCAACGCGGAGGCGTTGAAGACGCGGAAGCCGGCGTCGTGGAGCGCGCCGAGCTCGCGGTAGAGCCGCGCCACCTCGCCGCTCGCGTCGCCGAAGAGGAGCCGCGAGAAGGCGCGGTCGAAGTCGCGCGCGTCCTCGTCGCCGGACCAGGCCTGCTGCGCGGCCCACGCGTAGGCCAGCCAGGAGTTTCCGAGCAGGTTGTAGTGGCCGAAGTCTCCCCAGTCGGTCACCAGCAGGCCCGAGGCGCCGTGGCGGCGCCCCGCGTCGGCCCAGCGCGCGATGTTGGCGAGCGCGTTCTCCATGCGCGGGAACAGGCAGTTCCAGCTCGACGTGCCCGGGCACACCCAGAACTCGAGGCCGCGCTCGGCGAGCGCGCGCACGCGGTCGTAGTCGAAGTCCGCCTCGTACCACCAGTCGCAGAGCACGAGGTCGCGATCGAGCTCGGCGATGCGCTCGGGATGGGCGAAGACGAAGTCGGCCCAGACGAGCGTCCGCCGCCCGAGCCCGCGCGCCAGCTCGCGGACGCGGTGCACGTGCTCCGCGAAGAGGCCGCCGGGGCCGAGCGCGTCGGATCGATCCTTCGACTTCCCGCGCCCGAGGTCCCACGGCTCGTCGCAGTTGGCGTGGAAGAGGCGGGAGCGGAAGTTCGGCAGGTACTCCTCGTAGAGGTCGCGCAGCAGCTCGTAGCTTCCGGGCTCCACGCACGCGAGCGTCCAGCGCGCATCCGTCTCCGCGAGGTGCGAATACGCCGGCAGCCGGAGCACGTGCTCCATGTGGCCGAGCGACTGCAGGTTCGGCACCAGCTCGACGTGGCGCTCGGCGGCGTAGGCGTCGAGCGCGCGGAGCGTCTCGGCCTCGAGCGGCGAGGCATCCGCGCCGATCTCGGGGTGGCGGCGC
>Ga0335083_10005945_pt1 | contig 15377 bp, 13 predicted proteins | sample Lox_Sample_42_FD_206716 | JGI IMG/M metagenome (GOLD analysis project Ga0335083, IMG submission 206716) | Soil microbial communities from Loxahatchee National Wildlife Refuge, Florida, United States - Lox_Sample_4.2 | ecosystem: Environmental > Terrestrial > Soil > Wetlands | place: USA... | reverse complement strand
CGCAGGCGCGCCGCGGCCACCGGTGTGTGGATGCCCGGAAACAGCGGTCGCTTCGACGGGCGGGAATCACACGGATCTTCACACTTATCAGGTTCCTCGCCGGGGTACTGGCCGAGTTAGGCCACTCATGAATCCAACCTAGGCCACTGTGATCCGCTGTCCGAACATAACGCGATGACCGTCTGGTGTTCTCACCATCATCTCGCGCATTCCCCACGGCTTGTCGGCGGGCGGCGCCAAGATGGTTGCATCGCGGTTGGCGATCTCAGCGAAGTAGGTATCCAGATCGGAGACGTCGATGTAGGCGAAGTAGCTGTGATCGCCAAGATCGCTGGGCGCTATGGCAGTGGGGTTCTCGCCAAGCATCACCCTGCATATGTCGCGGGTAACAAACCGCCAACCTCCATTGGTGAGTTCCAGACTGAATCCTAGAACGTCGCACCAGTACGTTGTTGTGCGTTCAACATCAGGGACCGAAAGAACAAAGCTGGTTCGAACGATCTGGCTGCCCATGGGATTCGGCCTCCGTCCTTGCGTCCACAGTCGATTGCCGTGAACCGGCCCACCTTACGCACCTGCGGCGCATCGGTCACGACCCCGTTCCACGCCGCTTCCACAAGCTCGCTGATGATCCAGACGCAATCCGTGACCGGCGCGCGACATGCGCAGCGGGAATTGCGGGAGTTCGGGGACGGTCAATCCATTCCAGCCTTTTACGAACGTCACGGGTTCCCCGTTGACCGTCTGAACCACCGTTGATCTGAATCAAGGCCAAATGCACTCGACACGCAGATCGTGCGCCCGGAGTCGCTCCAGGAGGCGAGGATGCCTGAGCAAAGCAGCATGCATGCCTATCTGAACTGGGCGAAGGAGCGCATCGATGAGATGGATGCCGCGCTCGCATCGCTTGAAGCCCGGGAAAGCCGGGTCGAAGCCGACACGAAAGCGAAAGCTGCGGAATTGCTGGCCGAATTGAAGACGCTGCGTGATCGCTTCACGGCCACGGCGAAGAAGACAGCGGAAGCCGGCGAGGCGGCGTTCCGGCGTGCCGAGACGGAGATGGCGTCGCAACTCGCGCAGTTCGAGGCGTTGGTCAAAACCTATTTCGAGACCGTCGGCAGGAAGCTCGAGGCGCAAGAGGCGACATTCCAGAAAATGGCGGACGCCCAGATCAAGGCCTGGCACGAGGCGGCGGACAAGCTGCATGCCGAGGCCGCCAAAACGGCCATGGCGAAGAGGGCGGAGGTCGATGGCGCGATCAGACAGATGAAAGCCGATGCCGAACGGGCGGAAGCCCGCCTCAAGAAGATGCAGGAAGCGGGACGAGAATCCTGGACGGCCCTGAGCGGCGCGCTGGCGGAATCGCGAAAGGCGTTCGATCACGCGAACAAGCAGGCGTGGGAAGCGTTCGCGCACGCCGCGTCCGCCAAATGACAAGTTTGGCGCGTGCGCGCGCCGGACTGACGGTGTAGCCGTGGATCTTTTCAGCCTGCTTTTCCTGTTGTTCGTCGCCGTGTCGATATTGCAGCCAATGGTGCAGGCGCGGCTTCTCGCCAATCAGCGTGCGCGGCAGATCGGCGTCATCGAGAAAGAGCGTGGCTCGCGCGTCATCACGATGATCCACCGGCAGGAGACGAGGAGCTTCTTCAGCATTCCGGTCGTGCGTATGATCGACCTCGAGGACGCGCAGCAGATCATACCGGCTATCCAACAGACGCCGAAGGACAAGCCGATCGATCTCATTCTCCACACGCCGGGTGGCGTTCTGCTTGCTGCGATGCAGATTGCGCGGGCGCTCAAGGCGCATCCCGCGAGGGTCACCGTCCATGTCCCGGTCTATGCGATGTCAGGCGGTACCTTGCTCGCGCTCGCGGCAAGCGAGATCACGATGAACCCGTTTGCGGTGCTGGGCCCCATCGATCCGCAGATCATGGGCGTGCCCGCAGCGGGCCTCGTGGAGGTGAAGAAGGAAAAGCCGATCGTCGAGATCCACGATCTCACGCTGGTGCTCGCGAGCATCGGCGAGAAGGCGCTGAAGCAGGTGAAGGCGGGCGCGCTGGAACTGATCGGAGAGCGGCTGCCGCCGGACAAGGCCACAAGCCTGGTCGACAAGCTCGCCGGTGGTCAGTGGACGCACGACTATGCGCTGACAGCGAAGGATGCGAGCGAGATCGGGCTCAACGTGCACATCGGGATTCCCGATTCGATCCTGCACCTGATGGAGCTCTATCCCCAACCCGCCAGGGCAAGGCTTGCCGTCGAATTCCTGCCGACTCTTCCCTCCGGATCGCGAACGATCGCCTGATCGTTCATTCCGGCGCTTTGAAATCCGGTAAGACGAAGCAATACGCCGTGTAGCGCATTTCGCTCCAGCCGAGCTCGGCCAGCGGGTGGCCGGGGAAGAGCGGCCGCTCGACGGGCAGAAATTTCACACGCACCCGGATGCGAGACCGTCCCTTCGTCAGCGCCGACGGCAGCAGGAATTCGTCGTCGCGGAACTGCCGGTTCGAGGTCTGCACGATGTGCTCGGTCGCGCCGACCTCGCGCTTGGTGCGGAAATCGGAGAGCGAATGCACCCCGCCATTCGAGAACACGCAGGTGTTCGAGCCCGCGAGATACCAGGTGCCCGCCGATGCCCAGTCCGCCTCGTTCCCGTCGGCGGGTCGCACAAAAATCTCCGCGCGCTGGTTCGGAAACGCGTAATCGAGTTTCCGTCGCAGCATGACACCGGCGTTCTTCGGATCGAGCGCCAGATCGAACTCGCTCACCGAACGCATCACACGGCCCTTGTCCGTCGTGGCGGGCCACAATTCGATGCCCCAGCGCGTGTCCGGTCCCCACTCGTAGCGCGAGGTCAGCTCGTACAGACTCGACTCCGGCGGCGGCGCATAGCGATGGCTCGCTTCGCTCTCGGGCTCGCCGATGTCGATTTCGTCCGTCTTCACGACGGAGGCCGCCGGCAGCCCGTACCAGAACGCCACGGTCTGGTAATGCTCGGCGGAGTCGTTCTCGCCGCCCTTCTCGAGCTGGATCAGCGCGTTCTTTCCGAACGGCATCAGGTCCGCCAGCAGGAACCGGTACGACGCCTCGATCTTGTCTTCCGGCGACACCGCGAGCCGCCTGCTGCGCGTGCCGACCGGATGACCCGCGAGCGGCAAGGTCATCGTCAGCCCGCCCCAATAGTCGCCCCCACCCGACCATTCCTCGGTGCCCGTGCCTTGCGCCTGCGGCGTGTCGCTGTCGTCGAAGAAAAAGCGCGGATCGCCCTCGAGCGTCGCCAGCACACCATTGTCGGAAAATATGATCGACGTGCCGACAAACGATCCTGACCAGTCGCCACCGCCCTCCGTTGTCTGCGTGTTGAGGAGCATCAGGTCCTGGCCCTTGGCGCCGGGTGGCCGTCCCTCGACCTCGTCATGATCCTGATAGGTCGCGTGGAAATAGCCGACGCTTTCGGGCGCGTCGGTGAGGGGCTGATGCCGGATTTTCCAGGTGACCGGCCCGACATCCTGCAACGGCCCCGTCAGATGAATGCGCGCCCGCGCGAAGAACGGCATGGGGAAAAAGCAGGAGAGGTGAACGTGCAGCTTGTCGTAGCGCACCACCACCGGCAGCGATTTGACCAGGTATTCCCTGTTCTCGCGGTTGAAGAGAAGGCCTGCGCCGAAGAACAGCGCCACCGGCGCGTCCACCGACGGATCGGCGCGATTGTCCCATGAGATGGTGAGCCGGCCGGTCGAAAACGCGAGCGCCGCCTCGCGCGGCACGGAAAGTTCCAGCGCGCGGATCGTGGCGCGCCCTCTGAAGTCCCACAGCACCACGCTCTCGCCGGCCTTGAGATCGATCGTGCCGGATTCCTCGCGCACGCCGCCGCTTCCGGCCTTCGGTGCGATGTCGCTGCCGGCACTCGAAAGAAGATCGAGCACATCCTGCGGCGGCCGCTCATTCGTGCTCCAGGCCGTGATCGGTTGCGACAGCGGCGCGGAGTCGAGGAACTGCTGATAGATGTAGTAACCGGTGCCGTAGAACGTCCGTTCGTAACAGAGGCGGAACGATTTTTCGAAACCCATCGCGATCCAGCTCAGATCCGCGCCCTTGGTGTCCGACCAGGTGTAGGCAAGCGGCTTGGCGAACGCGTGCTCCGGCAGGAAGACGGAATTGGGCTTGGGATTGAGCGGATCGGCCGTGCTCGTTTCCTGCACGACGTTGTCGACGCCGTCGATCTCGAAGTGCCACGGGCTGCCGTGCCAATGGTTGAAGCGCGCAAAGGCGAGCAGCCCCTTGCCCTCGACGTCGAGCGTCACATTCCGGTTGTCGGCAAGCTGGTAGAGAAAGTGCGAGGCATCCGCCATCTCGTTGCCGCCCCGGCGGTCATAGGTCGAGCGCATATAGGTGCGCATGCCGATGCGCTGGCGTGGCCAGAGTGCCCATTGGCGATACGCATCGTACCCGACCGGAATGATGGGAAGCGCCGGATCGCGCGTCGTCACGAGTGCCCCCCGCCTGGCCGCTGACCCCTTAGCTTCCTCCACGTGCGCGTCTGAGGGCAAGCGCTTCCGAGATTTTTGCCTTGTGCGGACCGGACCAACGTTCCCCAATAGGGCGCCGATGCGGTAGCTCAGTGTCCGGAGTTGGGGAAATTCGGGTACGCCTGATCCATTGCCGCCAGATCAGAGGCGGCTCGTCCCCGCTGACGAATTTTGGGCTACCTCCCCGGGTGCGTGTTTGGCGATCGGTCGTCCGAGGGATGCATTCGAGTCCCGCAAGGGATGAAATCGTCCTCACACAAATTCAGGGACAGCCAATCCATCCCCCAGAAGGCTCAAATAAGTTCTTGTTTTGTTCTTGACAAGAGGCCGGTGCCACTTATGTCTAGTCCTACGTTGCTCTTTGACATTGTGAATATCCACCTCGCCGGGAGGAAGCCCCGGCCTGTCCTCTCGTAGCGGCGACGCCGCGAAGGAGGACCGCAACCCTCCGCGAAAATCGCGGGAGAAGGGAACGGGAGGAGTGCGCCTGATACTGAAGATGTCGGACAAAAGCCGCGCAGAATTCTCTGATAAAACAGAGAATAGCAAGACAATCTCCCTTCCGCATTGCGTCCGCGGGAGGCTCAAGGACCGGCCCCGAAAACCCCACGCCGATCTCCCATGGTATTCCCTGATAATTCCCTGTTTATCAGGGAATTTGGCGGCAGGGAGCGACGCGGAAATTCCGCTGATAATTCCCTGATACTCCCCTGTTTATCGGCGGAATCCGCAAGGCGTCGCGCAGCTGACAAAAGTGGAGACGCAGTCACTGTTGCTGCCACATCCCGTCGGCGATCTGTGGTGAAATGTTCGCAGCAGGTCGTTCTTGGGGGACGAGATGGACTACGAGAGGCTCTTTGCGCTCGCCGACGGCGCGCGCTCGCGGCGGAAATTCACGGCCGCCGATGTCGCCTTCCTGCGCAACGATGTGCCCGAAGAGCTCAGCGCCTTTCCGAAAATGAAATGGGCGAAGACCGTCCGCCATCCGGGCGGGTTCAAGATCTCCGGCGCGCCCGTCGGAACCTTCGTCCGCAGCGCGCTGCTGCTCGCGGGGCAGAAAGCGTTCGGCAGCCGCTACAAGGGCGTGGAGTTCTACGAGCGCGTCGAGTCCGATCTCGCCATGCGCATCATGCGCTCGCACTTCCACGGCGGCGCGCCCAAAGGCGCGTTCTGCTGCAAGCAGTGCACCCTTGCGGTGCTGCCGGTGCTGGAAGCGAACGCCATCCGCTATCTCGACGGCCGTCCCCTGGCGAAGGACGTCCGCCGCATGATCCATGCGCGCGAGTGGCGCTTTTCGACTCCCGCGAACGCCAAGATGCTCTCCTGGTCGCTGAACTGACGCATACGAGTGTCAGGGAATTTTGGCGCGCGGACCTACCTCACGAGTGCAGGACCGCCCTGCTGGAACGACGGTCCGGCGAAGATGCCGCTGACGCGCGGCGTGCGTGCCGCAGCAATCGCACCCGCCGTTGCACCGCCATCGACGACAAGGCAATGGCCCGTGACGAAGCGCGACGCATCGCTCGCGAGATAAAGTGCCGCCTGCGCGATGTCCTCGGGCTGGCCGGCGATCGGGAGCGGCTGCGCCTTTTCAAGCGCTGCGTCCGTCGCTTCCTTGTTGAAGGCCGCACCGCCGCCGACGATCGGCGTCGAGACACCGCCCGGCGCGATCGAGTTGACGCGGATCTTGTCGGCCGCGAATTCGATCGAGGCGGAACGCGTGAGGTTCACGACGCCGGCCTTCGCTGCACAATAGGCATGCAGCCCCGGATAACCGTCGATGCCCGCGATCGACGCGGTCGAGATGATCGATCCGCCGCCCTGTTTTCTCATCGGCGCGACCGAATGCTTGATGCCGAGGAACACACCCTTCAGGCACACCGCCTGCGTCTTGTCCCAGTCCTCGACCGAAATGCCCTCGAGCGCACCTACCGCGCCGCCGATGCCGGCATTGTTGAACATGATGTCGAGCCGGCCGAACTCGCCCAACGCCCGCGCGACGAGTGCCTTGATGTCGGCCTCGGCGGAGACGTCCGTCTTCTGGAAGATGCACTTCGAACCGGCTTGCGTCGCAACTTTCGCGGCGACATCGCCGCCGGCTTCATTCAAATCCGCAAGCACCACGTGTGCGCCTTCCTGCGCAAACAGGATCGCCGCCGCGCGCCCCATGCCGCTCGCCGCCCCCGTGATGATCGCGACCTTCCCGTCGAGTTGGCCCATGTGTTGGTTCTCCAGTCCTGTTTGCCTGCTGGGCCGATCATAGCCGCGCATTTGCCGTGGATTGCACGGAGTTTGCGCCGGCATGGAGAAAAATTCCCAGCTTGCCGCAGCGAAATCTTCTCTCCTCTCTTGGTCCGTCATGGCCGGGCGCTATGAGCGCCGCTTCAGCGGCGCGAATGCGTCCCGGCCACCCATATTCCTGATGTCAGCCCTTAAAGCACGCTCGACCAATTCTCTCACTCTTCAACGCGGGGAGTATGGATGGCCGAGATGCGTTCGCGGCCATGAGGCCGCTCACAGCACTCGGCCATGACGGCCGATAAGTTAGAAGAGAATGGAGCTACGCCGTCTTTGCTTCGACCAGCTTCAGCTCGTCGATCATCGTCTTGCGGATCTGGAATTTCTGCACCTTGCCCGTGACGGTCATCGGGAATTCGCTTACGAAGCGCACATAGCGCGGGATCTTGTGGTGCGCGATCTTGCCCCGGCAGAAGGCGCGGATCTCTTCTTCGCTCGCGTTCTCGCCCGGCGCGAGCCTGATCCAGGCGCACAATTCCTCGCCGTATTTCTCGTCCGGCACGCCGACCACCTGGACATCAGCGATCTTGGGATGGGTGTAGAGGAATTCCTCGATCTCGCGCGGAAACAGGTTCTCGCCGCCGCGGATCACCATGTCCTTGATGCGCCCGACGATGTTGCCGTAGCCCTCGGCGTCGATGGTGCCGAGATCGCCCGTGTGCATGAAGCCGTCGGCATCGATCGCCTCGCGCGTCTTCTCGGGATCGTCCCAGTAGCCGATCATCACCGAATAGCCGCGCGTGCAGACCTCACCCGGCTTGCCGCGCGGGACGGTATTGCCGTTCTCGTCGACGATCTTGACCTCGAGATGCGGCTGCACGCGCCCGATGGTCGAGACGCGCCGTTCGATGGGATCGTCCTCGCCGCTCTGGAAGCTGACCGGGCTCGTTTCGGTCATGCCGTAGGCGATGGTCACGTCCTTCATGTGCAGCCGCGAGATCACCTGTTTCATCACCTCGATCGGGCAGGGCGAGCCCGCCATGCAACCCGTACGCAGCGAGGAGACGTCGAAGCTCGCGCACTTCTCGTGCCCCAGGATCGCGATGAACATCGTCGGCACGCCGTAGAGCCCGGTGCATTTCTCGGACTGGATCGCCTTGAGCGTCGCTTCCGCCTCGAACGTCGCCGCGGGATAGACCATCGTCACCCCGTGTGCGATGCAGCCGAGATTTCCCATCACCATGCCGAAGCAGTGATAAAGCGGCACTGGGATGCACAGCCGGTCTCCCGCGCGCAATCCGATGGCGCGGCCGACGAAGTAACCGTTGTTGAGGATGTTCCGGTGCGAAAGCGTGGCGCCCTTCGGCAGGCCCGTCGTGCCGCTTGTGAACTGGATGTTGATCGCATCGTTGCGATCGAGCGTCCGCCCGATCGCGGCGACCTCGCTGCGCGAGGCGTCGTCGGCCATCGCAGAAACCGCATCGAACGTCAGCCAGCCTGGCCGCGCCGCGTTTCCGATCACGACGACGGTCTCGAGCATGGGCAGCTTGGCGGATTTGAGCGCGCCTGGCTTCGACTTGGCGATGCCGGGCTCGACCTCTTCCACCATGCCGACATAGTCGCTGGTCTTGAAGCGCTCAGCCGCAACGAGCAGCTTCACGCCGACTTTCCTGAGTGTGTATTCAAGTTCGAACACGCGATAGGCGGGATTGATGGTGACGAGGATGGCGCCGATCTTCGCCGCCGCGAATTGTGTCAGCGTCCACTCCGCGCAATTGGGCGCCCAGATGCCGATGCGATCGCCTTTTGCGATGCCGAGCTTGAGGAAACCCGCCGCGAGATCGTCGACGCGCTGCGCCAGCTCCTTGTAGGTCAAGCGGATGTTCTGGTGGGAAGAGATGAGCGCGAGCTGGGTTGCGTATTTCTGCGCCGTTTCGTCGAACATCTGCCCGATCGTGGCTTCGATCAGGGCCGGCTCGCTTGCGCCGCGGACGATGCTTGATTGCTCGGTCATCACTCTATTCTCCACGCGGTTATCCCGGCACGGGCGCGTCTTTGTGAATTAGACCCAGATCCTTGAGATCCCGCCACAGCGCTTGCGGCGTTTTCCCTTCGATCAATGCGACGTTGCCGTCTACTTCCTCGACGCTCACCGCGCCTGGGATGACGCTGACTACCAGCGGATGCGCGGCCACGAATTGCAGCGCCGCCTGGCGCAGTTCGACGCCATGCGCATCGCAGACCTTCTTGAGCGCGCGAACCCGCTTCGCGACGTCCTCGGGAATCTCTCCATAGTTGAACGTCGACTTGCCCGCCAGGACACCGGAATTGTATGGCCCACCGAGCACGATCGCGGCGCCCTTCTTCTTGCACTCGGGAAACAGCGTTTCGATCGGATCCTGCTCCAGCAATGTGTAGCGGCCAGCAAGCAGGAAGAGATCGGGATCCGCAAGCTCGAGCATGCGTGCGCATGGCTGCCATTCGTTTACACCGATCCCGATCGCGGACACCGTGCCGTTGCTGCGCAGCGCGTCGAGCGCGCGCCACCCGCCCGTTTTCAGCAATTCCTGGATGCTCGCTTCCGAGCCCTCGCGGCCGCCATGGTTGTAGGCGTCGACATCGTGCACGAAGAGAATGTCGACACGTTCAAGTCCGAGGCGCTTCAGACTCTCTTCGAACGACCGCATCACGCCGTCATACGAGTAGTCGTAGACGAACTTCATCTGTGGCGCGTCTTTGTAAATTCCGGCGTTGGACTCGCCCGGTGCGCAGGGCTCGAGCAGGCGGCCGACCTTCGTTGAAAGGAGGTAGTCGGCACGCTTGTGCGGCCTCAAGATTCTCCCGACCCGATTCTCCGAAAGACCGAGGCCATAGAGCGGCGCGGTGTCGAAGTAGCGCAGCCCCGCATCCCAGGCGCGCCCGACCGTCGCGTCGCAATTCTCTTCCGTCAGCGGGTTCGGGAAATTGCCGAGCGGCGCCGAGCCGAAGCCGAGCAGCGTGAAGGGCAGCGCCTTGCCGCCGCGTGTCTTGAAGGTGCGAACGGAGTCAGCCTTGAACATCAGGTCTCCACAGATCCGGGAACCAATTGACATGCTAGCATCGGCGGTTTTCGTCGCAAGACCAGCCGTTGACCAGAAAACTGCCACGATCTAACATGTTACATTGGTCGCGCTGAGGCGCGGCCCTCACACCATATCTATAGGGCGTCGATGGCATATCCGCGCGCATCCCAGGCACAGAAGGACTTCTTCAACAAGCACGGCTACCTCGTGGTTGAGGATGCCATCCCGCAGAAGGATCTGGACGAGCTCGAGCACTATTGCGACGTCGTCCTCGAGAAGAAAGAGCAGATCGCCTACGACTGGGCGTGGGACGCGAAGGAAGACAAAGAAAAGCGCTCCTTCCGCATCGTGCAGTCCTCGCCTTCGCTCGTATGGGCGGAAGCCGACGAGGCGGCCTACAGGAAATGGCTCGTCGAGTTCGGCTCCGATCTCATGGGGCTCAAGATGGAGTTTTGGTACGACCAGTTCCTCGGCAAGCCGCCGGGAAAGAGCGTGCCGACCTACTGGCACCAGGACGAAGGCTACTGGGGCCGCAACCTGCGCAACCGCGGAATCACCTGCTGGATCCCGCTGCAGGATGTGAACGCGCAGAACGGCTGCATGCATTTCATCGACGAGGGTCACAAGGGCGAGGTGCTCAAGCATCATCCCGTCGAAGGCATGGCGAGCGATCTGCTCACCTGCGACACCGACGAAGCGAAGATGGTCGTCTGCCCGATCAAACGCGGCAGCGTGACCTTCCATCACTCCAACATGCCGCACATGACGACCGCCAACGTGTCGGACAAGTGGCGCAAGGCCGTCTCCAACCACATGCAGGAGATCGGCGCGGGCGGCGAAGGCGACCACTATCCCTGGAAGTTCTACGTGAACCAGAAGACCGGCAAGAAGATCGTGCCGCCGTCGCGCTAAGGCGAGCTGAAAGGACGCACGCCATGTCGTACCCCGCGCCCCGGCCCGAAGATATCGCGTTCTACCGCGAGCATGGCTGGCTGGTCGTCAGGGACGCGATCCCAAAGGATGAGCTCGACCTGATCGAAGAGCGCACGCAGGTGCTCGTCGACAAGAAGGAGAAGTGGTCCTTCGACTGGGCGTGGGACGCGAAGGAGAGCAAGGAAGAACGTACGTTCAAGATCGTGCAGTCTTCGCCGACTCTCGTCTGGCCGGAGGTGGCTGAGGCACAGCACCGCAAATGGCTCGTGAGCTATGCGAGCGCGCTGATGGACATGGAGATGGAAGTCTTTTTCAACATGTTCCTCGGCAAGCCGCCCGGGAAGAGCGCGCCGACCTACTGGCACCAGGACGAAGCCTATTGGGGCCGCAATCTCGAAGACCGCGGCATCACCTGCTGGATCCCGCTGCACGACGTCGATGTCACGAATGGCTGCATGCATTTCATCGACAGGGGTCACAAGGACGGCATCATCACCCACCATCTGGTCGAGGGCGTGCAGAGCGATCTCCTGACCTGCCCGGTGGACGAGAAACGCACCGTCAGCTGCCCGGTCAGGCGCGGGGACGTCACCTTCCACCACTCCAAGACGCCGCACATGACGCCCGCCAATGTCTCGAAGTCCTGGCGGAAGATCGTCACCAACCATCTGCAGAAGGTTGGCTCCGGCGGCGAAGGCGGGCACTATCCCTGGAAGGTGTACGTCAACCAGCGCACCGGCGAGCGCACCATTCCAGAGCGCCGCTGATCATTCAGGGAATTCAAGGCAAGGGGACAATGGCGAATTTCAATGGGCTGGGGCTGCACCTCGGCAACCTCGCGCGGCTGTCGGATGCGGAGACGCGCTCGATCAGTCCGGAAAATTTCACCGGCGAAAAAGGCAAGGGCGGCATGTCGACCGACGGCCCGGCCTGGCATACCGCGCGGGGCCTCGGGCAGGGCTGGAAGGTCTCGCCCTATGTCGTCATCAAGGCCGGAGATACCTTCACGCTCGCCGACATCGTCGGCCAAGGCGCAATCCAACAGATCTGGATGACGCTCGCGCGCGGCAAGTGGCGCCACACGATCCTGCGTGCCTATTGGGACGATCAGGAGCAGCCTTCGATCGAGACGCCCGCCGGCGATTTCTTCTGCGTCGGCTGGGAGGATTATGCGCAAGTCTCGGCGTTGCCGGTCTGCGTCAATCCGGGCCGCGCCTTCAACTGCTACTGGGAGATGCCGTTCAGGAAGCGCGCGCGCTTTACGATCGAGAACCGCTCGGACGAGGACATCATCGTCTATTACCAGATCAACTACACGCTCACCGAAGTGCCGGAGGACGTCGCGTATTTCCACGCGCAGTTCCGCCGCGTGAATCCGCTGCCGTACAAGGAGGTCTACACGATCCTCGATGGCATCACCGGCAGGGGCCAGTATGTCGGAACCTACATGGCGTGGGGCGTGAACAATTCCGGCTGGTGGGGCGAAGGCGAGATCAAGTTCTTTATCGACGGCGACAAGGACTTCCCGACCATCTGCGGCACGGGCACCGAGGACTATTTCTGCGGTGCCTACAATTTCGATCTCGGCACCATCAAGCGGATGACGGGCGATACGAGCGCGGTGCCGAAGTACCAGGAATTCACCACGCCCTATGCAGGCCTGCCGCAAGTCATCCGGCCAGATGGCCTCTATGTCTCGCAGACGCGCTTCGGCATGTACCGCTTCCACATCATGGATCCGGTGCGCTTCAAGAAGGATTTGAAGATCACGATCCAGGCACTCGGCTGGCGCACGCACAAGGACCGGCAGTATCTGCCGTTGCAGGACGACATCGCGTCGGTCGCGTACTGGTACCAGACCTTGCCGACGCCCAAATTCCCGCCGCTCGGCGATCGCGACTATCTCGAGGTCATATGAAAGCGGAAGGCTTTGTGGCGACGGGCTACGAAGCCGTCGCCGATGCATTCGAAAAGGCGCAGTCCTCCGACCCGGGCGGTGCGCAGCTCTGCATCTACGCGGGCGGAAGGCCGGTCGTCGATATCTGGGCCGGCCGCGACGTCATCAACGACCGTTCCTACGGCAGCGATACGCTCACGGTCGTCATGTCGTGCACGAAAGGCGCGACGGCAATCTGCGCGCACGTGCTGGCAGAACGCGGGCTCCTCGATTTCGAAGCACCTGTCGCACGTTACTGGCCGGACTTCGCCGCCAACGGCAAGGAGAAGATCACGGTCGCGCAGTGCCTTTCGCACACAGCCGGCCTTCCGACCTTTGCGAGCAACAGCGGGATCGCGACACGTGACCTCGCAGACTGGACGCGCTGCGCGCGGGCGCTCGCGGCCGCGAAACCATTATGGAATCCCGGCCAGCACGGCTCCTATCACGCGGTGACCTACGGCTTTCTTGTGGGCGAGGTCATCCGGCGCATCACGGGAAAGAGTCCGGGCCAGTTCTTCGCCGAAGAGATCGCCTGGCCGCTCGGCCTCGATTTCTGGATCGGCTTGCCCGACGGCGAGCAGTCTCGCGTGGCGCCGCACATTCCCCGCGCCAGCTTGCCGTTCCGCGACATGTTCGCGGCTGCCGGTGTCGATCTGAAGGATCCCGTCATCGCCGAATTGATCGCGGGCTTTGACGCGATCTCCGAGACGGTCGACTTCATCAACACGCCGCAAGGCCGTGCGGCAGAGCTTCCCGCAGCGAACGGAATCACGAATGCTCGCTCGCTCGCGCGCATGTACGCGGCGACGATCGGCGCAGTCGACGGGACGCGCCTGCTCAAGAAAGAAACGGTTGATCGCGCGCGCAAAACGCGAACAAAGGACCTCGCACCGCTGCCGGCGCTCGCGAAATTCCCGCGCCCGCCGGGCGAGGGCTTCGGACTCGGCTTTGAGCTGGGCAGTCCCATTGTGGCGATGCTCGGTCCGGGAAGCTTCGGTCACGCCGGCGCCGGTGGGCGCCTCGGTTATGCCAATCCGGAACTCGGAATCGCTGCCGGCTATGCTTGCAACAGCATGCTGTGGGACAATGTGAAGCCGGATCCGCGCTGGGCCTGGAACGACGCGCTGAACGAGATCGTTCGCAAGTAAGTCGTCGCAAAGGACGCTCTCATGCTGAAGCTCAAAGACGAAACTCTGCTGCGCGCCGAGGCCTATATCGACGGCCAATGGACGGAAGCGCTGTCACACGCGCGCTTTCCCGTGAAGAACAAGGCGAGCGGCCACACCATCGCCGAAGTGGCCGACCTCGACGTCGAGGATGTTCGCCGCACGATCGTTGCGGCGAACGAGGCATGGCCGGCGTGGCGCGGGAAGACCGCCAAGGAGCGCGCGCAGCTCATGCGCAACTGGTTCGACCTTGTCATGGCGAATCAGGAGGATCTGGCGCGGCTGATGACGGCGGAGCAGGGCAAGCCGCTCGCGGAATCGCGCGGCGAGGTCGCCTATGGCGCCGCGTTCGTCGAATGGTTCGCGGAAGAAGGCAAGCGGATCTACGGTGACGTGATCCCGACCTTCGCGCAGGGCAAGCGCATTCTCGTCTTCAAGGAGCCGGTTGGCGTGGTCGCGGCCGTGACGCCGTGGAATTTTCCGATCGCCATGATCACGCGCAAGGCGGCGCCCGCGCTTGCCGCCGGCTGCACCTTCCTGATCAAGCCGCCGTCGGAAACGCCGCTCTGCTGTCTAGCGCTCGCCGAGCTCGCGCATCGGGCCGGTATTCCAAGGGGCGTGTTCAACGTCGTCACCACGCGCCAGTCATCGAAGATTGGCAGGGAACTCACGACCAGTCCGCTGGTACGGAAGTTCAGCTTCACCGGCTCGACCGAGGTCGGAAAAATCCTGATGGCGCAATGCGCCTCGACCATCAAGAAGGTGTCGCTCGAGCTTGGCGGCAACGCGCCGTTCATCGTCTTCGACGATGCGAATCTCGACGCTGCGGCAGACGGCGCGATGCTCTCCAAATTCCGCAACATGGGCCAGACCTGCGTCTGCGCCAACCGTCTCTATGTGCAGGACGGTGTCTATGACGCCTTCGCGAAGAAGCTGGCCGACCGCGTTGCGAAGCTGAAGGTCGGAAACGGCGCTGAGGATGGCGTGACGCAAGGCCCGCTCATCAGCATGGATGCGGTGGAGAAGGTCGAACGGCTGCTGTCCGACGCAAAGTCGAAGGGCGGCAAGGTCGCAACCGGCGGCAAGCGCCATTCGCTCGGGGGCACCTTCTTCGAGCCGACGATCGTCACCGACGTGACCTCGGAGATGGAGATCGCGCGCGAGGAGATCTTCGGACCCGTTGCGACGCTGTTCCGCTTCAAGGACGAGGCCGAGGCGATCCGCCTTGCCAATGACACGGAATACGGGCTCGCAGCCTATTTCCACACGCGCGATGTCGGCCGCTCGATCCGCGTCGCGGAAGCGCTCGAGTACGGGATCATCGGCGTCAATGAAGGAATCATCTCGACCGAAGTCGCGCCGTTCGGCGGCGTGAAGGAATCCGGTCTCGGACGCGAGGGCTCGAAATACGGCATCGAGGATTATCTCGAGATCAAATACGTCCTCCTGGGCGGCCTCGCGGGCTGACGCGGGGATGGGGGCGATCGTTCATGCACCGTGCGGTGCGCTC
>Ga0335083_10005942_pt1 | contig 15379 bp, 13 predicted proteins | sample Lox_Sample_42_FD_206716 | JGI IMG/M metagenome (GOLD analysis project Ga0335083, IMG submission 206716) | Soil microbial communities from Loxahatchee National Wildlife Refuge, Florida, United States - Lox_Sample_4.2 | ecosystem: Environmental > Terrestrial > Soil > Wetlands | place: USA... | reverse complement strand
TCGAGTAGCGCTCGCCAGTGCGACTCGGGCCAGAGCTTGTCCGCGCGGCTCGTCGCGTGCACGAATACTGCGTATGGCCGGTGCGACGCCTCGGCGAGCTTGGGGACGCGAAGCTCGAAGCGCGGCGGTCCGACCGGCGCGTAGCCGAGCGCTTTGCCGGCAAGCTGGCGGCAGCGGTCGATCAGGTGCTGCTGCGGATTGATTCGATAACGATGGCGGTAGAACAGGGCGGCCGTGCCCTCGCGTACGCTGGCGCGGTCCGGGCCATGCACGGGTCCGCGCGCGAACCACGCGATCAGTGCTCCTTTGACCTGCTCCTGCAGGTCGATCACGGCGTCGTAGCGCTCGTGCTTGAGCTCGCGCCGGAACCGCCGCAGCTCGAGCCAGGTCGAGGGCGCCAGCACGCCGCTGCGCCATCGCCGCAGCGCGACCGGAATCACGCGCCGCACGCCGCGATGCATCGCCACCAGCTGGGTGAACGGCTCCTCGACGACCCAGTCGATCTCCACGCCGGCGCGATGCCGGTGCAGGTCGTGCACGATCGGCATCGCGTGCACGATGTCGCCGAGCGAAGAGGGCCGGATGATCAGGATTCGACTCATGCTTCAGTCAGTGAAGCGCGCGTGATGCGCGCGGTGGTCTGCACGTTCTTTTGGACGTAGAATGAGCGGCGCCTTCCGGCGCCGACTTGAGAGCAAGAATGATCGCCGCGCGCTCCCACGTTTGACGCGATGTCCGAGCCGCTCCCGCCGCTTCCGCTCACGCTCGTGGTAATAACCCGCGACGCCGGGCCGCAGCTTCAGGATTGTCTCGCTTCGGCTGCGTTTGCCGCCGAAGCCATCGTCGTCGATTCTGGCAGCCGCGATGATACCGTAGAAATCGCGCGGCGCATGGGCGCGCGCGTGTTGACGCACGAGTGGCTCGGTTTCGGTCCGCAGAAGAATTTCGCAGTGACGCAAGCTGCCCACGACTGGGTACTGTGCCTCGACGCCGACGAGCGCGTCTCGAGCGAACTCGAGCGCTCGCTGCGCGAGGCGATGGCGACGCCACCTCGGCACGTCGCCTACGCAATGGCGCGCCGCAATCGATTCCTCGGACGCTGGCTCGCGCACGGCGAAGGCTACCCGGACTGGAACCTGCGCTTGTTCGATCGCCGCCGCGCGCGCTGGAGCGACGACGCTGTGCACGAGCACGTTCTCGCCGCCGGCAGCGTCGGACGCCTCGACGGCGATCTGCTGCACGCCTCCGGCGAGTCACTCGACGCCTACCTCGCCAAGCAGAACACCTACACCACGCTGCAGGCCGAAGCGATGCACGCGCGTGGCGAACGCTTCTCCGTCGGGCGGCTGGTCATCTCGCCTCTCGCGCGCTTCGCCCGGTTCTATCTCCTCCGCGCCGGTTTCCTCGACGGCACGGCCGGGCTCGTCCACATTGCGATCGGCTGCTTCAACAGCTTCTGCAAGTACGCGAAGCTGCGCGCCCTCGAGCAGTCGGAGCGCTCGCGATAGCCTCATGAAGGTACTGGTCACCGGCGCAGCAGGGTTTATCGGCATGCATCTCGCCGAGCGCCTCAGGCGCGACGGAGTCGAGGTCGCCGGCGTCGACGATTTCGATCCGTATTACGACGTCGGCCTCAAGCGCGCGCGCGCCGCGCGGCTCGCGGCGGCGGGGGTCGCGTGCGAAACGCTCGACCTCGCCGACGCGGAGTCAACGAAAGCGCATTTCCGCGATCGGGGATTCACGCATGTCGCCCATCTCGCCGCACAGCCGGGCGTTCGCTACTCGCTCGTCAATCCGGGCGCGTATCTGCGCAACAACATCGACGCCTTCGGTGCGGTGCTGGAAGGCTGCCGACAGGAACGCGTCGCGCATCTCGTCTACGCGTCGAGCTCCAGCGTGTACGGCGCCAATCACACGCTGCCCTTCTCGGAAGATCAGCGCGTGGACCAGCCGGTCAGCTTCTACGCGGCGACCAAGCGGGCTAACGAGCTGATGGCGGCGAGCTACGCGTACCTATATCGGCTGCCGGCCACGGGGCTTCGCTTCTTCACGGTGTACGGTCCGTGGGGAAGGCCGGACATGTCGCCGATGCTCTTCGCGCGCGCGATTCTCGCCGGTGAGCCGATCAAGGTATTCAACCACGGCCGCATGCGGCGGGACTTCACTTACGTCGACGACATCGTCGAAGGCGTCGTGCGCATCCTGCACAAGCCGCCGTCGGCCGAAGTCTCGAGCGCTCCGCACGCCATCTACAACATCGGCAATCATCAAGCGGTGGAGCTGGAGACCTTCATCGCCGAGCTCGAGCGCCTGCTCGGACGCAAGGCTGTAAAGGAGTATCTGCCGATGCAACCGGGCGACGTCCCGGAGACCTACGCGTCGATCGAGCGTCTCGCGGCGGCGACGGGATTTGCACCGTCTACGCCGCTTGCAGTCGGGCTCGGGAAGTTCGTCGAGTGGTATCGCGGCTTCTACGGCTAGTTGAAGTCGGTGCGTCTCGAAGAATAGGGCATGCATGATAAAATGCGCGCCCCTTAGGTAGAGATTCACGATGCTTCTGGTCACCGGCGGCGCGGGCTTCATCGGCGCCAACTTCATTCTCGACTGGTGCGCCGCGAGCGACGAGCCGATCGTCAATCTCGACAAGCTCACTTACGCCGGCAATCTCGGCAATCTGGTCGCGCTGAAGAACGATCCGCGCCACGTCTTCGTTCGCGGCGACATCGGCGAGCGCGCGCAAGTCGATGCCCTGCTCGCCCAGTACGCGCCGCGGGCGGTCCTCAATCTCGCCGCGGAAAGCCACGTCGATCGCTCGATTCACGGCCCGGCGGACTTCATCGCCACGAACGTCGTGGGAACCTTCGTGCTGCTCGAGGCGGTGCGGGACTACTGGAATCGGCTCGCCGAGCCCGAGCGTTCGCGCTTCCGTTTCCTGCACGTGTCCACCGACGAGGTCTATGGGTCGCTCAGCCCCGCCGATCCACCGTTTAGCGAGGCGAGCCCGTACGCGCCCAACAGTCCGTATGCCGCATCCAAGGCGGCGGCCGACCATCTCGTGCGCGCGTATCGGCACACTTACGGCTTGCCGACGCTCACCACCAACTGCTCGAACAATTACGGACCGCGCCAGTTTCCGGAGAAGCTGATCCCGCTGGTGATCCACAACGCGCTTGCCGGCAAGCTGCTCCCGGTCTACGGCGACGGTCTGAATATTCGCGACTGGCTCCACGTGGAAGACCACTGCGCGGCGATCCGCGCGGTGCTCGAGCGAGGCCGGCCGGGCGAAACCTATAATATCGGCGCCGGCGCCGAAAAGACGAACCTCGAGGTCGTGCGAACCTTGTGCGGCATTCTCGTCGAGTTGCGGCCGGGCCGCGACTATGCAAGCCAGATCACGTTCGTCAAGGACCGACCCGGCCACGATCGCCGCTATGCGATCGACGCTTCGAAGATCCGACGCGAGCTTGCGTGGCGGCCGCGCGAAAGCTTCGAGTCGGGACTCGCCCACACCGTGCGCTGGTATCTCGCCAACGACGCCTGGCTCGCCGCGGTCACGAGCAAGGAATATCAGAAATGGATTTCCCTGCAGTACTCCGAGGTGGCCGCGTGAGCCCGCGGCGAGGGGTCCCGCGCGTAGCGCGGGGGTCGCGCGAGGCGAATTTCGCCCGCTGCCGACGCGTCGGCGGTAGGCATTCGCGTCGCGCGAGCAAGGAGGCAGCAGCGTGAACGCGCGCAAGGGAATCATCCTGGCCGGCGGGTCAGGCACCCGGCTCTACCCGGTGACCCAGGTCATCTCGAAGCAGCTCCTTCCGGTGTACGACAAGCCGATGATCTATTACCCGCTCTCGACGCTGCTGCTGGCGGGGATTCGTGAGATCCTGCTCATCTCCACGCCGGAGGACACGCCTCGCTTCGCGCAACTCCTGGGCGACGGCACGCGCTGGGGCATCCGCCTTTCCTACGCGGTGCAGCCGCGGCCGGAGGGACTGGCGCAGGCTTTCGTCATCGGCCGGTCGTTCGTCGGGTCCGATCACTGCGCGCTGGTTCTCGGCGACAACGTCTTCTACGGACACGAGCTGCAGCCCTTGCTCCGACGCGCCAACGAACGCGAGCAGGGAGCGACAGTCTTCGCCTATCCTGTCGCTGACCCCGAGCGCTATGGCGTGGCGGAGTTCGACGCCGCGGGGCGCGTGCTGAGCCTCGAGGAAAAACCGGCGCAACCGAGATCGCGCTACGCGGTCACCGGACTCTATTTCTACGACAATGCCGTTCTCGACATCGCGGCGAGGCTCAAGCCTTCGGCTCGCGGCGAGCTCGAGATCACCGACGTCAATCGGACCTACCTCGAGCGCGGCGAGCTCTCGGTCGAGTTGATGGGGCGCGGCATGGCCTGGCTCGACACCGGGACGCACGAATCGCTCCTTGCCGCCGCGCAGTACATCGAAACCATCGAGCGGCGGCAGGGGCTGAAGATCGCCTGCCCCGAGGAGATCGCCTATCGGCTGGGCTACATCGATGCCGCCGCGCTGGAGAAGCTCGGCCAGTCGATGAAGAACGGCTACGGGCGTTATCTGCTCGACGTTCTGCGCGACCCGCTCATCCGCTGACGTGAGGGTCACGCCGACCGCTCTGCCGGACGTGCTGCTGATCGAGCCGCGCGTGTTCGGAGACGAGCGCGGTTTCTTCTTCGAGAGCTGGAACCGGCGCGCCTTTGCCGAGGCCGGTCTCGAAGCCGAGTTCGTTCAGGACAATCACTCGCGCTCGGGCCGCAACGTGCTGCGCGGGCTGCATTACCAGATCGAGCACGCGCAGGGCAAGCTCGTGCGCGTATCTTCCGGCGAAGTGTTCGACGTGGCGGTCGACATTCGCCGCAGCTCGCCGACCTTCGGGAAGTGGGTGGGAATGAGGCTCTCCGCGGAGAAGAAATCGATGCTGTGGATCCCGCCCGGGTTCGCCCACGGATTCCTGGTCGTCTCCGAGGCCGCGGAGTTTCTATACAAGACGACCGACTACTGGTACCCGGAGCACGAGCGAACGCTGTTGTGGAACGATCAGGCGCTAGCGATCGACTGGCCGCTGACGGGCGCGCCGACACTCGCGGCCAAAGACGCGGCTGGAAGCCCGCTCGCCTCGGCCGATCTTTACCCTTAGTGCGATGGCCCGGCCCACGATCCTCGTCATCGGGGCGCGCGGTCAGCTCGGGTTCGAACTGGCGCGGCTGCTTCCGGCGCACGGCGAGGTCACGGCGCTCGACCGCAGTGAACTGGATATCGGCGACCCCGATGCGATCCGCGAGACGCTGCGCGCGCTGCGACCAGTGCTTGCCGTGAATGCGGCGGCTTACACAGCCGTCGACCAGGCCGAACGCGAGCCCGAGCGGGTCGAAGCGATCAACGCTCGCGCGCCCGCGATCCTCGCCGAAGAAGCGAAGAGGCTCGATGCTCTCCTCGTTCACTACTCGACCGACTACGTCTTCGACGGCGCCGCCGCCGTGCCATATCCGGAGGATGCGCCGACCAACCCGCTCGGCGTTTACGGTGCAAGCAAGCTGCGTGGCGAGCAGGCGATCGTCGCGAGCGGGTGTCGTTACCTCGTGCTCCGGACAAGCTGGGTCTATGGGCTGCGCGGCCGCAACTTCCTGCTGACGATTCGCCGTCTGGCCACCGAGCGCGACGAGTTGCGCGTCGTTGCCGATCAGATCGGCGTTCCCAACTGGAGCCGCGCGCTCGCCGAAGCGACCGCAACGCTCGTCAGTCGGGGACTGGACGTCCTCGCCGAGCGTGCCGGGCTCTATCATCTGAGCGCACGCGGGAGCACGAGCTGGTTCGAGTTTGCGCGCGCGATCGTCGGCGAAGTCGAGAGCCCTCGCGTGCTGCCGATCACGACCGCTGAATATCCGACCGCGGCGCGACGACCTCCCTACGCCGTGCTTGCGACCGAGAAGCTCGAGCGCGTTTTCGGAGTTTCGCTCCCCGACTGGCGGGAGCTGCTCGCACGATGCCTCGCAAGCGGAGTCTAGAAGGATCTCTCCCGTCGCTGCGCGACGACAAATCGGCCGCCGATCGTCGGAAGGCGCAGCGTCCGGGGAACAACGCCTTCGGCTCGATGGTCGCAGTCGGCTCGGTGCTGTCAATTCTCGCTGCGGGGCGCGCTCGATGTTGAAACGGCTGGCCACGGGATTCGTTTGTGCGTTGGTAGCTGCCGCGGCGAATGCTGCCACGACGGCGCCCGCCGCCGCGTACCGGCCGCCGCTTCCGGCGCGGGCTGAAACCGCCGCGGCGTTCCTTACCTCCGATGCCGCGCCTCGTTACACGCTGACGCTGCATGCGCCGACGACGGCCGAGCTGGCGAGTCTCAAGTCCTCTGCAGCGCCGAAGAACGGCGTGAGCATCAAGGCGCGCCGGCTGAAGGTCGGGTTTGCGCGTGCCGGTCCCGCGGGCGACCGAGCGCTGCCGCTTGCCGCGTTGCCGTGGCAATCGGTTTCGGGCGGCACGGCCGCTCGAATCGAGGTTCAATCGCCCACCGCAAGTTCGATCCGGCTGGGAATCGATCTCGAATCGTCCGACCCGCGAGTCGCGCTCCGCTTCGCTGGATCGGGAGCTCCGCAGCGGGTCTATGGACCTTTCCTCGTCAGCGAATTGAGGCGAGGAAGGCGCTCCTGGTCGCCCATCCTCGACGGCGACACGGCGACGCTCGAGATCTATCTTCCACAAGGCGTGAGCCCCGGCTCCGTCACGCTCGCCATCCCGCAGATCTCACATCTTGTCGTCGCCGGCCTGGCGCCACGCGCGGAACCGGTCGACGAGATTGGGCAGGCCGCGAGTTGCGAGCGAGATATCGCCTGCTTAGCGACCCCCGCGATCGCGGCGCAGGCGAAGGCGGTTGCCAAGATGTACTTCTCGGAAGCAGGCGACAGCTTTCTGTGCACCGGCACGCTCGTCAACGACACGCTGTCTTCGAACACGCCGTACTTCCTGACGGCGAGCCACTGCATCGATTCACAGGAAGCCGCGAGCACGCTGCAGACTTACTGGTTCTTCGACGCCATTGCCTGCGGCAACCACACCGTTCCGCCGTTTGCCTCGATGCCGGTCGGCGCGACTTTGCTTGCGCGCAGCGACGATTACGATTGGGCGCTCCTGCGCCTCGATCATCCGCCGCCCGCGGGCACGACTCTGTCCGCGTGGAATTCGGCTCCGATCAACGCGGGCACGCAGGTAAGCGTGATGCATCATCCGGAGGGAGACCTGAAGAAATTCAGCCAGGCGGTCGCGGCCGGAACCGCGCTCACGCCGATCGCGAGCGGAACCTACAACGTCGCCGACCACTACAGCCTCGGCACGACCGAGGCCGGCAGCAGCGGTGCCGCATTGCTCACTGCCTCGGCGAGCGGCGGCTTCGAGCTGCGCGGCACGCTGTTCGCGGGAAGCTCGTCGTGCCACGCGCCGCAAGAAGCCGACTATTACTCGCGGCTCGATCTCGCTATGCCGCTGCTGGCGCAATATCTGGATCCGAATGCGGCGAACCCGGGCAAGGCCGTCGTGGTCGAGTTCTATCACTCGGGCCTGGACGACTACTTCATGACGGCGAGCGCGATCGAAATCCACGACCTCGACACCGGCGTGCATCCGGGCTGGGTGCGCACCGGGTTGCGCTTTCTCGTCTACACGGATCCGGCCCTCGCCCCTCCTGGCGCGACTCCGGTGTGTCGCTTTTACGTACTGCCCCAGTTCGGCAACTCGCACTTCTATTCAGCCGACCCGAACGAGTGCGCGCAAGTCCAGGCGAGATTCTCCGGGCAGTGGTTCGACGAGACGGCAACCGCGTTCTACATCGCCTTGCCCAACAAGAGCACCGGCGCATGTCCGGCTGGCACCCACGCGGTCTATCGTTTTCTCAAGAGTGCAAATCAGCTGCACCATCGCTACACCGCCGAGGCCGATCTGCGGAACTGTCTCTACTACGGGCTGAGCCCTAGCGTTACGGAGCCGGAAAACTGTTCGACCGTGGCGGGCGAGTGGATCGAGGAGGGGTATGGAACGGCTCCCAATGCCACGGTGATGTGTTCACCGGACAGCTAGTCGTGCTCAGTGCAAGCCAGTCGCGTATTCGGCGACCGCGCGCATCTCCTGGTCGGACATCTTGCCGGCGACCTGCGCCATCACCCGGCCATTGGCGTCCTTGCCCTCCTTGTCCATGCCGCGTTCGCCCGCCTTGAACGCCTTGAGCTGAGCGTAGGTGTAATCGGCGTATTGCCCGGAGAGCCGCGGGTAACGCGCAGGAATGCCGACACCGCTCGGAGTGTGGCACGCCGCGCACGCCGGGACTCCGGCCGCGCTGTTGCCTCCGCGATAAATCTTCTGCCCCAAGGTCACGAGCGCAGGATCCTTCGCCGCCATAGCTTTCGGCTTCTGCTGTGAGAAGTACAGGCCGAGCGCGCGCATGTCTTCGGGAGAGAGACTGCTCGCCATCCCGGCCATGATCGCGTTGCTGCGAACGCCGTCCTTGAAGTGCATCAGTTGCAGGGTAAGATACTCGGCACCCTGACCGGCTAGCGTGGGATTGGCAGGGCTCGGGCTGTTGCCGTCAGCTCCGTGGCAGGCCGCGCAGACCGTGGTGACAGTTTGCTGCGCCTTGGCGAGGTCGGGCTTGCCCGACTCTGCCTGAGCCGAGGTTGTATCCGCAGCGCAAACGGCAATCGACAGGGCGAATAGGAACAACACGTTTCGCATCGGGGCGTTCTCCCTGGACGCGCCCATCCGCAACGTGGCGTGATCGGCGGCAAAAAGCAGCCCGTGCATTCTACCGAAAAGCCACGCCCTGGCGCAGATCGGCCCCTCCCACGCGAATTCGCGGGAGTGGGATCGTTGCCCCATCCGTTTGCAGGGGCGAGGTTTCTCACGACGGCGGCCGAGTGGCGACAGCTTCCCGATGGCGAGGCGCCGGAGATCGCGTTTGCCGGACGCTCGAACGCCGGCAAGTCTTCAGCGATCAATGCGCTCGCGGGTCGGACCCAGCTTGCTTTCGTGAGCAAGACACCGGGGCGAACGCAACACATCAATTTCTTCGAGCTGCGCTCGGGCGCTTTGCTCGCGGATCTGCCGGGATACGGATATGCGGCAGTGCCCGAGGCGATGCGCCGCCGCTGGCAGAGCTTTCTGTCGCGCTATCTCAGCACGCGGGTTCCCCTGGCTGGGCTCGTGCTCGTGATGGATTGCCGCCGTCCGATGACCCCGCTTGACCGGCAAATGCTCGACTGGTTTCTCCCCTCGGGACGTCCGGTCCGGATTCTGCTGGCCAAGGCCGACAAGTTGAACGTACGCGAGCGAGCGCTCGCCCTCGCCAGAACACGAGACGCGCTTGCCGCGGACTATTCCGTGGACCCTATGCGACTCGATGTGCAGCTCTTCTCGGCCGAGCACAGAATCGGGATCGCGGAGGCGGAAGCGGCCATCATTGCCTGGCTCGCTCCACGCCCTCGCGTTCCGGAAGGACAAAAAGAAAGGCCCCGGCATCAAGGGGAGTGACACGGGGCCGAAAACGCCCTGCGATCGGTGAAAACTCACAACCGTAGGGCACCCGCTCAGGGAGGAAAGCGGGAGACGTTACAACCGTCCGCAGTTTCAGACCATGCACCGCAAACAGAGTTCCGCAACAAGAATTCCGCCTCGGCGAGCATTCGATTCGCCTCGCAGGCGACATGGTTAAAGTCGTGAAACGTGCGTCCCGCTTGAGCAGCCTCGCGCTTGCCGCCCCAACCGCGCGCGGGCTAGGATGCGCCCTTATCGTATTCGGACCGGCGCGCGACACCTCATTCGACAGTTCCCACCATTGACCATGCGCTTTGCGGGGAAATTTCCACAACGACGGCCGCGCCGCATGCGCCGCGACGCGTTCTCGCGCCGGCTGATGCGCGAGCATGCTCTGCAGGCAGCGGATCTTATCCTGCCCGTCTTCGTTCACGACGGCAGGGCAAGCGAAGAAGCAGTGCCGTCGCTCCCCGGTGTGTCGCGGAAGAGCGTTGATCTGCTGTTCAAGGATGCCGAGCGATGCCTCGAGCTGGGCGTGCCCGCCATGGCGCTCTTTCCCGTGATTCCGGCAAAGGCCAAGTCACTCGATGCGGCCGAGGCGTGGAATCCCGAGGGCTTGGTGCCCCGAACCGTGCGCGCGCTGAAGACGCGCTTCCCGACGCTCGGCATCATCACGGACGTCGCGCTCGATCCCTACACCAGCCACGGGCAGGACGGGCTCCTCGACGAGAGCGGGTACGTCGCGAACGACATCACCGTTGCCGCGCTCACCCGGCAGGCGCTTTCTCATGCCGAAGCGGGCGCGGACGTGGTTGCTCCGTCGGACATGATGGACGGCCGCGTGGGCGCGTTGCGGGCGGCGCTCGACGAAGCGAAGCTGGAGCGAACGAGGGTCCTCGCCTACTCGGCCAAGTACGCCTCGAGTTTCTACGGACCCTTTCGCGACGCGGTGGGGTCGTCGGGCACTCTCGGCGGAGGCGACAAGTACACCTACCAGATGGACCCAGGCAATTCCGACGAAGCGCTGTGGGAAGTTTATCTCGACCTGCAGGAGGGCGCGGACATGGTGATGGTCAAGCCCGGGCTGCCCTACCTCGACGTCGTCCGACGGGTGAAAGAAACCTTCGGCGTCCCCACCGCGGTCTACCAGGTGAGCGGCGAATACGCGATGCTCAAGGCCGCCGCGCAGAACGGCTGGCTAGATGAGCGCGCCTGCGTGATGGAGACGCTGCTGGCCTTCAAGCGCGCGGGGGCCGACGCCATCCTCACCTACTTCGCGCTCGCCGCCGCTGCCTGGCTGAGGGATTGAGGCTCCTCGAAGGCTAGGCTTCGCCCTCGGTGTCGAGCAAAGCCTTGAGCTGCGCCATGCCGAGACGGTCGTCGGCCTCGCAGCTTCTTCCGCGCCGGCGCCGGTTTCTGCGCTCGAGCGGCGAGACGATGACCAAGCGCAAGGTTGCCTCCGGGCGCTCGATTCGAAGCTGGACTTGGGTAGTGCTTCCAGCGGGCGCAGGCGCGCAGGCGTATTCGACTCCGGCGTTGAGCAACGACAGCTCGACCGATTTGGCGTCTTCGGCTTCGAGTTCCAGGCGCACCTCGCTGTGCTCGGTGGCCCAACCTGCCGCAACCGCGCCGGTAAGCACCGGATTCCACTGCGACAGCCGTTCCATCCAGCGCAAGGCCTCGAGCCGTTGCAGGCGCAGCCGTGCCGGCTGCTCAGCGTACTGGAACAAGCTGTTGTAATCACGCAACGCCTGTTCGACTTCCTCATTGTCGGGCAATGCTTCACGATGGGGGAGTCCCAGCTCGCGGCAGGCCTTGCGCTTGGCCGCGTTCCAGTCGGTCAGGCCGTGTTCGGCGATCAGTCTTGCGGTGGTCTGAGCGATGCGCGAGCGGTTGCGCTGTGCGCGCGTCGAGTCGGGACGGTCCATGCCTAGAAAATCTGGTTCCGGATCTCGCCCGGCGTGCGGCTCGATCCGGGTACAAGAGTCTCGTCTCCACGACCCGGTGGAAACTCGGAATAGAAATACTCGGGGAGCCCTGCCCGATCATCCAGCTCACGGTAACCCGTTTCCGGATTGATGCGCACAACGAGAATGCCGTCCGGTTGCTGCAGTGGGCGCTCGGGAACTCCCTTGAGCGTCTTGCCCATGAAATTCATCCAGATCGGAAGGGCGGCCACGGCTCCTGTCTCGCCCGAGCCGAGCGTCCTGGGTTGGTCGAAGCCGATCCATGTGACAGCCACCATCGATGCGTTGAAACCGCAGAACCAGGCATCGACAAAGTCGTTGGTGGTGCCGGTCTTGCCCGCGAGGTCCTGGCGGCCGAGTTGCATCGCCCGCGCCGCCGTGCCGGCCCGCACGACGTCGCGCAGCATGGTGGTCATGATGAACGCATTGCGCGGATCGATGACGCGTTCGGCACCTTCGCCGACGACGGCAGGTTCGGCCCGGGTGAGCACGTTGCCCCGGCTGTCGAGGACCCGGTCGATTAGGTAGGGTGTGACGCGGTATCCGCCGTTGGCGAAGACCGAGTACGCTGCGACCATCTGCAACGGTGTCGCCGCGCCCGCTCCGAGCGCCATCGGCAGATAAGGGGGATGCAGCTTCGGGTCGAACCCGAAGCGCGCGATGTAATCCTGCGCGTATTGCGGTCCGATCGCCTGCATCACGCGAACCGTAACCAGGTTCTTCGATTTCATCAGGGCGGTGCGCAAGCGCATCCGGCCCTCGAACTTGCCGTCGTAATTCTTCGGCTCCCACGGGTCGCTCCCGGTTTGCGAGGCATCGAAGTAGAGCGGGGCATCGTTGACGACGGTCGCAGGACTGAAGCCCTTTTCCAGCGCGGCGGAATAGATGAACGGCTTGAAGCTCGATCCCGGCTGCCTCAGCGCCTGGGTCACGTGGTTGAACTTGTTGCGCTCGAAATCGAAGCCGCCGACCAGAGAAAGGATCGCACCGTCCGACGGGCGGGCCGAGACGATCGCCGATTCGACCTGGGGTAGCTGGGCGATTTGCCAGCGGCCGCGGTCGTCACGGCTGACGCGGATCACCGCGCCGCGGCGAATGCGGCTGGCCGGCGACGCCTTGTCGGAGAGCGCCCTGGAGGCGAACTTCAGTCCGTCACCGCTCACGCTGACCGTTTCACCGTCGCTGCGGACTGCTTTCACCTCGGCCGGGGAGGCCTCGAGAACGACCGCCGCTTCGAGGTTGTCGCTGTCGGAAAGCTCGGCAAAGGCGCGGTCGAGCACTTGTTCAAGCTCGGCAGGATCGCTGGGCAGGGTGACGAACCCCTCGGGGCCACGAAAACCGTGGCGGCGGTCGTAGTCGAGCACGCCCCGCCGCACCGCGTTATAGGCAGCATCTTGATCGGCTTTTCGAATCGTCGTATAGACGGTGAGCCCGCGGCTATAGCTTTCCTCGCCGTAGGCGTCGAAGATTGTCTGACGCACCATCTCCGCGACGTGATCGGCATGCGCGGTGGGGTCGCGCAGCGTCTGCCGGACGACGAGCGGACTGGCTTCCGCCTCCTTCAACTGCGCGTCGTCGATGAAACGCAGCTCATGCATACGATGCAGCACGTAAAGCTGTCGTATGCGCGCTCGCTTCGGGTTGGCCACCGGATTGTAGGCCGACGGAGCCTTTGGCAGTCCCGCGAGCATGGCGGCCTCGGCAACGTCGATCTGCGCGAGCGGTTTGCCGAAGTAAATTTGGGAAGCGGCCGCAAAGCCGTAAGCGCGCTGCCCGAGGAAGATCTGGTTGACGTAAAGCTCGAGAATTTCATCTTTGCTCAAATTCGCCTCGATTTTGTAGGCGAGTAGGACTTCTCGCAGCTTTCTCGTAAGCGTCTTTTCGCGGGTCAGGAAGAAGTTGCGGGCAACCTGCATGGTGATCGTGCCGGCCCCCTGCTGTGTACCGCTGGCGACGTTGGTAAGGGCCGCCCGCAACACCGAGATATAGTCGACGCCGCCATGCTGATAGAAGCGCTCGTCCTCGGCGGCGAGGATGGCCTGGCGCATGACTTCCGGAACGTCCCGGATCTTCACGACCGCCCGCCGCTCTTCGCCAAATTCGCCGAGCAGTTCCCCCTCCGCCGAAAGGATGCGAAGAGGGATCTTCGGCTGGTAGTCGGTGAGGGTTTCCAGGGTGGGCAGGGTTGGAGAAAGCAGTGCAAAAACAAAGGCCGCCAGCAAAACCCCGACGAGCGCCAGACCAAACAAAACGGACGCCAGATAGATGAGCCACCGCTTTAGCATGATTGAATGAAACTTACCGGGGAGTCGCGCGGGACTCGCAATTATATGCAGGGTTAGCGGGCGAACAAACTTGAAAAAAAGAAATTGCCATGGTTTATACTTGCTGCTAGCATTTAATGTAGTTTATATGTATTTGGCCTAACCTTCCCATGCTGAAGGAAAAACTCGGTTCCGCTTTTTCGTTTTTGCAGACGACTGCTCCGCCGCTGATCGGCGTGGACATCAGCTCTTCTGCGCTCAAGCTCGTTGAGCTCTCGGAGACGGGCAAGGGTGCCTATCGCCTCGAACGCTATGCGCTCGAGCCTCTCGCCAAGGACATCGTTAGCGACGGCAACATCGCGAACCTCGATCAGGTCAGCGATGCTCTGCGGCGGGGCCACAAGCGCCTTGGCACGCGAAACCGAAACGTGGCGATGGCGCTGCCGGCGGCGATGGTCATCACCAAGAAGATCATCGTCCCGGCCGGACAAACCGAGGAAGAGCTCGAACTGCAGGTCGAAGCCGAGGCGAACCAGTACATTCCGTTTGCACTCGACGAGGTGAACCTCGACTTCCAGATTCTCGGCCCCGCCCCGAACAACACCGACGAAGTCGAGGTGCTGATCGCCGCCTCGCGCAAGGAGAAGGTCGAGGACCGCGTGGCGATCGCGGAGGCAGCGGGGCTGAAGCCGCGCGTCATGGACGTCGAGTCGTACGCGACCGAGGAAGCCTTCCAGATGGTTGCGCCGTCGCTGCCGGCGAATGGCCGCGACCAGAACATCGCGCTGGTGGACATCGGGGCGCACGTGATGCATTTCTACGTCCTGCGCAACAATCAGATCCTCTTCTCGCGGGACCAGGCTTTCGGCGGGAATCAGCTTACACACGAAATCCAGCGAGCGTTCAATCTTTCACCCGAGGAAGCCGAGTCAGCCAAAAGAAACGCCGGTCTCCCGGAGAACTATGACGTCGATGTTCTGCAACCGTTCATGGAAACGCTCGCGCTCGAGATCACGCGGGCGCTCCAGTTCTTCTTCACCTCGACGTCCTACAGCCAGGTCGACCAGATCGTACTCGCCGGAGGGTGCGCGCTCCTGCCCGGGCTCGACGAGTTGGTTGGCAAGAGGGCGGGCGTGAACACGATCGTGGGCAATCCGTTCGCCAACATGGCGGTATCGGATCGGATACGTCCACGGCAGCTCGCCACGGACGCACCTTTGCTGCTCATCGCCTGCGGGCTTGCCATGCGGAGCTTCAACTAACATGGTCCGTATCAATCTATTACCGCACCGCGAGCAGAAGCGCCAGGCGCGGCAACGCCAATTCGTCTCGCTCGTGGTGGGGCTCGGTGTCCTTGCGCTCGCGGTCGTCGGGCTTGGCCACGTCGTGATCGCGGAACGCATCGAAAACCAGAACAGTCGAAACGCCCTGCTCAAAGGCGAGATCGCCAAGCTCGACGAGCAGATCAAGGAGATCGACCGGTTGCGCGACCAGACCCAGGCGCTGCTCGCGCGGAAGCAGGTGGTCGAGACGCTGCAGGCCAATCGAACCGAGGCGGTTCACCTCCTCGACCAACTCGTGCGGCAGCTGCCCGACGGGATCTACCTGAGGTCGGTGA
>Ga0335083_10005940_pt1 | contig 15382 bp, 7 predicted proteins | sample Lox_Sample_42_FD_206716 | JGI IMG/M metagenome (GOLD analysis project Ga0335083, IMG submission 206716) | Soil microbial communities from Loxahatchee National Wildlife Refuge, Florida, United States - Lox_Sample_4.2 | ecosystem: Environmental > Terrestrial > Soil > Wetlands | place: USA: Florida... | reverse complement strand
GACGATCGCCACCGCGGGATCGGAGAAGTAGCGGCGCAAGGTGCTCGCCGCCCACTGTGAGGGCGCGATCACGAACGCCGCGCGCGCGAGCAGCGCGCGGTGCCGCTCGCGCCACGACGCGATGTCGATGCGCGCGAACTCCGCTTGCGCTGCGAGGCACGCGTTGCAGGTCGCCAGATCCGTGATTGCCCCGCAGTAGCGCTCGTCCGGATCGTGAAAGGTGATCGTCGGGCAGGCGAAATTCAGATCGTGCACGGTGTAGCCGTACGGAAGCGCGAGCTCCGCGAGCGCGGCGAGCATCGCATCGCGGCAACCCGAGATGTTGTGCAGGTGTACGAGATCGATGCCGAAGCGCGCTGCGATCCCGCCGAGGAAATCACGCCAAGACTCGCCGGGCAGGCGCGAAAAGTCGAAGCTGCGGATCGCTCCCACGGCGTGCTCCTCGAGCTGCCAGTCGTTGCCTACCGCGATCAGGAGATAGTGCCGAAAGGTCTCCGCTGAGGCAGCGATCAGCGCGCGGACGTGATACTCGGTCCCGCCGCCGTGACCGTGCACGACGTGCAGCAGGCCCGGCTGCGGCCCGGTTGCGACGCGAAGCTCGGAGTCCGCCAGTTCGCGCAACGGCCGCAGCGGATCGGCGGCGATGTAGGCGTGAACGAGGTCGAGATAGCCCGGGTGGCGCTCGAGCAGCAGCGCCATGTTGCGCTGTCCGAGATCGGCCCGCTTGTCGCCGAAGGAGCTCCCGCCGAGATGCAGCACGAACGCGTCTTCGCACAACACGTTGCGGAAGCCCGCGGCGGTGGCGCGCAGGCAATAGTCGTTCTCCTCGCCATAGCCCAAACCGAACGCGGGATCGAACACGCCAATCGCGTCGATGAGCGCGCGGCGCACGTAGAGGCAGAAGCCGACACCGGTCGGAAGATCGGGATAGGTCGGCACCGCGGCGCGGGCGAGCGCGGCCACGAGCGGCTCCGGATCGGCCCCCTCCGGCCAGGGGGTGTTGGCGCAGAACCGCGGCAGCGAGCAGATCTCCGCATTGTTGGAGAACGGCGTGATCGTGCCGATGCGCGCATCGGAAGCTGCGCAGCGGGCGAGCGCATCGAGCCAACCGCGCGTGACCACGGTGTCGGAATTGAGCAGCACCACGTCGGCGCCCAGCCGCGCTTCGCGCATGCCGCGATTGGCGGTGAGCGTGAAGCCCTGGTTGCGCTCGTTGGCGAGCAAGGCGACGCGCGGCAGGCGGCGCGCTTCGAGCTTCGCGAAGTAGGCGCGGATCGCAGGATCGGGCGAGCCATCGTCGATGAGCGTAAGCCGCCAGTCGCCGGTCGCGTGTTGCAGCACGCTCTGGACGCAGCGGTCGAGCTCACCCACGGCGTTGTAAACCGGGACGACGATATCGATCGACGGCACCATCAGCGGCGCTGGTCGAACCGCTGCCGCAGCCGCCGCGACGGCCACGCCAGCCAGCCGCGGAAGCTCTGCAGATACGCGATCGCGCGCTCCTGCGCCGCCAGCGCCGCATCCTGCCGCGCACGCTCGGCCTCCAGCACGCCGAGCTTCTTCTGCTGTGTCGCTATCGCCTGCGCGCGCAGTGCAAGATCGCTGTTGCATTCGGCAATCATGCGCTCGCGCTCTTCGCGGGCGCCGTTCAGCTCCGCAAGCTGGCGGTCGCGCTCCACGACAATGCGTTCACGCTCGGCGACGAGCCTCTCCAGATGCCTGATGTGCTCCGACTGCTTCGCTAGCGAAGTGTCGCGCTCCAAGAGCAGGCGGTCGAGCCGGAGGACTTCGCCCGCGTCGGCTTCGGCGCGTTTCAGAACGCTCTCGCCGGCATCCGTGAAGAGCGAAAGCTCGATATCGAATTGAGGCAGCGCACCTTCCTGGCGGGCGGCGACGACGACGAAGTACATCGCCTCGGGCGCACTGCAGGGGGCGACCCCGGCGGCATCGCCCAGCAGTGCCTCCGCGCGCAAAGACTCGCCGTTCTGCATCTCTCCTTCCTTCCAGAGTCCCGACCAGTAGGCGAGCCGCTGCGAGAACCAGCGCTGCGCGGGGAAATGCTGCGCCAGCAGCTGCGAAAGCGCGTCGCGGTCCAGCTCATGGACGTGGAATTCATTCACGTAGTTGCGCGCGTCGCTGTAGAGCTTCTTGTTGGGCGAAGAGAGCACGAACAGGCCATCCGGCTTCAGCACGCGTGCGAACTCCGAGAGCATCTGCCGCTGCTGCTCGGCCGAAACGTGTTCGATGGTCTCGAACGACACCACGAGATCGATCGAATCGCTCGGCAACGGGAAGCCGGTACACGAAGCGGCGACGAAGCTAAGCCGCGCGCTCTCGCCGTAGGTAGCCCGGGCGTGCTCGATCGTCGCGATGTCGACGTCGACGCCTACCGCGCTCGCAGCCACGGTTGCGAGTAGCGCCGTGCCGTAACCTTCGCCGCAAGCTGCGTCGAGAACGCGCCTCCCCGCAGCGAAGCGCCGCGCGAAGGCGTAGCGGTGCCAGTGCTCGTAGGCGATTTCGCCGGTACAGCCGGGGAGGAAACGTTCGCCGGTGAATTGGAGTTCGGAGGCCAAGTGGCAGGTCGCCGCATTGAAGGCGGGTGGCGCCGTTAACGCAGGCCGTAAAACAACCAATTTTAACCGATCAACTCTCCCCGGGAGGGGGCCCTCCGGACTCCCAGCCGTGGTCGATCCGCACCAGTCCCAGTTCGCGGCTCGTACCCTCGACGACGAAGTCCTCCTCGAGGTTGTCGAAGAGGCGCACGCCTTCTGGATCGAGCGCATGCGCGCGCACGAAGTATTTCCCGGGCAGCAGCGGCAACCTCGGGAAAGTGATCGCGAAGCTGAAGCGCCGTGCGCCGATGCGCTGCGGAACCACCCCGTCCATGTCAGTCGCGACCCCGTAGACGGGCGTGCCGTCGGCTCGCACCAGACCGACCAGCACGACCGGGACGCGGTCGTCCGGCGAGAAGACCTCGCCACGAACCGTGAGCGACTCATCGGCCCTGACTCGAGCGACGGGCTCCAGCGTCAGCGACTGGATCGCATACGCGCCCGCAGCGCCCGCCTGCGGCGTGGCGACCGGCCGCCTCGCGCTGGCCGCTTTCTCCTCGTGATACGCGAGGTAGGCCTGGGTGACTCCGGGCGCGTCGCCGTAGCGCGCGACGCGTCCGTCCTTAAGCCAGAGCGCGTTGCGGCAGAGCTTCTGCACGTGATACATGCTGTGCGAGCATAGGAGCAGCGTCCCGCCGTCGGCGAGATAGTTCTCCATCCAGGCGATGCATTTTTTCTGAAACGACTCGTCGCCCACCGCGAGCACTTCGTCGGTGATGAGGATGTCTGGCGTGAGCGCGGTCGCTACCGCAAATCCGAGCCGCACCACCATTCCGGACGAGTAATGCTTGATCGGCTCGTCGATATGCTCGCCGAGGTCGGCGAACGCGACGATCTCGTCGCGTTTCGCGGCAATCTCCGCGGGCGCGAGACCGAGAAGCGCCGCCGCGAGGTCGATGTTGTCGAGGCCGGAGTATTCCGGATGAAAGCCTGACCCCAGTTCGAGCAGCGCCCCGACGCGGCCGTGCACGTCCACGCTGCCGCGGGTGGGCGTGATCACGCCGGCGGCGATCTTGAGCAGCGTCGATTTGCCCGCGCCGTTCTCGCCGATGACGCCGAGCGATTCGCCGGCGGCAAGCTCGAAGCCCACGTCGTCGAGCGCCCGAAAGGCATGCGCGACGCCGCGTCCGCGGAGAAGGTCGAAGACGAGCCTGACGCGTCCTGCCGCGTTGGTATCGAGCTTGGCGTAATCCTTGCCGACGCCGGAGAGCCGAAGGAGCGGCGGCGTCACACGAAATCCTCGAAGTGCGGCGACAGGCGCAGGAATATCCAGCGGCCCCCTGCGAAAAGCGCCAACGCGACGAGCACCGCGACCGCGTCGCCCCAGCCGACCGCGAGCCGTCCATCGAGCAAGGCGTCGCGCAGCCGATCGACGATGTAGCCGAAGGGATTTGCCGCCACCCACGGCTTCATCTGCTCCGGGACCAGCGACAGCGGATAAAGGATCGGCGTCAGGTACATCAAGATCATCAGCACCGGCATGAGAATGTGCTCGACGTCGCGGATGAACACCTGCAACGCCGCGAGCGCGAGGGTGAGCCCCATCACTGCGACCCCGATGATGATCCACAGCGGCACCGCGAGGACCAGCCCCTCGAAGCGCACCGGCTCGCCGAAGAGCGCGAGCACGATCAGCACCACGACGTAGCCGACGAACTGAAGCGCCATTGTCGCCGCCACCGAGGCGTAGATGACGAGCTCGTGCGGAAACGCGACCTTGCGGATCAGACCCGCGTAGCCCGCAATGGAGACCGTGCCGCGCATGAGCGCCTCCTGCGCGGCGAGCCACGGCCAGAGGGCGATGGCGACGAAGACAAGAAAGCTCTTCCCGTTCAGCGGCCCGGTGCGGAAGACCGTCGTGAACACGAACTGATACACGGCGAGCAGCGCGAGCGGATGCACGAGCGCCCAGGCGATCCCGGTCACGCTGCCGAGATAGCGCGAGAACAGCTCGCGGCGGAAGAAGTTGGCAAACAGCGCCCGGTGGCGCGCCAGGCGCGACGCGGTCTCGGGAGCGAAGGTGCCAAGCGCGACGGGACGGGGCGCAGAAGCCATGGGCGGGAGGATAGCAGAGCGTTCGGGGGCGCTCCGCACAGAACGCTCAAGCCGGGCTTGGGCGTCAAGTCAACACGATGAGTGGAGAGCGCTGTCTTCGCGCCGCGTCCAGCGGGAAGGGATCATGCGCGCGTGCGAGCCAGTCGAAGACGAGGCCGTTCAGTTCCGACGCCGTGGGCGCGCACGCCGGGTCGTCGATCAGGTTGCGCATCTGGTACGGATCTTCTTTGTTGTCGTATAAGCACCAGCGTCCGGTATCGGCGATCGCGTAGGTGAACCGTTCGGTCCTGACGCCGCGGAACAGCGGCGCCCGCCTGCCGCTCTCGCCGCCCGCCTTTGTCCTCTGGATGTGCATCAGGAAGGCGCTTTCGGGGACTCGCATAGCGCTTCCGCGCATCGCCTCCGAGAGATCCATCCCTTCGCAGTGCGCGGGCACGGGCACCGCGGCGAGCCCGCACAGAGACGGGAACAGATCGATCGCACCGAGCAGGACATCAGTCGTCCGGTTCGCGGGCACTACACCTGGGTAACGGAGCAGGAAGGGGACCTTGCACGCTTCATCGAACGGCAGGCGCTTGTAGCCATATCCATGCGATCCCATCATTGTGCCGTGGTCGGATGTATAGACGACTATCGTGTTCGCTGCCTGCCCGGTCTCGTCGAGTTTGTCGAGCAGCCGGCCCAGCTCCGAATCCAAAGCCGAGATGTGGCCATAATAGCCACGGAGGAATCCCCTCATTAGAGGCGCTATCTCTGCGGGGACGTTGGGGCGGAGCTGCAGGAATTCCGGGTCGTACATCCGCATCGTCTCGGGTGGCGCCGTCTCGAACGGCGCATGCGGTGGGCCCCACGAGAGAACAAGCAGCCAGGGCTTGGCCGCGCGCGTGCCGATGTAGTCGATAGCCGCGTCGGTCATCAACGTGGCGCTATAACCTTCGCGCCGGATTATCTGGCCAGTGTCCGGGTCGAAGGTGAATGCACCGAAGTGCTGCCTCGTGTTGGACCACACCTGCCAATCCTCGAAGCCTTGCCTAGCTGGGCCCTTGGGAATGAACTCCGCGGCTCCGTGGTCAGCCGGCGAAAGGTGCCATTTGCCGATGTAGCCCGTCTGGTAGCCGGCACAGCGGAACGCCTCGCCCAGAGAGAATTCTTCGTCAGGCAGCCGGAGCGCATTGTCGACGACGCCAGTCTGGAAGGGCCACCGCCCGCTGAGAAGCATCGCTCGGTACGGCGAGCAGACGGGATAGTTCGAGATGCAGTTCTCGAAGACGGTCCCCTCCTGCGCGAGCCGTCTCAGGTGAGTTGTCTGCACATCGCAGTACGGCTCTCCCGATAGCGAGCACGCTCGATGCTCGTCGCTGAAGATGAACAGCAGATTCGGCTGCGTCCGTCGAACCTGGCTCCGTCCGTCGCTTCGCGAGATGACGTTCTCCTTCGGCAAGCTCAGGGTCACGTTAGCCTCCGCCGCAATCTGCCGGCCGGGAGATTTCCTCTTGAGGCACGTTTCCCGCTTAGAAGCTCGGCGCCTGATCCAGGAAAAATGGAGAGCGCGCCTGGCACTGACGAATGTAGCACAGATGGAAGTTGCGTCAACGACACTCTCTCGCCCTCTTTCAAGTCGCCGCGCAGGCGGCGCGACCATCGACGTGACCTGTAGTGCGCCGTGTGGGAAAATCGAACTTCCTAGCTCTCTCCAGTAAGTGTTCCGCTCGCGAGATCGCCCGCGTCCCGAGCAGTTGGAACCGAGAAGTGAGATGACCACGCCTTCGGCGTCTCGCAACGACCCTTGCCCGTGCGGCAGCGGCAAGCGTTACAAGGCCTGCCACGGCGCCCTTGCTAGCGTTGACACCGCGCCTGTACCCGATGCCGCTGCGGCGGACCAGTACGCAGACGGGCTGTTCGATCGTGGCGATTTCGCCGGCGCCGCGCACGCCTACGAGCGCCTGCGAGCGCAACGAGGTTTATCGGCCGAGAGCTTGGTGCGCTTCGGCGCCGCGTTGGAGAAATCAGGGCGGCTCGCGGATGCCGAGGCACGGTATCGTGAGGCCGCCGCACGCGCACCTGACCATGCCGAGATCTTCTCGAACATTGGCTCGGTGTGCGTGCTGCAACAGCGCTTTGCCGATGCGGACCAGCCTCTCATGCGCGCGCTCGAACTCGATCCGCGAGACGCATATTCACTGGCGATGCTCGCGCATGCCCGTCAGCAGTGTTGCGCGTGGGATGGCATCGATCGGCTGTTCGGCGCGCTGCGACGCATGCTCGAAGGCACCTCCGAGCTTAGGTGGCCGATCGTGCCCTTTCCATTGCTCGCAATGCCGTTGTCTCCGCGCCATCTGCTAGCCGCTGCCCGCCGATGGTCGCGCTCGTTGGCACCGTCGCCGCCGATCAGCCGACCGGCTTGGCATGCACGGCCAGGAGAGCGACTGCGCGTCGGATTCGTATCATCGGATTTTCGGCCGCATCCTCTAGTCGTGGTGCTGACTGAGCTATGGGAACGCCTGGATCGCAATCGCATCGAGACTTTCGCCTACGGGCTTCTACCAGAGGACAACAGTGAGGTCGGCTCGCGAGTCAACCGCGCATTCGAGCACTTCGCCGATGTAAGCCGCAGCTCCGACGTTGCGATCGTGCAACGCGTCCGCGATGACCGCATCGACATTCTGTTCGATCTCAACGGTTATACAACGCATGCAAGATCGGAAATATTTGCCATGCGACCTGCGCCGCTGCAGATCAACTACATCGGCTATCCGGGCACGCTTGGTGCGGAGTGGTACGACTACATTATCGTCGATCGCTTCATCGCGCCGCTGACGATGCAGCCGCATTTCACCGAGCGCTTCTTGCATATGCCGCACGCGCACTACCCGAGCGACACAACGCGCGCTCCTAACGGCACACCACCGCCTCGGGCCCAGCTCGGCCTGCCAGACGAGGGCTTCGTGTTTTGCAACTTCAACGCATCGTACAAGATTCTGCCGGATGTGTTTGCCATCTGGATGCGCCTCTTGCATGCAGTTCCGGGCAGCGTGCTCTGGCTGCTCGACACGAACGACAGCGCGAAGGCCAATCTGCCTCGTGCAGTGCAGCGCGCAGGCATTGCACCTGAGCGCTTGCGACTGGCAACCCCCGTTTCACCGGTCGATCATGTGGCGCGCAACGCCGCAGCCGATCTGTTCCTTGACACTTTCCCCTATGGCGGTCACACGACGACCAACGATGCCTTGCTCGCTGGCTTGCCTGTGCTCACGTGCGCTGGCGATACCCTCGTGAGCCGCATCGCGGGAAGCCAGTTGCGCGCCGTCGGCCTACCCGAGCTGGTCGCCAGGAATCTCGCCGATTACGAAGCGCGCGCTCTGCGGCTCGCGCGAAACCCGAAAGAACTTTCCGCTATCCGGGCACGGCTCGCTGTGAACCGCAGGACCCAACCGCTCTTCGACATGGCTCGCTACGCGCGCGACTTCGAGGATCGACTCCTGCAAATTGCGCACGAGCGGGCGCAGGGCCAGCGCGGATGAGCACGACAGCCATTGCGCGCAATGCGCCCTGCCCATGCGGTAGCGGCAAGCGCTTCAAGGATTGTCATGGCGGCCCCGCCGAGCCCGTGGCCACGCCGGTTACCGCCGAGGAGCTGCTACGCCTGGCGCAAGTGCGCTTCACGCTCAACGAGCCGACTGCCGCGCTGGAATTGCTCGAGCAGGCAAGTGCGTTGGCGCCCGAGCGTGCGGATCTTGAGCGCGAGCGCGCGCGGGTGCAGTGGACGCTCGCCCGCACCGACGCCGAGGCCACCTGCCGGGCTGCGCTTGCGCTTGCTCCGACCGACGCGGTCACGTGGAACCTGCTGGGGGAGATCATCCTGAAGCGTGATCCCGGTGGCGCGGAGGAGGCGTGGCGCGAGGCGCTGAAGATCGATCCGCACAACCCCGAATCACTGTTCCATCTCGGCAACCGCCTGCGCGAGCGCGGCGAGCACGAGGCCGCAATCGATCATTTCGAGCGCGCGCTCGAGCGTACCCCCGGCCACCCCGGCGTGCTCAACAACCTCGGGCTCACGCTCGAAGCAAGCGGCGACGCGCAGCGCGCCGAAGCGTGCTATCGCGAAGTGTTGACAGCACAGCCGCAGCACGCCGATGCGCTCGCCAACCTCGCCAACCTCCTCCAGGGACAGAGGCGCTATCGCGAGGCCGTGCTCGCATACGAGAAAGCGATCGCGGTCCGGCGCGATTTCCCAGCCAAGTTTTGGAGGGCCCGAGGCGTCGCGCTGGGCGAGCTCGGCGCTTTCGCAGACGCCGAGCAGAGCTTTCGCGAAGCTGCCCGCCTTGCACCCGATCACCTGCGCACGCAGATCGACCTTGGGTCGATGTGTCTCCTGCAGGCGAAGTTCGAGGAAGCGGACATTTCGCTCACCCGCGCCCTGGAGCTCGACCCCGGGAGCGCGTACGCCCTCACGATGCTTACCCACAACCGAATGCAGCGCTGTATCTGGGAGGGGCTGGAGGAGACCTTCGCGCGGCTGCGCGCATTGATCACTGAAGCGAAGCAAGGCGCGGCGGACAACCCAGTTCCGTTTCCGCTGCTCGCGATGCCGCTCGGGCCGGAGATCGAGCTGCTTTCGGCAAGCGCTCTCGCCCGGCAGATCGAGGCCCCGATTGCCTCTAAGCGCTTGCCCGAAGCGACTAACCGGCCTCCGCCGGGAAAGCGCTTGCGCGTCGGATTCGTTTCCTCGGACTTTCGTGATCATGCTGTCGGACACTTGCTGATCGAGTGTCTCGAACGCATCGATCGCTCGCGCATGGAAACCTTCGGCTACAGTCTTGCGCCCGAGGATAGGAGTGCATTCGGGCAGCGTATCGTGGGTGCGCTCGAACACTTCGCCGATTGCCGTTTCGACTCGGCCGAGCAGACGGCGCTGCGCGTTCGCGGTGAAGGAGTTCAATTGCTGATCGATCTCAATGGTTACACCATGCACGCGAGGACCGAGCTCTTTGCGTTCAAACCTGCGCCGGTGCAAATGTCTTGGCTGGGCTATCTCGGTACGATGGGCGCAACCTGGTACGACTATGTGATCACGGATCGCTTCTTATGTCCGCCGGCCGCCCAGGCGCACTTTGCCGAGCGCTTCCTCTACCTGCCCGAGTGCTACTGTCCGAGCGATACCCGGCGCGAGGTGGCGACCCCGGCGCCTCCGCGGGCTGCCTGCGGCCTGCCCGGAAGGGGGCTGGTGTTCTGCTGCTTCAACGCGAGCTACAAGATCCTGCCGGAGGTCTTCGCGGTCTGGATGCGGCTGCTGGCGGCCGTGCCGGGAAGCGTGCTGTGGCTCGCTCCTGGCAACGCCACCGCGCAGGCCAACCTGAGTCGGGAGGCGGCCGCACGCGGGATCGATCCGGCGCGGCTGGTCTTCGCCCCTCGGGTGGAGCTTGCCGAACATCTCGCCCGCCATGCGCACGCGGATCTGTTTCTCGACACGACGCCTTATAACGCCGGGACCACGGCCAACGACGCCTTGTTCATGGGGGTGCCGGTGCTGACCTGTGCCGGCGAAACCATGGCGAGTCGCGTGGCCGGCAGCCAGCTGCGCGCCATCGGGCTTACCGAGCTCATTACCGGGAATCTCGCCGACTACGAGACGCTGGCGCTAAGGCTGGCGCGCGAGCCGGCGCTGCTCGCCACCTATCGCGCGCGGCTCGCCGCTAATCGCTCGACGCACCCGTTGTTCGACATGGCCCGCTATGCGCGTGACTTCGAGGACGCAATGCAGCGCCTCTGGGCCGATCACGTCGGCAACGCACCGGCCTGAAGCAAGGTCTCGAGCGAGGCGATCGCATCGGGCACGTCGAACAAGCGTCCTTGCCCGGCGCGGATGCGCTCGGATAGCTCGCAGCGCCATGCCACGTCGGCGATGAGCCGCGCCGCAATCGCCAGGTAATCCGCTCGATCGCGCGCGATCAATTCCGGTACACCCAGAAGTTTCAGCATGCCCGCGCTCTGCCGTCCGCGCATGAAGGCTCCGGGCAGCGTGACGATCGGCAGGCCGCAAGCGAGCGCGTCGAGGCTGGTGTTGCCCCCAGACCAGTGCAAGGTGTCGAGCATCGCATCGCACACGAGATTGACCCGAAGATAGTCATCGTGCCCGACCTGAGGGAGGACGCGGATGCGCTCGCGCACGCTGACTCCATGCTCGCCCAATGCGCAGCCGAGCCGGCGCATGAACTGTTCTTCCACCGCGGAATGGCGGCCCTGGAACAGCACCAACAGCGCCGCCGGATTCGCCGCGAGGATCTCGGCGAACAACGCGTCGTTGTCGGGATGGATCTTCCACAGCGATTGCGGACAGAGCAGAAGCGGACGGTCCGCGGGCAGCCCGAAGCGTTCGCGGGTCGCCTCCTGCGGCACGTCGAGCGCCTCATAGCGCGTGCCGATGCCAGGGAGCTTGACGAGCCGCTCGGTGTAATGGCTTTGCGCGCCTTCGGGTTCCATGAGCTCGCAGCTCACGAACGCATCGATCGTCGCATGCCCTGTTGTCACCGGATGACCCCAGCCGGCGTACTGCCGCGGCGCGAGCCGCAGCGCCGCGAGCGCGAGGCTGCAATCGTTCATGCCCAGTTCGGGATAGACGAGAACATCGAGCTCGTCCGCGCGGATCGCCGGCGCGACGATCGAGGGCCGCGCACGCATGCCGGCGAAGGTGCGGAAGCAATCGGCCCGTCGCGCGACCGCGCTCGCGATCTCATCCATGCCTGGGTAGAGATGGTAGACGAAGACCTCGAAGCGCTCTCGATCGAGATCGGTGATCCAGCTCCTGAAATATCGGCCGCAGGTTCCGTCGTGGAAAAACGCGGAAGCGAAGCCGACGCGCAGCCGCCGTCCGGTGGCCGGACGCGCTTCGATCGGCGCTCTCCATCTCGGAGCGCCTGCGTCGATGGCTTGGGCGACCAGACTCGCGTACGCCGCTTGCAATGTGCGGTCGTCCTGCCCCTGGTAGGCGAGGAAGAAGTTGGTCCAGCGGAAGCCGTCGAGGAGCTTTTCCTCCGCAAGCGCCGCTGCGGCCGCGGGTAGCTCGTGTTGGAGCGCAGTTAACCCGGCTGCGAAAGCCGCGCGCGCGGAAGCGAGGTGGTCCGCGTCGCGGTAGATCATCGGCAGCGTCAAGTGCTTGCCCAGCAGACTCCGCAGGTCGCTTGCATCGACCGCGAGCGCGGCTGCGTAGGCGTCGCGCGCCGCGGCCATCTCGCCGCGCTCGCTCAAGACCCAGGCGAGGGTTGTCCATTGCCCGCCCGATTCGCGCGGCGCGAGTTCGATCGCCTGTCGATACAAGGCTTCCGCTTCGTCGAGCGCACCGCGTTCGCGTAAGAGCCCCGCAAGCAGCACGATCTGAGGCCGAAAAGGCGGACCTCCCGCCTGCCTCGCGAGCGCTGCGCGGAGCGTGGCCTCCGCGCGTTCGACTTCGCCCTGATCGCGCTGGACTTCGCCGAGGTTGGCAGCGGCGAGAGGATAGTCCGGCTGCAGCGCGAGCGCGCGGGCGAACGAGCGCTCCGCCTCCGCGAGCCGGCCGAGTGTTCTCTGCGCATTGCCCAGATTGTTCCATGCGCGCGCGTGGTTGGGTTCGATGGCGAGCGCGCGCTCGAGGGCTACGATCGCGGCCTCGGTGTCGCCGCTCTCGCCGAGCAGAATGCCGAGGTAGCGCATCGCCCGCGCAAAGCGCGGCTCGATCTCGATCGCGCGGCGCACGCTTGCGATCGCACCAGCCTTGTCCCCGGATGCCTCCTGCTGCTCGGCATGAGCATAATGCGCAACCGGATTACGCGGCGCGCAGTCCACGGCCACGCGCGTGTGCTCGAACGCTGTAGCAGCATCGCCAGCCTTATCGCAGCAAGCCGCGAGCACGAGATGTGCCGCACAGCGCTCTTCGCTTCCAGTGGCGCGATCGACGATCGCCTCGGCTTCGCTGCGGGCAGCGGTGAGATCGCCTGCGGCGAGCCGCTCTCGGGCGCGCTCGATGCCGGCGGACGCCGCTGCGAGGTCAGCCATGACTGACATCGGCGCGAGACGCGGCCGGATAGCGTTGCTCGAGCGCCCGCAGATAAGCTTGCTCGAGGTGCCGGGTGTGCGCGTCCATGTCGGTCAAGGCTGAGCGCTCCAGGGCGCTGCGGATGGCGCCTCTCACCTCGGTCCTGAAGGCCACGTCGCTCGCGAGCCGCAACGCGATCTCGACATATTCCCGTTCGCTTCGAGCCACAGTCTGCGTCACGCCGAGGTTGGCGAGAATAGTGTACGCGCAGCGCTCGCCGTGCCTGCGTCCGGCGAGCGTGACGACGGGAACGCCCATGTCGAGCGGCTCCAGCGTGCCGTTGGCGCTGCCGAACGGTATCGGATCGAGCACGAAGTCGACCATGCCGTAGCGCGCCCGGTTCTCCGCCTCGCCGCGCCCCTGCGGCACGACGCATACCCGCGAATGCGCGATGCCGGCCGCGGAGAACAAGCGACCGAAAACCGCGCGCATCTCGGGCGAGAGCGGCGAGACGGCGATGACCGCCTCGGGGACGCGCTCCAGAATCTCGTGCCAGAGCGCGAGGCAGCGCCGCGAGAGCTTGAGCGCGCTGACGAAGGCGCCGATGACGATCCTGTCTGCGGCGATGCCCAGCCGGTCACGGTGGAACGGGTGCTCGGGCGCCGGCGCGACATGCCGATAGGGATAAACGCAGCCATCCATCGGTAGCAGCGTCTCGAGCTGGAACTGCTGGTTCTCGGGCAGATCGGCGCAGGCGTCGGTGAGCTTGAAGTCGATCACCGACAACCCGACCACACCCGCGCTCGCCACGTGTGTGAGCTGCACGCGTGCAGGCTTCAGCGCGAGGATGCCCGGCTTGGCGCCGGCGGTATGGGTTCCGAGATCGACCAGGAGATCGATCTCGTCGGCGGCGATGCGCCGGGCTGCCTCGCTCTCCGAGAGATCCGCGATGACCGCGAAATGCTCGGAGAGCCCGCGATAGCGAGCTGTCCAGTCGTCGCTCTCGGCCGACAGCGAATAGAAGAACAGTTCGAAGCGTTCGCGGTCGTGCCGCTCAATGGCCGGCCACATCATCCGGCCCATGACATGGTTGCGCAGATCGCCCGAGAGATAGCCGATGCGGATCCTTCCCGGCCGGCGCTTCTCGGGCAGCGGTGACGGGCGCCCGTAGACGCGCGCGGCCACGGCATCATAGCGCTTGTAGAGCAGGAGATGCGCCTCGGGATCGAAGTCGAAGAACAGCAGCAGGTAGAGCAATTCCTCGAGACAGTTGGCAAGCTCCGTATCGCTTGCTGCCTTGAACTCGTCCCTTTGTAGCCGGTCGAGATAGCGATCGAGGCTGGCGAAATCGCCGCGATACTGGCAGGCCTGGAGTGCCACCACGGCGAGCGGCAGCGCGTCGGGACACGCCACCTCGAAGCGATCGAACGCCTTGAGATATGCGTCGATCCGCCGCTCGGCCAGCAGCGTCTCGGCGAGCGCCTTGTGCGCGGCCACGTGGCGCGGCTCGCGCGCGAGCACGTGCTCGAATGCGCTCACCGCGGCCTGTGCTCGACCCTGCTCGCGAAAGATCACGCCGATATTGAAGTCGGCCGCGATCAGCTCAGGCGAGAGCGCCAGCGCCCGCTGATAGGCGCGCAACGCGAGGCCGCGCCGATGCATCATCTGCAGCGCAACGCCCTGGTTGTAATGCGTCTCGCCGTCGGCCGGCGCAAGCATCAGCGCATTCTTGAACGCCTTCAGGGCCGCGCGTCCGCGGCCCTGCGCAAACCGCGCCTGTCCGAGCGCGCGCCATAGGGATACCTCATTCGGCGTGAGCGCGATTCCCTCGACGCAGAGCTTGCCTGCCGCCCGCGCACTGCCCTCCTCGCTATAGAGACTGGCCAAGGCAATGCGCGGCTCCGGATAGGCCGGCGCTGCGGCGACCGCGGCCTCGAACGCGCGCTCGGCGTCGTGGCGCTGCCCGCGGTCTCGCAGCAGCACGCCGAGCAGATGCTGAGCCGGCGCGTAGTCGGGTTGCTCCGCGAGCACATCGCGATAGCCGGCGATCGCCGCGTCCAACTCGCCCGCCTCATGCGCGGCAACTGCGAAGCGCCAAGCCACGGCGAGGTCCGCGGCGGTATGTGTGGACGCTGTCGAGAGCGCCAGCTCGCCTGCGCATGCCTCGCCGAGCGCTCGTTCCAGCGTCAGTCGATGCTCCGTCAGCACCGCCTCGTCGCTGTCGGCGAGTGCAGGCAACGCATGTATTGGGAGTGGAGCTACGTGCGCGCCCGCGAGCCCGGGATAGGTCCATAGCGTTCGGGCAGCGCGCCGAGCGAGCAACAACCCCAACGGCGCCCTCATGCCGGTAAGATCGATCAACGCGTCCAGGTCGGACTCTGCCACTCTACGTGCCGCCGCCAGCTCTGCGGTTGCGTCGAGTTTTTCGAGCGGGACAGTCGATGGCAGCAGTTCTGCCAAGGACTCCATTCCGGCGTCGCCAACCGCGTATACACTGGCCGCGAAGCGCTCCCGCGGATGCGCTGCAACGACTGCCCGCAGATACGCCCCGGGCTCTATGGATACACCCCCGATAACGATCGGCGCGCCCGGCATGATCAGATACGCGATCCGGAGCGGCTCGCCCGCGGTACGACGCGGCCAGGCCATCGGGGGAGCGGACGCGACTTGCTCCACGCAGCGCTGTGCGTAACGCTCTGCCCAGGAC
>Ga0335083_10005939_pt1 | contig 15383 bp, 13 predicted proteins | sample Lox_Sample_42_FD_206716 | JGI IMG/M metagenome (GOLD analysis project Ga0335083, IMG submission 206716) | Soil microbial communities from Loxahatchee National Wildlife Refuge, Florida, United States - Lox_Sample_4.2 | ecosystem: Environmental > Terrestrial > Soil > Wetlands | place: USA... | reverse complement strand
TCCTCATGGCCGGCGAGTTCGCGCCTCGAGCAGGCGCACTCGAAAGTCAGGCCGCGCGACTTGAGCTGGTCCGTGACAGCCAGGTAACGCTGCACATGCTGGCTCTGATGGAGCACTTCGCCGTCCCATTCGAGCCCGAACGTGGCGAGGGTGCGGAGGATGCCCGCAGCGCTGCCGGGCACCACGCGAGGCGTGTCGAGGTCCTCCATGCGGACCAGCCACCGGCCACCCTGATTGCGGGCATCCAGGTAGCTGCCGAGCGCGGCAACCAGGGAGCCCAGGTGCAGATCACCGGTGGGAGAGGGCGCGAAGCGCCCGACGTAACGGGAGGGAGCGGCTGCGGGAGGGGACCCGCGATGCGAACCTGCCGCGAGCGAATCGCCGACCGCGTTCGGGTCAGCGGTAGCGGTCGTCTCGATCGCCGTATTGTCGCTCGCGCCGCTCTCGGCGTTCCTGGGCCTCGATGCTCAGAGTGGCCACCGGGCGCGCTTCGAGGCGCTTGATGCCTATTTCTTCGCCCGTCTCCAGGCAGTAGCCGTAGGAGCCGTCCTCGATACGCTTGAGCGCCTCGTCGATCTTGCGGATCAGCTTGCGCTCGCGATCCCGGGTGCGCAGCTCGAGGCTGAATTCCTCTTCCTGCGTGGCCCGGTCGTTCGGGTCGGGGAAATTGGCCGCCTCGTCCTTCATGTGAGAGACCGTGCGGTCCACTTCGACCATCAGGTCCTGTTTCCAGCTCAGCAGGATCTGGCGGAAGTGCTCGAGCTGCTCCTTGCTCATGTACAGCTCGCCGCGCTTGACGATGTACGGCTGTACGTTGCGCGGCCCGGCGAGCAGGCTTCCGGGCTCTACGGTATCCGCGGTGGCGGTCCGTGGCGGCACCACGATCTGGCTAGTTGGCGCAGGCGGCGTTGGATGACTCATGGCGGCCGGCGTCGGCTCCGTAGGACGGTGATTCTCGTGAACGGCATCGCTGGCGGCCCGATGCGGGGTCGCGCCCTTCTTCGGCGCAGGCGCGCTCTTGCGCGCGGCGTGGGCGGGCGGGACTGCGCTGGCGCGCTCGGCCGGCTTGCGGGCCACCAAGGGCTTCCGCGCCGGTGGTCGGCTTGCCGCCTTCTTACCCTTCGCAGCTTTCGGCGCGGGTTTCTTGGCCGGCATCATCGCTCCTCAATAAGCCTGTGCCCCTAAGGTGGGGGCCCGGTGAAGGACGCGGGATTATACCGGCCGAGGCCCGGATGTCACGGTCCGTCTGCCGCCCGTGGACAGCGGCCCGTCTAGGGCAGCGCGACCGCTGCCGCGGGCTGCCAGCCAGGCTGTCGGCGTTCGACGACGACCGTGGTGTAAATGCCGCCGCGCACGTTGAAACGGGCCGTCAGGCGCAGAAAGCGCGGTGTCACGCTGGCGGCGAGCTTGTCGGCGATCTCATTGGTGACGGCTTCGTGAAAGGCGCCGCGATCGCGGAATGACCAGATGTACAACTTGAGCGATTTGAGCTCCACGCACAGCCGCTCCGGCACGTATTCCAGCTCGAGAGTGGCGAAGTCCGGCTGGCCGGTCTTCGGGCACAGGCAGGTGAACTCCGGGATCTGCATCCGGATGGTGTAGTCGCGACCCTCGGGGTTGGCGAAGGTCTCCAGATCAGTGGCACTCGGTGGCGGCATATGCATCGCTCAATCAGTGCCGTTACTTTACACTACGCGGTCAAGTGACCGACCTCAGGCGGAGAGTGCGCGCGCAATGCGGCTGACCAAGATCAAGCTCGCCGGCTTCAAGTCCTTCGTCGATCCCACCCAGGTCAGCTTTCCCGGAAACCTCACCGGCGTCGTCGGTCCGAACGGCTGCGGCAAGTCGAACATCATCGATGCGGTGCGCTGGGTCATGGGCGAGCTGTCCGCCAAGCACCTGCGCGGCGACAACATGGCCGATGTGGTGTTCAACGGCTCGGCGGCGCGCAAGCCGGTCGGCACGGCCTCCGTCGAGCTGCTGTTCGACAACGCGGACGGCAAGATTTCAGGCCCTTACGCCAGCTACAGCGAAGTCTCGCTGAAGCGCCAGGTTTCGCGGGACGGTTCCTCGTCCTACTTCATCAACGGCGCCCGCTGCCGCCGCAAGGACATCACCAACCTGTTCCTGGGCACGGGCCTGGGCTCGCGCAGCTACGCGATCATCGAACAGGGAATGATCTCGCGCGTGATCGAGGCCAAGACCGAGGACATGCGCTCCTTCGTCGAGGAGGCCGCGGGCATCTCGCGCTACAAGGAGCGGCGCAAGGAGACCGAGAGCCGCATGTCCGAGACGCGCGAGAACCTGGAGCGCCTGCAGGATCTGCGCGATGAGGTCGAGAAGCAGATCCGCCATCTGCAGCGCCAGGCCGCCACGGCCCGCCGCTACCAGGGGTTCCGGGAGCAGGAACGACGGCTGACCGCCGAACTGCTGGCCCTGAAGCTGCGCGATCTGGACAGCGGCGCCGAAGTGCACGACAGCGCCATGCGCGAGCGCGAGCTCGCGATGCAGGCGGCGCTCGCCGATCAGCGCGGCGCCGAGGCGGCGATCGAGAAGCAGCGGGCCTTCCACACCGAGCAGAGCGAGCGGGTCTCGCTGGTCCAGGGCCGCTATTACGAAGTTGGCGCGGAGATCTCCCGGCTCGAGCAGACGATCCAGCACACTCGCGAACTGCGGGAGCGACAACGCTCCGACCTCGCGCAGGCGCGTGCAACGCTGACGGAACTGGCGGCGCACATCGGCCGCGACGAGATCCAGCTCGGTGAGCTGCGCGCGGAAATCGCGCGTCTCGCCCCCGAACTCGAATCGGGGCAGCGCGCCGAGTCCTCCGCCGTCGAGGCGCTCGAGGCCGCCGAACGGCGCCTGCAGGACTGGCAGCAGCGCTGGGAGGAATTCAACCGCGCGCTGGGCTCGGCCGACCAGACCACGCAGGTGGAACGGGCGCGCATCGAGCAGCTCGAGAATCAGCTGCGGCGCCATACCGCGCAGTCGGACCGGCTCGCCCTGGAGCGGGAGTCCCTGGTCGCGCAGGATTCCTCCGACCAGCTTGCGGTACTGAGAGCGCAGGAGTCGGAGGCTCGTGCGGCCAGCGATGAGCTGACGCGCGCGCTGAACGCGGCCCTGGAGCATGTTCAGTCTCTGCGGGTCGAGCAGATTGCCGCCGAGAAGCGGCTCGAGGCTTCGCGAGCAGATCGCGAGCGCGCGCGCGCCGAGCAGACCTCGCTCGAAGCTGTCCAGCAGGCCGCTCTCACTCACGATGCCGGAAGTGCTACCGAGTGGCTCGCGGGCGCGGGGCTCAGCGGGCGTCCACGCGTCGCAGCGACTCTCGAGGTCCACAGCGGCTGGGAGCGCGCGGTCGAGACGGTGCTCGGGGACTACCTCGAGGCCGTGTGTGTCGATGGACTGGATGAAGTGGCGAGTGCGCTGTCCGGACTGTCGAAGGGCCGCATCTCGCTGGTCGAGTCGGGCGAATCCATCACCGGCACTGGCGCGGAAAGCCTCGCCTCCCGGGTGACAGGACCCGCCGCCGCCGTCGCCTCGCTGGCGCAGGTGTTGACGGCACAGAGCCTGACGGAGGCGCTGCAGGCTCGCGGCTCGCTTGCCGCCGGGCAGTCGATCATCACGCGCGATGGCGAGTGGATCGGGCGCAACTGGCTGCGCGTGAGTCGCGGATCGGATCATCACGCCGGTGTGATCGAGCGCGAGCACCGCCTGAAGGGCCTGCGCGCGAACGTGGCCACTGCCGAGGAGCGCGTCGGCGCGGTCGAGGCGCACCTGGCTGCGGTGCGCGAATCCCTGGCCGAGGCCGAATCCAGCCGCGATCGGGCGCAATCGGGCATCCAGAGCGCGCACCGCCGGCATGCCGAATTGCTGAGTCAGCTCGAGGCCATGCGCGCCCGCGCGCAGGAGTCGACGCTGCGGCGCGAGCGCCTCGAAGAAGAAGCGGCGGAGGTGCTGCAGGAACAGGGCGCCGCGCGCGCGACGCTCGCCCGCGCGAGCGCCGAGCTCGACCGCGGACTCGCGCTGCTCAACGAGCTGGACTCGCGCCGGCACGAATTGGAGAACGAACGGGATGAATGCCGCGAAGCCGTCGCTGCCGCCCGCTCGCGGGCACAGATCGCCCAGGTGGCCGCGCGGGATTTGCTGATCCGCATCGAGTCACGCCGCTCGTCGGAGGCGTCCGTGGCGGTTGGCGTCAACCGGATGGCGGACCAGCGCGCCCAGCTGGAACGACGCCGGGATGAGCTGGAAGCGGAGTTGGCCGGGGGCGATGAGCCCATCCTGCAACTCGAGGCGCGGCTCAATGATTCGCTGGCGCGCCGGCTCGAGGTCGAGTCGGATCTGTCGGTGGCACGGCGCGCGCTCGAAGAAGCGGATGCCGAACTGCGCAGTCTCGATGAGAAGCGCGTGACCGCCGAGCAACTTGTGAATGAAGCGCGCACCGCTGTGGACAGCGCGCGGCTGGCAGCGCAGGAAACACGCGTGCGCCGCGAGGCCATTGCGGAGCAGTTCGCCGAGACCCGGTTCGTGCTGGCGGACGTGCAGCAGCAGCTCACGGCGCAAGCCAGCGTGCCGGACTGGGAGCACTCGCTGGTGCAGGTGCGGGCCGACCTGGAGAAGCTGGGTCAGGTCAACCTGGCGGCCATCGATGAGCTGAAGGAACAGACCGAGCGCAAGGAGTACCTGGACCGCCAGTACGGCGACCTGACTTCGGCGCTCGACACCCTGGACCAGGCCATGCGGCGCATCGACAAGGAGACGCGCACGCGCTTCGAGGAGACCTTCGAGCGCATCAACACGGGCCTGAAGGAGAAATTCCCGCGCCTGTTCGGTGGCGGTCACGCCTACCTCGAACTCGTGGGCGAGGACATCCTGACGGCCGGCGTGGCGGTGATGGCGCGGCCCCCGGGCAAGAAGAACAGCACCATCCACCTGCTGTCGGGCGGCGAGAAGGCGCTCACCGCGGTGGCCCTCGTGTTCTCCATCTTCGACCTCAATCCCGCGCCGTTCTGCCTGCTCGACGAGGTGGACGCGCCGCTGGATGAGCACAATGTCGGGCGCTTCTGCGACATCGTGCGTGACATGTCGGCGAACGTGCAGTTCATCTTCATCACTCACAACAAGTCGACGATGGAGCTCGCTTCGCAACTCATCGGTGTGACGATGAACGAACCGGGTGTCTCACGGCTCGTGGCGGTGGACGTCGATGAGGCCATGCGGCTCGCGGCCGTCTGACCGAAGGCAGGCGTGATGCCCGAGTTGCGTTGGACGCTCCTCGTCATTGGGGTGGTGTTCATCGCCGCACTGGTGGTGTGGGAGTTGCGCAGGCCGCACCAGGCCTCGCGCCAGCCACACGAGGGCAGCGACCCGCCGCCCGGTGTCGAGCCGTCCTGGGGAAATGAAGTCAAACCCGCCGCCACGCGCGCCCTGCGCGAGCCGACTCTGACCCTTCCCGAAATCCGCGTGCGCGAGCCGTTCGTGCCGCAGGAGTTGCCGGTGGTGGAGATCACCGATGACGAGGCACTGGGCAGGGTGCAGGAGCCGGTGTCGCGGCACATCGTGGAGCTGGCCGCGAGCGACGACATCAGCAGCGAGGCATCGCCGGCCGATGCCGGGCAGGCTGCGCGGGTGGAGGAACCCGATTGGGACCCGGAGGATCTGCAGGACCTGTCCGCGCCGGACCGGGAAAGCATTCCGGAGGACGAAGTCCGCCCTCAGGCTGTAGATCCGGGCACGCCCGAGGATGAGATCATTCCCGAGGCGGATGTGCGCGAGGAGGAATCGTTCGCGCACGACATCGTCCCGTCGGCTGCCGCAACCACGGGGGACAATCCGGCTGTCGTTCCGGCGTTGCCGGCGGCGCGACCTGATCCCATCGTGGACTGGCCGCCGGAGGACCAGCGGCGACTGGTGGCTTTGCGACTCGTGGCGGCTGCGCCGGAGCGATTCACGGGCCGGGCGCTGCGCCAGGCGCTGGCGGCGGAAGGCTTCGTGTTGGGTCATTTCGATATCTTCCACAAGCCGGACGCCGACAATCGTGCCGTGCTCAGTGCGGCGAGCCTCACGAAGCCCGGAACGTTCGACCTCGAAACCATGGATACGCAAAGGTTCGTCGGCCTGAATCTCTTCGCCGTGCTGCCGGGTCCGAAACCGCCCCGCAAAACCTTCGATGAGCTGCTGCTGACGGCGCGCACCCTCAACGAGCGGTTGCAGGGAGCATTGCAGGATGAGCGGGGCGGCCCGCTGACCCCCACTCGCATCATCGCCCTGCGCGAGGGCCTGGGAGCCGGAGCGGGCTCGTGAGGCGCGACGCGGAGGCCCGCATCGCCGAGCTGCGCTCGCGGATTGCACGCAACGACTACCGCTACTACGTACTCGACGATCCGGATCTGCCGGATGCCGAGTACGACAAGCTGATGGTCGAACTGCGCGCGCTCGAAGCCGAGTACCCCGATCTCATCACGCCGGACTCACCGACCCAGAGGGTGTCGGGCGAGCCGGTTGCCACCTTTGGCGTGGTCACCCACAAGGTGCCGATGCTGTCTCTCGACAACGCCTTTACGGATGACGACGTGCGGGCTTTCGACCGGCGGATCCACGAGCGTCTCGATGTCGAGGGCGAGCTGGAGTACGTCGCGGAGCCGAAGCTCGACGGTCTCGCCGTGACCGTGATCTACCGGGACGGCAAGCTGGAGAAGGCGGCGACTCGCGGCGATGGCGTCAAGGGCGAGGACGTGACCGCGAACGTGCGCACCATCCTCAAGGTACCGAAGAAGCTTACGGGGAAACCTCCCCATGTCGTTGAAGTGCGCGGCGAAGTCTTCATGCCGGTCGCCGGTTTCGAGCGCATGAACCGTCTGGCGCGCGAACGTGACGAAAAGGTCTACATCAACCCGCGCAACTCTGCATCGGGCAGCCTGCGGCAACTGGATCCCGAGATCACCCGCAAGCGACCACTGGACATGTACTTTTACGCGCTCGGCCTGGTCGAGCCGGGGCCGGGCAGGCAGGCCGCGGAACCCGACACCCAGTGGGGTCTGCTCGAGGCCTTCAGGCAGTGGGGGCTGCCGGTCAACGAGGAGGCCAGGCGCGTCAAGGGCGCTGACGGCTGCCTGGAGTACTACCGCGACCTGGGCGCACGCCGCAGCAGCCTGCGGTACCAGATCGATGGCGTGGTCTACAAACTCAACCGGCGCGCGGATCAGGAGCGGCTGGGATTCGTCTCGCGTGCGCCGCGCTGGGCCATCGCGCACAAGTTTCCGGCGGATGAGGCGACGACGGTCGTGCTCAAAGTGGAGTTCCAGGTCGGACGCACCGGCGCCCTCACGCCCGTCGCGCGCCTCGAGCCCGTGTTCGTCGGCGGAGTCACGGTCAGCAACGTCACGCTGCACAACATCGACGAAGTGCGCCGCAAGGATGTTCGCGAGGGCGACACCGTTATCGTGCGTCGCGCCGGGGATGTGATTCCCGAGGTGGTGCGCAGTGTCAGGCATGCATCCGAGGATGCCCCTGAAGTGCAGCTTCCGAAGCGCTGTCCGGTGTGCAACTCGGCGGTGATCCAGGTCGAGGGCGAAGCGGTCGCCCGCTGCACCGGAGGGTTCACTTGCCGGGCACAGCGGCAGGAGTCGCTACGTCATTTCGCCAGCAGGCGGGCGATGGACATCGAGGGTCTGGGCGACAAGATCATCGAGCAGCTGGTCGATACCGGCATGGTGAAGTCACCCGCCGATCTGTACACGCTGACGCCAGTCCAGCTGGCGGATCTGGAGCGCATGGGCGAGAAGTCCGCCGCCAAACGCGTGGCGGCCATCGCCAGGAGTCGCGACACGACACTGCCGCGCTTCCTGTTCGCGCTGGGGATCCGGGACGTCGGTGAGGCGACGGCACTCGCGCTCGCCCGGCATTTCGGCAGTCTGGACCGGTTGATGGAAGCGGACGAGCAGGCGATTCAACAAGTGCAGGATGTGGGACCCGTCGTCGCCGCGCATGTGGCGGCCTTCTTCGCGTCCGCCGAACACCGCAAGGTCATCGCACGGCTGCGGGAGGAGGGGGTTCGCTGGGCTGACATGCTACGACCCAATGCGGCCACTCAGCCGTTGGCCGGCATGACGTTCGTCATCACGGGCACGCTGGAATCGATGACGCGCGAAGAAGCTCAGGAGGCGCTGGTGGCGCTCGGAGCGAAAGTCTCCGGGAGCGTATCGCGCAAGACCGCCTACGTGGTCGCCGGCTCCGAGCCGGGATCCAAGTTGCGCAAGGCTGGGGAACTGGGCGTGAAGGTGCTGGACGAGGCCGCGTTCACCGCGCTGCTGCGCGACCAACGCAGCGCCTGAAGCGACTCGCCGGCACCGCTACCTGGCGCTGTAGCCGCGTCCGTCCAGACACGCGGTCATGGCGCGCCGATAGTCACCCGCATTACCCGTGGACTGTGCGCCGCGAGTCGGATCGAAGCCGCTCTGCGAGACCGCCCACTTGTGGCACTCGTAGCGATCGGTCGCCGTCTGCTCGTCGCTCTGTCCATTGCGCGGGTACACGTACACATCGCTAGTGCCACCACCCACCGGGCCGCCACCTACGGTGCCGGCATCGCCGGGAGGAGGTGCGCTGTCGTCAGTCGCAGCGCCGTCAGAGCTCGGTGGCGGATCAGTGGCGACATAGCCGTTCTCGCCGCCGTTCCACGTGTAGTAGACGTTATCGATGTAGTAATACGGGACTCCGCCCCACCAGTACGTTCCGTACACAGCCGGCAGAATCGGAAGGAACCAGGGGTAACCCCACCAATAATAGGCGCGCGGCCACCAGCCACCATGCCACCAGCCTCCACCCCAGTACGGCCGGTGATAACCGAAGCCGCCACGCCCGAATCCTGGACCGTAGACAGCACGGCCGCCTACGGCAGCGTGCGTGTATCCGGCGGCGTGGGTGACCGTGGCACCATGAAATGCTGTCGCTCCGCGGTAACCGTTCGAGTAGACGCGAGTTCCGGGGTAGCCGCCGCGGTATCCGGCTGAGTAACCCATTCGCGGTGCGTAGTGCGGGCCGGCGAATCCGCGGCCCATGCTCGCGTGGCCGCCACCGAAATGCGCGCCGCCACCGAAATGCGCGCCGCCACCGAAATGCGCGCCGCCAGCCGAATGCCCGCCGAAACCACCACCACCATGGCCACCACCACCACCGCCATGAGACTGCGCGAGCGTTGGAACCGCCGCCGCCAGCAGTACGGCCAGGCTCCCGATGGCCCAGAAAGACGACGATGATCGAACCAGCTTGGTGTTCATGATGCTCTCCGGCGCGGACATCCCCTGGGCGTCCGCCGCAGCCTCCTGGGCCCGTACCGATTAGACCCCCAGACTCCGTCGCCGTTCAAGATCGTCCGGTGACTTACTGCGGATTTCGGGTGTCTCCAGGAGACAGAACGCGGAGTGGGCCGCGCCGCTGACAGGCGGGAGGCTGCTTTGAGCCGGGGGAACGGCCGATTCCGTTAAATGGACCGCTGGACGCTTTCAGGTGGCATTCAGGTTCGCCGTGGGTGCCGTCGTGAGCGCAACGACGCTCACGACGGTCCCGTCAGCTTCGTCAGCCTCAGCCGCTCTTCGGCCTCAGCTGCTCTTCTTGGCGTCGTCGAGTTTCTTCTCGATCTTGGCGCCGCGCAGGAGCTCGTCGGTGTAGGCCTTCACCTTCTTCGCCTGGACGACCTGCTCGAGGCGCTGGCGCACGGAGTCATATTGCGGCGGCTGCAGGTCGCGCGTCTCGACCAGTTCGATCACGTGCCAGCCGTACTGCGTCTGGACGGCAGTGTGGGTGTATTCGCCGGGTTTGAGCGCCAGCACCGCATCCGCGAACGGCTTGACCATCTTGTCGGTCGTGAACCAGCCCAGGTCGCCACCGTTGTCCTTGGAGGCGTCCATGGACTCGCGACGCGCGACTTCCTCGAACTTCTCGCCCTTGCCCAGCCGGTCGATGATCTTCTGCGCGAACGGCTCGGTGGCCACCAGGATGTGCTTGGCGTGGTACTCGGTCTTGGCCAGGCCCGCCAGCTGCGTCTCGTATTCCGACCGCAGTTCCTTCTCGGTCGGCTTGCGGTCCTTCAGGTACCGCTCGGCCATCGCCTGCTGCAGGACGTTCAGGCGGGTCAGCTCGATCAGGGCGGCCGTCTCCGGCTGCTTGTCCACGCCATCCTTGACGGCCTGCTGCCCGACTACCTGGGCGCGGATCAGATTGTCGAGCGCCGTGCCGCGCTGCTCGGGGGACAGGTCATCGACGGACTTGCCGCTGATGTCCTTGATGTACTGGGCAAAGAAATCACGGCTGATGGACGTGCCGTTCACCGTGGCCACCGCCGGTGACGTGTCGGCGGGCAGGCTGCCGGTGCCGCCCTGTTGGCAGGAGGCCAGGCCGACAAGCCCGGCCAGCAGGAGGATGCGGAGATAATTCATGCTGTTTTCTCAGTAGGTTAGACAGAGTTACTCAATCGATTCATCAGGTGTTCGGGCCGCGATGCTGAGCGCGTGCACACCCTGGCCCATCAACGGGGCGACGGCGGCATAGACCAGCCGGTGGCGTTCGAGTTGCGACAGGCCCGCGAAGGCGCGCGCCACCACGCGGACGGTGAAGTGCCCGCCCTCGCGCGCGCCGGCATGCCCGGCATGCTTCGCGCTGTCGTCCAGGACCTCCAGCGACTGCGGCTGCAGCTCGCGCAGCAGCGCCGAGCGGATCTGATCGACAGAAGTGGCTGGCATGAGCGCAGGTCCTTGTGCGGCGGGCTATCAGGATTGGGTCGTGGGTTCGCCCGGATCGGCCGGATAGCGTCGTGCCAGCCAGACCACCTGGGCCGTGACGAACACGAGCGTGATCGCCGTCAGTCCGAACACCTTGAAGTTGACCCATGCGCGCTCGCTGGCGTTGAAGGCCACGAGCAGATTCAGCGCACCCAGCACGAGGTAGAAAGCAATCCAGATCGCATTGAGCCGCTTCCACGTGCCACTGGGGACGCGGGCGTCCTCCCCACCCAGCGCCGCGCTGAGCAGCCGCTGCACCAGCGTCTGCCTGCCGACCCAGAAGCTCGCGGCGAAAGCCACGCCGGCAAGCCAGAAGAACACGGTGGGTTTCCACTGGATGAAGCGCTGGTTGTGCAGCAGGAGGGTCGCGCCACCGAACAGGAATACGAGCACGGCGCTGAGAGTGTGCATCGGCGGAATGCGCCGGCTCAGAGCGAAGTCGACGGCCAGCAGCAACAGCATCGAGACCATCAGGACGGCCGTCGCGGTATACAGTCCGGCGGCATAGTAGGCCGCCAGAAACGCTACGAGCGGGGCAAACTCGAGCAAGGCCTGCATGGATAGAGGGGGTGGCCCGTCGGGGCAAGCTGGCGAAAATGGCCGCGTATGATAATGGTCCATGGCCTGAAAGTCGCCTGCCGGCCGGCGTAAGCCTCGCGTGCCGGGCGGTGCTCCCCGGGCTTTCACCCCGCTTTCAATCAAGGGCCTATGGCGAGCGAGTACTTCGAGCTGCATCCCGTGACCCCGCAACTGCGGCTGATCCGACAGGCCGTTCAGATCGTGCGCGAGGGCGGGGTGATCGCCTACCCGACGGACTCCTGCTACGCGCTGGGCTGCCACATCAACGACAAGAACGCGTTGGAACGCCTTCGCGCCGTCCGGCGGGCAGACCGCCATCACCACTTCACTCTGGTGTGCGCAAACCTGGCTGACGTCGGGCGCTTCGCGCGCCTCGACACCTGGCAGTTTCGCCTGATCAAGTCCTGTACGCCCGGGCCCTATACCTTCCTTCTGCATGCCACTCGCGAGACTCCCCGTCGATTGCAGCATGAGCGCCGGCGCACCATCGGAGTGCGGATCCCGGCTCATCCAGTACCGCATCTGCTGCTGACCGAGCTGGGCGAGCCCCTGATGAGTTCGACGCTGATCCTGCCGGGCGACCCCGAGCCGCTCACTCACGGGCAGGACATCCAGACGCGGCTCCAGCACGAGATACAGGCTGTGCTGGACGGAGGGGACTGCGGGGTGGAGCCGACTACGGTGGTGGATCTGTCCTCGACGCCACCCACGGTGGTGCGCCAGGGAAAGGGCAGGCTCGCGCCGCTGCTGGGCAGCGCCCGGGAGTGAAGGCGGCCGGCTCCGACCGGTGCGCTATAATTCCCGACTGTTCCAGCGACCACCTGTCAGGATCGGAAGTGCCTGTGTCCAAGTCCATGCGGGAAATGAGTTGAGCGCCAACGCTCCGGCACGGCGCGTGCTGTCGGGCATGCGTCCGACCGGCCGGCTGCATCTGGGCAACTACCACGGTGCGCTGAAGAACTGGGTCGCCCTGCAATACGAGTACGAGTGCTTCTTCTTCGTGGCCGACTGGCACATGCTGACCACGGGCTACGAGGACACGACCCACCTGCCGGAACAGATCCACGACGTTCTGATCGACTGGCTGGCCGCAGGCCTCAATCCCGGCGTGGCCACGCTCTTCATCCAGTCGCATGTGCCGGAGCACGCCGAACTGCACCTGCTGCTGTCGATGCTCACCCCGCTCGGCTGGCTCGAACGGGTCCCCAGCTACAAGGATCAGCAGGAGCAGCTCAAGGAGAAGGACCTCGCCACCTACGGCTTCCTGGGCTATCCGCTGCTGCAGAGCGCCGACATCCTGGTGTACCGCGCCGCTTTCGTGCCAGTGGGCGAGGACCAGATCGCGCACGTGGAGATGACCCGCGAGATCGCCAGGCGCTTCAACCACCTCTACGGCCGCGAGCCGGATTTCGAGGAGAAGGCCGAGCGGGCGGTAAAGAACCTGGGCGGCCGCAACACCACCAACTACCGCCAGCTGCGCCGCAAGTTCCAGGAGTCCGGCGACACGCAGTCGCTGGAGCGCGCCCGCGCTCTGGTCCAGGGCAACAACCGCATCACCGTGGCGGATCGCGAGCGCCTGCTGGGCTACCTGGAGGGCACGGGAGTCACCATCCTCCCCGAACCGCAGGTGCTGCTCACGGCAACGCCCAAGGTGCCCGGCCTCGACGGCCGCAAGATGTCGAAGTCCTACGGCAACACCATCGGCCTGCGCGAGGACCCGGAAGTGGTGACGCAGAAGCTGCGTGGCATGAAGACCGATCCGGCCCGTGCGCGCCGCACCGATCCGGGCGATCCGGAGAAGTGCCCGGTCTGGGACCTCCACAAGATCTACACCGACGAGGCCACCCGGACCTGGGCGAGCGAAGGCTGCCGCAGCGCCGGCATCGGCTGCCTGGACTGCAAGCAGCCCGTGATCGACAAGATCGTCGCCGAAGTGTCCAACATGCGGCGGCGTGCGCAGGAATTCGAGGAGAGCCCCGAGCTGGTTCGCGGTATCGTGGCGGAAGGCGCCGACAAGGCGCGTGATGCCGCGCGCCAGACACTGGATGAGACGCGGCGCGCCATGCACCTGCGAGCCGACTGAGCCGTACATGAAACTCAAGATCGTCGTGTCCAACGAGGCGCCGGAGGCTGTGGCGCCACCCCCTGCGCCCGAGCAGGTCGAGATGCCGTTCGCGGTCGTGAACGGTGAGCCGGTGACGCAGATGCCGCGCGATCTGTACATCCCGCCTCAGGCGCTCGAGGTGTTCCTGGAGGCCTTCGAGGGCCCCCTCGATCTGCTGCTGTACCTGATCCGCCGCCAGAACCTCAACATCCTGGACATTCCGCTGGCGGACATCACCCGCCAGTACATGAGCTACATCGAGCTCATGACCGACTTGCAGCTGGAGCTCGCCGGCGAATACATGGTGATGGCCGCCACGCTCGCCGAGATCAAGTCGCGCATGCTTTTGCCCAGGCCGCGCCTGGATGCCGACGGAACGGAAGAGGATCCTCGCGCCGAGCTCGTGCGCCGCCTGCAGGAATACGAACGATTCAAGCGCGCCGCGGAAGGTATCGATGCGCTGCCGCGTCTCGAGCGCGACGTCTGGAGTACTTCGGCGGAGCTGAAGGACCGCAAGGTCGTGCGTCTGCTGCCGCAGGTCACCCTGCAGGAGATGCTCGTTGCCTTCAAGGACGTGGTCGTGCGCGCCGAGATGTTCGCCCACCACCACATCCAGCGGGAACGGCTGTCGGTGCGCGAGCGGATGGGCGACATCCTTTCCACACTGGAACGCTCGAGTTTCGTAGAATTCGCGCGCCTGTTCCGCCCCGAGGAGGGCCGGATGGGCATCACGGTCACGTTTGTCGCGATCCTCGAACTCGTGCGCGAGGGCCTGATCGATATCGTGCAGGCGGAGCCGTTTGCTCCCCTGCATGTACGCGCCGCGACACCGAATCGCATGCTGCGCGTCGTGGCTGACAATGAGCAGCCGCTGGCGGTGGATGAGGTGGCAGTCGGCGAGCCGGCTGTCAATGATGCGGAAACAGGCGACGTCGCAGCTGCCGACGTGGCGATTCACACGGACGTTGCAGCTGGCAATGACGCACACATCGCAATAGGCGATGACGTCGAGGCCAGGGACGACGATGTGGACGCGGAAGAACCGTCTTCGCCGGGGGGCACTCATGAGTGAGTCGTACATCAGGAACGTGATCGAGGCTGCGCTGCTGGCGGCCGGCAAACCCCTGCAGCCGGCGGATCTGGCGGCTGTTTTCGAGGAGAATGTCCGTCCTTCGGTGGAGCAGATTCAGGAATCGCTGGAGCGCCTGTCGGCCGAGTACGGTGAGCGCGGCATCGAAATCAAGGAAACGGCGGCGGGATTTCGCATCCAGGTGCGCCGTGAGCTCGCCGCCGAGATTTCGCGTCTGTGGCCCGAGCGTCCGGCCCGTTACTCACGTGCCTTGCTGGAAACCCTTGCGCTCATAGCCTACCGGCAACCCATCACGCGCGGCGAGATCGAGGCGGTGCGCGGCGTAGCGGTGAATCCCAACATCATCAAGACGATCATCGAGCGAAACTGGGTGCGCGTCGTGGGTCACCGCGATGTGCCCGGACGCCCGGAGCTTTTGGGCACCACACGCGAGTTCCTCGACTACTTCGGCCTACGGACGCTGGACGAGCTGCCGCCGTTGTCGGAACTCAAGGCGCTCGATGAGATCACCCTGCAGTTCGAGCTGCCGGCCACGGAAGTTCCCGCCGTCATGGCGGATACCTCGGCGGGCGGCGAAGCCGGCAGTGGCTCTGGCGCGGGAGCGGTGAGCGAGGACGATTCGGCGGATGACGAAGAGCTCTCTGCGGCGAGCCCGGAATCCTCCGAGCTGGTGGCCGCTCCTCCCGGCCACGACGACTGACGGTCTGAAGCGGGCTCGCTTGGGCCGGCTTCCTCGTTGATCCATGCGTCGCAAAAGGTCTGGGCCCGGCACCCGTAACAGACGAAGCGCTCCAGACGGCCAGCGGCCTGCACGACCGGGGCCTCGTTCCGG
>Ga0335083_10005938_pt1 | contig 15384 bp, 14 predicted proteins | sample Lox_Sample_42_FD_206716 | JGI IMG/M metagenome (GOLD analysis project Ga0335083, IMG submission 206716) | Soil microbial communities from Loxahatchee National Wildlife Refuge, Florida, United States - Lox_Sample_4.2 | ecosystem: Environmental > Terrestrial > Soil > Wetlands | place: USA... | reverse complement strand
CTGCTGCATTTGTGGTCGCTCGGCATCGAAGAACAGTTCTACTTACTATGGCCACTGCTGCTTTACATCGCCTGGAAGCTACGCCTGAGGTTTCCCCTGCTGATTCTGCCGGTCCTGCTCGTGTCGTTCGGATTGAACGTAGCCACGGTTCAAAGCGATAACGTTGCCGCATTTTATTCCCCGCTAACCCGGTTCTGGGAGCTGATGATCGGCAGCATGTTTGCCTATGGCTCCTTGTTGCCCAGGAATCCCGACGGTGCGTTACCGGGGGGCAAGCGTAAAGGGGCGGCACTCTTGGCCAGGCTTACCGTAGCTCGGGACCTCCAAGCGCCGGCCGGGATACTTTTCATTGTCGTCAGCGTATTTGCCTTGAACCGAGAACAGAACTTCCCCGGCTGGCGGGCGGCCCTGCCGACCGTTGGCGCGGTGCTGCTCCTTTCCGCCGGTCCGGAGGCGTGGTTTAACCGCAGGGTACTGTCGAATCGCGCCATGGTTCTGGTCGGCCTGGTGAGCTATCCTTTGTATCTTTGGCACTGGCCTTTCTTGTCGTTCGCGCGAATCGTGGGAAACGCGGCGCCCACGGTGGGGACGCGTATGGGCGCTATCCTGGCAAGCCTGATCGCCGCCTGGATCACATATAAGGTTGTCGAGATTCCCATTCGTTCTGGCACCTATGGATCCGTCAAAGTATTGTGCCTTGCGGCGCTGATGTTGGCGATGGGCGGTATCGGGACTGAAACAATGGAACACCATGGGCTGGCGTCCCGGATGCGCGCACGGGCCCCTGAGCTTCTTCAGCAGTATGCACGCATCGGTAACTACGATCTTTGGACGAAAGGCAGATATCGGAGTTGCTGGTTAACTGAGCAGCAGCCGGCCGACACATTCTCGGAAGAGTGCGTCGATCACGGCCAGGCCAGGCCGCTGGTGTTTGTGTGGGGCGATTCGCACGCTGCCCGGCTTTTCGTAGGGCTAAGAAAGACGATTGGGGACCGGGTTCGTCTGGCGCAATATACCCGGGATGCTTGCCCGCCGATTGTCGATTTCGGGTACCCGAACTGCGCGCATGGCAATCGATTCGTCCTGAGTAAGCTTCAGGAAGCAAGACCCGACACGGCGATTCTCTTCGCCGTTTGGAACCACTACATGCAGCAGTGGAAGCAGGATCTGCCTGCTTACCAACAACTCGATCAGACTATTTCAGAAATCGAAAAGCTGGGGACACGCCAGGTTATCGTGGTGGGGGCGCCGCCGCAGTGGCGCAAGGACTTGCCCAGAACCTTGCTGGAGTTCTATAACCAAGATGTTCCCTTGCATCGGGTGCCGCGACGAATGCGTTTCGGACTGGATCTGGAAGCGCGCCGAGCCGCGGAGTCTCTGGAGAGCCTGCTCCGATCGCGAACGGACATCACGTATGTCTCGGCATGGGATGCCTTTTGCGATAAGGACGGCTGCTTGACGCGAGTCGACGATAAGACCGACGGCATAACGACCGTCGATTATGGTCACTTCACAGACACGACTGCTGAATATTTCGCTAACAAGCTCCCCCTTCCACCTATCCAATCGGCTCGCTAGAGCGCGCTGGACGAGAGTACACTGGAGGCGTGAACGCCCGGGGGCATTGGGAAAACGTCTATCGCGACAGGCCGCCGGATGCCTTCAGTTGGTACCGCCCGCATCTGGAAACCTCGCTGGATCTGATTGAACGCGCGGCCGCGGGACGCTCGGCATCCATTATCGACGTGGGTGGGGGTGAATCCACGCTGGTAGACGATTTGCTCGCGCGCGGCTATCAACATGTCACTGTTTTGGATATTTCGCCGACCGCCTTGAAGGTGACCCGGGCGCGGCTGGGGCCGCTGGCCGAGCAGGTGCAGTGGATCGCCGCGGGCCTGCTCGAAGCGGACTTGACGCGGCATGGCTATGACGTCTGGCACGATCGCGCTGTTTTCCACTTTCTGACCTCGGATAATGAGCGAGTCGCCTATGTGCGGCAAGCGTTGCGTGCGGTCAGGCCGGGCGGTCATGTCATTGTTGGCACGTTCGGGCCAGAAGGTCCGCAAAGGTGCAGCGGGCTGGACGTGGTGCGCTACGATGCCGCGTCATTACACGATCAGTTCGGCCGAAGCTTTCGGCTGCTCGAAAGCCGCCAGGAGTTGCATCGCACGCCTTTCGGAACCACCCAGCAGTTCCTGTACTGCTACTGCGTCGTGGAATGAACAGCGCCCAGCGAGATCACCGGCAACAACCCGCCGGCGCAGTTCCGACCGCGTGGGAAGCGTGTTTTCGAGCAGTGAGATGGTCTCGGCTGCGATGGACCGCCGATTGGATTTGGCCTGCGCACGCAAGGCTTCGGAGACCTAATCCGGCACGTTCCTGACGTACAGTTGAGCAAGGTGCAGCCATCTCAAGGCTCCGCGGGCGACCAGGACGAACCTTGGATTTCCTGGCGCACTTGGGTCAAGCCTATGCCGCGCTGGCGCAGCATCTCGGCGGCGAAGCATTTCTCCTCGCGCAGCAGGCCCAACAACATGTGCTCGGGCGCGATGTGCTTGTGGTTCAGCCGCGCCGATTCCTCGGCCGCATAGGCCAGGATGCGCATGCATTCGTGGCTCAGCGGAAGATCGACGGACGTTGAAACCTTCTCTCGAATCGTAGTGTGAGCCTCGATTTGCTGGCGAATCGATTCGATGGCATCGAACGAGCCCAGAATTCGCCAGCGCTTTGTCCTCGCGCAAAATACCCAGCAGCAGGTGTTCCGTTTCGATATAGGGGCTGCCAAACATACTGGCTTCGTAGCGCGCAAAGAAAATGGTCCTTCGGGCTTTCTCGGTATAACGTTCGAACATGACTACCACCGCTCTCCAACATCATCCGCCGGGCCAGACGGCTCCGTGCAGGCCTGAATCACTTCGTTCAGCCGGTAGACAACGCTAAGATCAGTTCGAGCCACAATGCTATAGTCGCGCAGCCAGCCGCGCAACTCGGGATAGTTCCTCATCGAGAGCGCTGTGTTGAGAGCGCTCAAGCCGTCCACCACGAACGTAGGGTGCGACGTTACCAGCAGCGCTCGATTGCGCGCCGCCAGCTCTGGCAAGATAGGCCGCGAGTCGAACAAGTGCCGGTCAGCCGGGACGCCGGTCAGCGGCTGGGAGTCCCAGAAGATGGATGCGGCGGTGAGCCGCGTATACACGAAGACACCGGGACGGTAGCCCCAGACGAATAACGTGTCGCCGGTGCTCTTCATCTGATTGATGCGCGCGGCCACTCGCTGGTCGTCCTGATTAAGGACAACATCGCTCCATCGATGTGCCCGGCCGGTGAGCAGGTCGCGCGCCAGCAGCACGTAGCGCGGACCGAAACGAATGAATGGGATCAGTGCCGCAACCACCATCGCGGCCCAAGCCAGGCGGTTGCGTCGTCCTCGGACATCTTCAAACAGAAGCGAGACCCCGCGCGAAGCTGCCAGTGTAAGGGGCGGCAAAAGCTGAAGGAAATAGCGCGGCGCAAACTGCGTCCCCAGCGTGACGCCGGCAAACGAAAGCAAACACCAAACGGCAATCCAGCGTCGGCCACGCGCTGGTTCTTTCCACCACAGCCACACCGCGCCGAGGACCAGTGCGGCGTGAAAACCCAACCAATCGGCCGTTCGCCGCGCCGCATTCCCCCAGGGATTTTCGAGCGGCGAAATGCGCGAGTATGCCAGGCCCCATTGCCAAACCTGTTGGCCATAGCCCCTCAGCGCGCCGGCCGCCGCTAGCCCGCCCAGCACCGCGCCGGCCGGAATCAAGAAGCCGGCCAGCAACGGCAGGATGGACGGTCCTGCCAGCAGCGCGCACATCGCCAGCACCAACAGTCCTTTGACATGGAACAAGAACGCTATCCCGCTCCACAGGCCGGCTTGGAAGGCCTGCTTGCGCCAGGCGCAATGTACGGCCAGGATCTGCGGCAACATCAGAAACAAATCCGGCGCAACCGGGATGATGGCGGAGGCGTGGTCGAAGCTCAGAAAAAACCCGAGCAGCGCCGCGGCCGCCAGACCTTCGCGCTCGCTCCAGACATCGCGCGCGAAGCGATACATGGCTGCGCAGACGGCCAGAATATAGAATGCATCGAACAGGCGCAACGGCCAGCCCGGAAATGCACCGAATGCGGCATAGACCCACGCCGCTAGAGGCGGCTTGTCATACCACAAGTCCCGATACAGCAGCTTGCCATGCAGGGTCTGAATCCCCGCCGCCAGATGGTAGTCTTCATCGGTCCATAAGATGCGCGCGTGGCACAGGCGCAGCGCTAGCGTGATGGCAAACAGGATCGCAAAAAAACTGAGGCTTACGCCGGGTTGTCCTGGCTTGCGCAACCCACTATCATAGTAGGAGCGGTTAGCCTGCCTTTGTAGGATTGTTCCTTATTTCGTTCAAGGGTTCGGTTTTCCCTGAGAAGGAGGTGATTAACATTGGCTGAAGTCCATATCCAGGAGGGCGAAACGTTAGAGAGCGCCCTGCGGCGATTCAAGCGAAAAGTTCAGCAGGAAGACATCATCAAAGAGATCAAGCGGCACTCCTTCTATCTGAAACCGGGCGAGAAGAAACGCACCAAGGAAGCGCTGGCGCGCAAACGGAACCGGAAGAAGCGAAATAAAGAAGTAGAGTAACTACCCTTCGCTCGAGATTTTCAATCAATTAACGTGATTCAGAGGCGGCGCTCGCGACCCGGGCGTCGCCTTTACTGCGTAACGGCGATGGTCACTTGATTTGAAGTGGTGATGCCGCCCTCTTGGATCTGCAACGGCACCACGCCTGGCGAGACTTGCGGCACGGTGACATTGATCTGATTCACGCCCACGAACAGCGGCGCCAAGCCGGAGAAGGATACTGGGGCGGCCACTCCTCCAATCAGGATCGTTGGCATAACCGCCGTATTCCGGAGACCGTCCGACGCGTTCGCGCCATCGGCTACTGGCGGCGAGACCGCCCCCAGGCCAGTTGCGAGAATCTGCAACACATCGCCAGCTTTGGCCGGATGCACGGCCAACCCGGGGATGGAATTTTCAGGTCCGGCGAGCGAACCGTCCTGGTTGATCGCGATGGCTTGCCCAACACCCGATTGCGTCGTGAATATTCCAGGCACAACCGGGGCGATGTTGGCGTGAAAGGCAGGCAATGCGGTCCCATTTGCGGTCACGACAATGTCCGCCGTGCTGCCGGTTATCTCCCACGGCACTTGCAAGTTGATCTGGCCGGAAGAGACGAACTGCAGCGGCGCGGGCACTCCGCCCACTGTCACCGAAACTCCCCCCAGATTGAGCGGCAACGGAATCGATTGGGCCGGCGCATTCGCGGAAGCGAATCCGTTACCGAAGACCGATACCAGCGCTCCGGCTGTCAGCGGCTGGCCCTTCGCGAAGGAAGCTCCATTCACGGCGCCAGTTACTCCAGACAGCGATGTCGTGTTGATTAACACTTCCAACGTAGCCGAGCTAGTATCATTGTTCGAACCGAAGGCTGCAAAATCTGGAAGCCCGTCTCCGTTAAAGTCCGCTACCACCAGTGGGACGAATCCGGGCAGCGACAGCGGAGATTTTTGAAACGTGCCGTCACCATTTGAGATGTAGAACTCCAGACCTGTTGGCGGCGTGAATTCGCCCCCGATGGCCTGAACCATATCCGCTTTCCCGTCGCCATTGATGTCCAGGCTGAAAAGCTGAGAGGAGTACAGCGGAGGGATTGCGACCGGAGGCTGGAAAGCACCGGCTCCTTTGCCCAACAGCACGGAGTAGGTCCCGGAGGGGTTTTGTACTAATAAATCGGGTATTCCATCACCGTTGAAGTCCGCGGTGAGCAGCGCACTGGAGCCGGTCACATTCAGTGGCGAGAAGTTTCCGCCACCTTGGTTGAGGAACAGGATTAAAGTGCCACTCTGTGTCGCCGCTAGAATGTCGGGTTTCCCATCGTTGTCGAAGTCGGCTACTTGTTGAGTTGACACGAGGCATTGTCCGGCAGGCGCAGGAATCGTGGTGAACGAGGAGAATGAGCCGTCTTTGTGGCCCAGCAGGAAGGCAGCGTCGCTCATGACCGCATCCGGGATCCCATCGCCGTTCAGATCCGCCATGGCAAAAATGTCCAGATGTGCGCTGGTCTGAGTCGTGACCGGCTGGCCGAAGCCGGCATTTCCCGGAGAGAGCAAACTAAGGATGTTGTAGGTCGTTCCTCCAGGCATCGATCCATCGCAGTTCGTTGACGAAGAGGGCGGCCCCGCCACACCGATCATGATCAGGTCAGCCTTGCCGTCCCCATTAAGGTCGGCTGTCAGCAGTGGCCCCGAAGGAGGAGTCTGATAGTTCGAGATCAGCGGCGCTCGAAACCTCCGTTGCCATCGGCGAGCAGAACCGAAATCTGGAAGCGAATCGGAACCCCGTAACATTGGATCGCGGCGTCAAGCTTATGGTCTCCGTTGAAATCGCCCACCGCCAGCTCGGCTGTCGTTTCTGCTGGGCAGCCGGTGGGAAACGTTGCCATTTGAAATGACGGCTGAAACGAGGACGTTTGCGCGTTCGCAACAGCAGCCAACAGCAACATGGTGAAGGCCGCAACAACATGTTGTGTTTTCACGGGAGCACTTCATTCTACGGCAGGCGCCGAGAACAACGCAAAGGATTCCAAAAAGAACGGCTCGCGAGCGGCACCCCGATCAGGAAGCCGCTGCGCGAGCAAGTTTTTTCACAGGATGGCAGTTTTAGTTGGTTCCACCGGGCGGGCAGGTTTTGGCTGCTCCCTTGAATGTGTTGTTATCCGAGTACCACCCGTTGGCCGCGATCGAGGGTCCGCCATAGAACCACGAGTAGAACGCCAACTCCTGCACGTGGTATGTGAAGCCATTCGATGCGCCGTTGCCGGGGATGGCCGGCAAGAGCGTTCCACTCAACGGGTCTCCCACTTCGTAATTGTTCTGGCAGCCCGAGACCTGGCCGACATTGCCCCAGGCCGGCGTGGGATTTGCGCCGCTTGGGTCTTGCATCCATTCGTTGATCTCGTGCGACAAGGAAGACACGTCTGAGACGCCGCTGAACAAGGTCTGATCGCGGCCTTCGAATTCCGCCACCGCGTACGTCTGAACCGGCGACCCGACCGCGTTGTGGTAGCCCAGAATGCAGCAGTTGTTCAGGTTCGACGAGTGCCCCGCTGACATGACGGCGTTGTAAAACAGGAACACGGGGAGTTCACTCGGATTCAGCCCCAAGGACCTGATTATCGATTGGGCGATCGGGTCCCAAGTGTTGACGTTCACCACCCCCAAGAAACCAGGAAGGTTGGTATTTCCGGTGTTTAAACCGCATTGGCCGCCGGCCGAGAAAACTGTAGCGTTGGCCAGGGTGCCGTTGGACGCACTCAGCGTTACCGTCACGGGGTCCACGCCGGCGACCGTCAGCAGAGTATCGTAGGAGCTCTTGTTGCCGATGTTCTTCCAAAAGTTGGCGCGATTGAAATGATCGGGATATTGCGTTGTATCTGTCTCGCTGCCCGTGGTAAAGGTGTAGGGCGTTAAGATCGGCGACGCTTCCGTCAAGCTCAATGCCGTGTTGGTTCCTCCCAAACAGCCCGAATCCGTGGCGGTCGGATCGAACACATAGCTGGTTGTGCTGTTGTACGCAAAAACGAGTTTGACCGGGATCAAATAAGTCCTGATTGACGTAGTACCGCCCGTGGCCGGGTTCTGCCCCACGATCTGACCCGTGTACGTCTTGCCATCGCGAGAAGACTTGACGGAGTACGTCCAGACCGGCAGCCCGAAATTGGCCGAGCTTTTCGCCAAGTTGGCTGAATGCCCGGCTTCGGTCGGGTCCTTCATCGAGTTCACCGCCTCGGCCCCGCTGATGCGCCTAAGCTGGGCTGGGGACAGCTTCATCGGTTTATCCGATTGTCCGCCATGACCGTCATCGTCGGCCTGTACGAATGAGACCGCGCCAAACGCCAGAAACGCGGCGCATCCCACGGCCGCACGAACCCCTTTAGAGAAATTCATATGTATTTTCCCTTTCCCGAACAAGCTTTCAAATCGCCAGAAACAGCTAGCAGTTTTGGATACTGTTGGCGATTTTATCATCGGATTCCGAAGGAAGGAATCAGGAAAGTACCCTACTGTGGTATTGGAAGTACTGGTAGCAGGCTAAGTTTCCAGTCAGCTTACAGGGCCCTACTCTATTGGAAATACCAGTTACCGCCGATATACACATTAATTGGAGACGGCATGGCAGCGTCACCCATAGATGGTTGGAGTCTAGCGTCCATTCGGACCAACAAAGGAATCTCTCTCGAAGAGATTTCCGAGAACACGAAGATAAAGGTCTCTACCTTGCGGGCCCTCGAAGCAGGCGAGTTCGATAGTTTGCCCGGAGGCATTTACAACATCAGCTACATCCGGCAGTACGCACGCGCCGTGGGAGCTGATGAGAGTTCGTTGGTTGAGATATACCGATCTAAGTTTCGGGCTCTGGTTTAGACGCCCAGGCTTTCGATCCAATCTGCGCGATACCACAATACAAGGAGCAATTTTGCATGTCGGCTGCACTACCTCTAGCCATGGAACGCTCGGCCAGCGAGGCCCGCGAGGCTGTTATAGGGAAAGGTGTGATCGTAAAGGGACAAATACAGAGCCGCGAAGATCTCACCATCCAAGGCGAAGTGGAAGGAACTATAGAGATCTCCGGACACCGGCTCACCATTGATGGGCAAGGCAGCGTACGCGCGGGCGTAAAGGCCCGAACGGTCGAAGTGCAGGGATGCATCGAGGGTCAAGTGGAGGCGGCCGATAAGGTCTACATCCGCAAAGGCGCTAAGTTCGTCGGCGACATCCGTTCTGGCGGCATCATCATCGAGGATGGCGGCTACATTCAGGGCAAAGTCGACTTATCGCAGCGCGCCGGCGGCAAGGCGGCGGTGAACGGCACGGGCGGCGTACTCGAAGCCGTCGCATCCTGAATCCCGCTGGCTGAAAAGCGATAATTGGATTGCGTGCGCAGTCCAACTCGTAGAGTTTTTCTAGTCACCGCCGCTGCCAGCCTGGCGTACAAGGCTTTCCCTCAGACCTACACGATTCCCGAGGCCATCCGCAATCTTCGGCCGATGACCGACGGCACCCAGTCCATCAAAAGCGAGGAACATCAAGCGCGCATCGAAAAGGCGCGCAGGTTGATGCGCGAAAATCGTATTGACGCCATCCTCATGGAGGGCGGATCGAGCACGTTCTACTTCACCGGGTCGCGCTCGAACGAAGTTGCGTTGATCTTTTCCGGTTCCGGAGCCTCGTGGAGCGGCAAGGCTGATCTGGCTCCGAAGGCACTAAAGGATCAAGGCGTCTCAACCGGAAGACTCGGAGTGGAGGAGCGGGTCCGATTCGAGCTGGTCGACCGGATTGGCAAAGCGCTTCCGGCGCTCGAATTTGTGAGCGCCGATCCGGTCACCGCCGGCTGCCGGATGATCAAATCGCCGGCCGAGCTGGCGCTCATGCAGCGCGCCAACGATATCACGATCGCCTGCTATCGCGCCGCGCTCGGCACCTTGCGCGAAGGCATGACCCAACTGGAACTGAGCGCCAATATCGCGGCCGGCTACAAAGCGCTCGGGGTCCAGGGCGACGCCATGGCGATTTTCGGCAAGTACACCGCCTTCCCGCATGGAAGCGTCCAGCCGCAGAAGCTGCGCGAAGGCGATTTGGTGCTGATCGACGACGGCTGTAGCGTGGAGGGCTATCAATCCGACGTTACGCGAACGGTGATTTTCGGTAAGCCGACACAGCGCCAGCGCGACATCTGGGAATTGGAGCGCAAGGCGCAGGACGCCGCGCTCGCCGCCGCCAAGCCCGGCAGGACTTGTGAATCGGTGGACGCCGCGGCGCGAAAGGTGATCACGGACTACGGTTTCGGCCCCGGCTATAAAGTTCCCGGCCTGCCGCATCGCACCGGCCACGGGATTGGTCTGGATGGACATGAGTGGCCTTACCTGGTGCGCGGCAACAAGCGCCTGCTCGAGCCGGGGATGTGCTTCAGTGATGAGCCGACCATCGCGATTTATGGTGAATTCGGTATCCGCCTGGAAGACTGCATGCACATCACCGAGGACGGCGCCCGCACGTTCACCAAACAAAGCCCGGCCATCGACCAGCCGTTCGGGTAGGACCATGCCGCAAAACAACGACACCGCTGACGCTACCTATCGCGCTCGGATCGAAAAACTCCGCGAGGCCATGAAAGAGTTTGGCCTGCAGGCCGTGGTGATCGAGCCGGGGCCGGCCATGGTCTACTTGACCGGCGTGCATTGGGGCCGCAGTGAACGCACTTTCGCGCTGGTGGTTCCCCTGAAAGGCGACCTTGGTTTCGTGCTGCCCGGTTTTGAGGAGATGCGGGCGCGCGAGCTAATACGTCCCGGCGCCGACATTCGCGTCTGGCAGGAGGACGAAAGCCCGTATCGGCTGGTCGCGCAGATTTTGAAGGATCGAGGCATCGTTTCGGGCCGCGTCGGGATGGACCCGTCGGTTCGTTTCTTCATTTTCGACGGCGTGCGGAAGCTGGCGCCGCAGCTTGATTACGTCAGCGCGCAAGCCGTGTTGAAATCGGCCGGCGCAGTCCCCGACCCGCCCAACCGGAAGTGACCCGGACTAACGAAAGGCCTTGTCTAAGGCATGGAATGTGGTCACGAACTGGAAACCCAGCACATCCAACCTCGTGCCTGGCAGGTTCTGGATTTTCAGCCATTCGTAGCTGGCTTTCAAGAGCTGGTGCCGATTGATCCAGGTCCCGGCCCCCAGTTCATAGGAGGCGAGCATGGGCGCGAACTGACTGATGGAGGCGCCGGTATTATCCGCCGCGCCGCCGGACGTAATCCATCCGGCGCGCCCCGCCAGAAAGAAGCGTGGGGTGATCACTGCCTTCAGCTCACCATAGCTGGAAGTGACCGAAGGAGCCACGGTGAAATTGGGGTAGTCGTATTGGAATCTCTGCCATTCTCCGGTAGCGCTCCAGCGGCCCCGGGCCCATTGCGCGTCCAGCCCGACACCGGTGGCCGGAAAGCTGCGGAGCGTGGAGCCCGCGGGAAGGAACGGAATGAGCGAAGCGTCCAGGAACGGTCCGCGAAAGGCGGAAACGCCGACCCTGAATCCCTGGCGAATCGTGTAACCGCCGCCAGCCACCCATTGCACGTACTCGCCGGTGAGCCTCAGCGGCTGAGGATATGCCGGTGAACTGTTCGCGATTTGCAGACGTGCGTCCAAACGATGGCCCGAAAAATCGATCTCGGCGCCTGGGAGTCCATACAATGTGACGGGCGTCAGGCCAGGGCCGCCGCCCTCACCACCACAAGAGTCCGCTACGTAGCCGTAATGCTGGGCAACCAGATCTTTCACGCCACAAGGGATCTGCCCGTAATCCACCGTAAGCGTCTGGATATAGCTAAGCGGCTGGTCGAGCAACGGATTCTGGGCGTCGTCGTAACGCAATGGAAACGATCCGAACGCGGAAGCGAGCTGCCCGGCTTTGATCACCACCGATGTCTTTTCGGTCCGGATTGAATAGCCCACAAACGCCTGGATAACATTGGTGTACCATTCATGATCCGGCTCGTAGGCGTCATAGTAAAGATACGGCGCCAGGCGAGCGTCAATAGCCGCGTAGCCAAACCAGTGTTTGCCGAGCTTAACAGTGGGATAAAGCGTGACGCGTAAGCCGGCCGTGAACGGCGAGGCGGAGGGATCGGCCAGCTGGAGACGTTGGGTATACATGCCGCCCGCGCTCAGCGTCATGGGCAAGCTGACACCAATGTCGGAATCCTGAGCCTTCGACATGGGCAGAAGCAACCCGCAAATCGCCGCGGCCTGAACAACAGTCTTCAGCACGGGTTGGCCTCCTCGCAGCTCCCCGCATAAAGGCCGGCTCGTTCGTCCGCCGCTACATCGATTGGCAGCTTCAGCCAGACAGTAAATCTGGAGCCCACGCCCAAACGGCTGTCCACGCCGACCGAGCCATCCATCAGTTCAGCCAACTGCTTGACGATCGCGAGGCCCAGACCTGTGCCACCGTAGCGCCGGGTCATCGATCCATCGGCCTGCGTGAATTTCTCGAAAATAAGGTCCAGTTTGTCCGCGGGAACGCCAATTCCCGTATCCTCAACGGCGATGGCGATGCTGGCGTCGCTCTCGGTCAGCTCCAAGCACTCGACCTGGATCTCCACGCGTCCGCGCTCGGTAAATTTGATGGCGTTTCCCACCAGGTTGGTCACAATCTGCCGAATGCGGAGGTCATCCCCAATGAGCCGCGCAGGCAGGTTAGCGTCGTAGTTTGCCGTGAGCCGCAGCCCTTTGCTGGAGGCCTGGGGTGAGAGCAGCCCGACTACTTCCTGAATGGCCTGGCGCAGATCGAACGGAACCCGGCTGACGTTCATTCTGTGGGCCTCCAGGCGAGAGAAATCCAGCAAGTCGTTAATGATGGCCAGCAGCCCGTCGGCCGAGTCGCGTACGGTGAGCGCATACTGACGCTGTTCTTCATCGAGCGAGGTTTCCAGCAACAAATCGGTTAGCCCCATAACGCCGTTCATCGGAGTGCGGAGTTCGTGGCTCATGTTGGCCATGAATTCGCTTTTGGCGCGGTTGGCGGATTCGGCTTGGACCTTGGCCTTCTCCAGTTCCTCGCGCGTGCGTCGCTCGGCCGCGGCCACTCGATTAAAGGTCTCGGCCAGCAGGCGCAGCTCGCCCACCGCCTGCCCGGTTGTGATGCGCTCCGGAAACTGGCTGGCTTTTTCGGCCCGCTGCAATTGCGACACCAGATCGCGCAGGGGTTTGGAAACGGACCGGGAGGTTGCCAGGGTGCACAGCAGCGCCAGCAACACGCCGCATATGCTGACTCTGATCAGGATCGCCACCCAGCCCGCGTTAAATTCCCGCACTGCTTGATCGAGCGACCGTAGCGCAACGAGCCGGTAATGGGGCCCAAGCCCAGGCTCATGCAATGGCGAGACCAACCAGCTTTCACCATTCCGGCGGATTTCGCATTCGCTGTCATAGTTCGAGCAGGCTCGTTGGAGCTCGCTTTCTAAGGCCGGCCAGGCCTCCCCAGGAACGCTGGCCCGAACGATGCGCCCGTCCCGAAGCAGGGCTGTCTCGCCGCCAACATGATACCGGTTCAGGTTGAAGCGGCTGCCGAGTTTCAAATCTCCGATCTGTTCGCCGGCGATGCTGATGGGTGTCGACGTAAGTTCATAAAGCGTTCCCTCGGCTTCGATCAGCGATGGCTGCTCCGGAATGGGCAGTGTCTGTTCAGGAGTGCGAGCCGTGCCTCCGTCAAACTCCAGCGCGGCAATCGTGCGTCCCTTCCAATCGCTGACGGCCATGAAATCGAAACCTGCCAGCTCGTGAATTTCGCGCAGTTGCGCTTCGATGGTGCGGCGGATCTCGGCGGTGTTCTCCGGGGTGGAGGCGGGCTCGCGCAGCAGTCCGATGGCCGCTTTCAGACCAGCAGAATCGGCTAGCACCGCGACGAACTGGCTGATGCGGCGCGAATAGTCTTCGTTGGCTTGCGCCAGCAAATGCTCGAACTTCTCGACTGAGTCCCGCAGGCTTTGCTTCATGCGCTGCTCCACCAGCGCATTGAACGCGGCGAAGCTACCGAAAACAGCCACGCACAGGGGGATGAACGCGAACAGGAATGCTCGGGTGGTCAGCGAGGTGGTACGTCTCAAGGGTGCTCCACGTCTACCGGAACGCGGATGGTTACGTCCACTTTGCCGGTCTGTGGAACTGTCACTTCCACGGCATGCAGCCCCGCGATGTTGTGCCAGGCCGTGAGACGGTAACGGCCCGGTGGGACGCCATCCCATGAGAAACTGCCGTCCGGCCCCGGTTTGGCGAACCACGGGCTATCGGTCACGACGATCGCGGCGTACATGTTGGCATGAATATGGCAATAGACCTGAACAATGCCCGCGTGATTGAACTTGATAGACCGGCTCTGCCCGCGCGGATAGAAGCCCAGATCGAACGGCTGTGTTTTGGATAAGGAAAAGACGTTGTGAAAGATCGCATCGGAGTTGGGAAACTCCACGGTCGAGCCTACTGGGATTACGATCAGGCCAGTATTGAACCGCAGGTTGCGTTGATCCAGCACGGCGGTAACAGGTGGCGGCGGCGGCGCAGACCCGCCCTCGAGAATTACCACCATGCGGTCGAATTCATTCAGCGCTTCGCTGTCGCTTGCGCCGGCCGGGGGTGCAGTCCCGCGTAAATTGTAGACGATCGGGGAGACACTCTTCTTGCTAAGCCGCTTAGTAATAACCGCGCGTCCGGAGATGTCTCCGGCCCAGAGTGCTGAAGTCAGCGCAATCAGAGTTATGCCAAGAAATTCCCTAGGCATGGCGCATCCTATTACCCCTCAAATCGGTGGAATAGGCGCTCGGCAATAGGGCCGAACATGTAGTTCAAGCAACGGTTCAGGAAGCTAAGATCTTCATAAACGTCCGTAACTCTGGACCGCCTTAGGGCACACCGGCTGCCCGGGCAGGAAATAGACGCTGGACGCTATTCACGAAATACGGGCAGTCGCGTAAGGGGAGAAATCCAATACTTACGCGGCTGCCGATCACGCTAAAAACGAGAATCAGAGCGATGGGGATGGCCTGCAACAGAATGATACCCAGCAAACCGGCCAGATAGACGGCGATGCTGACCACATTCGGGCTCGCGGCCACGCGCACACCGACGCCGATTGCAATCAAGGCGGCCTCCAGAATCAAAGCCAGCGCGATGGCGACCAGCAAGCGCGCGCCCACGATGTCCCCATACACGAAAAATGCACTGAGGCCGTGCAGTAGCAACCCGATGAAATTCATTTTCGATTTCCCGGCCACACGCCTGCCGCGCGGGATGGGAATGGAGGAAAACCGGATTCGCGACCGAATGACGGCTGCGGCGTAATGGTTCCAAATCTCGGGAACGACCACCAGCTTGGCTAGGCACTCGAAAGGCACGACACTGAAATTTCCCACGCGCACCGGGTCGCCCGTCAGCAGACGGTGGATGACACGATAAAGTTGGTAGAGAACTCGAAACGGAAAGCGTTCCAACCGCTTGGAACGGGCCGCGAAGACAATCGAACTTGCGCCATCCCGCTGGAAGCGATCGAGCAGCCGCTGGATATCCTCCGGCCTATCTTCGCCATCCGAGTCCATCACGATCACGGCTTGGCAGGGGCGGTTTTCGTAAACGTAGACCAACCCGACCGCGATAGCGCGCTGGTGTCCAAGGTTGCGGCGAAGCCTCAAGATATCGACCGCCTGGAGGGACTTGAAGCGGCGTTGCGCGAAGCCGGAAGGCGGGTCCTGGGTGGAGCCGTCGTCGATC
>Ga0335083_10005937_pt1 | contig 15388 bp, 12 predicted proteins | sample Lox_Sample_42_FD_206716 | JGI IMG/M metagenome (GOLD analysis project Ga0335083, IMG submission 206716) | Soil microbial communities from Loxahatchee National Wildlife Refuge, Florida, United States - Lox_Sample_4.2 | ecosystem: Environmental > Terrestrial > Soil > Wetlands | place: USA... | reverse complement strand
ATGGCACCCGCGTCCCTGGGCGAGGCGGAGTAACCCGCCGCAGGGCGCAGCGGATCACCGTCGGCCGCCGGCCCGTGCCTGGGGCGGTCCCGCTCTCTGTCCCCTTGACTTTGCACTGCAAAGCGAGTTAGCTTTGCGATGCAAAGTCTTGCTTTGCATCGCAAAGCCAAGGAGGGCTGGATATGAACGATCGAACAGGCACAACCGGCAGCGCGGGCACAACCGGCAGCGCGGGCACAACCGGCAGCGCGGGCATGGATGGAGCGGCGGGCATGGCCGACAGAACCCCGATGGCGGCAGCCGAAGCGGCCGTGATCATGGCGGATGCGGACCAGCGGGCCCGGCGCCAGTTCCAGGTCAGCCACCGGGTCACCTTTACCGTCTGGGGTCTGGGACTGCTCCTTGGCTACGGCTCGATGTGGCTGACGGTGCGGGGACAGCGGCTGCCCCACGGGCCGGACCTCGCGACGTTCGCGGCGGTGGCGCTGATCGGTGTCGGGTCGGTAATGAGCGGAGTGAACGAGGCGCGGGCCGATAGCGGCGTCGGCGGCCTGTCCGCGATACGGCGGCGTGCCTCGTTCCTGTCGGTCCTGCTCGGTCTGGCCGCGATGTTCGCGCTAGGGGGCGCCTTGGCCCATGCCGGTGCCAGCCGTGGCGTGATCAGCATCTTCGAGGCATCCGCGCCCGTGATGGTGGCGGGGCTTTTCTACCTCAGCACGAGCATCGGGCAGCTGAACTGGCCGCTGGCCGGCCTGGGCGTCTGGCTGCTCGCCGTGGCCGCGGCGGGCGGGTTCGCGGGCCCGGCGGGCGTCTGGGGCGTTAACGCGCTGGCCGGGGGCCTGGCGTACCTGCTGATGGCGGCCATCGAGCCCAGGCTGCGCCGGGCATGAGCGAGGACGGCCTGGACCCGGTGATCCACGCCCCCGCCCGGCTGCGCATCGCGGTGACGCTGGCGGCCCTGCCCGACGGTGACAACCTGTCCTTCACCAAGCTGCAGGACCTGATCGGGCTGACACCGGGCAACCTGATCACCCACCTGCGCAAGCTCGAAGACGCCGGATACGTGACCACGCACAGGAACGGCAGCGGCGTCACCGCGCGGACCTCGGTCGCGCTCACCGGCAGCGGACGGAGCGCGCTGGAACACTACACAACGGTGCTGCGGCAGCTGCTCGACTCCGCCAGCCAGCCCCCGGCTCTTAGCCCAGGGTCGCGACGGCGGTTATGACCAGGTCCCAGAAACGGGCGGTATCCAGGTCCACCGCGACCTGGGCGTTCGGCTGGCGTTCGGTCACCTGGTGCAGGTCGACGACGGTGGCACCCCGGGTGTGAGGGCCGGCGAGTTCGATGGCTACGTTGGTCTCCACCGTGGTGACCACGGCGGGATCGATGACGCGGGCGACCGCGACCGGGTCGTGGACCGGGGGCGCGCTGAAGCCGAACACCCGCCGGTAGCTGTCGGCGAAGAAGGTCAGCAGGTCGACGCAGATCCGGGCGAGCGGCGTGCCCAGGGCCGCGATGCGGGCCAGCACGTCGGCGGTGGCCAGGGCCTGGTGGGTCACGTTGAGCCCGCACATGGTGACCGGCAGGCCGCTGCCGAAGACGATATCCGCCGCCTCCGGATCCGCGTACACGTTGAACTCCGCGTACGGCGTGGCGTTCCCGCGCTCCGTCGAGCCGCCCATCACGACGATCTCGCGCAGGCGCCCGGCTGCCTCCGGATGGGCCAGCATCAGCGCCGCGACGTTGGTCAGGGGACCGGTGGCGATCAGCGTGACCGGCCGTCCCGGCTCCATGATCACCTGGCGCATGAACTCGATGGCGTCGACGGTCTCGGCCTGGACCGTGGGCTCGCCGAAGGCCGGGCCGTCCAGGCCGGTTTCGCCGTGGATGTCCGCGCCGACGTGCAGCCGGCTGTGCAGTGGCTGCGCCCGGCCCGCCGCAATGGGCACCGAGGTGATCCCGGCCGCGGTGCACACGCGGCGGGCGTTGAGCGTGGTCTTGGGCAGCGTCTGGTTTCCCGCCACCGTGGTGATGCCGAGCAGGTCGATCGCCGGGTTGGCCGCCGCCAGCATGATGGCGATGGCGTCGTCGTGGCCTGGATCGCAGTCGAGCAGCACGGGGACCGCCATTCACCACATCCTTCCGTGCCCGTCGGGGGATAGCCAGCGAAAAGGTGTGGGGGTTACGCTTCGGTCATCACGCTGGCTGGGGAGGCGCCGTGATAGCAGGGCCTGAGAGCAACGAGACGCCCGGACCCGGGGCAATGGCAAAGACCCGGAGCCAGGGCGATCTCCGTGCATCCCACGATGACCGCGAGCAGGTGATCGGCACCCTCAAGACCGCGTTCGTGCAGGGCCGCCTGACCGAGGAAGAACTCGGCGGGCGGGCGGGCCAGGTCTACGCCGCGCGGACCTACGCCGAACTGGCCGGGATCACCGCCGACCTCCCCGACGAACTCACCGGCCGCGCCCAGCCCCGGTCCCGGCGCGACCCGTGGCGGGCGACCAAGATCGCCTGGCGGATCGAATACTCGGTGTTCGTGCCGGGCATCGTGACGATCCTGGTCCTGCCCGGTGGTCCCCACGTCACGGCGGGAGAGGTAATCCTCTCAGCCACGGTGTGCTATCTGCTGTTCTGGATAATCGGCATCTCCACGATGGTCGCCTCGCGGCAGTGTAAGGCCGCCCCGGGGGATCGTGAGCAACTGCACGCCGCTCACGCGGTCGCGCGAGAGCAGGTGACCCGCGTCCTCGGGGGTGCGCTGGCGCAAGGGCGGATCACCGAAGAGGAACACCAGGAGCGGTCGGCCCTGGTACCAACCTCCCATCGCTGGGCGGACCTGGACGCGCTCATCGCGGACCTGCCGGCCGGCCTGGCCAGCCAGCCGCCGAAGGCCCGCGACGTCAGGGCCGGCGTCGGCGTGTCGGCCGGCGCGGCCAGCGTGCTCGCGGCCCTCGTGCTGTGGAGCCCCGACAACATGCTGGCGTTCGTGCTGGCCCTGCTGTGCCTCGCCACCCTGATCGTGGTCCCGGTCGTCACCGTGGGCTTGTGGGCCGATGTCCGGCACCAGAAGCGGTCGCGGCGTCAGCGGCGGTCTACGTAGCCGAGTCCAGGATCAGGCCACTGGTGGGGACGCCCGTTCCGGCGGTGACCAGGACGGGGCCGTCGCCGGGGACCTGGTTGACCGAGGTGCCGCGGACCTGGCGGACGGCTTCGGCGATGCCGTTCATGCCGTGGATGTAGGCCTCGCCGAGCTGGCCGCCGTGCGGGTTGACCGGGAGGCGGCCGTCGAGCTCGATCGCGCCGTCGGCGATGAAGTGCCGGGCCTCGCCCCGGCCGCAGAAACCGAGTTCCTCCAGCTGGATGAGGACGTACGGGGTGAAGTGGTCATAGAGGATGGCGGTCCTGATATCGGCGGAGGTGACCCCCGCCTGATGCCAGAGCTGGTCGGCGACCAGGCCCATCTCCGGCAGGCCGGTCAGGTCGTCGCGGTAGTAGCTGGTCATGGTGAACTGGTCGGCGCCGGCCCCCTGGGCGGCGGCGCGGATCACGGCGGGCGGGTGCGGCAGCTCGCGGGCCCGGTCCAGGCTGGTGACGACCACGGCGACGGCACCGTCGCTCTCCTGGCAGCAGTCGAGCAGCCGCAGCGGCTCGGCGATCCACTTGGAGGCCTGGTGCTCGGCCAGGGTGACCGGGCGCTGATAGAACCAGGCGTGCGGGTTGGCGGCGGCGTGGCGGCGGTCGGCCACCGTCACGCGCCCGAAGTCCTCGCTGGTCGCACCGCACCAGTGCATGTAGCGGCGGGCGAGCATGGCCACCGTGGCGGCGGGGGTGGCGATGCCCATGGGATAGTGCCAGCCGTTGTCGACGCCTGAGGTGGTGGGCGCGGTCACCGCGCCCGTCGCGACCCGGCCGAACCGGCGCCCGGAGCGTTCGTTCAGGGCCCGGTAGCAGACCACGACGCTGGCCGCCCCGGTGGCGACCGCCATCGCGGCCTGGTGCACGGTGGCGCACGCGGCGCCGCCGCCGTAGCCGATCTGGCTGAAGAACCGCAGCGCGGGCACGCCGAGCTCACGCGCCACCGCGATCTCGGCGTTGCTGTCCATGCTGAACGTGACCATGCCGTCCACGTCGGCCGGGTCGAGCCCGGCGTCATCAAGCGCGGCGCGGGCCGCCTCGGCGGCGAGCCTCAGCTCGCTACGGCCGGAATCCTTGGAGAACTCGGTCGCGCCGAGGCCGGCGATGGCGGCGGTCGGCAACGGCGTCATCGGGCGATCCGGACGGTCGCGGTTACGTGGTCCCCCAGGCTGCAGCGGCCGGTCACGGCGATCACCTGCTCGTCGTCGTTCTCCGCCAGGACCTGGCCCGCCATGGTCAGCGTGTCGCCGGCGTAGCAGGGCACGCCGAGCCTGATGGACACGGCGCGGACCACCGCGTCCGGGGCCCAGGCCGAGACGTACCGCTGGACCAGCCCGGTCGTGGTCAGGATGTTGATGAAGATGTCCTTCGAGCCTGCCTTGACGGCGAAGTCCCGGTCGTGGTGCACGTCGTAGAAATCCCTGGTGGCCAGCGCCGAGGAAACGACGAACGTGGGCGTCACCTCGATCACCCTCTCCGGCAGCAGTCCCTCGGCGGGACGCCATGTCGGCAGGACCAGGTCGTCGTCTACTCGTGTAAACGCGACCTGGACCGGCAGCCCGATCCGGACCCGGTCCGGCGCGACGCCGGGCATCTCGCCGACCATCCGCACGCCCTCGGGCAGCTGGACCAGCGCGACCACCATCGGCAGCTTCTTGCCCGGCACCGGCGGATGATGGTGCACCACGTAGCTGAACACCTCGCCGGTCCCGGCGGCCACCACGTACCCGCCGTCGCCGGGCGTGCCGCAGGCCGGGCACATCGGGCCGGGCGGATGCCGCAGCGCGCCGCAGGCCGGGCAGCGCTGGATGCGCAGCTCGCCGAGCGCCGTTCCTGCCCAGAAGAAGGCGGTGTCCAGGGTGACCAGGGGACGCATGGGACTGGTGGGGTTGGCGGTGGTGGTGAGGTTCGTAGTGGTGGTGGGGTTTGTGGTGGTGGTGGTTTCGGGTCCGGCTGGTGAAGTCCGTGGCTGGAACTTGAGAACTCTGAAATCCATCGTGGCGACGAGTTCGTCCGCCGAGAACCAGGAGCTCCGGGTGGTGACGAAGTAGCCCTCGCCGAGCGCGGTGCGCTTGGGGCCGGTGACGTCCAGGAGCCGGCCCCGGACGGTCAGCTGCTCGCCGAGCTTGAGGTAGCGGGCGTAGGTCTGGTCGCAGTTGGTGGCGACCACTGAGGTGTAGCCGGCTTCGTCGAGCACCTGGTTGATCAGGCCCAGGGGGTCATCGCCGGTGCGGGTGCCGTGCAGGCCGGGCATGGTCCAGGCCTGGATCATGGCGGGGGGCGCCGTGTCGGGTTCGGGGCCGACCGGAGTCCAGGGATCAACCGCCTCGAGCCAGTTGCGGATCATGGGCAGGTTCACCGGGTCGCGGGCGGCGCGCGGCGCGCTGTCCCCGGCCGCGGCGATGCGGGCGGCGGCGGCCTGGATCCGCTCGTCGTTCACCGTGTCGTCGTTCACCGTGTCGTCTTTCACCGGGGCGCCCTCGGCAATCCGAGGCCAGCCATGGCAATGAGTTCACGCTGGACCTCGTTCACGCCGCCGCCGAAGGTCAGCACGATGTTGCGCTTGAGCTGGACGTCGAGCCAGGTCATCAGCTCCGCGGTGGCCGGGTCGGCGTCCACGTGCCGGCCCACCACCTCGGCTAGTTCCTGCCCGATCACCTGGACCTGCTCGGAGGAGAAGACCTTGGTCACCGAGGCGTCGGCCACGTCGAGGGCCGGAGCGGCGGCGACCTGCCAGTTGAGCAGCTCGTTGACCCGGATGACGGCGGACGCCCGGGCCAGGGCGCGGCGCACGTCCGGCTCGGCCAGCAGGGACCGGGCGGCGGCCCAGTCCCGCACCCGGTCGTGCAGGACCGCGATCCGGCCGGCCGGGCCGAGCATCACGCGTTCGTGGTTGAGCTGGGTGGTGATCAGCCGCCAGCCCCCGTTCTCCGGGCCGACCCGCATCCGGGCCGGCACCCGCACGCCGCTGTAGTACGTCGCGTTGACGTGGTGCGCGCCGTCGTGGGTGATGATCGGGGTCCAGGAGAAACCGGGGTCCTTGGTATCCACGATGAGGATGCTGATTCCCTTGTGACGAGGTGCGTCGGCGTCGGTCCGGCAGGCCAGCCAGATGTAGTCGGCCGCGTGGGCGCCGGTGGTGAAGATCTTCTGGCCGTCGACGACGTAGTCCTGCCCGTCACGGACCGCGCGGGTGCGCAGCGAGGCCAGGTCGGTGCCGGCCTCGGGCTCGGTGTAGCCGATGGCGAAGTGCAGCTCGCCCGTCAGGATCGGCGGCAGGAAGAACTCCTGCTGCTCGGGCGTGCCGTGTTCCTGCAGGGTGGGGCCGACGGTCTGGAGGGTGACAGCGGGCAGCGGGACGTCGGCGCGGGCCGCCTCGTCCGCGAAGATCTGCTGCTCCACCTGGCCGAACCCGCGGCCGCCGAACCGCTGCGGCCAGCCCACCCCGAGCCAGCCGTCGCGCCCCATCCGGCGCACCACGTCGCGGTAGACGGCGCCGTGCCGCTCGGTGAGCAGCTCGGCGTGCTCGGCGGGTGACATCAGCCCGGCGAAGTAGGCGCGCAGCTCGGCGCGGAGCGCGAGCTGGTCTGGGGTGAGGTCAATGAACATAGCGTTCCGCGCCCCCGAGATACCTGGTCAAGTCCATGACCAGGGCGGAAAACCGGTGCAAGGGGTAGGTCACGTCCATCCCCAGGCCGCCGTGCAAGTGATGACATTGACGAACGGCTTTGACCGCCTGCTCGGCGCACCAGTATCCCGCCACCCTGACGTCGGCGCCCGGGTCGCGATCGGTGGCCACCCGCCAGCAGGCCGACTGGGTGGCCAGGTGCATGGTCCTGGACGCGATGTAGACGTCGGCGATCTGCTGGGAGACGGCCTGGAACTCGGCCAGCGGGCGGCCGAACTGCCGCCGGGTGGCGACGTGGTCCCTGGTCAGCGCCAGCGCCCCAGCCACCGCGCCGTCCAGCAGCGCGCACGCCGCCGCCACCGCGAGCTCCTCGAGGTCGGCACGGCAGCCCAGGTCGCCGAGCATGCGGGCCGGCGGCTCGTTCAGCTGGACGAGGAACGAGGGGCAACCGGACGAGGTGGGGATCGGGGCGAGGGTTGCGTCCTCCGGATTCACCAGGGCAACGCCGTCGTCGACCGGCACCAGGATGAGGGCGGCGTCCGCGGCCAGCGGCGCTTCCCTGATCGCGGCGGTCAGGATGATCTCGCCGGAGGAAACCGGGGGCAGGAGTTCCTCCTTGAGCTTGCTGCTCCCCCAGCGGTCCACCGGGAGAGCCCCTGTCATCAGCGTGGCCAAGGCTTTCATGCCAACCAGGGGCACGCGCCTGCCGATCTCGGTGAGGAGGGTGGTGGTGTCGAGCACGCCGAGGGAAAGGAGGCCGGCCTTGGCCAGTTCCTTCCATGGGTCGGCGGCCGTCAGCACCTCCGCGGCCAGGCCGGCGACCGCCTGCTGGGATTCCTCTGGCGTGAAATCCATAATCAGAATTAGAACATGTTTCACTAGTAGGGAGCCAGGCCGGCCTGGGTAACCACCGGCGATGCGCTTGGTATTCTTGTTACGGACGGATACGGTGAAGGACCTCAATGGCAACAGCGAGAACACGTACCAGCGACGCCCTCGGCCCCATGATAAGCAGGGCGGCCGAGGCGGAATTCGGCTCGGCCGCGCAGCGCGAGCGGCGCAAGCGGATCCTGGACGCCACGCTGGCGCTGGCCTCCAAGGGCGGCTACGACGCGGTGCAGATGCGGACGGTGGCCGAACGGGCCGACGTGGCGCTCGGCACGCTCTACCGGTACTTCCCTTCCAAGATCCACCTGCTGGTGTCCGCGCTGGTGCTGGAGTTCGAGCGGACCCAGGAGAAGCTCGACCGGCGGCCCATCCCCGGCAACACGCCGTACGACCGGATGCTGTACGTGCTGTCCAGGGTCACCCGCACAATGCAGCGCGAGCCGATGCTCACCGAGGCCATGACCAGGGCGTTCATGTTCGCCGACCCGAGTGCGGCGAACGAGGTGAACGCGGTGGCCCGGCAGATGGAGCAGATGTTCACCCGGGCCATGCACGACGGCCAGCCGTCGGCTGACGACATCGCGATCGCCCGGGTGATCGGCGACGTGTGGCTGTCCAACCTGGTCGCCTGGGTGACCAGGCGGGCGTCCGCGGACGACGTGACCAGCCACCTCGAACTGGCCGCCCGCCTGCTGCTGCGCTAGCTGGTGTACTCCCGCGACATTGCGCTGAATTCCTCGTCAACCGTAAGCCGCGGGCGGCGGCCAACCAGGAGCCCGGTGACCAGGGCGATGACGCCGACGATGCCCAGGGCCAGCGGCAGGATGACCTTGAGCAGGGTGAGCTTGCTCCGCCCGTCGGTGTCCAGCTTCACGATCGTGGTCAGGGAGGACGGCGTGACCTTCAGGTCAGCGTCGAACAGCAGCAGGGCCTGAGCGCCGGTCGACGGGTTGCGCAGGCTCATCGTCTGGTGTTCCTGGACGTTGACCAGTGCCCCGGTCACCGGATCCACGTAGTAGGTCAGGTGGATCTCGTAGAACTCGGGCAGCGTGACCGAGGCCGCGCTCATGCCCACCAGCGAGCCGGGCACCGTCTGGGTGGCGACCTGCGTGGGGGCGATGTCCTCGGTGAACTTGTAGGTCGTGATGCCGCGCACGTCGGCGGTGCCGGCGTACGGGAACGGCACCGGCCTGTTCAGCGTGGTGTCGAAGACCTGGTAGGTCTGCTTCTTGGTGCCGAACGGGAACACGTACCCGACCAGGCCCCGCTGCTGCACCGAGGAGTCGCCGTTGACGTTGGCCCCGCAGCACATGGTGAGCTGGCCGGTCTTCCGGTCGAAGGCGAACCGGCGGGTCATCTGCTGGACCGCGTAGTGGTTCGTCCGGTCGTAGACGTAGCTGTACTCGTTCCATACCGCGGTGGACGAGGTGCCGGCCGCGCCGTCACCCTTGATCGTGTAGGTGGCCTGGAGGGTGACCCCGGTCTTCTCGGTCAGCGAGGTCGCGCTGAAATACGAGGCGTTGCTAGCCGCCAGCGTGGCCGACTGGTACTCGTTCAGCGGGAACTTGACCACCTGGCCCACGATCCAGGTAGGCAGCACCACCGCCAGCACGATGAGAAAGGCCCCGAGGCCTGCGAGCACCAGCCCGATGTTCCGACGCATCATTCCTCCTAGAAACGGGAATGTTACTTGCCGGTAGCTTCTTGCCACTATGACACGAATCGGGCGGGTGTGCCATACAGGAACAGTAACAAGTTCTACTTTCCAAAACTGTAACAAGTTCTAGTCTTGGGGTCAGTAGCCCGCGACGGTTTTGTCACGGAATGACAAAAGACACCTGCGCGCCGGAACCGGTTTGCTGCTTGAGATTCACCGGTACCACCCGGGCCAGGTAGGTGCCGGCCGGCAGCCCGGAGACGGTGGCATTGTTGGCGCGGACCGTAACCTGTTTCTGGCCCGGTCCCTGCACCGTGACCTGGTACCGCAGGCCCAGGCCGGCGCCCGGCCAGCTGAGCGTCACCGCGCCGGATTTCGGCTGGGCCCGGACGCGGCTGACGGCGGGCACCGGCGGGCAGCCGTTGGGGTATTTCCACTCGTCGAACCACTGGCCCGGGTCCTGAAGTGCTATCCGTGGGTAATCCAGGGGACCGGCCCTGGTCGTGGCGGCTACGTGGCTGTTCCCGAAGATGGATTCAGGGACAACCAGGAACCGGGGCTGCGTCACCCGGTTGGTGAACGCCGACAGCGGCACGCAGCCCGCGGTGACCGCCAGCGAGTTGACGTTGTAGCTGATCACCAGCGCGTCCGGCGAGGACAGCGCGGGCTCGGCCCTGGCCTCGTACATGATCCGGTAGTCGTGCGCGGCGTCCAGGCCGACGTCGGGGTTGCGGTACAGCACGATCCCGGCGGCCGGGTCGAACGGACCCCACGGCGCGGCGGCCGGGTACGCGTCGATGTCGTTGCTGCCCACCACCGGGTCGGCCTGGATGAGCCAGTACCGGCCCCCGGCCTGGACCACGCTGAACCCGGAGGAGGTGGTCAGGCCGGCTCCCAGTCCTGGGGTCCCGCCGGCCGGCTGGAGCGGCGCGGCGTCCTGCTGGGCGGTCGTCCACTGACCGGAGCCCGCGTAGAACCGCCAGGCCCCGAAGCTGGTGAGCTGCGACGCCGGCACCCGGGCCAGGTAGAGCTGCCGCTGCGGGAGCGGCGAGGTCGGGGTCCCCACGTTCGGGGTCTGGGTGCCGTACACGTAGACCGTGCTTCCCGATCGCAGCAGCGCGGCGCCCCAGGCCACCGGGGACCCGGCGTCCGGCGGGGTGTAGTTGGGCAGCGGGATGAGCCGCGGCGTGGCCACCGCGCCGTAGGCCGGGCCGCGGCCCGCCGCGGCGAGCTGGCCGGCGTCGTACGCGGCGATCACCGTCCCGGTGGCGACGAACGGGACGCTGCCCGGCAGGTAGCGGTTATAGAACTTGACGACCGTCCCGCCGACCTTGATGCCGTCCTCGTCCCAGTAGCGCTCGTTGCCAAGCCCGGGCGCCTGCGGCGGGCCCACCACCGAGGACGGCGCCCGGGTCGACCGGCCGGACGCGTCGCAGGCGCCGCCGCCGGTCAGCGTGACGAACCGGCTCTGCTGCCCGGTGGTCGTCTGGACCACCACCGAGTTGTGCACGAACCCGCTGATGTCCGAGAAGCCGATGGCCGGGCCGGCCGGGCCGAGGTAGGTGTCGGCGAAGAACCAGGCCAGCTGGCCGGAACCAAGCGACACCGCGGAGACGCCGTCGCCGCCAGCCCAGTCGGCGCAGGTGGCGCGGTCCGAGTAGGTCGTCCACTGCGCGTCGAGGGCGGCGGGGTCGGGTCCAGTGTGCGGCTGCGCGCTGATGATCACCGGGCGGGACGCCCGGGGAGGCGCGGCACCGGGATGGTAAACCATGGCCAGCGCGACGACCAGGCCGCAGGCCAGGCCGATGACCAGGCCGGCGAACTCCAGCCGGTGCCATGGCCGGGGCTTGACCGGGGCGGGGGCGGGGACCACCCGGACAGGGGCCTCAATCCATGGACCCTTACGGTGGCGGCCGGTGGTCACGGTGCGGGTCCTGGTTCGGTGACCGGGCCGGCCGGGCCGGCGATGCCGGGGAGCGTGACGTCGAGGAAGCGGGGGCGGTAGATCGTGGCGTCGCTGAAGTTCTCGGCGTCGCGGATGGTGTTCGTGCTGTAGCTGACGAGCACCTCGCTGCCGTGACTGAACTGCGGCACGATCCGGTACTCGTAGGTGAGGTAGCCGCCGGGCAGGTGCGGCTGGTAGACGCTGTACCGCGGGCTGTCCGGGCCGAACCCGGTGGGGCAGGAGGCGTAGTAGGCCACCGCGTTGTCGGTCGTCCGCCTGCTGGTGGTGTCGCTCGTCAGCAGCACGAAGGTGCCGTTGACGGCGGTGACGCTGAAGCCCGCGGACACGCCCGTCCGCAGCGCCCGGGCCGCCCGCGGGTCGGTCGTCCAGCTGGCGCCCGAGCAGCCAGGATCGGCGTCGTAGTACTCCCAGGGATCCCCGGCCGCCAGGCCGCCGACCGGGACGCGCGCCAGGTAGAGCGGGAACGGGTCGCCGCTGCCGTTGTACGGCTTGACCCCGTAGATGTACAGGTAGCCGCCCGAGACCAGGGTGGCCGCGCCCCAGATGACCGGGTTGCCGCCCGCCGAGTCGTCGATGCCGACCGGCGTGCCCCCGGCCGGGGTGAGCGTGTCGCTGCCCGGGGCGACGGAGAAGGACTCCACCACCGTGCCGACGAGCTTGTACGGGAAGTTGTCCGGGTGCAGGTCCCGGTCGGCTAGCTGGTAGAACTTGTAGACCGCGCCGCCGTCGAGGACCTGGTCGCCATTGATGAGCTCGTACCGGCTGGCCGGGTAGGGCGGCGGCGGGCTGGCCCAGGTGTAGTCCCCCGCGTTGCTGTACCCGCCCGGGCCCGGCGGCTGCGCGTAGGTAGGCCCGAGGTGGCCGGCCCGGTACAGCACGGCGCTGTTGTGTGCCAGGCCGGTGTTGAGCGGCGGCCGGGTGCCGCCGGGATCGGTGGCGCCGAGGAAGGTGTCGGCGAAGAACCAGATCGTGCTGCCGTCGGGCAGCTGGAGGGACTGCGCGCCGTCGCCGCCGCTCCACGCGCCCGAGAGGTTGCCGTAACCCTGGAACAGGGCGTTCCAGGGCGCGTCCGGACGCACCGTGGCGGTCCCGGTGTAGCCGGGCGACGAGCCCGGGCGGGTGACGAAGAAGACCACCAGGCCTGCCACGACGGCCAGCGCCGCGAGCACGCAGGCGCAACCAACCCCCCGGCGCGTTCGCCGATTCAGCGTTGGCCTCCTCAGTTACTCCTCAGTAGCTATGGTGTCATGACTCGTCGCCGCCGGAGGGCGGAATGCCAGGGCGGCCGCCATCCCGCCGATCACGATCAGGCAGACGACCTGCGGGATCGCGTTGGCGGGGGCGCTGACGACCAGGCCGATATCCCCGGAGAGCGCCAGGTGCTCGCCGACGGCGCCGCAGGCCGAGGCCAGCAGGATCAGGCCGGCCAGCAGCCACGGAGCCATTTCCCGGCGGCGCGTGCGGGCCAGGGCGGCGAAGGCGAAGGCGGCGGCGGGCACCAGGAAGGCGCCCGGGTAGCCGCCGAGCACCAGCCCGGCCCCGGCCAGGACCGCGGTTGCGGCCGCCAGCCCGAGCCAGCGTAGCCACCGGGGCCGACGTGACTGGGTGTCTTCTTGGGGCCATGGTGCTGGTTGTGGTTTTGGTGACCGACGGCGCCGGAACCGCACCACGGCGACAAGCAGAACCAGGGCCAGCGCGGCCAGGCCGCCGACGACCGCGTCACGGTAGAGGGATTCCGGCTGGTAGGTGAGCGTCGCCACCCCGTTCGTTCCGGCCGGGAGCACCCAGGCCTGCTTCCAGCCGTCGAGGCGGACCGGCTGTAGCCGGCGGCCATGGACGACGGCCCGCCAGCCCGGGTTGAAGTTCTCGTTCACTACCAGGTAGGACCGGGTGGGCGCGGCCACCCGCAACTGGCGCACCGAGGACGTCCAGGACACGATCGTGGCCGCCGTGGGGGCGCTGGCCTTGGCCAGGTGCGAGTGGCCCCTGAGGACCACGTCCTGAACGCTGAAACTGTCAGCCATGGGCTCGGTCACCTGGTTGGCGCCGGCCGACAGCGTGACCGGGGAGCAGGCGGTGAACTGCATCGGCTGCTCGTTCAGCAGGTCGGCGAACGTCCCCGACACCTTGGTCGGCACCGTGATCCCGTTGACCTTGAGCTGCGGCCCGAGGCCGCAGGGCAGCTGGAACGGCACGGACGGGGTGGTGAGGGACGGCACTGCGGGGATCGTCACGTCGCTGACCTCGAGCGGTGCCTGGACCGGGGTGAAGATGAACCGCAGGCTGGCCGTCTTCATCGGCTTGAACTTCACGACCCCGCCCGCGCCGAGCAGGGCGCCGCGGGCCTGGCCGCCTGATCCGATGATGAGCAGCTGGGCCGGACCTGACGCGCCCGGCGGCCTGGTGATCCTGACCCGGCTGACCGTGCGCGAGTAGCCCCAGGTGATGGTCAGCGTCGGGCTCCGGTCGGCCGAGCTGGCGATCCAGGTGGTGGCCGGGTCGCCGTCGAAGGCGCTCCGCGGCTGGTCTTGCGGGGCCGAGGTGAACACCGACGACGCGGTGGCGGTGGCCTCCTGCTGGTCGAAGCGCGCGTACCGGTCGATCAGCGGCGAGCCGGTCAGCACGGCCGAGCCGCGCAGCGTCGCCGGTCCCGCCGAGGGCTCAGTGAAGCCCTGGTCGAAGCCGTACTGCTCCTCGGTCGAGGTGCCGAGCAGCGTGGAGCACACCCAGCGCAGCGAGGTGAGCATGCAGTCCGACGGCTGCGGCTGAGCCTTGGTGAGGACCACGGCCGATGGATTTGCCGCGCCGGGAACCGGCGGCGCGACGATTTCCCGGCCGGCCGTTACCCCGGGCACCTTGATGGCATAAATGCCCACCTGCGGGCCGAACACCGGGGCGGGCGGCTGGTAGGCCAGGCCGGTGACGGTGATGCGCAGCCAGCTGGACGGGCCTGACGGTACCCGCAGTGGCTGGAGATCGCCGGTGACCTGCACCGGGTCGCTGACCTGGCCCGCCGCCGTGGTCACGGTGACCTGGGTGACGGGCGGGCCGATCGCGGTGCTGTCCGCGAAGGACACCTTGATGACGTGCGGGTCGACGGGCGCGTCGAAGTCGGTCTGGATCCACTGGCCGACGGGACCGTTCCAGGTGCCTGACTCCCACATGGTGCGCAGGTCCGAGTCGACGGCCGCGAACGGGAGGCCGCCGCTGGCCCACTGGGTGGAGAACGCCGTGAGGTCGGACGCGGACGAGGAGGCGGTCACGTCCTTGATGCCGGTGTACCGCGCGACCGCCTGGTACTTGCTCCAGCCCGGCTCGGTGTAGTCGTCGGTGGCCAGGAAGGTATCGGCGGGTTCGGTGGCGGTGAGGGTCGGGGAGAAGTTCGTCCGCAGCTGGCCGAAGTTGAGGGCCCGGCGGCGCAGCGTGTCGGTCACCACCGAGCCCGCCACCGGCTGGCCGGCCCCGTCGTCGTTGACCAGCACCGGCCTGGTGCCGAGCACCCCCTCGCCGGCCAGGGTGATCAGCGATTCCGGCGCGCCGTAGACCCGCAGCGTGCTCGCGGCCGGCTGGACGACCGCGGCGGGCTGGGCGCCGGCCACCTGGAAGACCTGCACGGCCGGGTAGGGAGCGTCGAAGTCGGTGGCCGCGTCGTCCGGGGCCAGCCCGCTGACCAGCGGGCCGAACTGCGCCACGGGGGTGATGCCGGGCGAGGCGGCGAGCGCGTCGCTGATCCGGGCGGGCCAGGCCCCGTTGAGCACCGGGCGGGACAGGTCGTTGCGGACCAGCACGTACTTCACGCCCATGCGGGCCAGCACCGCGGTCAGGCCGGCCGATCCGGCGCCCACCGCCAGCTGCTGGTCGATGGCGTTCAGCAGCCGCTCGTTGCCCGCGGACCCGACCACGGCCAGGTTCCGTTCGGCGTAGTCCGCGTCGGTGAGCGCCTGGAGCACGTCGTCCATCGGGCTGCCCCACAGGTACTGGCCGAACGGCGCCCCCGGCTCGACCAGGACCGCCTGCTGGCCGGCGTGCGCGTTCAGCCAGCCGGCGGCCGCCACCCAGTAGGACGGGACCCGGCCGAACGCGCCGTCGCTGGCCAGCCCGGTGGTGG
>Ga0335083_10005935_pt1 | contig 15390 bp, 15 predicted proteins | sample Lox_Sample_42_FD_206716 | JGI IMG/M metagenome (GOLD analysis project Ga0335083, IMG submission 206716) | Soil microbial communities from Loxahatchee National Wildlife Refuge, Florida, United States - Lox_Sample_4.2 | ecosystem: Environmental > Terrestrial > Soil > Wetlands | place: USA... | reverse complement strand
AGGGGCTCCGCCCCTGGACCCCACCAAAGGCAAGCCTTTGGAATCCATTACTTAAAGTGATTGGGGGTCTGGGACCTCAAAGCCCCTGGTGTTCCCTTTTGCCAGGGCTTGTTAGACGAAGGCCGGCCCGGCGTTTGCGTTCACCGGGAATCTGGGGGCTCGGGCCTCCGCCAGTCCGAGGGGATTAAGGAATGTCAGAACAGTTCGAGCCGGTCATCGGCATCATTGGCGGCTCCGGCCTCTATCACATCGACGGGCTGGAGAACCCGGAGTGGCGGCGGATCGAGACGCCCTGGGGCGCGCCGTCCGACGAGTTGCTTTTCGGCCGCCTCGCCGGGGTGCGGTGCGTGTTCCTGCCGCGTCATGGCCGCGGCCATCGCGTCTCGCCCAGCCATCTCAATTACCGCGCCAATATCGATGCGCTGAAGCGTGCCGGCTGCACGGAGGTGATCTCGATGTCCGCGGTCGGCAGCCTGACGGCGGATCTGGCGCCGGGGCAGTTCGTCATCGTCGATCAGTTCATCGACCGCAGCTTCGCGCGGGAGAAGAGCTTCTTCGGCGAGGGCTGCGTCGCGCATGTCTCGATGGCGCATCCGGTCTGCTCCCGCCTTGGCGACCATCTGGAAGCGGCGGCGCGGAGCATCGACCTGCCGGTCACCCGCGGCGGCACCTACCTCGTCATGGAAGGCCCGCAATTCTCGACGCGGGCGGAGAGCGAGCTGTATCGCGCCTGGGGCTGCAGCGTGATCGGCATGACCAACATGCCGGAAGCGAAGCTCGCGCGTGAGGCCGAGCTTTGTTACGCCACCGTGGCGATGGTGACCGACTATGATTGCTGGCACCCGGACCATGACCACGTCACGGTGGATGCGGTGGTGAAGGTGCTGCTCGGCAATGCGGATCGGGCGCGGTCGTTGGTGAAGGCGGTGGTGCCGCGGGTCGGCAAGGCACGCCATGTCTGCCATGCCGGCTGCAATCACGCGCTGGATCATGCGTTGATCACCGCGCCGGGCGCGCGCGACCCCGCGCTGATGGCGAAGCTCGATGCGGTGGCGGCGCGCGTGCTGGGCTGAGCACGGCGCCGGGCGCGATCCTCGCGGTTCCGTCCGCCCGGCGAGAGGGCGGGTTTGTCAGCCGGACCGGGCGCGGTCCGGCTGATGCCGTTCCGGCGGCTTGGCCGGGGCGGAATCGCTCCGACCCAGGGAGCGCGACGCGCCGGCATGACCCGCCTCCGCCATCGCTCCCTGTCCGGGAACCTTGCCTGGGGGGCGCGCCTCGGTCAGATCAGGCCGAGCACCAGCAGGATGATCACGATCGCCAGGATCAGTCCGAGACCGCCGGCAGGGTAGTAACCCCAGCCGGCGCTGTAAGGCCAACTCGGCAGGGTGCCCAGCAGCAGGATAATGAGGATGATCAGAATGAGTGCCTTCACGAACGAATCCCTTTCGCCCCGCCCGGGACACTGATCGGCGCAGGGAGAAGCGCCGAGCCGAGTCTGGCTCTTTGTTTTTGCGAGCATCCGCGCCGGTTCAGACGTATCCGCACGCATTGGCTCCGCTGCAGCGACGGAGCAGCAACGCGCTCTCCCGGTAACGGTTCGGATTCGGAATCAAAAATATCTCATTTTATGAGACGTTCTGACCTGTGCCGCGCAATGCCATGGCCCGGGGGCCATGGCCGTGCGCGTGGATGGTGATTGCCGCCATCCGTTGCCCGGCGCGGTTGCACGGATGCGTGTCCGATCCGCCTGGCGTGGAACCGATGCCGGGCGCGGGCTTTGTTTTGCCATGGATGACAGGGCGGGTTCCGCCCGGGTTGGCAACGCCGGAGCGGGGAAGGGGCTCACAGGAAATGCCTGGAGTTTTGTCCGCGGGCGCGGGCGACCGGAAGATACTCAGAGGCGATGAGGACGCGCGGCCGATGCCGATCACCGAAGGCGGCACTCTCATCGAGTTCGACGTCTGGCTGCGGCGGAGTCTGGCCGAGACCTATGATCGCGTGCTGCGCGAGCCGATCCCGGAGGAATTGCTGCTGCTGATCCGGTCGCACCGGGATCGCGGCTGATCCCGTCGGGCGAAAGGATAGGTATCGCGACTCCGGTCCCGCTTCGGAGCCGCCAGGGGCGCCGGTGCCGGGAGGGAGGCTTGCCCTCGGCCCGTCCCCGGTGCTTGATGACCGCGCACCAAGCGGGATGCCGATGCGGATCACTGCCATTCAGATGCAGCCGGGCCACGACAAGGCCGCCAATATCGCGCAGGCCGCCGCGCTCGTCGGCGACGCCATCGGCGCGGACCAGCCCGACCTCGTGACCCTGCCGGAGATGTGGAGCTGCCTTGGCGGCGACCGCGCCACCAAATTCGCCGCGGCCGAGATCCTGCCGGAGCCGAATGGCGCGGGGGAGGCGGGGGCCGCCTATGCCTTCCTGCGTGATCTCGCCCGCGCGCGGGGCATCACCGTGCATGGCGGATCGATCGCCGAGCGGGCGGCGGATGTGCTGTTCAACACCACCCTGGTGTTCGACCCGAGCGGCGCGGAAATCGCGCGCTACCGCAAGATCCATTTGTTCGACATCGTGACTCCCTCGGGTGCCGGTTATCGGGAGAGCGCCACGTTCGGCGCCGGCGACGCGGTGGTGACTTTTGAGGCCGGCGGCCTGCGCATGGGCTGCGCCATCTGCTACGATGTTCGCTTCCCGGAACTGTTCCTGGCGCTGCGCCGCGCGGGCGCGGAGGTGATCTTCCTGCCCGCGGCCTTCACCCTGGATACGGGGAAGGATCACTGGGAGGTGCTGATCCGCGCGCGGGCGATCGAGACCCAGTGCTGGATGGTGGCGGCCGCGACAACCGGGCGGCACGAGGACGGTGCCGGGCAACCGCGTTATACCTATGGCCATTCCTTGATCGCCGACCCCTGGGGGCATGTCGTCGCCCGCGCCTCCGATGGGCCAGGCTGGACGACGGCGCGGATTGATCCTGCCCTGACCGCGCGGATGCGCCGGAACATGCCGGTGCTCGAGCATCGGCGGCTCGCCTGACCATGCCGGAGGGAGTGGGCATGCAAGCTGGTTGCGATCAGGCGGAAGAGCATGTGAGCCGGGATGTCAGCCGGCTGTGCTTCGTGGCGTCGCCGACGCCGCTGGCCCAGGAATGTCGGGAGCGGCTTGTCGCTCGCTATGGCGACGTGCCTCTGGCCAATGCCTCGCTCGTCGTCTGCCTCGGCGGCGATGGTTTCATGCTGGAGACGCTGCACCGGACGCTGCTCCGCGAGGTGCCGGTCTATGGCATGAATTGCGGCTCGGTCGGGTTCCTGATGAACTCCTTCCATGAGGAAGAGCTGCTCAATCGCCTTGAGCGGGCGCAGGAGGCCGTGCTGCATCCCCTGCGCATGCACGCCGTCACCAGCGCCGGGGCGGTCGAGGAGGCGCTGGCACTCAACGACGTGTTCCTGTTCCGCCAGCTGCGGCAGGCGGCGAAGATCCGGGTTTCCATCGATGGTCGCGTCCGGCTGCCGGAGCTGGTCTGCGACGGGGTGCTGGTTTCCACCCCGGCCGGATCGACGGCCTACAACCTCTCCGCGCACGGTCCGATCGTGCCGCTTTCGGCGAATCTGTTGCCGCTGACCCCGATCAGCGCCTTCCGGCCGCGGCGCTGGCGCGGTGCGCTGCTGCCGAGCACGGCGGAGGTGATGTTCGAGGTGCTGGAGCCGGATAAGCGGCCCGTGGCGGCGGTGGCCGATTTCACCGAGGTGCGCGACGTGGTTTCGGTGGCGGTCAGTGAGGACCGGACGGTGCGCACCACCATTCTGTTCGACCCCGATCAGGGGCTTTCCGAGCGCATCATCGCCGAACAATTCGTCGCCTGAGCGGCGGTCCCTGAACGGCGCCCCTCGTCCGGCAGGCGCGCCGTGGCGCGGGCTGCCGGACCGGGGTGATCACGCGCCGGCTCAGGCGGCGGTGAGGACGGAGCTTTCTTCCATCTCGCCGGGCTGCGGCACCGGCTGCGCCGGGGCGGACGGGTCGCGCAGCATGTAGCCGCGGCCCCAGACCGTGCCGATCAGATTATCGGCTCCGGCCTGCGCCAGCTTCTTGCGCAGCTTGCAGACGAACACGTCGATGATCTTGATCTCCGGCTCGTCCATCCCGCCGTAGAGATGGTTCAGGAAGGCTTCCTTGGTCAGCACCATGCCCTTGCGCAGCACCAGGAGCTCCAGGATCGAGTATTCCTTGCCGGTCAGGTGCACGACCATGCCGTTCGCCGTCACCTCCCGGCTGTCCAGGTTGAGCGCGAGCGGGCCGACCTGCAGGCTCGGCTGGCTGAAGCCCTTGCTGCGGCGGACGATCGCCTGCATGCGGGCGATCAGCTCGGCCTTGTCGAACGGCTTGGTGATGTAGTCGTCGGCGCCCATGCCGAAGCCCTTCACCTTGGCCTGCGGCCGGGAGAGGCCGGAGAGGATCAGCACCGGCGTGTCCATGCGCGCCGCCCGCATCCGGCGCACGACCTCATACCCCTCCATGTCGGGGAGCATCAGGTCGAGGACAACGATGTCGTAATCATAATGCCGGACAAGATCCAACGCCTCCTCGCCGGCATCGGTCTGGTCCACCACGGCGCCGCTGGCGCGGAGCATCAGCGCAATGCCGCGGGAAGCGGTGAGATCGTCCTCGACAAGCAGAACACGCATCGGTTGTAGCCCCCTCAACTCTTAAGAGGACGCTACCACCATGACGTGTATTGCTCTACCCATTTTCTGCATCTCGTGTGAACAAAATTCAGCCGCAAACGTTCAAAAGGCGAGCGAATATCTATTTTTTAAGGCAATTCTCGAAGGGGCTGATGAGTATCCGCCACCGGGATGGGGCGGTCCTGCGGGCGGTGAAGGGCTGTTTTCAGCCATTGCGGGCATGAATGGCCGGAGAAAAGGCGTTTCGCCGTGGCCTGTCGGGGCGCGTCCGCCCCGGCGCGCGCCATTGCGGTCGCTCGCGGTGGCGGTGGTATGGAAAGATGGATTCAGGATCTGTTTATGAGACTATGTGCGGTGCATTCATCAATTGGAAATGGAAGCGCGAGGCTTTCATTAATGGGACTCTATCGCCGCCATTGCCGCGGCCTCTGCATCGATTGAGGCGCGGGCCGCCCCGATGCGCCGGACGCACCCTCATTATGATCGTTCGCAGTGAGAACACGCCAAGCCATTGATTGGGCGCGAAAGTTTGCCAGCCGGATCGGTGCCAGCTCGACAGATGCGTCCCTAGACCGTGATCGGGTCAGGTTAACTGATCCGATCGCGGTCCAGGCATTGTTTTGAGAGCGCGATTCACGCTTTCCGACTGTCAGCCTCAAGCGATCGCGCTCTACCCGACCACCGCGGCGATGGCCGCGAAATCGACTTCCTCCAGGGTGGGCGGCGACCAGCGCGGCTGGTGGTCCTTGTCCACAACCACCGCGCGCACCCCCTCCAGGAAATCCGGATGCCGCGTCACCTCGCCGGCGAGGGCGAGCTCCGCCTCCAGGCATTGCGGCAGGGAGCGTTGCACCCCGCGACGCAGCAGCGCGAAGGACCAGGCAAGGGCGCTCGGGGAGCGCCGCCGCAGCGCCGTCAGCGTTTCCGCCGCCCAGGGGGATTTTTCAGCCGCCAGCCGGGCGAACACCTCGCGGATGTCGCCGGCGGAGAAGCAGCGGTCGATCGCCGGCCGGTGTTCCGCCAGGCTGAAGTCAGGCAGCGCCGCCGCGAAGCCGGCCAGCGCCGCCACCCCGTCCTCGGCCAGCGCGGCGGAAAGCGCCGCCAGCCGGTCCTTGGGCACGAAATGCGTGGCGAGGCCGCCATGCACCGCGTCCGCTCCGGTCAGTCGTGTTCCGGTCAGGCCGAGGAACATGCCGAGGGCGCCGGGCAGGCGCGGCAGGACGTAGCTCGCGCCGATATCGGGGAAGAAGCCGATGCCGGTTTCCGGCATGGCCAGCGCCGCGGTTTCCGTCACCACCCGCGCCGAACCATGGACGCTGACGCCGATGCCGCCGCCCAGGCAGATGCCGTCAATCAGCGCGATATACGGCTTGGGGTAGTCGGCGATCGTCTGGTTCAGGGCATATTCCTCGGCGAAGAAACGATCCGCCGGATCCGCCCCGCCATCCAGCACGTGCTGGCGCACCGCCCGGACATCCCCGCCGGCGCAGAAGGCCCGGCCGCTTTCTCCCTCGATCACCACGGCATGCACGAGCGGATCATCGCGCCAGCCCGCCAGCGCCGCGCGCAGACGGCGGATCATCGTCTGGTCCAGGGCGTTCAAGGCGCGCGGACGGTTGAGTTGCAGCCGCCCGATCCTGCCGTCCCGTCGCGCGATGACACTCGGCTGTTCCACGGCTCGTTCTCCCTGCGCTTGTGTCCCGGCATTAACGGGGCAGGGAAAAGCCAAGGCAAGGGGCGCGGGGTGTTTGCGGTCCGGCGCCGGGCTTTGCGACGCCGGGCGGCCGCCGCATAAGCGGCGGATGATGACCGAGGTTCCCATGAGTGATGGCCTGTCCATGATCGCCGCCGCCGCTGGCGTGCTTGCGGTGGCGCTGCTGCTGGTGCTGCTCGCGCTCTGCCTGCGCCTGTCGCGCGCGGGGGCGGCGCGGGACGAGACGCAGCGCCTGCGGCTGATGCTGGAGCAGGTGCTGGCAGGCCAGCGGGCGGAGGCGGAAACCAGCCGGTCGCATCTCGCCGCCGCCGAGCGGGCGCTCGCGACGCGGGTGGAGCAGGTGCGGCTTGGCGCGGAAGAGCGACTCGGCGCCCTGACCACCGCGCTCGTCCGCGAGCAGGGGGAGAGCCGGGCGCTGCTGGAGACGAAGCTGCGCGAGATGGCCGAGGCCAACGCGGCCCGCCTCGCCGAGATCCAGCGCGAGGTGAGCGAGGGGCTGCATGCGGCGGTGGAGAAGCAGATGCAGGGCAGCTTCCAGCGCGTCATCGACCAGTTCGCCGCCGTGCAGAAGGCGATGGGCGACGTGCAGGCGGTGACGGCGCAGATCGGCGACCTCAAGCGGCTGTTCAGCAACGTCAAGACACGCGGCGGCTGGGGGGAGGCGCAGCTCCGGGCGCTGCTCGACGACGTGCTGCCCGAGGGCGCCTACGAAACCAACCGCCGGCTGCGCGACGACAGCGCCGAGGTGGTGGAATTCGCCGTCCGCATGCCGGGGCGCGGCGAGGCGCGGCTGCTGCCGATCGACGCCAAGTTTCCGGTGGAGGATTACGAGCGGCTGCTGCTCGCCGCCGAGCAGGGGGATTCCGAGGGCGAGCGCGCCGCTCGCCGGGCGCTGGAGGGGCGGCTGCGGGCGGAGGCGCGCAAGATCGCCGACAAATACATCGTGCCGCCGCTGACGGTGGAGTTCGCCATCCTCTATTTGCCGACCGACGGACTCTATGCCGAGGTGGCGCGCAGCCCCGGCCTGATCGACGAGATCGGCCGCACCTGCCGTGTGCTGGTGATGGGGCCGGCGCTGGTGCCGGCCCTGCTCCGTACCATCCATCTCGGCTACGTGACGCTGGCGCTGGAGCAGAAGGCGGATGCGATCAGCCAGCTGCTCGGCGCCACCAAGCAGGAAATGCTGAAGATGGACGAGGTGCTGGAGAAGCTGGCGCGCAACGCCGGCACCATGTCCCGCACCATCGACGATGCAAGGCGGCGCACGCGGGCGGTCGGGCGGAAACTCCGCGCGGTGGGCGCGCTGGAGGCGGCGGAAGCCGAGGCGCTGCTGGAGCTGGAGGGCGCGGGCGAGGATCGCGCGGGAGAGGATGCTTCCATCTGACGCGCCGTTACTCCGCCGAGTCGGGTGAGGGGGCGAAACGCCGTCCGGCGGTGAGCGCCCGGACCTGGCGCAGCGTGTCATAGGCGCCGCCGACGCCGCTGCGTCCGTGGACCAGCGTGTGGAACCGTCCGGCGTCCCGCGTCATCGCATCCTCCGCCAGACGGTCCATGGTGGCCGTGAGGGACCCGGCCAGCAATTCCGTCCACGCCGCCACGCCCTGGTCCGGCGCCGCCGGCAGCGCCTCGCCGAAGCGTAGCAGTGCCTCCGGCCGGTTTTCGTTCCAGAACGTGTATTCCAGGGCGAGCGGCAGCAGCACCGCCTGCGGCACCGTGCGGGCGAGATGCGCGATGCCGGGCCGGAGCCGGACCGGGCGTTGCCGCGGATCGGTGAAGCCGCCTTCCGCCGTCACCCAGAGGATCGTCCGCGGGTCGGCAAGCGCCTTGAGGGTGATGGACAGGAAGCGGGCGGCGCCGCGCAGCCCCTGCTTCTCGATGCCGAATATGCCGATGCGGCGCAGCAGCGGATAGCGGCTGAGCGCCGCCGCCTCCATCGGCCCGAAGCCGGGCCGGCCGGGGAACAGGCGGTTGCCGAGCAGGACGAACAGCGCCGGGTCCCACCAGGAGGGGTGGTTGGAATAAATGATAAGCGGTCGCCCCGCGGGGATCGCCGGCATGCCGTCGCGTGCGATGCGGACGGCGTGGAATCGGCGGTGGAAATACCAGCGCATGGAATGCCCCAGGAACCAGACCAGGGCCGGCGAGCGCAGGGCGAATGGATCGGTCCGGTCCATGGGGCTCAGGCCGGGCGGGCGGCGGCGATCCAGCCGGGCACCGGCGCCATCGGCAGGCCCGGCCCCGGATGCGCCGCGCCGCCGGAGAGGGGGAGCCCGGCGAGATCGCCGCCGGTGACGCCGATTGGCAAGGTTCCGCTCATGACGCCTCCGCGATGACAGGATCGTAGCCGGGTTTGGCCTGACGCGGGGATTCACGTTCGGGCGGGGTGAGGCCGGACCGGTGATGCGGGCATGATCGCCCATCATGGGCGGACGCCGCCGCGTCCATTTTCTTAGCGAAGTGTGAATTTCCGTTCGCGGCGCATCGGGGGCGGTTCCGGCGGGCGGCACGGCACGGTGTCCGCTTGGGGATAAGTCCAGATGATCTATGGTTGAGCTGGAAGAAATGGCAGGGGCGCTGTCATAGTCGTAACCGGAGCGAAATGGAGTGGTCGTGGCATTTTTCGACAGAAAAACGAGCGCTGTTGTCGGTTGAGACTAATATATTGCCATATACGATTCGGTGATGTGACATTGGTTACGAGGCGATAGTTTACATTAGGCGCATTAGCTTGAATTTATGATGTCCTATATTTGAGTGTTACGGAATAGATACGCAGTTACTCGGGGGTGTGTTCCAGCAGTGAGTCACCGGAGCACCGGGGCGCCCCGAAAATGTACTTGGAAATCCTTGATTGCTGCATGGCAACGAACTAAGAGGGTTACGGATGCCGTGCCGCCTTATGGTGGAATTTAGGACAGGAACCGAACCCGATGGCTACCGTAACCATTACCGGCGCCAATGGCGCGCCCGTTACTCTAAACGTGCCCGCCCAAGCCACTTCGCTCGTGAGTGGTTTCAACAGCGCGATCATCGCGGCGCTGGGATCGACGGGGAATCTGGTCTCTCAAACCCTCACCGGTGACACGGTGCCGACACCGTCGACCGTGCCCGGCGCGGTCAACATGCTGTCCATCGACACAAACCCGACCGGCGCGATCACCATCCCGTCCGGCTACCAGTTCGTCCTTCTCACCGATTCGACCTCGGGCGACTCGTCCGCGATCACCGTGAGCGGCGGCTCCAGCTCCGGCGCCACCCTGATGGCGACCCGCGCCGCCGTGGTGTTCCAGGCCGGCAGCGGCAACGACACCTACAGCGCGGCCGGTGCGAACGACACGATCTGGGGCGGCTCTGGTACCGTCACCATGAATCTGGCCGGCACCAACGGGCTGGTGGCGGGCGGCTCCGGCGACGCCACGTTCGCCGACCATGGCACCGGCACCACCGTCGTCGCGGGCTCTGGTAACAGCCTCGTCTTTGCTGCCGGTACGAACGGCCTGGCGTTCACCGGCGGTCACGCCACGATCGTCGGCGGCTCGAGCCTGGAGAGCGTCGTCGGGGGTAACTCCGGCAGCGCCGAAACCATCTACGCCGGCACCGGCGGTATCGTCTTCTTCGGCGGTTCCTCCGCGACGACCTTCATCGGCGGTTCGAGTGCGAGCACAGTCGTCGGCGGCAGCGCGGCCGAGACGATCTTCGGCACGGACGGTTCGGTCACCAATTTCTTTGGCTCGTCGGACGGCAACCTCTTCATCGCCGGCTCTGGCAACGAGACCCTGAACGCGGCCGGCAGCACCGGTAAGAACGCGTTCTTCGCCGGCAGCGGGGCCGACTCCCTGGTGGCCGGGTCTGGCGACGACACCCTGCTGGGCGGCACCGGCAACGCGACCCTCACGGGTGGCGCGGGCGCCAACACCTTCATCTTCACCGTCGGTCAGGGTGGCGGCGCTGATCTCATCAGCGACTTCTCCGCGGCCGACAAGCTGCAGATCGTCGGCCAGAGCGTCAGCAGTGTGCTGGCGACGGCCCAGACCGTGGCCGGCATCGGTGGCGCCGCGGTCAGCGCCACGGTTACCCTGTCCGACAACACCAAGATCACCTTCCAGGGTGTGTCGAGCCTCAACAACACCAACTTCTCCTGACGGCATCCAGGCAGCCCTTCGGGGCTGCTGCGTTCGGGTTGTTGTCCACGGCCGGACCTTCGGGTCCGGCCGTTTCCATTTCTGGGCTGGCGTCGGGCCTTCGCTGGTTCGGTTGTTTTCATTTCTCCTCGTGCTGCTGTAACCGGAGCGTCGCCGGCTGACTCCGTTCCGGCCGGGCGTCCGGGCGAGTCGGCTGGTCCATCAGGCCGGTCCTGGCCCTGGCGGATCGTTTCTCAGGCGCGGGCAGGATCATGGTGCAGCTCTTCAGCCCGGTATTGGCGCAGGAAACGCCGACTCGCTGGTCGCATGTGTGGAGCACCGCGCTGCCGGCCGCGTGCGCCGGACAATGGTGCGGCTTCCTGGTGGACGGCGTCGCGGCGCCGGCCCGGCTGCGCATCATGGATGCGGCGCGCGGCCATACGGTGCGCGACGTGTTCCTGGCGCGCGGCCGGATCGTGCAGGGGCTCACCGCGCTTGTTCACGTGCCGCGCGAAGCCGGTGCGGTCACGCTTGAGATCTTCTCCGCGCAGGCGAGTCCGTCGCTGCGCGTCGTCCGGCTGAGCCGGGGCCTCGCCGCCTCGTTGCTGCTGCCGCGTGCGATTCCCGGTCTGGCGGCGGCTTTGCTCGGGTCTCCGCTTGGTCTGCCCGGCCGGCTGCGCACCGCGCTCGGCCGGGCATCGATGGGTGGAGCCGCCGCGCCCGGCTATGTCGCGTGGGTCGCGCTCTTCGACCGCTGGGGAGAGGCGGAACGTGCCGCGCTCGTGGGGCGGGTCGCCGGAGCGCCGCCGCTGCATGCGGTGGTGGCCGGCGCGGCGCCGGATCTCGTCGCGGCGACCCTGCGCGCGCTCACCGCGCAGTGGCACCCCCTGGCCGGGCCGCCGGTCATTCTCGGCGGCGACGGGGCGTGGCAACGGGTCGCGGCCGAGGCGCCGGACGGCTATGTCGCGATCCTGCAAGCCGGCGAGATCCTGCCGCCGCACGCGCTCGCGGTGGCCGCCGCCAGTCTGGCCGCTGATCCGGGCGCCGATATTCTCTATGCCGATCAGGACCGCCTGGCGCGCGACGGGCAACGCTGCGCGCCTTTCTTCAAGCTGCCCGCGGACCCGGAACTTATCCGCGCCGGGTTGCTGGCGCAGGGGCTCTGGCTGGTGCGGGCATCGTTGCTGCGGGGCGCGTTGCCGGCCGGATTGCCGGCCTCCGCCGATCTGGCGCGACTCGCGCTCTGGCTGCGGCTGGGGCGGGAGCGGCCGGGCCTGATCGCGCGCCACCTGCCTTTCGTGCTGGCGCATCGGGCCGCCGCGCTTGCCGATCCGTCGCCGGACGATGTCGCGCGGCTGGCGCGGGAAGATTGCGCGGCCGCCGGGATTCCGGTCCGGGTCGAGTCGGGGCGGCCGGTCCGGGTCACTCGCATGACTGACAAGCGGGCGCTGCCGCTTGTCAGCATGATTGTTCCGTCTGCCTGCCGGTCGGCACATGTCCTGCGTTGCCTGCGCGCGGTGATTGAGAAAACCGATTATCCGGCGTTCGAGATCCTGGTCGCGGTGTCGCGGATCGATCCCGCGGATGCGCGGCAGGCGGCGATTCTCGCGCGGGTCCGTGCCCTGCCGCGCGTGCGAGTCGTGGATGGGCGTTTGCCCGGCTTCAATTTTTCACGGATCAACACGATCGCGGCCGAATCGGCCGAAGGCGCGTTGCTGTTGCTGCTGAATGACGATGTGGCGCCGATCGTTCCGTCCTGGCTGTCGGCGATGGCGAGTTTGCTGCTGCAGCCTGGGGTCGGCGCGGTGGGCGCGCGGCTCTATTACGGCAATGGTAGCGTGCAGCACGCCGGTGTCCTGCTGGGGCTCGGCGGTCTTTGCGAGCATATCGACCGTCTCGCCCCGCGCGCCGCGCCCGGGTATCACGGCCTCGCGCGAATCGACCGTCCGGTTTCCGTGGTCAGCGCCGCCTGCCTGCTCGTGCGCAGGCAGGACTATTTCCGTGTTGGCGGCCTGGACGAGAAATTCGCCGTCGCCCTGAACGATGTCGATTTTTGCTTGAAGATTCGGGCTGCCGGCCTTCGGATTCTCCAGAGTGCGTCAGCCGAGTTGTTCCATTACGAATCGCTCTCGCTCGGCCGGCACTATTCCGGTGGTCGCGAATCCCTGGAAGCGGCCGAGGTCGGTCTGCTCCGGCGGCGCTGGGGCGCGGTTTTGCAGGAAGACCCTTACTATAATCTGAATTTGTCGCTGGAGGTCGGGCGGGAATGGATGCCTGCGTTTCCACCCCGAATCGGCCCCGTGCCCTGACCCGCAGTCAATCTTTGGTTCCCCCTATCGGGCCATATGGGAAGGCTCGTCAACGATGCTTATCTATTAAGCCGATATGCGTGGCAAACCGTTTCTGTGATGAACATGTATCTGGCGCAAGGTGGAGCAACGCAGTAAGAGCATGCTCCTTAGTAAACGGCCGAATCCCGGTGCTGACGGTAACCGGGGATTGAAAGGACTGACCGACCAATGAGCAAGGCGTTCATAGCCAGCGTCATTCAGGACTCGACGAATTGCACCGGCGTCGCCGCCAACGCGGCCGCGGGGGCTTTGATCGAGGCGATCGTCAAGCAGTTGAAGCGGGAAGGCGGCTTCACCCTGCCGTCGTTCGGCACCTTCACTGTTAAGAAGACCAAGGCGCGCAAGGCGATGAACCCGCGCACGGGTGAGCCGGTGAAGGTGAAGGCGGGCAAGACGGTGCGGTTCAAGGCCAGCCCGAATCTGAAGAAGGCGGTCTGAGGCCTCAGGGTTTCCGCTGGCGGCGCACCTGCCGGCGGAACCCGCCCGATCGCTTCATGCCATCCCCGGACGTCACACCGTCCGGCCGGATCACGATTGTCGCGATTTCGGCTTTTGCCGCAGCGCGCCGGGGTGGCGGGCAAAGAAACAACGGCGGACCGGTCTGGTCCGCCGTTGTTTCTTTGAGAATGGTCTCAGCCGAACCGGGATCGGTCCGGCCGATAAAACCGTCCCGTTGTTCAGGCGGCGTGCGTCTGGATGAAATTCTTGATGTAGGGCGCGATTTCCTCGCGGAACCGCCGGCCGTTGAACAGGCCATAATGGCCGACGCCCGGCTGCTCCAGATGCTGGCGCATGGAATCCGGCAGGTTGCGGCACAGCGCATGCGCCGCGCGCGTCTGCCCGATGCCCGAGATGTCGTCGCGCTCGCCCTCGATGGTCAGCAGGGCGGTGCGCTCCACCGCGGCGGTCTCCACGTTCCGGTTGCGCGAGACCATCAGGCCGCGCGGCAGCAAATGCTCCTGGAACACCGTGGCGATCGTCTGCAGGTAGTAATCCGCCGACATGTCCATCACGGCGCGGTATTCCTCGTAGAAGGCGCGCTTGGAAGAGAGGGATTCACCGTCCCCGTCCACGAGGTGCAGGAACATCTGCCAGTGCGCTTCCATGTGCCGGTCGAGATTCATGGCCATGAAGCCGGCGAGTTGCAGGAAGCCGGGATAGACTTTCCGCATGAAGCCCGGGCAGCCGAACGGCACCGGATGGATCACATGCCGGCGGAACCAGTCGAGGCTGTGCCGCTTGGCGAACAGGTTCACCTCTGTCGGGGCCTCGCGCGTGTCGATCGGGCCGCCGATCAGGGTCATGGATTTCGGCGCCGCCGGGTCGCCGGCCGCGTTCATCAGCGCCACCGCTGCGAGGACGGGCACCGCCGGTTGGCACACGGCGATGGTGTGCGCCCCCGGGCCGAGCAGGCGGAAAAAGTCGATCAGGTAGTTGATATAATCATCCAGATCGAAGTTCGGTTCCGCTGCCGGCACGTCGCGCGCGTTGATCCAGTCGGTGATGTACACGTCGTGGTCGGGCAGGAAGGCTTCCACGGTGCCGCGCAGCAGGGTGGCGAAGTGCCCGGACATCGGGGCCACCAACAGCACGCGCGGATCGTTGGGGCGCTCGGCCTCGCGGCGGAAACGCAGCAGATCGCCCCAGGGGCGCCGAGCGACGACCTCTTCCGTGATCGCCACGGTCTCGCCGTCGATCACCGTCGTCTGGTGGCCGAAGGCGGGTTTGTCGAAATGCCGGGTCGAGTGCTCGAAACTGTCCAGAGCCGCGGCGGCGATGCGGCCGAGCGGGGTAGGTCGCAGAGGGTTGCCCGGCAGCTCAAGCAGGTTCAAGGCCTGGTTGGCCAAGAACCGCACCGGACTCAACGTTGCCTTTTGCCACTCGTAATACTGATACAGCATCGAACTGTCCTTACTGAGAGACCGCTCCTGGGTATCGTGTCACTCCATCGGCCCTGGATAAGGGATCTTACCTAGAGAAGATGTGAAGTCCGATCGAGTCTTTGGGCCACTTTGCTGCGTTGCGAAACTGCGTATCCCGATATTTTTAGGCCTTTTTGTGTTCCGCAAGGAATGCGCTTCGGGGCGGCCAGAGGCGTCTTTCCGCTTCGGGATCGGACGCAGATAGTCTCGCGCAGCCTCTAACTTAAGAGCCGGTTTACTTTTTTATGGCCGACGCGTGGCCGCTACGACACACTTGCATACCTCGCTCCTCCGGCCCTGGTGTCAGGCGTCAGGCACATCACACGGCTTCTGATGGTGGATTGTCGTGGGGCTATTATCGATTGACCCGTTGCGCCTGAGGGAAGGGGTTGCGCGCGCGTGAGGCGCTATTTCCACTGCTGCCCGATGTGGGGTTGGTGATGGGATGTTGACTTACGAATATATATAGTGGAATATCCCGTGCGAGATCGTATCAAGGACGGGCTCTGGTCGTGAAACACTCCGTCATGCGGATTGCCATGGGCGCAGGGAAAAGCGGTGTCGTGACGCCGCGGTGCTGTCGTCGCTGAGGCGTGTCGCCC
>Ga0335083_10005934_pt1 | contig 15392 bp, 12 predicted proteins | sample Lox_Sample_42_FD_206716 | JGI IMG/M metagenome (GOLD analysis project Ga0335083, IMG submission 206716) | Soil microbial communities from Loxahatchee National Wildlife Refuge, Florida, United States - Lox_Sample_4.2 | ecosystem: Environmental > Terrestrial > Soil > Wetlands | place: USA... | reverse complement strand
GCCAAATGAGGGGCGGAAAGGGGCTTGCAGCCGCCTGCGGCCACGGCGTGGTGCGCTGGGCCGCGCTGGTGTCGATCGCCGCGTCGTGTTCCGCAGTGAATGCCGCCGGCACCGCCGTCGGCGATCCGCCTTCGGCCGCCGTGCAGCGCGCCTGGTCGGGCACCTGGGTCACGAGCGTCGAAAGCACCGGGCAGGGAATCCAGGACTGCTGTCGCGGCCCCGGCACCCAGGTGCCTTTCACGCCGAAGTACCGTGCCGTGCGCGATGCCTACGCCAACCAGGCGCTCGACAACACGCAGGTCGCCATCACCAATTCCCAGCAGTGCCTGACGCCGGGCGTGCCCGGGATCCTGACGCATCCCATCAGTTTCGAGATCCTGTTTTCGCTGGGACGCGCCACTATGCTGGTCGAGGACGGCAGCGTCCGCAGATTGTGGCTGTCCAACGACCGTCCACCGCCGTACACCAGCCACACTGCGCTCGGATATTCGATCGCCCGGTGGGAAGGGCAGACCCTGGTGGTGCACACCGACCATCTCTCGCCGGCGGCCGACCTGTTCATGAGCAGCGGCATCCACATGACCGACCACTCCGTGGTCGAGGAGCGCCTGCACCTGGCGAAGTCGGGAGACCTGCTCATCGACACCACGGTCACCGATCCGGAAATGTTCACCAAGCCGTTCCGCTACACGCGGAACTACAAGAAAGTACCGGGCACGTTCGAGGTGGGATGCGCGGCCAACAATCGCGACGACGACAGCAAGTCGCCGGATCTGGCGCCGCCGTTCTGAGCCGGGCTGCGCGCTGACGACGGTCGGATGCGTCTTTTCCGGGGTGCTGCGCGTCGAGCCTGTATATTGGCGGCAGGAGTTCCTGCATGAATTCATCCGTCATCCGCCCGCTGCGCGAGCTGCCGCTGTCCATCCTCGATCTCGCCTGGATTCCCGAAGGCAGCAACGCCGCGACCGCGCTCGGCCACTCGCGCGATCTGGTGCAGCACGCCGAAAGCTGGGGTTTCAACCGGCACTGGGTCGCCGAACACCACAACATGCCGGGTGTGGCCTGCACGGCGACGGCGGTGGTGCTGGGCTACCTGGCCGCCGCGACGCGGCGCATCCGGGTCGGATCCGGTGGCGTCATGCTGCCCAACCACGCGCCACTGATCATCGCCGAACAGTTCGGCACGCTCGATACGCTCTATCCCGGCCGCATCGACCTGGGCCTGGGTCGCGCACCCGGCACCGATGGCCTGACGGTGCGCGCGCTGCGACGCGATCCCGCCAACGCCGAGCACTTCGCGTCGGACGTGCAGGAGCTGCAGTACTTCTTCGACGCCGAGGCCGCCCGCGGCCGCGTGCAGGCCGTGCCGGCCGCCGGCCGCAACGTGCCGATCTGGATCCTGGGTTCCTCGACCTGGGGCGCGCAGCTCGCCGCGGCACTCGGGCTGCCGTTCGCGTTCGCGGCCCATTTCGCGCCGCGCGACCTGGAACAGGCGCTGCACCTGTATCGCAGCGGCTTCAAGCCCTCACCGCAGCTCGAGCGCCCGTACGTGATGGTCGGCGTGCACGTGTACGCCGCGGATACCGACGCCGAAGCACGACTGCTGGCCACGACCCTGCAGCAGATGTTCCTCGCCCTGCATGCGGGCCGGCCGCGCGCCCTGCAGCCGCCGCGCGCCGACCTCGAGCAGGTCACGCCCGCTGCCGATCTCGCCGGCGTCGTCGCCACCATGCGCTACGCATCGATCGGAACGCGCGATCGCGTGCTCGCCAACCTGGCAGAGATCGCCGGACGCACCCAGGCGGACGAGCTGATCATCGCGGCGCCCATGTTCGACCATGCGGCGCGGATGCATTCCTACGAGCTCATCGCACCGTCGACATGGCAGTGATCGGCAGGGGTCTTGTCGCGCCAACGGCCGGGAAGTGCTCACGTTCAAGGGGGGAGTCATGACCTGTATTTCAATCATCCCGTCGCCACGCGGGACGTTCTCTGTCGTGGGTCTGCTCGCAGCGCTGGGTGCGCTGTGCCTGCTTTCGACGACACAAGCCAGGGCGGACGAGGATCGGGCCGCGCTGGCACGCAACAAGGCCCTGGCCGTGGGATTCATCGACACGCTGTTCAACCGGCACGATGCCCGCGCAGCCTACGAAAAGTATGCGTCGCCACGCTTCCATCATCATGCCCAATGGGCGGGACCCGGCACGCCCGAGGAGATCGTCGCGCACGATATCGAAGCGGGCGCGCGCATGTCGAACGGCGGCAAGTCGAAGCGCGAAATCAAGCAGGTGGTGGCCGAGGGCGACCTGGTGGTCGTGCATTCGCAGGCCAGCGGCAATGCGGATGACGGCCAGGAAATCCAGAACCCCAAGAAAGGCAATCAGAAAGGGCCCAAGACCGGTGAGGAAATCGTCGACATCTTCCGCGTCGAGAACGGCAAGCTGGCCGAACACTGGGAAGTCTCGCAACCCACCACCGATCTCACGGACGTGTACTGACGCTCGGGGGCGGCTGGTGTAGGCTGATCGCCATGGACGATCTCAAGGCCATCGCGCGCCGGGCCATGTTCGACAACGGCCTGCAACCGGATTTTCCCGACGCCGCCATCCGGCAGGCCAATTCGATCGCCGCCGCGGCGATCTCCCGTGATCCGCAGCTCCGCGACCTGCGTGCGCTGCCCTGGTCGTCGATCGACAACGACGATTCGCGCGACCTGGATCAGCTCGAGGTCGCGCAGCCCGGCGCGGATGGCGCGACGCGCATCCTGGTCGCCATCGCCGATGTCGAGGAGCTGGTGAAGAGGGACTCGCCGATCGACCAGCATGCCAGCGCCAACACGACCTCGGTGTACACGGCGGCGCAGACCTTTCCCATGTTGCCGGAACGGCTCTCCACCGACCTGAGTTCGTTGGGCGCGGGGGAGGAGCGACTCGCGCTGGTCATGGACATGACCGTGACGCCGGCAGGCGAGCTCGCGGCGGAGGCCGTGTACCGCGCGCGGGTCTTCAACCGCGCCAAGCTGGCGTATGACAGCGTGGCGGCCTGGCTCGATGGCAAATCGCCGGCGCCGGGGCCCGTGGCGGCGGTGAACGGCATGGACGAGCAGCTGCGCCTGCAGGATCGGGTCGCGCAGCAGCTGCGTCGATCCCGGCAGGCGCAGGGCGCGCTGTGCTTCGACACCGTCGAAGCGCGTCCGGTGTTCGACGAGCAGACGCTCACGGACCTGAGGATTGACCAGCGCAACCGCGCCAAGGACCTGATCGAGGATTTCATGGTGGCGGCCAACGGCGTGGTGGCGCGCTTCATGGCCGGCAAGGGCCGCATGTCGCTGCGGCGCGTGCTGCGCGTGCCCGAGCGTTGGGACCGCATCGTCGCGGTGGCTGCGCGCGCCGGCGGCCGACTGCCGGCGGCGCCCGACGCCCGGGCGCTCAACCAGTTCCTCATGCAGCGGCGTGAAGCCGATCCCGACACCTATCCCGATCTGTCGCTGTCGGTGATCAAGCTGCTCGGAGCCGGGGAATACGCCGTGGATCTGCCGGGACAGGCCGCGCCCGGACACTTCGGTCTCGCGGTCCGCGACTACATGCATTCCACCGCGCCCAACCGGCGGTATCCCGATCTGATCGGCCAGCGGCTGCTCAAGGCCGCCCTGGCGGACCAGCCCGCGCCGTACACGGCGGAGGCATTGCGGGCCCTGGCCACCCATTGCACGGAGCAGGAGAAGAACGGCGCCAAAGTGGAGCGCGTGGTGCGCAAGGCGGCGAGCGCCATCCTGCTCGCGCCGCACATCGGCGAGCAGTTCAGCGGCATCGTCACGGGCGCGTCGGAGAAGGGCACCTGGGTGCGGCTGGACCATCCGGTGGCGGAAGGCCGCATCATGAAAGGCTACGAAGGCCTGGACGTGGGCGATCGGGTCCGAGTGCAGTTGCTGGAAGTCAATCCGGATCGCGGCTTCATCGATTTCAGGCGGGTGTGACAGCCATGGCTTTGCTTCCCTTCGACCCCGAAGTGGCCTACAGCGATCCGGAATTCCTGGCCAGCGACGATGCGCGGCCGCTGCGCATCCTGGCCGAGTACCTGGGGCCGCTGCGCAGTTTCCGCGAAGCCGGCGTGCACGGCACCATCGTGTTTTTCGGTTCGGCGCGCCTGACCGCGGAAGGTCCGCTGGGCCGCTACTACCAGGCGGCGCGCGAGCTGGCCGCCGCCATCACCCGCTGGTCGGCCAGCCTGCAATCCGGCAGGCAACGCTACGTGATCTGTTCCGGTGGTGGCGGCGGCATCATGGAGGCCGCCAATCGCGGCGCCACCGAAGCCGGCGGACGCACCATAGGCCTCAACATCTGTCTGCCGCACGAGCAGCACCCGAACAGTTTCATCACGCCGGAACTGTCGTTCGAGTTCCACTACTTCTTCATGCGCAAGCTCTGGTTCGCGCATCTGGCGCGGGCGCTGGTGGTGTTTCCAGGCGGCTTCGGCACGCTCGACGAGCTGACGGAAATCCTGACGCTCTCGCAGACCGGCAAACTCGATACGAAGATTCCCGTCGTGCTGTTCGGCAAGGAATACTGGAACGAGATCATCGATTTCGAAGCGTTGGTCCGGCATGGCATGATCGGCGCCGCCGACCTGAAGCTGTTCGACTATGCGGACGATGTGGACACCGCGCTGCAGCTGATCCAGGCGCAGCTGAGCGCGCCCGCCGCCCGTGACGAGCCGGTGTTCGCGCATTCGAAGACCAGGCGGCCGGGGAGAGCGCGCACCTAGGTCGGCGCGGGGCGTGGCAGGGCGGTTGCCCGTCCTGCTATTGTCGGCAATTGTGCAACGGCGGGGGTGATTCATGCGCAAGCTGGCTTTGCTCTTCACGATGGCGGCGATCACCGGCGCCAGCCATGCAGCCGCGCCCGACACGGTGGCCACGCCCCACCTCAACTATCCCGGCAAGGTGTTGAACCTGACGGGCCTCGTGTACGAATCGCTGCCCGGCTACCGGCCGCTGCAACTCGAGCTGTACCTGCCCACCGCGGTGCTCAAGCCCAGGCTCAAGCCCGCGGTGATCTGGCTGCATGGCGGTGGCTGGATGGTGGGCGATCCGCGCGCCGTCGGCATTCTTTCCAAGGCATTTCCCGACTGGCCCACGGTGTTGGCCAGGCTCGCCGCGCGCGGCTACGTGGTCGCCGGAGTGAGTTACCGTTTCAGCAGGGAGAGCCACTTTCCCGCGGCCATCGGCGACGTGAAAGCCGCGGTGCGCTGGCTGCGCATGAACGCGGCGACCTACGGCATCGATCCGGACCACATCCTGGTCTGGGGCGCATCGGCCGGCGGCCAACTCGCGGCGCTGCTCGGCACTTCGTGCAATGCCAAGGCGCTGGAGCCGGCCACCGATCATCCGGAAATCTCCAGCTGCGTGCAGGGCGTGATCGACTGGTTCGGTCCCACCGATTTCAGCCAGATGGACGCGGAGGCGGCGCTGCCGCACGACGCGAGCAAGTCGAAAGCCGAAATGCCCGCGCCCGATCCGGGCCTCTCACGGCCGGCCACTGGCCCGCAGCTGCATGACGCCGCGGGTTCGGCGGAGTCGAACCTGCTCGGCTGCGCGCTGCGCGAATGCCCGGCCGGCCGGGTGCAGTCGGCCAACCCGATTACCTACATCAGCGCCAGCACGCCGCCGTTCCTCATCATGCACGGCACCGCCGACACCGCCGTGCCCATCGAACAGAGCCAGATCCTCTACGAGGCCCTCAAGGCCAAGGGCGTCGAGGCGCAGCTGGTGCGCGTGCCGGGCGTGAACCACATGTTCAACGGCGCCACCGATGCGGAGGCGCGCGGCATCATCGACACGGTGTTCAAGTTCATCGATGCCCACGCCAGGCCCGCGGCGCCCGCGCGCTGAGCGCTTCGCTTCGCCACGAACCATGGCGCCGCTGCGCGATGCGGATTTCATGCGACAGGCGCTCATCGAGGCGCGTGCCGCGGAAGCGGCCGGCGAGGTGCCGGTGGGCGCCGTGCTGGTGCGCGACGGGGTCGTGATGGCGCGCGGCGCAAATCAACCGGTGGCCAGCCACGACCCTGCGGCGCACGCGGAAATCGTGGCGCTGCGCGCCGGCGGCGTGGCGTGCCGGTCCTATCGCCTCGAGGACTCCACCCTGTACGTGACGCTCGAGCCGTGCCTGATGTGCGCGGCGGCCATGGTGCACGCGCGGCTCAGGCGCGTGGTGTTCGGCGCCTTCGATCCCCAGCAGGGTGCGGCCGGCAGTCTCATCGACGCCTTCAACCTGCCGGGGCTCAATCACCGCGTCGATGTGTTCGGCGGCGTGCTCGACGAGGAATGTGGTGCGCTGCTACGGGATTTTTTTCGTCGCCGTCGCGGTTGAACTCGCGGCGGTCACCGTCCCCGAGGCGGCGCTGGCGCCCGCCTGGCCCCATTCCAGCACCGTGAGGAACTGCCGCACCTGCTCGACGAATTCCGCCGGTTCCCAGCCACGCGCATAGCCGCGCTTGACCTGCGAGAACCACTGCTCCTGGGCCAGCAGCGGCAGCTCCTGGCGCACGTCCTCCCAGCGATCGGGATTGCCGCCGCGCGATTGCACCAGCACCCGCGCGTCCTCCAGGTGCCCGTAGCCCACGTTGTAGGCCGCCAGCGCCAGCCAGGTGCGATCCGGTTCCTGGATGCGGTCCGGAATCTGGCCGATCACCTGCACCAGGTAGCGCGCGCCGCCGAGGATGTTCTGTTGCGGATCGTCGCGGTTGGCGATGCCGGCGATGCGCGCGGCCGCGGGCGTCAGCATCATGATGCCCTTGGCGCCATCGGCCGACTGCGCAGTCATCACCCACTTGGATTCCTGGTAGCCGACGGCGGCCAGCAGCCGCCAGTCCAGACCGGTTTCCCTGGCTGCCGCTTCGAACCACGGCTGCAGCGTGGGCAGCTGCTGCATGATGTCGGTCTGCAGCCGCCGGGCGGCTTCATAGTCGAGGATGTCGGCGGGCGGCGTGGCCTCGCGCGCGAGGCGCGCGAGCAGACCGGAGCTGCGCGCCGCTGCGAGGAAGCGGTTGGCGGCGTCGCGCAGGTCCAGGCCGTCGGGCCGCACCACCCACTGCACGGCGCGCGGGTCGGGCAGCGTGAAGGCCGCCACCGTGTCGGGATACAGATGGCGACTGAAGGCGTACTCGTTGCTGTCCACGATGGCGTAATCCGAATCGCCGGTGGTCACCCAGTCGAGCGGATCCGCCTGCTCACGCGGCAATTCGGTCCAGGCCAGGTACGGCGCACCATTGCCGCGGATCTCGCTGAGCAACTGCCGCTGCGGGCTGCCGGCCGGCACCACCAGGCGCGCGCCGCGCAGCGAGCCGATGTTGTGCGGCGTGGTCCGACCGCGCCGCTGCACCACGAGCTGCGGGATTTCCTGGTAGGCAAGCGTGCTCAGCCCGATCCGGCGCCACGCCTCGGTGGCGGTGATCTGCGCCGCGGCCATGTCGACGCTGCCGTCGGCCAGCATCTGCCGCATGGTCTGCAGGTCGCGGACCGGCCGCACCACCAGCTGCAGGTCGAGCGATTTCGCGAACGCCTCGGCGAGACGGAATTCGAAGCCCTCGGGCCCGTCGGTGCCGAGGTAGTAGCAGGTGGGGGCGTTGAGCGTCACCACCCGCAGCTGGCCGCGGGCGCGCAGCTCCTGCATCACGGAGGTGTCCGGGGTGCAGGCGACGAGCAGCAGGGCGAGCGTCCAGCCCAGCAAGCCTCCACCTGTCGCGGCTTTTCCGGTTAGAATAACGGGCTCCCGGGAGAGGTACCGAAGTGGTCACAACGGCGCCGACTCGAAATCGGATGGTCGGTTAATCCCGGCACGTGGGTTCGAATCCCACCCTCTCCGCCACTCAAGACTACTCTTCTCTTCTGCCCAGGGTTCACCTTCCCAGGGTTCATCATCCAAGGGCCGCCATCCACAGCAGGTCCGCCCACAGCGCCAGCAGGATCAGCCAGCTCGCGAAGTAGGCGCGCAGCCGCCAGCGGATGCGATTGCTGCCGAGGTGGACATAACTGTGCAGCAGGCGCGCGGCGACATAAGCCCAGGCCAGCGCCACGAGGCTGGCCTGGGCCAGCCCGAGCGCGAGCGCGGCCAGGCAGGCGGCGTAGAACAGCACCGGTGCTTCGAACAGATTCACGAGGTGGCGCGAGGGTTTGGCGGCCGCTTCGGGCTCGGTTGCGCCCTGGTACAGCCGGTAGTAGGCCACCGGCAGCTGCGCGGCGCGTACCGCCCGGACCCGGGCCCGGAACAGTCGCAGCAGCACCACAAATGTCAGCAGGACCATGGCGGCCATGGGAAACAGCAGCGCGATGGGATGCGGCAGTGCCTGGCTCATGTTTTTTCCGTGATGCGGTTCCGCTGGCAGGTTCAAGCGGCTGCGCCGGCGAGCCGATAAACCTGCTCATGCGCTCCACCGGCGGAGCAGGAATGGCTGTGCATTATGGCAGATGCGGTTGACTGGCGGGCAAAGTACCAGAACGTGGTGCGCGAACTGGACGCGGAGGAACGCAGCTGGCGCGAACTGGAGCTGCTGCTGCGCCGCCTGGTCAACCGACTGTGCGTCGCCGCGCTGGGCGTGAACGAGGGGCTGGATGCCGAACTCAACGCGCTGAACTCCGCCAACAAGCGCGATGCGGGCGTGGAGGAGCTCACGCCGATCTGCGAGGCGTTGAGTGCGGCGATCACCGCCATGGCGGCCGCAGTCGGTACGGGATCCGGCAACACCGTGATCAGCAAGGCCATGCCGGAGCGCTGGGTGGCCACCATCGACGCCGTGCAGGTGCTTCTCAAGCGGCTTGCCTCCGCCCATCCGGAGGACAGCATCACCGATTCGCTGCTCAAGCAGCTCGGCGACATCGCCACCGACGACGATCTGGCGAAGATCCTGACGCGCGTCGCCTCGCTGGTGGGCGACCGCGCGGACATCCTGGCGCGCGAGCGCCTCGAAGCATCCAACCTGCTCGAGCACGTCACGCAGCGGCTCGATGAAATCACCGGTTTTCTCACGGGCACCGAGCAGGCGCGGCGCGTCAGCCAGCTCGACACCGATCGCCTGAGCGAACAGGTTTCACAGCAGGTGCACCTGCTGAACGATGAAGTGACGGTGGCCACCGAACTCAATGCGCTCAAGAGCGCGGTGAGCGGGCGGGTGGGTTCGATCGCCACCCAGGTGCAGCAGTTCCGTGCCCGCGAGCAGGCACGGCATGCGGAAAGCCGGCAGCAGGCCGAGCGCATGGCCAATCGCATGGCGGAACTCGAGGCGCAGGCCACGCTGTTGCAGCGCAACCTGGTGGACGAGCGCCGCCGCGCGCGACTGGATGCGCTCACGGGCCTCTCCAACCGCGCCGCGTTCGACGAGCGCTTCGCGCAGGAAGTGGCGCGCTTCAAGCGCAGCGGGATGCCGGTATCCATGCTGTTGTGGGATGTGGACCGCTTCAAGCTCATCAACGACACGTACGGTCATCGCGCCGGCGACGTGGTGCTGCGTGAGGTGGCCAAGTGCCTGAGCAGCGGGGTGCGGGAGAGCGATTTCGTGGCGCGCTTCGGCGGCGAGGAATTCGTGACGTTGCTGATCGGCGCGACCCTGCCGCAGGCACTGGAACAGGCCGAGGAGCTGCGCGCCAAGGTCGCGGCGCTGCCGCTGCACTATCGCGGCGAGCCGGTGCGGGTCACGGTGTCGTGCGGCGCGACCGAACTGCGCGACAAGGATCGTGCGGAGCTGGTCTATGACCGGGCGGATGCGGCGCTGTATCGCGCCAAGAACGGTGGCCGCAACCTGTGCGTCGCGGCCTGATCGGCCCGCCGGCTGGTCAGACCTTGCGGTCCGTGCGCCGGTATTCCTCGAGATAGACGCGCGAGAACGACTCCGCGAACAGATGCGGCAGGCCGCCGCTGGTGCGCTCCGTGATGCTGCGGAAGCGGTTGGAGAGCGCGTTGTCGATCGGCGTCACACCGTTGACCTGGGCCCGCTGCTGCTGGTCGGCGCCGATCGAGAGCTCGTTCGGGTCCAGCCGTGAGGTGAATTCCGCCAGCGCGATCTGCAGCGCACGCTGCATGGCTTCTTCGTGGCGTCGCGCGTTGCCGAGCTTCTCGCGCAGCCACAGCAGCGCGTCGAGCTCGTGCCGTTCGTGGCCCATCAGCAGCTGGATCAGCAGGTCGTCGATGGCCGCGGTGCGCAGCGCCGGCCGCGATTCCGTGGCGCTGTTCATGCCCTCCAGATGAAAGGACGACTGGATTTCATAGCGCGTCAGCGACAGTCCTTTCAGTCCCACCAGCGCTTCGCGCAGCAGCAGCCCGGCGAGATACAGCAGCCGCACGTTGGATTCCGCCGGGAACTGCATGGGGTCGATGCCCGCCCCACGACAGAACGCGGCGGCGCCGGACGCGACGCGCGCTTCCGCCCCGGGCGCGGGCTGCAGCGGCTGCCGCGATGCCACGGGCAGGGGCGTCGGCGCAGGGACCGGCAGCGACGGCTCCGCGGCGGGCGGCGGTGCGAGGATCTTCGAATTGGCGGTGGCCGCGCGTTGCGCCTTGTCGAATTGCGCGAGCCCCGGATCGCGCGTCGCCGCGGCGGGCACGAAGAACAGTTCATCCACCTCGAGCTCGGTGCCGGTCGAAGCGGCGTCGCGTGGCGGTGGCGGCGCCGCCGCCACGGGGTACACCGCGCTGGCTTCGGCTTCGCTCTCACCCTGGCCGTCGAGCGAGACGCGGAAGATGTACGGGCCCATCCTGAGCACGTCGCCGTTGGCGAGCTGGTGCGGTCCGCGGCGCGACAGCGCCTGCTCGGATTCGTTGACGAATACGCCGTTGGTGCTGGTGTCCTCGAGGTAGTAGTTGCCGCGCCGGAACTGGATGCGCGCGTGATGCGAGGAGAGATAGCGCATCGGGTCCGGCAGCGACCAGTCGTTGTCCCGTGCGCGACCGATGTTGCCGCCGCCCACGCCCAGCACGATGCTGCCGTTGGCGCCCAGCTGCTCGCGGTGCTCACTGATGACTGTCAGCCTTAAGGCCATGGTTTCATTATAATACCCAGACTGGGCGCAGGCGCGCCTGATCCCGTCAAAATCAATGGCTTCCAGTCACATCTACAAAATCCAGTTCGTGAACCAGGGCAAGGTTTTCGAGATTTATGCCCGCAAGGTTGGCCAGGGCACCCTGTTCGGCTTCATCGAGATCGAGGAGCTGGTGTTCGGGGAGCGCTCCAGCGTGGTGCTCGATCCGGGCGAGGAGCGCATCAAGAGCGAGTTCGCGGGGGTCAAGCGCAGCTTCCTGCCCATGCACTCCATCCTGCGCATCGACGAGGTGCGCAAGTCCGGCATCAGCAAGGTCATGGCGCTGGAAGGGGGCAACGTGACCGCGTTCCCGGGCGCTCCCTACCCCGTGCCGGCCGGCGACGCCGGCCCGAAGAAGTAACCGGATGCTGTCGCTCAATGGCGGTGTCGCGCTGTCGGCGTTCCGTCGCGAGCGCCTGCTGCGGCGGCTGAACCAGGCGCATCCGGGCGTCACCAATGTCTACGCGCAATTCGTGCATCTCGCGGACTGCGAACGCGAGCTCGGCGCGGACGAGGTGTCGCTGCTGCAGCGGTTGCTGCCGGGCACCGCGACCGCGGCACTGCCCGAGGGGACCTACAGCGAATTCTTCGTGGTGCCGCGGCTCGGCACCATCTCGCCATGGTCGAGCAAGGCCACGGACATCGCGCGGGTCTGCGGACTCGAAGCCGTGCGGCGCCTGGAGCGGGGCATCTGCTACCGGTTGAAGGTGGCCGCGGCGCTGGCTGCGGATGAACGGCGGGCGCTGGCTGCGCTGCTGCACGATCGCATGACCGAGACCGTGCTCGAGAACACCGCCGCGGCGCAGGCGCTGTTCACGCTCGAATCGGCGCGGCCGCTCGGCTTCATCTCGCTGCAAGGTGGACGCGATGCGCTGGTGCAGGCCAACGCGCGCCTCGGGCTCGCGCTGGCGGCGGACGAGATCGACTACCTCTTCGACGCTTTCACCCGGCTCGGCCGCGATCCCACCGATGTCGAACTCATGATGTTCGCGCAGGCCAATTCGGAGCATTGCCGGCACAAGATCTTCAACGCGCGGTTCGTGATCGATGGCGCGCAGCAGGCCAAGTCGCTGTTCGGCATGATCCGCAATACGCACGAGCGGGCGCCGCAGGGCGTGCTCTCGGCCTACCAGGACAATGCGGCGGTGCTCGAGGGCGCCACGGGTTGGCGCTGGTTCCCCGCAGCCGGCAGCGGCGTGTATGGCGGCCGCGAGGAGCCCATCGACTTCGTGGTGAAGGTCGAGACGCACAACCATCCCACCGCCATCTCGCCGTTCCCCGGCGCCGCCACCGGCAGCGGCGGCGAGATCCGCGACGAAGGCGCGACGGGCCTGGGCGCCAAGCCCAAGGCGGGCCTGTGCGGTTTTTCAGTGTCGAATCTACGCATCCCGGGCTTCGTGCAGCCGTGGGAACAGGAGTATGGCCGGCCCTCGCGCATCAGCTCGCCGCTCGAGATCATGCTCGAGGCGCCGATCGGCGCCGCCGCGTTCAACAATGAATTCGGCCGGCCGAACATCTGCGGCTATTTCCGCGTGTTCGAAACGCTCGATCCCGGCGGCGCCGGCGGCGGCGCGCGCGGCTACCACAAGCCCATCATGCTGGCCGGCGGCGTGGGCAACGTGCGGCGGCAGCATGCGCTGAAGGGCGAAGTGTCCATCGGCGCGAAGCTGGTGGTGCTGGGCGGTCCCGCGATGCTGATCGGCCTGGGCGGCGGCGCGGCGTCGTCGGTGGGCAGCGGCAGCAGTTCCGAGGATCTTGATTTCGCGTCGGTCCAGCGCGGCAATCCCGAGTTGCAGCGGCGCGCGCAGGAAGTGATCGACCGCTGCTGGCAGCTGGGCGCGGACAACCCCATCGAACTGATCCACGACGTCGGCGCGGGCGGCCTCTCCAACGCGGTGCCCGAGGCGGTCGCCCACAGCCAACGTGGCGCCCGCATCGACCTGCGCGCGGTGCCGAACGCCGAGCCGGGCATGTCGCCGCTCGAGATCTGGTGCAACGAGGCGCAGGAGCGTTACGTGCTGGTGCTGCGCCCGGAAGGGGTGGCGCGCTTCGACGCGCTGGCGGCGCGCGAGCGCTGCCCGTATGCGGTGATCGGCGAAATCACCGGCGACGGGTTGCTGGTGGTGCACGACCCGCTGTTCAACAACGACCCGGTGCACCTGCCCATCGACGTGCTGCTGGGCAAGCCGCCACGCATGGTGCGCGACGTGGCTTCGGTGCCGTTGCCGGCGCCGCGCGACGACCTGGACGGCATCGAACTGCGCGATGCGGTGTATCGCGTGCTGCAGTTGCCCACCGTGGCGGACAAGACGTTTCTGATCACCATCGGCGATCGCACGGTGGGCGGTCTGGTCAGCCGCGACCAGATGGTGGGTCCGTGGCAGGTGCCCGTCGCCGACGTGGCCGTGACGCTGGCCGATTATCGCAACCAGTTCGGCGAGGCCATGGCGATCGGCGAGCGCACGCCCGTGGCGTTGCTCGATCCCGCCGCCTCCGCGCGGCTCGCGGTGGCCGAGGCCCTCACCAACATGCTGGCCGCCGACATCGGCGCGCCGGGTGACATCAAGCTGTCCGCCAACTGGATGGCGGCCTGCGGCGAGCCGGGCGAGGATGCCGCGCTGTACGCCGCGGTGCGCGCGGTGGGCGAGGAGTTCTGCCCGGCGCTCGGCATCGCGATCCCTGTGGGCAAGGATTCGCTGTCGATGCGCACTGCGTGGCAGGCGCCAGGGGGCGAGGCGCGCAAAGTGCTGGCACCGCTGTCGCTGATCGTGTCGGCGTTCGCACCGGTGCGCGATGTGCGCCGGACTTTGACGCCGCAGCTGCAGCGCCTGCCGGCGCGCACCACGTTGCTGCTGGTGGATCTGTCGGCAGGCAGGAACCGCCTCGGCGCCTCGGCGCTGGCGCAGGTGTTCAACCGGCAGGGCGGTGCGCCCGCCGACCTCGAGGATCCGGCGCCGCTGCGCAGGCTGTTTGCCGCCATGAGCGAGCTGCGCGAACGCAAGCTGCTGCTCGCCTGCCACGACCGCTCCGATGGCGGCCTGATCACCACGCTGCTCGAGATGGCGTTCGCCGGCCACACCGGCCTCGAGGTCCAGCTCGACCCGTCGCGCGGGCCGTTGCTGGCGCAGCTGTTCAGCGAAGAACCCGGCATGGTGCTGCAGATCGAAACCGACCGGTTGGCGGAAATCCTGCTGTGCCTCGCGCAGCACGGGCTCGGCGGCCACAGCCACGTGGTCGGCGCGCCATCGCCGCAGCTGCGCGTGCGCGTGCGCCATGGCGAGATCTGTCTCGACGAGAGCTGGGCGGATCTCCGGCGTGCCTGGTCGCTGACATCGTTCCAGATGCGGCAGCTGCGCGATGATCCGCAGTGCGCCCAGGAAGAGCTGGCGAGCGCGCTCGATCCCGACGATCCGGGCCTGCAGTGGCAGCTTGGTTACAGCGCCGATGAAGACGTGGCCGCCCCGTTCATCGCGACGGGCGTGCGGCCGCGCGTCGCGGTGCTGCGCGACCAGGGCGTGAACAGCCAGGTGGAAATGGCGGCGGCGCTGGATCGCGCCGGTTTCGAGACCGTCGACGTGCACATGAGCGATCTGCTGGCCGGGCGCAGGACCCTTGCGGATTTCCGCGGGCTGGTGGCCTGCGGCGGTTTTTCATACGGCGATGTGCTCGGCGCGGGGGGCGGCTGGGCCAGTTCCATCCTGTTCCACGAACGCACGCGGGAGCAATTCGCGCACTGGTTCGAGCGGCCCGACACGTTCTCGCTGGGCGTGTGCAATGGCTGCCAGATGATGGCGCTGCTCAAGGATCTGATTCCCGGCGCCGCGCACTGGCCGCGCTTCCTGGCCAATCGCAGCGAGCAGTTCGAGGCGCGGCTCGGGATGGTCGAGATCGCCGACTCCACGGCCGTACTGCTGGCGGGCATGGCCGGTTCGCGCCTGCCCGTGGTGGTCTCGCACGGCGAAGGCCGGCCGGAATTCGCCAGCGCCGCTGACCTGCAGGCCTGCTTCGACCAGCGGCTGATCGCGTTCCAGTTCGGGACCAACGCCGGCGGCGCCGCCAGGAATTACCCCGCCAACCCCAACGGCGCGCAGTTCGGCATCGCGGCGCTGAGCAGCGCCGACGGGCGCGTGCTGATCACGATGCCGCATCCCGAGCGGGTGTACCGCACGGTGCAGAATTCCTGGTATCCACCCGAGGCGGGCGAGGACAGCGGCTGGATGCGCATGTTCCGCAACGCGCGGGTGTGGGTGGGTTGAGCCGGGCGCGGCGGCCCTGCGCCGCGCGCAGCGGCGCTCATCTGCGCTGGCGCCGCTCGCGTGCC
>Ga0335083_10005933_pt1 | contig 15394 bp, 12 predicted proteins | sample Lox_Sample_42_FD_206716 | JGI IMG/M metagenome (GOLD analysis project Ga0335083, IMG submission 206716) | Soil microbial communities from Loxahatchee National Wildlife Refuge, Florida, United States - Lox_Sample_4.2 | ecosystem: Environmental > Terrestrial > Soil > Wetlands | place: USA... | reverse complement strand
TAGGAGAATATTGCGCGGACTCGGCGGGCCAACTGCCATAAGACGGAAAAATCAGGAGCCGGCTGTATCCGGTGTCGACGATTCCGATTTTGCCGTCCGGCAGGAAGAAGATGCCGTTGGGTGAGGCGAAGAAGGTCTGGAATTGAAAAGCCGTCGCTGCCGCGGTCCCCGGGGTATAGCCAAGAGCGGTGAGCTCGGCTGCCCCGGTAATCACTCCCATGATGCGGTCGGCGGAACCGTTTCCAGCGGGCAAAGCGCCAGGATTCGCAAACACCAGCACGCGGCCCAAGGCCTCGGCGTTGTCCCCGTAGGAGTCCACCACGTAGAGACGTCCCGCCGAATCGAAACCCAGCGTCGCCAACAGTCCGAACTGATCCTTGATCTGCATCTGATTCGCGCCCTGGGCCGTGATCGCCGCGGCATTCAGGGTGGTGAGGCTTGGCTGGCCGATGACCAGATCTGCCCGGATGCCCCCGGTGGTGCTTCCCACGTTCGGAGCCGGGATGTTGGCAGCCGGATAACGCAAGACGCGCGCATTCCCGACGTCGGTAAACCAAAGATTGCCGCTCGAATCGAATGCCAGTCCGGCGGTAAGCGGACCCGCGCCCGTAAGCACGGTGGAGATGCATTGTTCGTTGATCTGCACGCTGGCGCTCGCAAAGTAATTCGAGGCGTTGGAATTGAGGTTGGGTTGTCCGATCACCAGGTCGGGTGTGATCAACGACTGCTTCTGCGCGAACGGCGACGGGTACCGCAGGATGCGATTGTTGCCGCTATCGACCACGTAGAGCGCGCCCTTGGAATCAACCGTAAGACCCGACGGAAAAGCCATGCCTGCGGGCGTGGGCGGGTTGACGCCCGGGCCTTGCGGCAAAGTCGAGTACATATTATTCTGTCCGATTACCAGGTCGGCTTTGGCGCCGTTGGAAAATGAAGCCGCGTTCTTCCAGGCGAGAATCCGATTGTTCAACGTGTCCGCAACATAAACGATGGGAGGCGTCGCACTCGTGTCCAACGCGATGCCTTGCGGGCGCCACATCTCGACACCGTCCACCAGATTGGGTGCGGTCGTCGTGACCGTGAGCTGTTCGGGAAGAAAATGGCCCAGGATACGCGACGGCAGTTGGTTGAGCGGCTGATTGAGCATGTTCGGCTGGCACAACGCTGGCGAGACGCCGATTAGCGCGCTTATGAAAAGACACCTGAATTTCATCGATTCTTCCTGAGGCGCGACGCGGGGAGCGCTTCCTCCTGAGGATATCAGACAGCACCATGGAAGACAGGTTTGCAGGCAGCGTAGGCTCATTCACAAGGCCGCCGGCCGCCCCTTTCGCGAGCCTTGCTACACTGTGGGTTGCCCATCAGAGTTTGCGCCGTTAGTTTTTTGAACACCACTCCCTTGGTGTGGGGTATGTTGCATGGCAAGCAACGTGGGATTTTCGATCTGGAATTCTGCATTCCCGCAGTCTGCGCGGACCGTCTGGCTGCGGGCACTGCCGACATCGGCATTGTCCCGTCGTTCGAATTGACCCGGCAGGATCTGGAGACGATTCCAGGTGCGGGCATCGCCTGCCGCGGCGCCGTCCGCAGTATCCTGCTGGTTTCCAAGTGTCCGGCGGCGCAGATCCGCACACTCGCCGCCGATTCCAGCTCGCGCACATCGGTGCGTTTGGCGCGCGTCATCCTCGAACGGAAGTACGGCGCGGTGGTGGACCCCATCCCGCACCCGCCCGAACTGGAAGCCATGCTGAAATCAGCCGACGCCGCCCTGGTGATCGGCGACCCCGCATTGCGCATCGACCCGGAACGTCTACCCTATCAAACCTACGATCTGGGCGCGGAATGGGTCGGCATGACTGGTCTGCCGATGGTCTTCGCCGTCTGGGCCGGTCGCCCGGGCGTGGCGATTCCGGAAATCGAAGCCGCGTTCCGCGATTCCTGGCATTACGGTCGCGATCACATGGACGACATCGTCGCCGCGGAAACTGAGGCGCGCGGTTTCGACGCCGCGCTGGTGCGCGATTATCTGACGCATCACATCGTCCACGAGTTGGGCGATCGGGAATACGTAGGCATGCGGTTGTTCCTGGAGTACGCCAGGACGGGCCACCTCGCGCAAATACGCTGACATGTAGGGCGGGTTGGTAACCCGCTTTCCGAACGGGCGCACCGCACCGGATCAGACCGAGGCGCTTCCGCATTTCAGGCGGCCAGGCGGACTGCCAGTCCGCCGCAGGTTACCAACCTGCCCCACAAAGGCGGCGTTTTGCGCCGTAAAACACCACCCGGCAGTCTGAAGTCCTCCCTGCCTCCTCAATTACAATGAACGGATACATGAATCCGAACCCTGCGTTGGGAGTTGTATTTCACTGGCTGGGCGGGCTGGCGTCCGGCAGTTTCTATGTGCCGTTTCGCGGAGTAAAGCGCTGGTCGTGGGAAACCTACTGGCTGGTGGGCGGCTTTTTCAGTTGGATCATCGCGCCATGGATGCTGGGTCTCTACATGACCAACGACCTGTTGGCCGTGCTCTCTGCCACTCCCGCCCGAACCATCTTCTGGTGCTACTTCTGGGGCGTACTCTGGGGGCTGGGCGGCCTGACCTTCGGCCTCACCATGCGGTACCTGGGAATGTCGCTGGGCATGGCGATGGTCCTGGGCTATTGCGCTGCTTTCGGCACGCTGATGCCTCCGATCTTCGATGGCGTCTTCGCCTCCAGCGTGCTCCACACCACGTCCGGACAGGTGATTCTGTTGGGCGTGGCCATTTGCATGGCCGGCATCGCCTGCGCCGGTAAGGCCGGGATGTCCAAGGAAGGTGAGATGACGGCGGAAGCGAAGCAATCCGTCATCAAAGAGTTCAATCTCAAAAAAGGCGTCGCCGTGGCAACTTTCTCCGGTGTGATGAGCGCCTGTTTCTCCTACGGTCTTCGGGCCGGCGACCCCATCAAAGAGCTCACCCTTAAGCACGGAACCAGCATCCTCTGGCAGGGACTGCCGGTTCTCGTCGTGGTGTTGCTCGGCGGATTCACCACCAACTGCATCTGGTGCGTGATCCTCAACGTGCGCAATAAAAGCGGCCACCAGTACCTCGCCCCCACCGAACGCACCAAGGAAGCCGCCCGTGTTCCGCTGCTCAACAATTATTTCTTCAGCGCCCTGGCTGGGACGACGTGGTATTTCCAGTTCTTCTTCTACACCATGGGCGAGACCCAGATGGGGAAATACAAGTTCTCCAGTTGGACGCTTCACATGGCCAGCATCATCATTTTCAGCAGTCTCTGGGGAATCGGCCTGCACGAATGGAGGGGCGCCAGCAGCCGCACCTGGACCTGGCTGTTTATCAGTCTGTTTGTGCTGGTAGCGTCCACGGTGGTCGTCGGCTACGGCAATTATCTGGCAGTTCCCAAGTAAGCAACCCCGGCTCCGCCTCTGAACCGCGGCGGGCAGTCAGGCCTGCCGCGCGGGGACTCCCTCAAAAATCCCCCCTGGAGCGGGCTCGCAAGTTGTTGCAAACACGTGGACGGAGATTTTCATCCTCCCATGAGCGGGCCGGTGCATGTCCACTCAAGTCCACACATCACGGCGTGCTTGTGTCTTTCTCTGCGACCGCCCCCCTGAGCCGCGAACCACAAAAAGCAGTCCGCTACCCGTACCCTGCCGGCGTTTCCGCCAGCCCGCCGCCAGCAATGCCGCTCCCCCGCCGAATAACACCAACCCCGACGGTTCCGGCGCCGCAAAATCTCCCACGATTTGCCCCGCGTCATTGATGCCGGTCAACGTCACGCCGCAGTGGCCGCCCAGGTCGAGAAGTTGAATTCCGCCGGATCGCGTCCAGACCGCCGCCTGACCCTGGTATCTGCCCACCACCTCGCCGAGATCGTTAATCGCGGCCGGCAGAAACGATGATCCGAAGTCGACGCTTCCGTTCGGCATCCAAAGAAATCCATCGCCGCCCACGGTCCGGCCCACGATCCAGCCGAGATTGTTCATGCCGGAGATGGACGAGCCTTGTCCACTGAAATTCAGCACTACCGGATCCGAACGCGATCCGACGGCGCCGAACTGGGTGTGGTATGGAGATGGATCCTGCACGTAGGCAATCATCCCCGAATTGTTTATGGCGATGGCGTCCTCCGATGCGTCATCGCCAATCCTCCACATGCCTCCGCCCAGACTCCATACGAAGGCGCTCAGTCTTCCCGTCGCGTCCGCAGTCTGCCCCACCACCTGTCCGCTGCCATTGATGCCGGTGGCGATCGACATCGATCCGCCCAAGGAGCCGAGCATGATCGCTCCGTCCGCCGGCGACCAGTAAAAGGCGTGCGAGTGACCTTGTAAGTCAAGATAGGTCCCCGCAACCTGGCCGGCGTCGTTGATGGCAGTCGCGAAAGAGTAACCGGGAAGCGCCAACAGGATCAGACTGGAGGACGACAGCGACGCTTCGGCCGCCCGCCCGCCCACCGATCCCACCGCGATACCGCTATTGTTCAGCGCAAACACGCTGTCCAGGCTGAGATTCGCGGGCGCGGCCACCGCTGAGCTCCAGTAGAGCGCGCTTCCATGCATGCACGTAACAGTGGTCAGGTAGAAGGCCCATTTCCTCACACATCAGATGTAAGCCGCGCAACATAGGCACACAAGGACTCTTTGATCCAGTACTCTGGTCGTGCCGGACTAATCGCGGACTCTATCGCTTGGTGTCGGCCGCTTCGGTCGTGTGGAAATACGCATCATCCCGGTGGAATCCGGCCATGGAGGCGACGAGACTATCCGGGAATTCCTGCAAACGCGCGTTGTATTTTTCCAACATCCGGTTGTACCGGCTGCGCGCCAGTGCGACCTCGTTCTCGCACTTGGCGAGTTCGTCCTTCCATTGACTGAAAGCCGGGTCGGACTGCAGGCGGTGGTCGCTGCTGGCGATAGTCATGAGTTGGGAGAGCGCCGACGACAGACGCTCGTTCGCGGTCAGTTTTTCTTGAGGGCCGCTCTGGCTGGCGAGAACTTTACGCGCGTCCGAAATATCGTGTACCGGGGCCGGCGCAGTTGCGGCGAGTCCGCGATGGGATGCCAGGTCGGATACGAGTGTGGCTCGATGTTCGAGCGCCTCGCCGACATGCGACCATTCTTCCATCGCCTGGTCCCTTTGAGCTCTCAGATCCGCCCGGATGGTAAGGTATCGGTTACCGGCTTCCAATCCGCCCAGCATGAGCAACACCAACAACACGGTCAGCGCAGTTTTCATCGGCGTCCGGACCGGCTGGCGCAACCGGTGCGGCTCCCGGATTCCAGTGTACTACGCGCCTTTGCGGGCATGGATTCCGCCACTAACCATTTGATAAACTGAAGATACGCGTTGGGACGTCGTCTAACGGTAAGACTGCAGACTCTGGATCTGCGTATCGGGGTTCGAATCCCTGCGTCCCAGCCATTCATCCTTCTGCAGTTGCTGAATTTCCCGAAAATCCCGCTCTGACCTTTTGTTGTGGCTGTCTGGCGGATTGTCGCGGAGTGGTCAGGCTGTCGAGGCGGTCCCGGAAGGCAATCTTGGCTCCCGGATTCTATCCTTAGACGAACACGCCGATGACGACGCAGCAGGCCTGAGCCGCGGCATGGCCGATGAAGCGCCTCCACCGCCAGGCGCGGCGCGCGCCCGATGACCGGCCAAAAGGGCGGCTGCCAGTCAACGATTTGCATTTGAAGATCGCCAGTTCGATGGCGCGCGCTCGCCGTGCCTGGCCTTCCTTTATGGCAGCTTCGTGATCGCGGTGCAGGTCCTTCATGTTTTCGAGGATGACCTGCGCCAGGATGTTCATGAAATCGTACGCGCTTTCAATGGAATCAAAAGGCTGATCGATCGGCTCGGGTGGCATCGGTACCACCTTCCTCCGGCTTCCGCCGGCGTTTAGCCTTTCGCGGTTGGCGATAGCTCTTTGATGAACCTCAGGACCGCCCGGCGACCAGACACCGGACGTAACGGGTTAGGAGGCTTGCGTCTCAAGCAATGCTCAGTGTCCATTGACGAAACGATTACGAGATTGCACCGGCCGAACAGTCGCGCCAGACCCCAGCTTCAAGTGAAACGAGGTGAAACGAGGTATTTCTACAAGATAACCATACCTGAAACTCGAAAACTGTAAATGGGCATTTTGTCCTATAGTGCTTGCCTATCTCGGAAAATGGTCTGCGGTTTGAGGTGAAGCCCGGTCTATTATGATGCCAGCGAACCTTCGGCCCGAACCGATTCCCAAACGACGGTCCGGTTCATGGCGCGCCAGATGTCAATCGAACCCAGATACCGGCCCTCCAGTCCGCTGCGCCGCAGTTTAAGAGTCGGAGTCATCAAACCATTCTCGATGGTCCATGGTCCTTCCACCACGACCAGGAACGCCAGCCGCTCATGGGGATCGAGTTCTTTGTTGATCTCCCCTAATTGGCGCTCGAGCGACTCCTCCAGCCGCTTCCGTGTTTCCCGGTCCTGTATCCGAACACTCGTTTCCGGAGTGAGAAGAACCAGCGCAAAGGGGCTCGGCATACCGGCCCCCATCAGGCAGCAAGATTCGATGGCCGGATGATGGCCCAGCCGGCTCTCGATGGGCGCCGGCGACACGTACTTTCCTTTACTCGTCTTGAACTGGTCCTTTATCCGCCCGACGATGCGAATCTGGTCCTCGCAATCCATCGCCACCAGGTCACCGGTATGGAAGAAACCATCGGCATCGAATGCTTCGCGTGTGGCCTCCGCGTCGTGAAAATATCCGAGCATGTTCATCGGACTCCGGATCAACAGTTCGCCCTCGGGAGAGATTTTCGTCTCCACACCATTCAGCGCCCGTCCGACGTAGCCCGCAAACACCGACTCGCGGGGAGGCAAGTGCGTAATGGTGGTCTCGGTCATCCCGTACCCTTCCACCAGCGGCAGCCCTAGCCGGCGATACCAATCGAGAATATCTGCCGGTAGTGCCGCCGCTCCCGAGGCTGCCAGCCGCACGGTGCCCAGCCCCAACGCCGCCAAGATTCTCTTCTTCACGATGTATCTGACCAATGGGATACGGAGACGCTTGTCCAGTTTTTCCTTCGGGATCCTGCCGTACACGCCCTGCTGGAGTTTTACCAGCAGTCGCGGCACCGAAAGGAATATCGTGGCGCGGGCGCGCTTGAGATCGTTCAGGAAGCTGTCGATGCTATGCACAAAGAAAATGCGGGTCCCGAGGAGTATGGCGGTACACTCCAGTCCGCAGCGCTCCACGATATGCGCGAGCGGCAGGTAGGAGATGAAACGATCGTCCGCGGTCGCGTGCACCGATTCCCGCAGCGCCACGGCGTCCGCCGCAATCGCGCCAAAACTGTGCATCACGCCTTTTGGCTGCCCGGTAGTGCCGGAGGTGTAGATGATCGTCGCCAGATCTTCGGAGCAGCGGGTCCGGCTCCCGTCGAGCGGGGCCATCGCTCGCATCACTCGCTCCCAACTGACGGTTGCCTGTTCCGCCGCGGTAGGAAGTGAGATGCGATCGACCCCTGGCGGAATCCCGAGACTCGCCACGTCCGGATCATCGGTGCCGCCATAGAAGCAAGCTCTCGACTGGCTATGTTCCAGGATCCGGCGCACCGAAACGGGCTTTAACGACGGGTAAATCGGGACGGTCACATGGCCGGCCATCCAAATTGCCAGATCGGCCATGATCCACCAGGCGCAGTTCTTCGAAAGAATTGCCACCGGAGTCCCGCGATCCCAATTCTGGGCCTGGAGATGAGCGGCCATCCGGCGGATCTCGGCCATGGCTTGCGCCCAAGTCCAATTGCGTACCTTGCCGCCCCGGTCGGGCTGGGTAAGGAAGACCCGTTGGCCACGCTTACGCTCCCACCGGTAGACGCACTGCAATGGCAGGTCGTCTTCGCTAACAGTCAACGCCATGCGAAGCCTCCCCGGTGACAACCGTCCAGGTTTCACCGCCCGCACAGCAGCAATTTTTCCCTACCCAGCCTTAGCTTCCTTGATGGCAGAGATAAGCGCAGGCACCACATCGAACAAATCGCCCACAACCCCGAAATCGGCCACTTCAAAAATCGGCGCGGCCGGATCTTTGTTGATCGCGATTACTGTCTTTGATGCCTTCATCCCGACCAGGTGCTGAATGGCTCCCGAAATCCCCACCGCCAGGTAAAGCTTCGGCGAAACGGTTTGGCCGGAACTTCCTACCTGGCGCTTCATCGGCAACCAGCCGTTATCGCAGATCGAGCGCGAGGCCGCCAACTCCGCCCCCAGGGCTTTGGCCAACTCCTCGATCATCGGAATGTTGTCCTGTTGTTTAATCCCGCGCCCAACCGAAACGATCAGCGCCGCCGATGTCAAATCGACAGTCTTCTCGGCCTCACAGAACGCGTCACCGGGCCGGCACGTCAACTGTGACGCCCGCAGGGTCGGACGGAAGGGCGTGAACCCGCAAGAACCGGCCGGCAGCGCGTCCGCCGAAAAAGCTCCGGACTGAACCGACACAAAGCACGGTCCGGCGCCTGTATGTTGGTAATCCGCATGCAGCTTGCCTTGCAGCAATTGCCGCACGAACACGCCGTCACCGAATGCGACAACGTCGGCAATCAGCATCTCGTCGAAACGCGCGGCCAGAGCCGGCGCGAAGTCCCGAACCTGGTACGTGTGTGGAAATACGACGTGCGAGGGCGCTAACTCGCGGATGATTTGTTCCAGAGCCGCGCTGAAACCGTCCGCGGTATATTTCGCCAGCAATTCGTGCTCGACCGCGTAGGCCCGATCCACCGCGTACGGAACGGCGCCTTCGGCCTTGCCCACAGCCGCGCATATCAGCGGTTCTCCGGTTCGCGACGACAGTTGCGCGCCGGACGCCAATGCCTCCCACGACATACGGTTCCAGGTACTGGCCTTACGCTCCAGGATCGCCAGGATTCCGCTCACAGCGCCCCCACTTCCTTGCGGAGCACTTCCACCAACTGGACCGCGACCATCGTGGCGTCCCCCTCGATCAGCCGCATTTGCTTCTTTTTCTCCGGCAGGTAGACCCGCTCCAATGTCACCGCCGCCCCGGCCGTGGAAGGCGGCGCATCCACGATTCGAATCTCCTTGGTCTTTGCTCGCTTGATGCCCAGTAGCGATGCATAGCGCAAACGGCAAATGCCCGATTGGATTGTCAGAAGCGCCGGGAGCGGCATGTCGACGTGCTGGAACCAACCATCCTCCAATTCCCGCTTCACGCGAATGCCCCCGGCGTGCACTTCGATATCCATGATGATGGTCGCGTGCATACTCCAAGTATTTCCGACAGCACCACCCCCATCTGTCCCAGGCCCAGATCGTCCGACTGCAGACCGGTGAGGATCACATCCGGCTTTTCATCGCCGATTGCCAGACCCAGCAGCCGTGCCACGGCAAGTGTGTCAAGAGTTTCAATACGCTCGCAGGTGACGAGCGTGGCGCGGTCGGCTCCCTTCGCGAGGGCTTCCCGGATGGTGGGCATGGCCCCGGAGCGGGCGGCGCACACCACCACCACTTCGCCTCCGTGCTTGTCCTTCAACTTCAGCGCGGTTTCGAGAGCATACGCATCCGGCTCGTTGATTTCGAAGCTCAAATCCGAAGTAGCGATCCACCTGGCGCCGGCTGCAATGCGGATACTGGAATCTCGGGCGGGAACCTGCTTGATGGCCACTATAACTTTCATATGGGCCCCGGCTGGTTTGCCTCCGCACAATTTTGGTTTGCACAGAAACTTACCGATCGGTAAGATATCAGTTGCCGCCGAATCCTGTCAAGGCCTGCGGACGAAACGGAATGCCCAAAAGGATCGAAAGCACGGCTCCCCATGTCGAGGCGTTCAACAGCCGCCGCCGCGACCCCGCCGCCAAGCGGAAGGCCGTCCTTTTGACCGCGGCGGAATTGTTCATCGAAAAGAGCTACATACGCACATCCATGAACGATGTCGCGGAGCGGCTCAAGATCACCAAACCCGCGCTCTACCACTACTTCCAGAACAAGGAGCAGATCCTGTTGGAGTGTTACCGGATCGGCTCCTCGATGATCGAGGAAACCCTGAACGGCATCGCCGCCCACACGGGCACCGGTCTCGAGAGGGTCGAGGCCTTCATCTATTCCTACGCCAAGGTGATGACGGACGATTTCGGCCGCTGCGTGATGCGGCTCGATGAGGGCGACCTCTCCGGAGAGGCGCGCACGCGGGTGCGCCGCTACAAACGAAAAATCGACCGCCGTCTTCGCGGTTTCCTGCAGGATGGCATCGCGGACGGCTCTATTCTGCCATGCGATGCCAAAATCACTTCATTTTCGATCGCCGGCGCGCTCAACTGGATCTGTCAATGGTACGAACCGGAGGGCGCACTCTCCGGCGAAGAGATCGCAACCGAATTCGCTCGTACACTCACACAGGGCTTCGCGCGCCGGCGAGTAGTTAGACCAAGGAGTTAAGGAATGAGCACAAGTTCTGTTCTGCGGCCCAGCCAAAGCGCTCGGCAGCCCGCCCCGGCAATTCTCATCCGCAAAGGCGCCGTGCTTGGCGCAGGCACCATGGGCTCCCGGATCGCCGCTCACCTGGCCAATGCCGGCCTTCCCGTAGTGTTGCTCGATATTCCCTTCTCGCAGGGACCGGGTAGCGGTATTGCGGCACAGGCGGTCGAGAACCTGAAGAAGAGCAAGCCCGCGGCCTTTTATGATCCCCCGCTCGCGAACCGGATCGTGACCGGGAACTTCGATGATGATCTCGAACTCCTCGCCGATTGCGACTGGGTGATCGAGGCCGTCACCGAGGAACTGGCCGTCAAACAAGCCCTCCTCAGCAAGGTGGCGCCGCACCTCAAGCCGGACGCTATCCTGACCACCAACACCAGCGGTCTTCCGGTCGCTTTGGTGACCGCGGCCTTGCCCGAACACCTTCGGCGCCGCTGCTTCGGGACGCATTTCTTCAATCCGCCCCGATACATGCGGCTGGTCGAAATCATTGCTCCCCCCGGAGCCGACGCGGACGCCGTGGGCGCAATCACGCGCTTCGCCGACCAACGCCTGGGGAAAGACGTGGTGCTTGCGCGCGACACCCCAAATTTCATTGCGAACCGGATCGGTGTCTTCCTCATGCTCGAAACCCTCCGCCTGATGCAGGAGGAGGACCTCTCGATCGAAGAGGTGGACGTACTCACCGGCAAAGCTCTCGGCTTTCCGCGAACTGGCACCTTCCGGCTCGCCGATCTGGTCGGCATTGACATTCTCGCGCATGTGGCGCGGAATTTCCCGCAAGCCGGGCTGGAACTTCCACCGTTCGTCGTCACCATGCTGGAACGTAAGTGGCTCGGCGACAAGACTCGTCAGGGGTTCTACCGGAAGGAGCGTGATGCGCTAGGCAACGAAACCCGGTTCGCGTTGAACTGGAAGACCCTCGAATACGCGCCCGCTGCCAGACCCAAAATCCCCAGCGTGGAGATGGCGAAGAATACGGACCGGCTGCCGGAACGGCTGGCGCAATTGCTGTCCGGCGATTCGCGGAAGGACAAAGGCACACGATTCCACTGGCGTCTCCTCACCGGGCTCTGGAATTACGCTGCGGACTGTCTGCCGGAAATCGCCGACAACTGCGCCGACATCGACCGCGCCATGCGGGCGGGGTTCAATTGGGAGATGGGACCTTTCGAACTCTGGGATGCAAGCGGCTTTTCATACACTCTGGAACGTATGCGGGCCATGGGGATTCACGTCTGCGACGTCGCCGCGAAGCTGGAAAGCGCCGGGGGAACAAGCTGGTATCGCGGCCACGGCAAGGAATGCTTTGACCCGGCCGCCGGCTCCTACCGCGCCATCGGACAACCAGCCGGCGTCGGCAGCATCGCCGATTTCCGTGCGTCACATGGCGTGGTGAAGCAGAATGCCGGCTGCTCGCTGGTCGATCTCGGGGACGGGGTCGGCTGCCTCGAACTGCATTCCAGGAAGGACGCAATCGGCGAAGACATTGTGCGCATGATCGGCGATTCCCTTCGTCCCGACGCCTCGATCGTGCGCGACTTCGAAGCCTTCGTCATCACCGGCGATGGCGTCAATTTTAGTGTGGGCGCCAACCTCATGCAGCTTCTTCTCAGCGCCCAGGAAGAGGAGTGGGATGAGATCGATCTGGCCGTTCGCGCCTTCCAGCGCATGACCTATTCCATCCGCTTTTGTCCCCGCCCGGTCGTCGTGGCGCCCTTCGGCTTCTGCTTCGGAGGGGGCGCGGAGATCGCCCTCCATTCCGTGCGCCGGCAGGCTCATGCCGAGTTGTATATGGGGCTGGTCGAAGCCGGCGTAGGATTGCTCCCGGCCGGCGGCGGCTGCAAGGAGATGGTCTTGCGCGCAATCGACGCAGCGGGAACGCTCCAGGACGCCACCCTTCGCCGTCACTTCGAGACCGTCGCAATGGCAAAGGTATCGACATCGGCGCCGGAAGCCCGCCGCTTCGATTTCCTCGAGTCCGGCGACCGGATCACGATGAACCGCGGCCGCCTGCTCCACGATGCCAGGCAGTTCGCCCGCGACATCGCCGATGCCGGATATGCGCCGCCCGCCGAGCGCGAAGACATCCCAGCTCCCGGCCGCAGCCTGCTGGCGACTCTGCGTATCGGCGTTCGGTTGATGCGCGAAGGCGAGTTCATCAGCGATCACGACGTCAAGATCGGCAACCGAATCGCCCACGTGCTCTGCGGCGGCGAAGTTACGCCCGGCACTCCGATCAGCGAGCAGTACCTGCTGGATCTGGAGCGCGAAGCGTTTCTTTCGCTTTGCGGCGAAAAGAAGACTCAGAAACGCATCGCGTTCACGTTGAAGACCGGAAAACCACTGCGCAATTAGCGGTTGGAGGAGGATTCGATGAAAGATGTCGTCATTGCAAGCGCGGTTCGAACCGCCGTGGGTAAAGCCCCCAGGGGCGCCCTGCGATCCACCCGCCCCGACGATCTGGCCGCCATAGCCATTCGCGGCGCGCTGCAGCGCCTGCCTGCGCTCAATGTCACGGAAGTGGAGGACGTGATTATCGGCTGCGCCATGCCGGAGGGCGAACAGGGTATGAACGTCGCTCGCATCGCGTCCCTGCGCGCCGGCCTTCCCGTGGAAGCCGGCGCCATGACCATCAATCGCTTCTGTGCGTCCGGCCTGCAGGCAATTGCGCTCGCGGCCGAGCGGATTCGCGCCGGCGGCGGCGAGGTCATCATTGCCGGGGGTACCGAATCCATGTCACTCATCCCCATGGGCGGCAATAAGATCTCGATCAATCCGTGGATCGAACGGAACTATCCCGATTCCTGCCTCACGATGGGACTCACGGCCGAGCGCGTTGCCCGCCATTATGGCATCACCCGCGAGGAAGCCGACGCATTCGCATACTCGAGCCACCGGAAGGCGGTCGCGGCGCAGGCGGCGGGAAAGTTTCAGGGGGAGATCGTCCCCGTGACCGTGCAGTTCGCCGCGCCCGACGGCGGCGTGAAATTGAAGAGCACCGAAATCGAATTCCAGACCGACGAAGGCCCGCGGCCCGATACCTCGCTTGAAGCCCTCGCCAAACTGAAACCTTCATTTCATGCGAAGGGGACCACCACCGCCGGAAACTCGTCGCAGACTTCCGACGGCGCGGCGGCCGCCGTGATCATGTCCGCCGGCCGCGCCCAGGCACTCGGAATTCGGCCGCTCGCGCGCTTTGTCGCGTACTCGTATGCAGGCTGTCTGCCGGAAGAAATGGGAGTTGGACCGGTTTATGCGGTGCCGAAGGCGCTCAAAGCCGCGGGGCTCAGCCTCGACGACATCGATGTAATCGAGCTCAATGAAGCCTTCGCCGTCCAGGCAATGGCGGTCATCAAGTGCCTGGGAATGGATCCGGCCAAGGTGAACTGCAACGGGGGCGCCATCGCGCTGGGGCATCCGCTCGGCTGCACCGGAGCCAAACTGACAGCTACGATCGTGCAGGAGCTGAAACGGCGAGAGGCGAAATACGGACTCGTCACCATGTGTGTCGGAGGCGGCATGGGCGCCGCCGGTATTATCGAAAACCTGAATTAGAGGATTTATGTCAATGTCACCAGTCAAAACATCTCCTCCCCGCGGCCTGATCAAAGGCGGGATTTTCCTCATCGAACAGCGCCAGCCGCATGAGGTCTTCACCCCCGAGGATTTCACCGATGAGCACCGCCAAATCGCCAAAACTGCGATCGAGTTCGTCAACCACGAAGTCATGTCCGCCGCGGCCGAAATCGAGGCCAAGAACTTCGTCGTCACCCGCAAACTACTCCGCATCGCCGGAGATCTCGGCTTGATGGGCGCCGATGTACCGGAAGCATACGGCGGGACCGAGATGGACAAGGTAACCAGCGCTGTAATCGCCGAATCCATCAGTAAGCTCGGCAGCTTTTCCGTTGCGTTCAGCGCGCACGTTGGAATTGGTACGCTACCCATCGTGTGGTACGGAACCCCCGAGCAGAAACAGAAGTACCTTCCAAAACTGACTACGGGCGAGTGGATCGGCGCCTACGCATTGAGTGAATCCTCCTCCGGATCGGACGCGCTCAACTGCCGGGCCAGGGCCGCTCTCTCGGCCGATGGCAAGGAGTGGATCCTCAACGGCGAAAAGATGTGGATCAGCAACTCAGGTTTCGCCGACCTTTTTACGGTCTTCGCTAAAGTCGATGGCGAAAAGTTCTCGGCCTTTCTGATGGAGCGCGGCACGCCGGGCCTTTCGATCGGCGCCGAGGAACACAAACTCGGGATCCGCGGCTCCTCCACCTGTCCGCTCATCCTCGCCGACGCCCGGATTCCGGCGGGTAACCTCCTGGGGGAAGTCGGCAAAGGACACCATATCGCCTTCAACATTCTCAACATCGGGCGATTCAAGCTCGCGGCCGCCGCCGTCGGCGGAGCCAAGAACAGCCTTGCGGACGCCGCCGGCTATTCAAAAGAGCGAAAGGCCTTCGGTAAGTCGATTTCCGAATTTGGCCTGATTCAGGAGAAACTCGCCGAGTGCGCCGCGGGAATCTACGCCGGCGAATCTCTCGTTTATCGCACCATCGGGATGATCGATGCCGCGCTCGCCGATGTCGACGCCCGCGCCGAAGGCGCCAGCAGGGAGATTCAGAAGCGCATCGAGGAATACGCCGTCGAATGTTCCATTCTCAAAGTCTGGGGCTCGGAAATGCTGGATAGGGTCGTGGACCACGCGGTCCAGATCTACGGCGGTTATGGCTACGTCGAAGAATACCCTGCCGAACGCGCCTACCGCGATTCGCGCATCAACCGGATTTTCGAAGGAACCAACGAAATCAACCGCCTTATCATCACCGGATTCCTGATGAAGCGGGCGATGACCGGCAGTCTTCCGCTACTCCCGGCCATTAAGCAACTGATGGACGAGGT
>Ga0335083_10005932_pt1 | contig 15394 bp, 13 predicted proteins | sample Lox_Sample_42_FD_206716 | JGI IMG/M metagenome (GOLD analysis project Ga0335083, IMG submission 206716) | Soil microbial communities from Loxahatchee National Wildlife Refuge, Florida, United States - Lox_Sample_4.2 | ecosystem: Environmental > Terrestrial > Soil > Wetlands | place: USA... | reverse complement strand
AAACTTGATCCCGTGGCTGCTCTGGTAGTGTGACCTGCAAAAAGGAATTGTTGGCTTACCCACTGTGCATCCTTGTGGCGAGATCGTTGGTCGCGTTGCGCAGCTTGCGCGCGCTTTTCGCGGGCGCGCTTTACCGGTTGTTCTGGTCAATGTGACGGGCGCCGCACCGGGCCGCACCGACGCCGTACCCCGCAACTTCTCGTTTCCGCCAGATTGGACGGACCTTGTCCCTGAATTGGAGAAACAATCCAGCGATTACCTGGTTACGAAGCAACGCGTGGGTGCATTCATCGGTACTTCTTTAGATGATTTTCTGCGCCAGCACGGCGTAACCCAAGTATTCTTGACGGGTATTTCGACCAGTGCCGGCGTGGAATCGACAGCACGCAGCGCTTACGATCTCGGCTATAACGTGGTGCTGGTTGTGGATGCGATGACAGATCGGGATTTAGACTTGCACAACCGTAGCGTTGAGAAGATTTTCCCGCGCCTCGGGGAGACTGACACCACTGCCAAAGTGCTGGAGCGATTGCGCAGCAGCTCAGCGTCTTCATGATCGGGAGCGTGGAGCTTGTTCCCAGTGTGAACCAAACTCTCCCACCGGAAGAATCTACACGGCCTACCCTAAAGTGCCATCGCCAAGTGATTGATTTAGTGAGACTGTATCTGGTATTCGGGTTGCCACTTCCTTGTCAGACGAATGCGGGTGAGGATGAGTCTAATGAGGCGGTTGCGCGGACCCTCCGGTCTGAAATTGTGGGCGACGTTGCTGGCCTTGATCTGGGTGTCGGGCTGCGCCCGTCCAGCAGGGCTTCAAAGCGACGAAGGTGCCGATCGCTCAGACCAGCATCAAGTCCCTTTCCACGACGGAGAGCGGGCGGGCCCCGCCGCCGCTCAAAGCGATTCACTGCCGACCCCGGATCATCCTCCAAATCCTGACGCCGGACTTCCTTTCCACGATCCCCAAAATTTACCCGCCGGAACCCTACTGACGGTCCGCCTTAAGACCCCGATATCGATCGAAAGCCCGGCAACCGACGAGACCTTCGAGGCCGTCGTAGACGAGCCTGTGGTGGTTGAGGGAAACCGATTGGTCCCGCGCGGCGCCACGGTCTCCGGTCGTGTCGAGTCAACTCGATCTTCGAATCTGAAGCGCAGTCGTGGCTACGTCCGGCTGGCTCTCAATGCGATTCACCTCGCAGCGGGGAACCTCCCGATTCAAACTTCCAGCCTTTTTGTACGGGGGAATGCCAGTGACGCGCGGGTTCCACACCCTGATGCTTCGCAAGGTGATGCTCATGACGATGCCTCCGCCGTTATCCAGGTCGAAAAAGGACGGCGGCTCACCTTCCGTCTAACCGAGCCAGCCTACGTCTCGGCCAGCCAAAGGGTGCGAGTCGATCGCTAGTTTGTGTCTGCCAGGTTTTCCACAGAAAGATTTCCCGTTTTAGTGACATCTGCCCTTTCGCACCTATGTACGCCATTTCTATAGTGGGGGTCGAACAGAATCTTGTCTGAAGAAAACGCGATCTCAGATTCCCGTTTTGGGAGAAACCAAGGTCTCGGACAGCGCAGAAGCGGTTTCTTCTGGGAATCGATGCGCGCAAAGTAGGCATATGAGCATTGCCGCAGATGTGACGTGTACGCTACAGCACTCAAAAACGGAACTCGATCCTGTTTTTGCGAACGCTCCTTTCGCGATGGTGCAATGTCAGCGCGGGGGCCAGATCGTCGCGCTCAATCCCGCCCTCGAGCACCTGCTCGGGGAAGACTCTGAACGGGCGCACCCCCACTACTTCGTGGAGCTGATTCGGCCGGAAGAGCGCGAGGAGGCGAGACGACTGCTGGTGGAGCTGTTCGAGCAGCAACGGGATAGTTTTCAAGTCGATTCACGAACAGCAGACGCGTTGAGCCGCCCTCTGCGCTGGACGGCCTGGCGGGCGGCGGGATCCGGTGAGAACGGCGAATCTGCCTTGGCGATCGCCGAAGAGCTTCCGCAGAACCGGGATGCTGAACAACGCCTCCGGCAGGCCGAAAGACTGGAATCCGTAGGGCGCTTGGCCGGTGGAGTGGCGCACGACTTCAACAATTTGCTCACTGGAGTTTTGCTGTACTGCGATCTGCTTCTGGCCCACATTGAACCGTGTCATCGCGTTCGGAAGTATGCCGAGGAGATCCGCAGAGCCGGCATGCAGGCCACGGGCTTGGTGCGTCAGTTGCTCGCGGTCGCACGGCCGACGAATTCCGAACCCCGCCTGCTTTCCCTCAATGAAATCGTTGAGGGCATGCGTAACCTGTTGGTCTGCTTGATCGGAGAAAACATCGAACTGAGGTTTCACCTTGACCCCAAGCTGGGTCTGATCAAGATGGATCCAACGCAATGCCAGCAGATTCTGCTGAACCTGGTGCTCAATGCACGTGACGCGATGGCGAGTGGCGGAGAGATTACCGTCGAAACCAGCAACTGCAAAGTGCAAGTGCTCACCGAATCTGATGCTGGGGCTGGAGGCACGCCATCCCTCCCGTGCGCACTTTTCGTTGTTGCCGACAATGGCAGCGGCATGGATGACGCCACGCGTGCCCACCTGTTCGAAGCATTCTTCACCACCAAGGCCGCCAAGGGGACCGGGCTGGGACTTGCGACCATCCACGACATCGTGACCGGCAACGGCGGATTGATCCACGTCGATAGCGCGTTGCAGCGCGGCACTCGCGTGAGCGTGCTCTTGCCGCTGGTTCCCGAAGCTACTTTGAATTCCAGAGGAACACAAGACTTTCATCCCGGGACGAACCGGGCAGTACTCATACCTAAATCAAGAGAAGAGGAACGAACGCCATGACGTCAGCAGCTTTGAGTCCAGTGACGGCTACACCGCAAATCGAAGCCGCCAACTTTCTGAACCTTCTGATTGTGGACGATGAACGATCCATTCGGGAAGCGTGCCGAGAAGTCGCACAATCATTGGGATACACGGCCTACGTAGCCGATTCCGCCGAGCACGCCTACCGTTTTCTGGAGACACAGTCCTTCGACGCGGTCTTGCTTGATCTGCGTTTACCAGGCGCCGGCGGCCTGGACGCGCTGCGGCGCATTAAAGAACGCCGTCCGGAAGCCGTAGTCATCGTTGTAACCGGATACGGCACCGTGCAGTCGGCGGTTCAAGCCATGAAACACGGCGCCTATGACTACGTGACGAAACCATTCAGTGTCGACGAATTGAAGCTGTTGCTGGAGCGGGTGGCCAGCCATTTGAAGCTGAAGTCGGAGAACCGTCTGCTGCGCGAAAAGGTGAAATCCAAGCAAGGATTCGGCGGAATTGTCGGTCGCGCGCCGGAAATGGAGAAGCTCTACCGCATTATCGCCAAAGCTGCCAACAGCGTGCATCCCGTATTGATCCTGGGCGAGAGCGGAACGGGCAAGGAGATGGTCGCGCGCTCCATTCATTATTCCGGAGCGTTCCGCGACAAGCCGTTCATTCCGGTGGACTGCGGATCGCTTGTGCCTACCCTGATTGAGAGTGAGCTGTTCGGCTATGTGAAAGGCGCGTTCACGGGCGCTAACCAGAACAAGGATGGACTGATGGCGATGGCTGAGGGAGGAACCATCTTCCTCGACGAAGTTGGGGAGCTTCCGGTCGATCTGCAGGCCAAAATGTTACGCGCCATTCAAGAGAAGGAGATTCGTCCCGTGGGCAGCACCCGCCGGGTGCCGACCAATGTGCGCATTCTGGCTGCCACCAATCGAGATCTGGAACAGGCTGTGATGCAGGGTGAGTTTCGCCGCGACCTTTACTTTCGCCTGAACGTACTCAGCCTGCGAATTCCCGCGCTGCGCGAGCGCCGGCAAGACATCCCGTTACTGATCGGTTATTTTCTCGACCGCATGACGCGATCATCCGGGCAGGAAAAGATCCTCAGCGACGATGCTCTCAAGGCGATGCTGGCTTATGACTGGCCAGGAAATGTTCGCGAACTGGAAAACTGCCTGGAGCGCAGCTACGCCTTTACGAGTGGTCCGCTCATTCACACCTCCGATCTGCCCCGCGAGGTTGCGAATCTACCCTTGTCGGAATCGTCGAGCGGGAATGGAAACGGGAACGGGCGCGGCAAGATCATTCCCATGGCAGAACTCGAGAAGAAGACGATTCTCAGCGCGATTAGCGAGCTTAACGGCGACAAACTACAAGCGGCCCGGATGTTAGGCATCGGCAAGACGACTCTTTACCGCAAGCTCAAAGACTATGCTGCGAACGAATTTCAATCGTGAACGCCCGATTTGAACCTGCTCAGGAACTCAGGTTCCGCAAAGGGAAGGCGGTGCACCATCGCAACAGCTAAGCGACGTATTTGCAGCGCATCGAAGTTGGCGGAAGACTTGCTACAGGAAAGGGCATGATTCTACTCATTACGCCGTCAGCTAGCGGCCCGCACTGCGCCGACTCCGTGTACGCCGCCACCGGCCAGCAAACACTCTGGGCCAAGAACCTGCAGGAGGGCACGACCCGCCTGCGCGAACAAACTTACTCAGCCGCTGTCATCGATCAGTTTCTTCTCGAGACCGAGCCCGAAGAAAGTGACCAGATGATTGAGCACTTGGGCACTGCCTTTCCCGTTTATGTCAATTTTGGCGTGACCGGCATCGAACGCCTCGTGCGCGAAGTCCGTTCAGCGCTGCATCGCCGCAGGCGGGAAGAAGGCGCGGCTCGCCGTGCGGTCGCGGAACAGATGCACTGCGAAATGCGCGAGACTCTGACGGCAATGCTGCTCTCTTGTGAACTTGCAATGTCTGTGCCTGACGTTCCTGACATGGCGGTCCAAAAGATTCGCACGATCGACAATCTCGCGCGTGAGCTGCGACTCCGGTTAGAGGTGAACTGAGCGGTAGTCCGGCTAGGGTACCATCTCTCTGATGGATCCGGGATGTAGCGGCCGCCTCGGCCGTCCTGCAGAAGTAAGTGGTAGGGCGGAGCGGGTCTTTTTTCAATAGGAGCGCAAAGCAGCAAGATCTTGCATAGTCCAGGTGTAAAACCTCTTCCCGTTCCGACCAATTCGAACTAGAATGGACCCGCCTGACATGCGGAATCCCGTGTTCCTCGCGGCATTCCGCAAGTTTCCCCCGGAGGTTCCGTGCACGTTCTGGTCACTGCCGACTCGCTCTCGGGATCCTGGACTTATACCCGCGAGCTTGTGACGGGCCTGGTCACTCGTGGAGTGCGCGTCACTCTCGTCAGCTTCGGCGAGATACCTCTTCCCGAGCAGACGTCGTGGATGGATCATCTGCACGGTCTCGATTACCGCCCCACGGCATTCCACCTGGAGTGGATGCAGGAGGCCGAGGAGGATCTGGCGGAATCGTCTGCGTTTCTGGCCGCCCTGGTTCGGGAATTGCGGCCTGACGTTCTGCATCTCAATCAGTTTTGCTATGGGAATCTGCCGGTCGGCGTGCCACGCGTCGTCATGGCCCAGGGTGACTTGATCACCTGGTCGCACGCGGTCCACGATCACGCTCCGCGAGCCGACCGCTCAATGATCTGGTATCGCAAGGCCGTGATGATGGGTCTGGCCGGCGCCGATGCGGTCGTAGCTCCTTCCGCATGGATGCTCGATCGTATTTGTTCTTGTTATGCGTACCCGAGACGCGGAGAAGTGATCTATCCGGGACGCAACCCAATCTTCTTCAACCCATACGTCAATAAAGATGATTGCGTGCTGGCCGTCGGCCGGATGATCGACGCGGGCAAGCAGGTTTATCTGCTGACTCAGCAGCCGTACTCGGTGCCTGTATGTATAGTCGGAGCCGAGCATACGGTGCCGGCACCCCGCATTCCAATTCGCGCCGATGTGAAGGTTGCCACGGATGAGACGTCGGTTGCGATTCGCGGTCCGCAAACCGAGGCGCAATTGCGGGCTCTCTACAGCCGGGCATCCATCTACGCCGCGACCGCTCGCTACGAACCACTAGGCATGGCCACGTTGGAAGCAGCGTTCTCTCGATGCGCCATCGTGGCTAACGACATTCCGAGCTTCCGCGAGATTTGGGGGGACGCCGCTCTCTACTTCCGCACGAATGACGCCGCAAGCCTCGCCGAAAACATTCGCATGCTGAACGCTGATCGTCCCATGCGCCGCGCTTATGCCGAACTGGCCTATTCCCGTGCTAGAGAGCGCTTCACGACTAAACGTATGATCGACGAGTGCCTGCAGCTTTACCGCAGCCTGGGATCAGCGAAGTCCCTCGCTGCTTGAACACGTTCCAATCCCCTACTTGTTAAGGAGGTCTCGCAAACGCGACACACTCCCCTGCTTAATGGTATCTTTTATCCCTACTAGAAACCCGTAAGGTTGGAGGATTCATGGCTCAGGTAAAAATCACCGTACGACCGAATGGCCCGTTCCGAGTCGAAGCTCCCGAAGGTTCGATCGAACTGGTAGACGTGAACGGCACCCCGTACGATCTGACCGGCAAGACGGCCTTTTCACTCTGCCGCTGTGGCGGATCGGTCAACAAGCCCTTTTGCGACGGAACGCACAGCCGCGTCGGATTCCAGGCGGCGGAGTTGGCCGTGAAGAAAGCGGACAGCGGCTCGTAGTCGTGGAGCCATTACTATAAAACACACGCGTTGCCATCTGCGGAGGAGATTGTGCACGATTCACGGGACCGAGAACTGGGAATGCATCGCAGGATCACTCGCCGTGACTTTCTCAACGGCGTCGCGGTGACGGCTGGAGCGGCCATGATGCCATGGGACCTCTCCGCCGCTGGATTCGGAGAAGGTCAGGCCGCCGTCGGACCTGAGACTTCTCCTAACTATTACCCTCCCGCGCTCACCGGTATGCGAGGCAGCCATCCGGGCTCGTTTGACGCCGCGCACGCGTTGCGCGACGGCACGTTCTGGGACTCTGCTGGCAAGCCCGAAGACACCGGGGAAACCTATGATTTGATTATCGTCGGGGGCGGCATCAGCGGACTCGCCGCAGCCTACTTCTATCGCAAGACCGCAGGCGCGAAAGCGCGCATTCTCATTCTCGAGAACCACGACGATTTCGGCGGACATGCCAAGCGTAATGAATTCCGCATTGGCAACGCCTTCCGCCTTGGATTTGGAGGAACGTTCTCCATCGAAAGCCCAGCCCCTTACAGCGCGGTGGCCAAGGGCGTGATTCAAGATCTCGGCATCGATGTCGCCTCGTACCCGAAATACGTCAACAAGAGCCTTTATCCGTCAGCCGGCATGCGCTCGCGGATTTTCTTCGACAAGGAGACTTTCGGTGTCGACAAACTCGTAATCAATCCGGCTCCGCGAGGCGGAGGCGAGAGCGAGGACGCGGCCGCTCCCTCGCCCGAACTGTTGAAACAGTTCCTCGCCGATGCTCCGATTTCCGACCAGGCCAAGCGCGACCTCCAGACCCTGTATCTTGAGCCGAAGGACTATTTCCCCGGACTGACTTCAGACCAGAAGAAAGCCAAGCTGGCGCGGATAAGTTACGCCAGCTTCCTGAAAGACGTCGCCGGAGTTCATGAGGACGTCATCAAGATTTACCAGACGCTCCCTCACGGTCTATTCGGTGTTGGCATCGATGCTGTTGCGGCTCAGGACGCGTGGGGATTCGATTTGCCCGGCTTCGATGGCTTGAACCTGGATCCGGCACCCGGCAAGGGCATGAACCGGGATGCCATTCCCAACGAGGAAGCTGAAAAGTACTTCTTCCACTTCCCGGACGGCAATGCCACCATCGCGCGCCTGCTGGTGCGCAAATTGATTCCGGATGCCATCCCGGGGAATTCTCCGTCAGATGTAGTCCTCGCGAAAGCGAACTACGCAAAGCTTGACGATTCCAGTTCGTCGGTTCGTATTCGCCTGAACAGCACGGCAGTTCGCGTCAAACACGTGGGTGACTCTTCCACCGCGAAGGAGGTTGAGGTCGCATACGCGCGCGGGGGCAAGGTTTACACGGCCAAGGCGAAGAACTCGATCCTGGCCTGTTGGCATGTGGTGATCCCTTACATCTGCGAAGAACTTCCCGATAAACAGAAAGAAGCGCTCGCTTCCGCTCAGAAGGTTCCTCTCCTCTACACGAATGTCGCCCTTCGCAATTGGACATCTTGTCAGAAACTGGGAGTGAGTTCGATCTACGCCCCCGGCATGTACCACACCGGCGTAAATCTCGACCTACCTGTAAGCATTGGCGGCTACGAGTGCGCGCGCAAGCCGGACGAGCCGATCGTCATCCACATGATGAAGGCCGCGTGCCATAAGGGACTCCCGGCGCGCCAGCAGCATATGTATGGCCGCATGGAACTTTACACGACAACCTTCGAGACGATGGAGCGCAAGATTCGCGATCAGTTGGCCCGTACGCTAGGTCCTGGAGGATTCGATCCAGCCCGCGACATCGCGGCCATCACGGTCAATCGTTGGCCGCACGGCTACGCGTACGAATACAACTCGCTCTTCGATGCGTTCTGGCTTGAAGGAGGAGAGACTCCCTGCGAAGTCGCGCGTAAGCCGCACGGACGAATCGCCATCGCGAACTCCGACGCGGGAGCTTATGCCTACACGGATGAGGCGATCAATCAGGCGTGGCGTGCAGTGGGCGAGATCACCAAGGGATAACTGAGGCTGCGCCGTTAGTCTCTTCGCGCATCTTCCAGTTGTGCTGCTTTGTTCCGCGCATCTTGTGCTTGCTGCTGCATGCCTTTCGCCTGATATGCGTCGGCGAGGGCACTTTCCAACTCAGCATCATCGCCGCTTCGGTCCCGCTCCTTCAAATAGGAGACGATTGCATTGTCATACTGCTTCAGTTGAACCTGCGAGATACCGATGCGGTAGTAAACATCTTCGGCCTGCGGCGCGAGGCGTAAGGTGGTCTGGAACTCATTGATCGCAGCCTCGTGATTATTCTGGCCCGCCAGCGCCATGCCTAATCCCATATGTGCATTGGCGTCGTTCGGATCCTGCGCTACGAGCTTGGCGAACTCTTCCTGCGCTTCCTTTGGTTGCTGCTGACGCAAGTAAACCGCTCCCAGGTCTACGCGGGCTCTTGTGTTCTGCGGCTGAAGTTCCAGCACTCGTTTCAACTCGCTCTCGCCGTCTGGATATTGGCCCTTGCTGAAGTACGCGCGAGCGAGTGAGTAGTGAGCGGATGCATCCTGTGGGTTCTGTTGAATCTTCTTCTGAAGCTCGCCGATCATGCGATCGACGTTGCGTTCCGCAGAGATCGCCGAGCGAAACTGTACTCCACCGCGCCAGCGCTGAACTCCAACCGCGCTGCCACCTAAGACGAGAACCATGAACAGTAAAATGCCGGCCCGGCGCGCAGGCTGATCGTGTCCCGGGGCGAATAGGGCAATCATCGCCCCAAGAATCAGTCCGCTGACGAGGCCGCCGACGTGGCAGGCGTTGTCCACATGAATTCCGAACAGATCTCCGATAGGCGAGACTCCGAGAAGGATATTGAAGCCGGCGAAGAAAAGCAGGCTCTTCATATTTGCTCGAATGACGTCGCTCGGGAGACTGAATTCTCCCAGGTAGAGTGACGCGATCAGAGCACCCACAAGTCCAAAAATCGCACCCGATGCTCCCACGCTCGGGATCATCGGATGCCAGCCCACGCTGGCCAAGCCTCCGGAAATCCCCGTGATCAGGTAGATCGCAGCGAAAGTCGAGCGACCGTAGAGGGATTCGCACAGCGCTCCCAGATCCCACAGGCACCACATGTTGAAGGCGATATGCATGAGACCGCTGTGAAGAAACATGTAGGTCACCAGTCGCCACCATTGGCCGGACAAGGTGTATGGACCGAAGTTGGCGCCGAAGTGCACCACCTGTTGACCCGTGAAGTCCATCGAAAAGGTACCCGCCTGGATCGTCGCGTAGATAACCATCGCCACGAAGAGCATCGCGTTGGCGCCGAGAATCACTTTTGTGAGAGAAACGCTGCTCTCACGCTGGACCCATGGCGCGGCCATAAGCGGCTGAATCGCGTCGTCCTCTTCGCCGCGCTGCGCCGCCTCGTGCCGCACACACCACTGGCAGATCTTTTTTCCAAACGTCAGCCCGGGCAGTTGCCGCCCACATCGAATGCAGTTCGCCATCTCTTCAAAAGAGTATCAGTACTTGAGAATAATTTGGGAGGGTGAGGCCCGCGGCGGAAAACGCCAAGCGTCGAGCGGGAGTCAGCGGCACCGTGGAAGAGCGCCGCTTCAGCGCCACGTAAGCGGGACGAATGACGTGGGCTTTAGCCCCTGAGGCGATCTCGGCTCAATGAATCGTCTTGGTCTTCCGCGACATGTAATCCATCAGCAGATACTGGCCCAAGGTATACGGCGTCGTGAAGTAAGCCTTGCCGCGGCACATCTCCGTCACTTTCTGGACGAACTGCACCAACCCGTAATCCGACGCCAGCATAAATGTGTTGATCAGCACACCTGCCCGCTTGCACTTCGAGACTTCTTCCAGCGTCTGGCTCACGACGAGCGGATCGAGCCCGAACGCGTTCTTGTAGATGCGTCCGTCTTCGAGCGTCAAAGCCGAAGGCTTCCCGTCGGTGATCATCACGATCTGCTTCATGTCTTTTCGTTGCCGCTGCAGAATTCTCTGCGCCAGCCGCAGCCCTTCACGAGTGTTGGTGTAATACGGCCCGACCTTGACGCGTGCCAGCTGCGAAAGAGGGATCTCCTCCGCCGAATCATGGAACAGCACCAGCGAAAGCGAATCCCCCGGATATTGCGTGCGGATCAAATGCGATAGAGCCATCGCCACTTTCTTCGCGGGCGTAAAGCGATCTTCGCCGTACAGAATCATCGAATGCGAACAGTCGAGCATCAACACCGTCGCGCACGACGACTGGTACTCGCACTGATGCACCTGCAAATCCGAGTATTCAATGTTGAGCGGCAGCGTCAACCCCTCGCGCTGGATTGCACTCGACAGCGTCGCTGTGATGTCGAGGTTCAGCGTGTCGCCGAACTCGTAGGTCTTCGCCGACCCGCTGGTTTCGATGCCGGTCGCCAGATCGCGCGTGTCGTGCCGCCCAAAACTTGATTTGCCAAGCGATCCAAGCAGATTTCGCAGGGACTTGAAGCCGAGGAAGTCGAGGCTCTTGTCGGTGATCTCAAACTTGGCCTGCTGCGCTTCGCCGGTTTGCCCGCCAACGCTCGACTGACGCGCCGGATCGTGCGGATCGTCGATTGAAATGTAGTCTTCCTGCTGCATCCGCTCGATAAGATTCTCGATGAGTTCGACGAGTTGCGCGTCGGCGACCATCTGCTCGATCTGATCGCGCAGGTTCTCATCGAACATCTCCCCATTCATCAGGGCTTGTTCGATGGCCCGCCTGAGTTCGTCGAGCGTCTGTTCGCCCTCCGGCAGTTCGTACCACATGGATTCCTGAAACCCGCTCCGCAGCAGGTAGTCCGAGAGCGTTCCGAGCAGGTCCTCCATGCTCATCTCGCCCGCGGGGTCGGGTACGTATTTGGAGTAGCGAATGCGTTTCATAGAACCGCCGTTGGTCGCTTGTCGTTAGTCGCTGACAGACCGTCTGGCTGACGACTAACGGCCAACGGCCAACGACCGCTAGTTAAATTGCCTTCTCTGCCTATACGGCTTCTCGTCCGGCTCGAAGCCCTTCTCTCGCACGGGTTCTGGCTTCTTTTCTCCAGCCTTGAATACCCGCTCCTCGCTACGGCCAATGCGCTTGTGTGCGTGCAGCCCTTCGAGGATGAATTCCGCCGCCGAGACCTGCCGCTCCGGACTATCTTTCTGCGTGATGCTTAGAGGTCCGAGTTTGTCGACCAATCCCTGGATCCCCTTTAACTTCTCGAGCGCTTCCACTGCCGGTACGGAATCCGACAGCTGAATTTCGCCCCCAAGATCAAACCACTGCACGATCTGCTGCACGTTCGCGCCCGTGAAGTACTCGTCGTACGTTTTGGCGATAGCCGCGCGGATCAACTCACGGCCCACGTGGTCGGCGCCCTTCATCTCGCCTTCGTATTCCAGTTCGAGCTTGCCGGTGATCGCAGGCAGAGCCGCGTACACATCGCTGATGCGCGGTACGACCATCTTTTCGTCGTTCCGAATCGCGCGCCGCTCGGCATTCGATACGACGTTCTCCATCGCCGAAATCGGAAGCCGCTGGCTCACGCCCGAGCGCTTGTCGATCTTCTTATCCTCGCGGGCAGCAAACGCGACGCGCTCAATCACTTCCTGCACGTAATTCGGCAAGTGCATCGGATGCCCGTTGCGCCGTGTCCAGGCTTCTTGCGCGGTGATCGCGATTCCTTCTTCCACGGTTGCCGGATAGTGTGTGCGAATCTCCGACCCAATGCGATCCTTCAGCGGTGTAATGATCTTGCCCCGCGCCGTGTAGTCCTCCGGGTTTGCGCTGAACACCAGCGCAACGTCCAGCGGCAGGCGGATCGGATATCCCTTAATCTGCACGTCGCCTTCCTGCATGATGTTAAAGAGTCCAACCTGAATCTTTCCCGCGAGGTCGGGTAGTTCGTTGATGGCGAAGATGCCGCGATTCGCACGTGGTAGCAGGCCATAGTGAACGGTGAGTTCGCTCGACAGTTCGTGCCCACCACGAGCCGCCTTGATCGGATCGATGTCGCCGATCAAGTCGGCAATGGTCACGTCAGGTGTGGCGAGTTTTTCCACGTAGCGATCATCGGGCGAGAGATAAGCAATCGGTGAATCGTCACCCATCCGGGCAATTTCTTCGCGGCAGCGGCGGCAAATCGGAGTATAGGGATTGTCGTGGACTTCGCACCCCGCCAGATACGGCATGTGGGGATCGAGCAGTGTCGTCAAAGCGCGCAGGATGCGGCTTTTGGCTTGGCCGCGTAGTCCGAGCAGAATGAAATTGTGCCGCGAAAGAATCGCGTTGATGATCTGCGGCACGACAGTATCGTCGTAGCCCACGATCCCGGGGAACACCGGGGCATCGCCATTTTTTCGCAGGCGGGTCGTGAGATTCTCCCGCAGTTCGTCTTTAACGTGGCGCGTGCGCAAGCGCTCTTCGGAGAAAATACTGTGGCGTAATTCACCCAGCGTGCGCGGAAGACTGCTCATGAAAGGATCCCCCCACAAACCAACTTTTCCCGATTATACGCGCCGTTGCCGGAGGGCGTTCTCCGCGCGGGACCCGCAACCGAAGACCGAAAGCCGAGGCCCAAAGGCCACAGACTGGAACCCCACGCCTGCCTATCGTGCGTGTCCATTACCCCCAGCCTTCTCGCGCGCCCGCGCCGCGCGCCGCAGGTTGGGAAGAATGCTTTCCAGGTACGCCGCAACTGCCCGAATCCGTTCGCTCTCGGACCGCGTCGCCAACAGTTTTTGTTTGAAATCGAGATCGAGTGGCAGCGAGCCCGCCAGATGAAAAGAGAGCGTGTGCTCATCGGCGGCGGAAAGGTCCTGTACGGCCCCGGCGAGCGAGAGAATCTCCAGATGAACCTTGATCGCTCGCGCTTTATCCTCCTCGCTAGGAGCCACCGGTTCATCCGGCACCAGCAACACTTCTGCCTGCAGAAAGGAACGGTCGTGATTTAGTTCGACTACTTCAAAACGCTTTCTGCCCTCCGCAACCAGATCCATACGCCCATCGTCATACTCTTTGGTGACCGTGACAATCCCTGCGGTGCATCCAACCTCCGCAAGACCTTCTTCCAGGGCGCGAATTACACCAAACGGCGCATTGTTGGCGAGACACTCGCCAATCATCTCTTTATAGCGCGGCTCAAAAATATGAAGAGGCAGGGGAGTGCCGGGGAGGAGGACAACATCGAGTGGAAACAACGGAAGAAGGGCCACGAAACCTCCGATGCCACGAGAGCGCAGAACCGAGAGTTCATCGATTGTACGCCATTCATTTCCGTAGTGTTTCCTTCGTGTGCGCTCGTGTCCTTCGTGTCAAGGGTTGTTTGACTGGCTACTGCCGACGGGCCGGGATCTTGACTTGCCACGCAGTGGAGAATACAACCCGTGCATGGAACTTGTCGGGAAAGTAGTTGTGATCACTGGCGCCTCGATGGGCATCGGTGAGGCGATTGCCAAGCTCTTTGCCGAGCAGGGTGCGAGCGTTGTGCTACTTTCGCGCGATTCGGCTCGGGCGGAGGCCGCGCGAGCGCGGATCGGTCTTCTCGACCGCACTGCCGCCTTGTCCTGCGATGTCCGCCACTCCGAAGACATCGACCGCGCGCTGGCTTTGACCCTGCATCACTTCAAGCGCGTCGACATCTGGATCAACAATGCCGGGCACGGCCTGCTGGATTCCGTCGCACAGACCGACATGCAAGCTTGCCACGAACTGTTTGAGACGAACTTTTTCGGCGCGATGTCGGCCATGCAGGCAGTCATCCCGGTGATGCGTCAGCAAGGTGGTGGCTCGATCATCAACATTTCGAGCGTGGCCGGCCACATCCCGATGCCGTTTCATGCGTCTTACAGCGCCACCAAGTTCGCCCTCAATGCCATCGGCAAGGCCGCGGGAGTCGAACTGAAGAAAGACGGGATTCATGTATTGACGGTATGCCCCGGCTACGTCCGCACTGCGTTCAGTGAGAACGCTGTGAGGGGAAACGAACTGAAGAAGGTACGGCCGAGTTCGGTTCGTGGCATTACCGCCGAGCGCGTTGCCCGCGCCACTCTGAACGGCTACCTGAAGCAGAAGAGGGAAGTGATCGTTCCATGGACGATGCACCTTCCAGTGAGGCTCTATCAACACTTCCCGGGGTTGGTGGAGTGGGCGATGGCCAAGTCCGTACGCCGAACGGAGTGAGTGTGTTGGTATAGTGGGGCGGTGGACTGGCGGAATTTTTTCGAAGGCATCTTCTATTCTTTGCTGCCGAAGGATTACTGGCGGTCTTGGCGTCCCTCCTCAACCGTCGACTTCGCCCGTTCAGCAATTACCTCTGGCTTGATCGAATGCGCAGGTTTTCTTTATCTGCTGGTCTACGGCTATTTCCACTTCCTTGCCGTCAGGACGCATCAGTTACAAGCAGTCGAGGGTGCCAATGAAGGCACGCAGCTCTACTTTGTTTCTCTGCTGACCGCCGAATATGCATTCCATCCTCTTTCCCTGATGGTCCTATGTTTGTCCGGAGAAGGAGCTGTCCGGTCGTGGGCTGCCTTCTTTACGGACGAGATTATTCCATCGCTTCCCATTAAACTCGCCGCTCTCACGCAAGCCTGGATGAAAGTGAGGCGCATGGAAAAGTCGATAGGGCCCGATATCCCTGACTTGTTCGAGCGGCCGCCGGGAATGGCCTACGATATAAAGATTTCTGCCCAACGGCCAAAGGACGGGTGGCGCGTTTCGATCACGGTGGCAGTGGAAGATGAGTTTTACGAAGTTGTGCGTGTGGAAACGAGTGAGGGCCCTCGCCCATCGG
>Ga0335083_10005931_pt1 | contig 15396 bp, 13 predicted proteins | sample Lox_Sample_42_FD_206716 | JGI IMG/M metagenome (GOLD analysis project Ga0335083, IMG submission 206716) | Soil microbial communities from Loxahatchee National Wildlife Refuge, Florida, United States - Lox_Sample_4.2 | ecosystem: Environmental > Terrestrial > Soil > Wetlands | place: USA... | reverse complement strand
GGAGAACAAAGAGCTCTTCGTGCACGTGATGGTGCGGAGGGTGCGGCATCGCTCCCGGAGCGAGGACGGTTTCGTGGGCTTCGAGATGCGCTCCGGAATGCGTGACACCGTTCAGGATGGGGCGCGCGGTGTTGCCTCCGTTCGTGTGCGCGGTCATCTGGTCGAAGGGCAGGGCGAAAGATGGAATGGGCTGATCGTTCGCTGCTTGTGCAAGTGAATTGCTTGCCAGAGCGCTCATGATGAAGGGTAACGTCTGGCACAGGCCGCGCCGCGAAAAGTCCATGTTTCATCCTCCGAAAGATTTCCTGACCAAACTAGCACTGGCGTCATAAATCCGGAAGGGTGGGTGGCTGCGTTTTCTCAAAGACACGGAATTTGAGCGGGCATAGTATTGTGCGCAGGTAGTTCATGTATCTGGAAGCGGACGTCAAAGAGCAAAAGGAAGAAATTGCGGCGGCATTGGCGGATGTGCGCACCGAATCGGGGCACACACTGCTGGAACTGGTCGATGCCGGGCCGGTACTGCTGGTCTTCCTGCGGCATTTTGGATGCTCGTTCTGTCGGCAGGCAATCGATGATGTGTCGAAGGCGAGCAGCGCTCTCGCGGATCGAGGAGTGCGGCCGGTGTTTACGCACCTGGGAACACCAGAGAGAGCCAAGCCTTATTTTGATTACTATGGGCTTTCCCACGTCGAGCGGATCAGCAATCCCGACGGATCGTTCTACAGCAATCCAATTTTCGCTTTGGGACGGGTGTCATTGCTGAAGATTCCTTTTCAGCCAGCAGTTTGGAAAGGCCTGCTTGAAGACGCCCTGATCAAGCATGGCATCGGCCTGAACCGCGAGGATGCTTCGCAGATGCCGGGCGTCTTCTTTCTGCGTGATCGGAAGATTGTGCGTTCCTTTCGGCATCGCACCATTGCCGACCGGCCTGACTATCTGCGGCTGGTGGCCTGACGGCGTCTCCTGATTTCCGATAGACTTTGCTTTCGGCCATGAATGTCTCTGAAATTCAATCTGCTCTCCGCGACCTGAAGCTGGATGCCTGGCTTTTCTACGATCATCATCACCGCGATCCCATTGCCGGGCGCATTCTCGGGCTCGATCCGCATGCGCACATCACGCGGCGCTGGTACTACGTGATTCCGGCGCAGGGAGAGCCGCACAAGCTGGTGCATCGCATTGAGCAGGGACGTCTGGATTCGCTGCCGGGAGGGAAGACGCAGTATTCATCGTGGCAGGAACTGCAATCGGGACTGGAGACGATGCTGGCCGCCTACCGCCGTATCGCTATGCAGTACTCACCGAGGAACGCGATTATGTATGTCTCGATGGTGGACGCCGGGACGGTGGAACTGCTGCGCGAGATGGGCAAGACGATTGTCAGCTCGGCCGATCTGGTGAGCCAGTTTGAGGCTGTGCTTTCCCAGGAGCAGATTGCCAGCCATTACGAAGCGCAGCGGGCGCTCGATGAGATTCTGGCGGAAGGGTTTCGGGCCATCGATCGCAGGCTGAAGAGCGGCGTCACGGAATACGAGATGATGACCTGGTTCCAGCAAGCGATCGAGCGCGCGGAGATGGTGACGGAGAACGGCCCCAATGTCTCAGTGAATGAGAACTCGTCGGATTCGCACTACGAGCCGACGGCGGCGCACTCGCGCCGGATTCAGAGCGGGGATTTTCTGCTGATCGATATCTGGGCGCGCAAGAACAGGCCGGGAACCTGCTGGTATGACATTACCTGGACAGGCGTGGTGGGGCGCGAGCCGGTTGAGCGCGAGAAACAGGTTTTTGAGACGGTAAAGAACGCACGCGATGCGGCGATTCGGCTGGTGCAGGAGGCCTTTGCGGAGAAGAAATCGATTGCCGGATGGCAGGCTGACGATGCAGCGCGCAATGTGATTCGCGAAGCGGGATTCGGTTCGTATTTCACGCATCGCACTGGACACAATATCGGCGCGGAACTGCATGGCAACGGCGCCAACCTCGACAATCTGGAGACCCATGACGAACGGCGTATTCTGCCCTTTACGTGTTTTTCAGTGGAGCCCGGCGTCTATCTGCCGGAGTTCGGCATTCGCAGCGAGGTGAACATGATGACTTCGCGCGACAAGGCTGAGGTGACGGGGCGCCTTCAGCAGGAATTGGTGCGGATATAAAGTGAGCGGGTGCAGCAGGATGAGGAGCTGCATCCAAACTGGTATTCAGGTGCGGTGGCATTCTTACATGATTTGGTTCGTGGGCGCGGTGGTCTGGTGGATCGACGCCGCTGTGAGTCTGCATGCCGGATCGCGCAATCACGCGATACTGGCGATCGCAGTGTCGCTGCTGTTTCTTGTGGCGGGAGTAGTGTTTCGCAGGCAGGCTTTGCGCAAATGAGCGGCTGGGTCAGACCCCTCCTTCCTGGACTACAACCTCGTAGATGGCGACGCGCTGGTCGTACCGGGACAGCAGCTTGCGTCCGGACTCCGGGATGATGACGTAGCCATATTCGTCTCCGGCAGCGGCGCGCACGGATTCGAGGGAATCGAAGTGTGTGACTGCGACGAATTCCACTTCCTGAAAGAGGTTGCGGCGGAGCAATTTGCCGCCGAGGAATCCACGGATTTCGAGGAGCTGGGGAAAAACTTCAGTACGGATGAATTCCTCGTACGCATCGGCATTTTCGGGAGTAGTGTAACCCTGCCAAAGACGAGTGATCATAACGGCCCTCCGCGGACAAAGGCATGACAGTGACAGGCCCAATGGGGGAGGGCGCCAGGGATCCTGCGATCCCTGGCTTTGAAAATTAAACAGCTGAACTGGCGAGCGTGTTTGCCGTTAACTGCTCGGCTTCAACGAGCGAGATGCATTCTTCCAGAATGTCGAGTGCAATCGCTGCTTCCTGTTCGTTTGCGATCAAGGGCGGAGCGAGGCGGATCGATGTCTCCCCGCAACCCAGGATCAAAAGCCCGCGTTCAAACGCCAGCTCGACGATACGGTCGCGCCACTGCCCCGCAACCTCGCGCGTTGCCTGGTCCTTGACGATCTCGATGCCGATCATGAGCCCGCGCCCGCGGACTTCGCCGACGACGGAATGTTTCGCGGGCCATTGGCGCAGGCGGCTGAGCATCTTCTCGCCGAGCGTCGCGGCGTTGGCGATGCCTTCGCGCTCGAGGACATCCATGGTGGCCAGTGCGGCGGCGATCGAGATGGGGTTTCCACCGAAGGTTGAGGCGTGCGAGCCGGGTATCCAGTCCATGATTTCGGCGCGCGTCATGCAGATGCCGAGCGGCATGCCGGAGGCGATGCCTTTGGCGATGCAGACGATATCGGGCTCGACGCCGGAGTGCTCGATGGCCCACCACTTGCCGGTACGGCCCGCGCCGGATTGAACTTCGTCGGCGACGAGCAGGATGCCGTACTTGTCGCAGATGCGGCGCAGTTCCTGCAGGAAGATGGTTGGCGCGACGACGTAGCCGCCTTCGCCCTGGATGGGCTCAACGAAGATCGCAGCTACTTCTTCCGGCGGCAGCGTGGTCTTGAAGAGCTTTTCCTCGATGTAGCGGGCGCAGCCGAGCGCGAACTTCTCTTCTTCCTGTGGGCCACCGCTACAACCGCGATAGGCGTAGGGATAGCGGACGTGGGTTACGCCGGGCAGCAGCGGCGAGAAGCGGCGGCGCTGCTGGGGCTTCGATGCGGTGAGCGAAAGGGCGCCCATGGTGCGTCCGTGAAAGGCTCCGAAGAAGGCGATCACATGCTGGCGCTGGGTGTGGTAGCGAGCGATCTTCAGGGCACATTCGACGGCTTCCGCGCCGGAGTTGCCGTAGTAAAAGCGGTGCGGTCCGGGCATGGGGGCGATGGCGGAGAGACGCTCGGCGAGTGTGACCAGCGATTCGTAGTAAAAATCGGTGCCGGAGATGTGAATCAACTCGGCGGCCTGTTTCTGGATGGCGGCGACGACCTCCGGGTGGCAATGTCCGGTGGAGGTGACGGCGATGCCGGCGGCGAAGTCGAGGAACTCATTGCCATCTACGTCTTCGACGCGCACTCCGCGGCCGCGCTTGGCGACCATTGGGTAGGAGCGGGTGTAGCTGGGCGAGACGAGGCGCTCGTCCTCCTCAACGATATGTTTTGCCTTGGGACCGGGCAGGGGGCCTTTGAGCCTGGGGCCAAACTTGCTCAGAATCTCTGCGGACTGCATCTTGTTCTCCTTGTAGGGCCTTGGTTTTGGCTTCAGCCTTTTTTCGTTTCCTGAGAACGCCGCCATTTTGTCGGTGGCGATACGGCTGCTATCGGAGGAGTCTTTCTTCCGACGATGACACTGAGGCGACTGGAGGGTTGTTTTTGGTCCCTGCCGGGTGCGCGGTCGAGCGTCACGGGCAGCGGTGACTAGTCGCTGCCGAAGAGACTAGGTCGCGTCCGGGTAGGCAGAACGCAGAGATGCCTGCGGGAAGCAATGGCGCGCGCGAAGGCCTGGCTCCAGCGTCTGGGGCGGGAAGGAGTCAAAACGGCGGCGTTTCTACGGATGCGCATCGCGGTCCCTTGCGTGAGGAGAGGATAGCATGCGTTCGTATCGGTCTGGAAGCAGGAAATAGGACGGCTTTCATCTCGCGGCGTTGAGGGAGTAGCAGGGGTGCAAAGAAAATTCCGGTAGATGGTTTTTTGATCGGGAATGCGAATCACGGTTCAGGATCGAAAAACGAGATGCGGGAAGATTTTGGCAGCAGCAAGCTGATGCAAAGAAGAAGCTGCGAGCGGAGACGACTTCTGAACCTGCAAAATAGTCGCCTCGATGTGATGTTACTGGTTCACACCACTGGCGAGGAAGCCGCCGTCGACAACGAGGACCTGGCCGGTGACATAGGAGGCTTCGTCGGAGGCGAGGTAGATGGCGGCTCCGACGACTTCTTCGGTTTTGCCGAAGCGGCCCATCGGGGTGCGCATGAGCAGTTCTTTGCCGCGCGGTGTGCTGTCGAGCAATTCGGCGTTAAGGGCTGTGCGGAAGACTCCGGGGGCGATGGCGTTGACGCAGACTCCGTGCTTCGACCACTCGACGGCGAGCGAGCGCGTGAGCGAGGCCACGGCAGCTTTGCTGGCGGCGTAGGCGGCGACTTCATTGAGTGCGACGAAGGTGTTGAGCGAGGCGATGTTGATGATGCGTCCGTAGCCGCAGTCGAGCATGTGCTTGCCGAAGATCTGGCAGGTGCGCAGGGTTCCGGTGAGGTTGGTGTCCATGATGCTCTGCCACTCTTCTTCCGGAAATGTGAGTGTTGGCGCGCGCTTGATCTTGCCGGCGCAATTGATGAGGATGTCGACTTTGCCGAAGCGCTCGATGGCTTGCGCGAGAAGATTTTCGAGCGAGGCGCGGTCGGCTACGTCGGAGGTAACGCGCAATGTGCGTTTGCCTTTGGCTTCGATGGCTGCGGCGGTCTCTTCGACCTGCTCTTTGCGGCGAGCGGAGGCGATGACATCGGCTCCGGCGTCGGCGAGGCCGAGGCTGAGGGCGCGGCCGATGCCGGAGGTGCCGCCGACGATGACGGCTGTTTTTCCTTCGAGGCTGAGAGGGTGGGTCATTCGTTTTCGTACCTCAGGGGCTGAAGCCCCTTTTCTATTTTGTTTCTTATTGCGAGGGCTAAGGCCCTCGCCTACCGCAAACGATTCGGTGCCACACATCTTGTCATCCCAGGTCTCTGCGAGACCTGGGGCACCCGGCACCCGGCCCTAGCCTAGCCTGCTGGGACGCCTGCATTCAAGACCGGCGCGGATTCCTGTGAAGTGAAGCGGCCTTTGTAGGCCCACAGGCCAAGGCCGGGATTTGAGATGAAGAAGATTTCTTCGCCATCGACTGTGTTGTAGCCATTTGAAAGGGTTGTCGGGTCGTAACGTGTGGTCATACTGGCGAGGTCGGCGTAGCGGAAGCCGACGCTTTCGATTTCCTGCTTTGTGAGGGATCCGGGGCAGTAGGTGATGGTGAAGCGGCCCTCGGAAGATCCGTGGATGAGATGCGCGGCGGCGCTCAGGTCGGATGCGAGTTCGGGATGTTTCTCGACGGCTTCGAGGGTATAGGGAGTACCGAAGTATCCGTACTTGCGGATGAGCACGTCGATGGCTTTGTCCTCGCCGAATTCTTTCACGCCGGGGGCGAGGACGATGAGCTCGCCGTCGTCGGCGAGCGCCATGCGCGTGCGATAGACGGCTTTGTTCCCGAGCCAGGTGCTTTTGAATTCCTGCGGTTCGAGATAGACGACGGCTTTCTGGATGGGGCGGTCGAGCATTTCGAAGTTGACTTCGAGGCTCAGGTCAGCGGCGCGGTGGAAGCACTCGACATCATCGCCGATGAAGAGGCCACGCACCGCGAGTCGGCCCTCGGCGTTACGGCTGACAACGGTGTGCACGTAGACGATGGGAATGTTTTTGAGGAACTTGTCGGAAGCGTAGTTGAGGACTTCGCGGACCGGGTTCTTCGCGCGACCCATGATGCGCTCCATGCCGTAGACCGCGCCGAGATAGTGGCTGCGGTTAATGCCTTCGCGTCCGCCGGTGCCGATGAGGATGTTCTTGTTGTAGTTGGCCATGCCGATGACTTCGTGCGGCACAACCTGACCGATGGACAACACGAGATCGAACCCACCCTGCGTGATGAGTCGATTGACCTGCGCGGGCCACGGATAGTTGAGCTTGCCTTCGGATTGCTCAAGAACGAATGCTGCCGGGACTTCGCCGAGCGTTTCGACGTCGGTGCGCCAATTGTGGACACGGAAGAGCGAATGGGGCACGTCGCCGAACATGCGCGTGAGGCTCGCGGGCGACATGGCAGAGTGCGTGCCAAGCGCGGGGAGGATGGCCTGGAGTCTGTCTCCGTAGTACTCGTAGGCATAGCGCGTCAAGTCACCGGCGCGCGAATGGGCTCGGGTCTGGTCGGGTGGTACGGCGAGCACGCGCTTGCGCCGACCGAGCGCGTCGAGTGCCTGGAAGAGCAGTTCTCTGACTTGGGCTGGCGCGAGTTCGGTGTTGCTGCTTCCGGTGCTGAGGTAGAGGCTCATGCGGCTATTGCAAGTTTACGCTGGTACGACCACGTTGGTGATGCCTCCGCGGCTGAAGCCGCTCTTTTGGTGTTGATTTGTTTTGGCCTAGCGTGTTTCGTAAAAGCTTTCTCAGATCGCGGAAAAATCCCGGGGCTGAAGCCCCCCGAGGTATTAGGCCTGTATTCACCGGGCTAAAGCCCGGTGCTTCTACCCAAAACCCTCTGTACTTCTCCAAACTGCAATGTTGTTTCTACCCAAAATCCCATCTGCTCCTTCCAAGACCCCCGTACTTCTACCCAAACCATTTATGAAGTATTCACTCGTGATAACGCCCTCATACGGGAACCTCGATTCTCTTCAGTCCGGGTGCGAGTGCTCGCAGCATCACCAATCCGATGAGGTATGCGCTGGATGCGATGGCGAAGAGCGATGCATAGCTATGGGTGATTTGCAGGATCCATCCGGCGCTGAGCGAGAGCAGGACGCCGCCGACGGATCCCGCCATGCCTCCAATGCCGACGACCGCACCTACGGCGTTCTTGGGAAACATGTCGGACACGGTGGTGAAGAGGTTGGCCGACCATCCCTGATGCGCGGCTGCGGCAAGGCTCAGGAGCGCGACGGCGATCCACTCGGAATTCGTTCGACTGGCGAAGAAGATGGGTGTGACCATGCAGGCGAAGAGCAGCATGGTCAGCAGACGCGCCTTGATCATGGACATTCCAGAGCGATGGATGAGCGCGGGAAGCCATCCGCCGCCGATGCTTCCGACTGCTGACGCGTTGTAGACAATGATGAGCGGCAGGCCGAGATGCGAGAGTCCCAGATGGAAGCGGGCATCGAGGAATTTCGGCAGCCAGTAGAGATAAAACCACCAGATGGGGTCGGTGAGGAATTTGGCCACCGAGAAGGCCCACGTTTGGCGGTAGCCGATGATCTTGCTCCACGGAATTTTCGTGACTGGCTGCGGCGGATCGCTGTTGATTTTGTCGAGTTCGGCGCGGCTGACTTTGGGATGTTCGGATGGTTTTCGATAATGCGTCAGCCACCAGACGATCCACGCTGCGCTGAAAGCTCCGGTGATGAGGAATGATGCGCGCCAGCCGTAGCGAAGCGTGACCCAGGGCACGATGGCGGGCGCGAGGATGGCGCCGAGGTTTGTACCCGAGTTGAAGATTCCGGTGGCGAGAGAGCGCTCGCTTTGCGGGAACCATTCGGCTGTGGTTTTGATGGCAGCGGGGAAGTTGCCGGATTCGCCGAGGCCGAGGAAGAAGCGCGCCACGCCAAAACCAAATGCCGATCGGGCGAGCGCATGGCACATGGCGGAAATGCTCCATATGCCCATCACGACGGCGTAACCGATACGCGTGCCGAAGCGGTCGACCATCTGTCCGGCGAGGATCAGGCCGACGGCGTAGGCAAACTGGAAGGCGCTGACGATGCATCCGTACTGTGCTTCGGTCCAGCCGATGCTGTGCTGGAGCACGGGCGCGAGGATGCCGAGGACCTGACGGTCCATGTAGTTGATGGAGGTGGCCGCGAAGAGCAGGGCGCAGACGGTCCAGCGGGTGTGACTCTTTGCTGGTCTCGAGTAGATCGGGTCGTCGGGCAGCGCTGCCTGATCCAGGGCTGATTCAGTCGAGTTGCCAGAGGCAGTCAAGAATTCAACTTCTTTCGCGCGCAAAAATTGCGTTCGCTTGGTTATAGCTGTGGCGGCATTCCGTGGGCAAGACGAATGGGCGGCAAGTCTCTACAGGCGGTATGCCCTGCGAACGAGGTTGACGGTGAGGTCCTGCGCGAGTTCGAAGGCTTCGTCTTCATCGATGCGGTGCTCGGCAACGAGCCGCGCGAGGTAATTGCAGTCGATGCGGCGGGCGACATCGTGGCGCGCGGGAATAGAAAGGAAAGCCCGGGTGTCATCGTTGAAGCCGACGGTGTTGTAAAAGCCGGCGGTTTCGGTTGCCATTTCGCGGAAGCGAAGCATGCCTTCAGGGCTGTCAGAAAACCACCACGGCGGACCGAGTCGCAGGCATGGGTAGTGACCGGCGAGCGGTGCGAGTTCGCGGCTGTAAGTGGACTCGTCGAGCGTAAAGAGGATGAATGTGAAGGATGGTTCGTTTCCGAAGAGGTCGAGGAGCGGTTTGAGTCCGTGGACGTAGTCGGTTCTTGTGGGTATGTCGGCTCCGGAGTCGCGTCCAAATTGCTCGAAGACTTTCTGATTGTGGTTGCGGAAGCTCCCCGGGTGAAGCTGCATGACCAAGCCGTCGTCTATGCTCATGCGCGCCATTTCGGTGAGCATCTGAGCGCGGAATAGCTCCTGCTGATCGGCTGTTGCTTTGGCGGAGAGGATGGCAGTGAAGAGGTTTTCTGCTTCCTGCGTGTCGAGGTTGGCAGTGTTGGCCGTCGGGTGGCCGTGGTCGGTGGCGGTAGCGCCGAGCGATTTGAAGCGCTCGCGTGATTTGCGCAGCGCGTACAGGTAGCCGCGCCATGTGGTTGTGTCTTCGCGGGTTTGTTCGCCGAGGCGGGCGATATTTTCGCGGAAGCCCTGGAAGGCTGGGTCGACTACTGAGTCGGGACGGAAGGTGGGTACGATGCGGGCCTTCCAGCCTGATTCGCGGAGGGCGCGGTGGTATTCGAGCGAGTCCATGGGCGAATCGGTGGTGGCGAGCACTTCGATACGGAAGCGCTCGTAGAGGACGCGCGGGAGGAATTCCGGCTGGCGGAGTTTTTCGGCGATGACGTCGAAGTAGTGATCGGCGGTGGCGGCTGAGAGGCGCTGGCTGAGACCGAAGAGGACCTCGAATTCATAGTCGAGCCAGATGCGTGTGGGCGTGCCGCGGAAGAGGTAGTAATTCTCCGCAAAGATGCGCCAGATTTTGCGCGAGTCGATTGTGCCGGTTTGACGGATGCCAAGCTCGCGCATGGAAATGCCCTGGCTGTAGAGCATCCGGTAGATGTAGTGATCGGGCAGGATGAGAAGTTGGGTTGGGTCGGGGAAGGGCTCGTTTTTCGCGAACCATGCGGCTTCGGTATGGCCATGCGGACTGATGATAGGCAGGTTGCTTATCGACGCGTAGAGGCGGCGAGCGATGGAGCGCGTGTCGGGGTCAGCAGGGAAGAGCCGGTCGGGATGAAGGAGGGACAATTGCGATGCCTCCTGCGTCTCACGGCGCACTGCCGGTTCGAAGGCTTGATGTATCGGCATATTAAGTCCGATCTGGTGGTCAGACCACGCACGAACAGTCTAGACTCGCCCAAGGGATGATGGTCAAGGATAAACCTCCCGTGCAGCCGGCGTGCGGTGCTAAGCTCTGCATGCGCGGCGTTTCAAGGGACCAGGCATGGCGGAGAAGACGAATCGCAATCACGAAACACAGTTGACGATGCAGGTGGTGAACCACGTTCGCTCGCTGATTGAGGATGGGACGCTGCGGTCCGGGGACAAGATTCCTGCGGAACGCGAGTTTGCGAAGGAGCTGAAGATCAGTCGCGCCAGCCTGCGCGCCGGCATCGGCCATCTGGCGGCGATGGGTGTGCTCAACGTGCGGCACGGTGTCGGGACGTTCGTGGCGGATGGGCCTCCGGCGCTGGGGACAGCTTCACTGGCGCTGTTAGGTGTGTTACATGGATTCAAGGTGTGGCAGATGTTTGAGGCCCGGCTGATTCTCGAGAGTCATCTGGCGGCGATGGCTGCGGAGCGCGGGCGGGAAGAGCACTTTACGGCTCTGGCCGAGGAAGTGACGGAGATGTATGCCACGTTTCATGACCCGCAAGAATATTTGATCCACGACATGCGATTCCATCGCACGATTGCGGAGGCCTCGGGGAATCCGATTCTGGCGTTGCTGATGGAAACGATCATGACGGCGCTCTATGACGAACGCCGCAAGACGGTGGAGCGATCACAGGCCCTGAAACAGTCTGCCGAAATGCACCGCGAGATCTATCGCGCGATCCGTTCGCGCAATGCAGCTGAAGCGCGTGCCGTCATGGAGAAGCATTTGAAGCAGGCGGAGTCGGCCCAGGTGAGCGAGGCGAAGCGTGGCGGGTCGAGGAAAAAGTCTGCGAAGAAGAAATCGACGACCGGGATAGCGTGATGCAGTCATCAGTCTGCAAAGTGCGGTAGCCGCGTAGCTGTTGTTCGCGGCAATTCAATGTTTACGTTTACATATTGGCTTATGGCGGCATATCTTGCTTGGGGAGGAGAATCCACTCAAGATATGTTCAGAAAAATCCTGGCTGCTTCGTGGTTATTTTCACTTGGCCTGCTAGCGGCTCCGGCCGCTGGAATTGCGCAGACATCTCAGCTGGCGGCCACGCCGCCGATGGGATGGAACAGCTGGAATCATTTCGCCGGAAAAGTGTCGGATTCCGATGTACGCGGTGCTGCCGATGCGCTGGTGTCGAGCGGAATGCGCGATGCGGGCTATATCTATGTGAACATCGACGATACCTGGCAGGGTGAGCGCGATGCGAAGGGCGTGATCCACGCGAACAGCAAATTTCCCAACATGAAAGCGCTGGCCGATTATGTGCATTCGAAGGGGCTGAAGATCGGGATTTATTCGTCGCCGGGGCCGAAGACTTGTGCGAAGTATGAAGGCAGCTACGGACATGAGGAGCAGGATGCGAAGACCTATGCCGAGTGGGGCATGGATTATCTGAAGTATGACCTGTGCAGCTTTCGCGATGTGATGAAACAGCAGACCGGTGACGAGCACAGTGAAAAAGCCTTCGAAATGCAGAAGGCGGCGTATGAAAAGATGCACAAGGCGTTGCTGGCCACCGGCCGGCCGATTGTCTACAGCCTTTGCCAGTATGGGTGGAACGATGTATGGAAGTGGGGGCCGGAGGTGGGCGGCAACCTGTGGCGCACTACGGGCGACATCAACGATCACTACAACCGGATGGAGCAGATCGGGTTTTCGCAGGCAGGGCTGGCGAAGTATGCGGGGCCGGGACACTGGAATGATCCCGACATGCTGGAGGTGGGCAACGGTGGCATGACGGACGATGAGTATCGGCAGCACATGACGCTGTGGGTGATTCTGGCGGCGCCTCTGCTCGCCGGGAATGATTTGAGCAAGATGAGTCCGCAGACGCTGGCGATCCTGACAAATAAGGATGTGATTGCCGTAGACCAGGACACGCTGGGAAAGCAGGGCGATCGCGTGTGGGCTGAAGGGCCGACGGAGATTTGGGCCAAGCCGCTCTCTGATGGTGCGAAGGCCGTGGCCTTGTTCAATCGCGCACCTGATCCGAAGTCGATCACGCTGAAGCTGAGCGATGTGGGCTTTGGCGCGAACGCGAAGATGCGCGATTTGTGGACGGGCAAGGATGTGACGGCCACCAACGGGGCTTATACTGTCCTGATTCCGAAGCATGGGACGGTGTTGTTGAAAGTCAGCCAATAGCGCATGGACGCTGGGAATGAGCTGGCGGCGAGGACGCTTGCGCGCGTCACGCATCGGCTCATTCCTTTTCTTTTTCTGCTGTATGTGTTCGCTTACCTCGACCGCGTCAATGTTGGCTACGCGGCGCTGTTTATCCGCCGCGAGCTTCACTTCAGCGACACGGTGTATGGGACGGGTGCGGGGCTTTTCTTTCTGAGCTACGCGCTGCTGGAAGTGCCTTGCAACATGATTCTGCTGCGCATGGGGCCGCGTCGCTGGATCGGCTTGCTGCTGACAGTGTGGGGTGTGATTTCCGCGAGCATGTCGCTGGTGCGCACTCCGTTTGAGTTCTATTCGTTGCGATTTCTGCTCGGCATCGCGGAGTCTGGGTTTTTCCCTGGGATCATTCTTTATCTCACTTTCTGGTTTCCGAAGCAGGAGAAGGCGCGGGCAATGGCGCGGTTCCTTTCGGCGACGGCGGTTTCGGGAGTGATTGGCGCTCCGCTTTCGAATCTGTTGCTGCGGCTGGACGGTGTTGCCGGCATCGCCGGATGGAAGTGGCTCTTTGTTGGCGAGGGCGTGCCTTCGATTCTGTTGGGGCTGCTTGTGTTCCGGGTGCTGGCCGATCACCCGGCGAGTGCGGCATGGCTGCCGGAAGACGAGCGGCAATGGCTGATCGAGACGCTGGAGGCGGAGCGGTCTGAGATCTCCGTGGCACATTCGGTGCACTTGCGCGCAGTGTGGCGTAACGGCGTGATGTGGCAGCTTTCGCTCATTTATTTTCTGTTGTCGGTCGGGTTTTACAGTCTGAGCCTCTGGCTGCCAGTGGTACTGAAACAGCTATCGGGCGCTTCGGACAAGCGTGTCATTCTGCTGACTGCCATTCCGTGGCTGTTGGCGACGCTGGTGATGCTGACGATTGCGCATTTTTCTGACAAGAAGCAGGAGCGGCGGCTGTTTCTACTGGGCAGTCTCGCGGGCGCGATTGCTGGCTTTGGGCTGAGCGCGTGGCTTGTGCATCCGACGCTCGCGGTGGCGGCGCTCTCGCTGGCGGCAGCGGGAGCATGGGGTTGTCTCGGGCCCTTCTGGGCGCTGCCCACGACGATGCTGCGCGGGACTGCGGCTGCGGGCGGGATCGCGATTATCAATTCCGTGGGTGCGCTGGGCGCGTTTTGCGGGCCTATTTTGATGGGCATCGTCAGCGATGCGACGCATAGTTTCGCCGCGGCGCTAGGGACGGTTGCCGTGTTGATGCTGGTTGCGACCGGGTTTGTCTGGCGGTTGAAGGTTCCATAACCCGATCCCCCCAGAGGGGAGGGTGTCTGAGTCTTTGAATTTGCACGGTTCCTTATGATAGCGGCGCAAAATATTCGTAACGCTTGAGTTACGGGTAAACTCCCTGGAATCAATAAGAAAGGCCCGTCATTTTAGTGACGGGCCTTGTCGAATTGCGCCAGGCAATCCGCCAAATCGCCATGTGTTTTTACCCTTTTGATTCAGTTAGTTAGCGGATTTCTTCGGGGCCAGGGGCTTGACAACCAACAACAACCCGTAGGCTTTGGGTCTCTGGTTAGATCTGAGCGGTGCCACCGTCCACAAAGAGCTCGATGCCGTTGACGAAGCTGGAGTCGCTGGAGGCGAGGAAGAGGGCAACGGTTGCAATCTCTTCCGGTCGTCCCATCTCGCCGCGTGGTATCTGGGATTTGAAGAACTCCTTGGCTTCGGTACCGAGAGGATCGAGGATCGGCGTGTCGATTGTGCCAGGGCTCAGAATGTTCACCCGGATTCTGCGTTCTTTCAGCTCCAGCAGCCAGGTACGAGCGAAGGAGCGCACGGCCGCTTTGCTGGCGCTGTAGACGCCGAAGGCTGGAAACCCTTTGATGCTGGCGATGGATCCGTTCATGAAGATCGAGCCGTTGTCGTTGAAGAGCGGCAGCGCCTTCTGAACGGTGAAAAGGGTGCCGCGCACGTTCAAATCGAAGGTCTTGTCGAAGTGCTCCTCTGTGACCTCTTCGAGTTTTGCGAACTCGCCCTGACCTGCACTGGCGAAGAGGATGTCGATCTTACCTTTCTCGCGTTTGACAGTGTCATAGAGGCGGTCGAGATCGGCCAGGTTGGCTGCGTCGCCCTGCACACCGGTTACGTTCCTGCCGATGAGTTTTACGGCTTCATCGAGCTTGTCCTTGCGACGGCCCGTGATAAACACATACGCGCCCTCATCGACAAAGAGCTTCGCTGTTGCGAGCGCCATGCCGGACGTGGCCGCGGTGATAACGGCTACTTTTCCTTCGAGCTTTCCCATGATTCTTCCTTTCCTTTGGATGTGATTATGGTTGGTGCGAGGGCCCGCTGCCGTATCGCGCCTAGCAGCGTGTGCCTAGGGATTAGCGAAGGCCGCCGCTGGCGATGATGAGTTCGCCGGTAAGCCACTTTGCATCCTCGGAGGCGAGGAAGGTAACGACGCTGGCGATGTCATCGGGTTGGCCAGCTCGACCGAGCGGTGTCTGCTGGATGAGAGCCGTTTCGAAGTCTGAGCCGATAACGCCCGCACTGTGCGTGCCTTCGGTTTCGACGATGCCAGGATTTACAGAGTTGACGCGGATCTTTTTCGCGCCAAGCTCCCTGGCGAGCACACCAGTAATGGCATCGAGCGCACCCTTCGTCGCCGTGTAGACCGCGCTGTTGGGTGGGGTGATGCGGCTGACGCCAGAGCCGATGTTGATGATGCTGGAGCCCTCACCAAGGTGCCTGGTCGCGGCCTGCGTGGTAAGTAACACACCGAGTACGTTGATGTTGAAGATCTTGTGGAACTGCTCTTCAGTGACCGCTTCGATAGGTGAGAATTCATAGACGCCCGAATTGTTGACCAGGATGTCGAGGCGGCCGAAGTTCTTGATGGCTGCGTCGATCAGGCCCTGTGCCTCTGCGGCTTTGGAGACATCTCCACCGACGGCCACGGCCTTGCCACCGGCAGCGGTGATGGCGCTAACGACCGC
>Ga0335083_10005930_pt1 | contig 15398 bp, 13 predicted proteins | sample Lox_Sample_42_FD_206716 | JGI IMG/M metagenome (GOLD analysis project Ga0335083, IMG submission 206716) | Soil microbial communities from Loxahatchee National Wildlife Refuge, Florida, United States - Lox_Sample_4.2 | ecosystem: Environmental > Terrestrial > Soil > Wetlands | place: USA... | reverse complement strand
TAGGACTAAACTGAGAAGGGCAGCTCAGCGTGTAGTGGTTGTCAGCAACTTGGAGCCTCATATCGTCACTGCGCTGACCGATTCGTGGCAAACACAAGCTGGCCCAATGCCAGTAACGTCACGATTACCATAACGATTAATGAAGCAACGCAATAAACACACCAAACGTTCAAGATGTGTGCCTCGATATTGGTGAGATAGAGCACGTATGCCAGGCCCAGCAGCGCGGCGATCGCGGTAAGCGTCTTGCGACGATACCATGTGAGCAATCCCAGGACCGCGTAGCCAATTATCCCGAACATTGCGACCGGAATTCCGGCGACAACAGCGTAGGAGCTGCGGTTCACGAAGCTCGAATTCCAGGTCGACTTTGAAATGGATGGCTGGCTGACGTCGGCGTAGTGCATCCAGAGCGTGATCGATGAAAGCACCACGCCCACCAGGGCCAGAACTAAAATGAGATTGCGCATATCTGTGACTCCCCTTCACCGGGTGAGCCTATCGGTACGACTTCCCTAAAAACTATAGACTCCCCGGGATTCCGTCGCAGTGATCATGCTCGCATTATCTGAAATTTTGTTCGACAAAGGGTCAAGTTCTGGTGGATTTGTGTGGGGGCAATCAGCCAGAGTCTTAGAGCCACATAACACTAATGTAACTTCCTGACGATGGTGATAAACATCTGATTCTGGGTTGAAGAGAATCACATGCCTGTTAGCAGATGATTTGTCGGACAGTTCTGCCACGAAAGTCTTCCGAACACATCCGCGCTCAAGGCCCGGTTCATTCTTCGGGAAATTGTTCAGGCCCTGGTTTGCTCTCTGGAATATCTGCAACAGTCGCCTCCGTGAGAAGAAGAACGCTGGCTACGGACACGGCATTCTCAAGGGCGATTCGCACTACTTTGGTGGGATCTATGATGCCTGTTTCCATCAAATCGACATAGCTGCCCGTGGCTGCGTCGAATCCGTAGCCGCCGGTTCCTGAGCGCATACGCTCTGTCACCACGCCAGAGTCTACAGATGAATTTGTAGCGATCTGTCTGGTTGGAGCCTCGAGAGCATATTTTAGAACGCGCAGTCTAATACGTGCATCGCCATCATGCTTCGAATCTTCTTTTGCGACTTCGTCGATTGCACGAAGAAGGGCGAGGCCACAGCCGGGAACAATGCCTTCTTCTGCCGCGGCCTTGGTTGCACTAATGGCATCTTCAAAAGCTTCTTTCCTGTTCTTCATCTCTGCTTCCGTGGGCGCGCCAACACGGATCACGGCAACACCGCCGGCAAGTTTCGCCAAGCGCTCCTGCAGCTTTTCCCGATCGTAGTCCGACGTCACCTTCTCGATTTGTTTGCGAAGCTCACTGCATCGACCCTCGATTGCTTCCTTCGTTCCGCCGCCTTCAATAATAGTTGTGGTCTCACGGTCGATGATGACGCGTTTCGCACTGCCCAGGTCGGCCAGAGTAATATTCTCAAATTTGATCCCGAGTTCCTCGGCAAAGAATTTGCTGCCTGTCAGGATGGAAATATCTTCAAGCATAGACTTTCGCCGTTCGCCAAAACCAGGAGCTTTAACAGCGACCGAGCTGAGCACCCCTCTCAATTTGTTGACCACCAGTGTGGCTAACGCCTCGCCATCGACGTCCTCAGCTATGATCAGCAAAGGGCGTCCGGCCTTCGCTATCTGCTCGAGAACTGGCACAAGGTCTTGAATGGCACTTAGCTTTTTCTCATAAAGCAGGATGAGAGGTTCTTCCAATACAGCCTGCGTTCTTTCTGTATTGGTCACGAAGTATGCGGAGAGATATCCGCGATCAAACTGCATTCCTTCTACGATGTCGAGTACTGTCTCGGTGCCTTTGCCCTCTTCAACCGAGACTACGCCCTCGACTCCAACCCTCTCTACCGCGTCGGCAACCATTTCACCGATGCTTGGATCATTGTGCGCGGAGACCGTCGCAACTTCGACACGTTCTTTTTGGCTTGCCACGGGACGCGAGAGCGTATGAATTGCTTCTACTGCAACCTTGAGTCCGCGATCTAATCCGCGCTTGATTTCAATGGCACTTGTTCCTGCTGCAATATTACGGAGGCCTTCCGTAAGAATCGCGTGAGCAAGAATGGTTGCCGTGCTTGTGCCATCCCCGACAGCATCTCCGGTGCGTTCAGCTGCTTCGCGCATCATGCTTGCGCCCAGATTATCTTCCGGACACTTGAGAGTAATCTCCTTTGCAATAGTGACGCCGTCGTTACAAACGACGGGTTTGCCAAATGTCTTTTCGATAAGTACACATTTCGATTTCGGGCCAAGCGTCACACGTACGGCGTCGGTCAACAGGGTGGCCCCTTTGAGTATCTTTTCGCGGGCTTCGGATTCGAAGAGAAGTCGCTTAAACGCCATAGTCCACTCCGCCTCCCTGGCAGCATCATCTTGGGTCATAAATCTTAGCGTGGCTGAGATTACGTATGGCTGTGACAGATGTCACAGCACCTTCTTCCGTCATGGAAGACACTGCAAGGCAGTTGTGGAGATGGTGCAATGCGATCTCAGATCAAGCTGGGGCAAATCTTTGGCATCAAGATCGGCCTGCACTACAGTTGGTTCTTGATTGCATTCCTGATCGTGTTTTCGCTGGTGAGTGATTACCACGCGAATCATCCTCAGTGGCCCTTCGCCCTTACTGCCACTCTGGCTATTGCAACTGCCCTGCTCTTCTTTCTTTCTCTGCTCCTGCATGAGTTCTCGCATTCTCTGGTCGCAAAGGCACACGGTTTGCCAGTACATGAAATTATCCTGTTTGCTTTGGGTGGGGTATCTCAGCTGGAAAAAGAAGCCGCAAGCGCGAAAGACGAATTCCTGATCGCCATTGTCGGCCCATTGACCAGCGCTATCGTTGGTGCCCTTTGCCTGGGAGCGGTTCATATAGCGAGTACCGACAGTGTGCCGCGAGGTCCGTTGACAGCCATGTTGTCATGGCTGGGCTACATCAATTTCGGGCTCGCCTCTTTCAACATGATTCCCGGCTATCCGATGGACGGTGGCCGCATTCTGCGTGCGGCAATGTGGTGGAAGTCGGGCGATCTGGAGCGCGCTACCAGAAATGCGGTGAGGGTAGGTCAGGCGGTCGCAGTAGTCTTCATCGTGACCGGTATTGTCGGCTATTTCAGAGGAGGAGGACTGAGCGGACTATGGATCGTCTTTCTCGGCTGGTTTCTATTGCAGGCAGCTCGGGAAAGCTACGTCGAGATAACCTTGCGAAACTCGCTGGCTGGGATCAAGGTGAGCGATTTTATGGTACGAGATTATCCCGCAGTGGATGGGCATGAAAGTATCCAGGATTTTGTGGATAATACTCTTCTTCGTACGGGTGGACATTCCTTTCTGGTGACTGAAGATGGCAACACGATTGGCCTGGTGACCCCGCATGAACTCAAACATGTCCATCGCATGCAATGGCCTGGGGTCGCTCTCGATACGGTGATGCGTCCACTCAAAGATATGCATACAGTTGAGATGGATGCGCCCATGTTGAAGGTGTTGGAGATCATGAGCCAGGAGAACGTCAATTCGGTGCCTGTTGTTTCCAACGGTCGTCTGCAGGGAATATTACCCCGCGAAAAGCTGCTTGACTATCTGCAAACTGTAATGGAGCTTCAGACCGCGGGGAACGGCTCTCGCAGATAGACAGACGAGCACCATGCATGTCGCCAGATCTCTGCTACAACCATCTCGCCTTCTTGCAGTCAGGGATTGTTTCCGATTTTCATCTGAACCTGTTCCGCAAATGAAGTGATCCAAATCACTGTGGGCAGGTCCGTTCGCGCGTAATCATAGCCTAAGAACGCTTCCTTGAACCCATGAGGCGCACAAAATGGTATTTAAGAATCGACAAGACGCGGGACAACAGTTGGCTCATGAGCTCATTGCATACGCCAACTTGGAAGATGTGATTGTACTGGGGATTCCTCGTGGTGGGGTTCCCGTTGCGTTCGAAATTGCGAGCAAGCTCCGCGCTCCTCTCGATATTTTTCTCTCCCGGAAGCTGGGCGTTCCCGGACATGAGGAGCTTGCTTTTGGTGCCCTTGCAGCAGGCGACGGACGATTCCTCGACCGGGAGATGATTGAAGCTCTGGGCATTTCTGCAGATCAAATCGAGCGCATCACCCAGGCCACTAGACGGAAATTGGAAGAGCGAGCTCTCCTCTATCGCGGCGAAAAGCCGCCACTGCGCGTTGCCGGACGAACCGTTATCCTAGTAGACGATGGCATAGCAACTGGCGCGAGCATCTATGCGGCTATTCGTGCGTTGCGGCAGATGAAACCCGGGAGATTGATCGTCGCAGCTCCGGTGGCCCCACTCTCGACCGTGAACTGGCTCCAGTCCGTAGCAGATGAACTCATTGTTTTGTATACGCCAGAAGATTTCTATGCAGTGGGTCAATTTTATGATCGCTTTTCGCAGGTATCTGACGAAGAAGTCATCGCTCTGCTGCAACGAGCGGATCAGTCGCGTATGTCGGCAGTCTCGTATCAAGACTGCCCGGAAGTCGATCCCCCAATAAAGTCAGCATGGGATGGCATGCAGCGCGAAATATCTATCCCGGTGGGCTATACAACACTAAAAGGCACACTCAGCCTCCCTAGAAATTCTGGAGGGATTGTTCTCTTTGCTCACGGAAGCGGCAGCAGCCGTCACAGCCCGCGGAATCGATTCGTTGCTGAAGTATTGCAAGCCAAAGGGCTCGGAACCCTGCTCTTTGACCTGCTCACACAAGAAGAAGACCTCATTGACAGACGAACATCCGAACTGCGTTTTAATATCCCTCTTCTTGCTGAACGGCTGATTGCTGCCACGCAGTGGGTTACGACAAATGCCGAAATCAGGGACCTTCCTCTCGGTTACTTCGGGGCTAGTACCGGTGCTGCTGCTGCGCTCGTAGCTGCCGCGCGGCTGCCCGAATTGGTTGCTGGTGTCGTCTCGCGTGGCGGCAGGCCCGATCTAGCGGCAGAGGAGCTTGGCGGCGTTCGTGCTCCCACATTGTTGATCGTTGGAGGCCTGGACGAAGTGGTCATCAGTCTCAACCGCCAGGCCCTGGCCAAATTGAAATGCCGGAGCAAACAGCTCGTGATTATCCCGGGAGCTACACATCTCTTTGAAGAGCCGGGAGCCTTGGAGCAAGTCGCGCGGGCAGCTGCTGAATGGTTAACCCACCATCTCATGCAAGCTGGAACAGTGCAGGAGAGCATCGTCGTCGGAAAAGCTACTGCACGCTGATTGTCAATCTGCCAACTCGTGCGGTCTGACAAGTAGGGCGGGTATGGGGAGGACCTTATGTCGGAAGCAACTCTTCCAATCGTGATCGACCTCATTCGGGACGCGGCTCATCCATTGACCGGCTCCCCGATGGACTATGATCCATTGCTGAACTTCATTGGCGATGCCCGGTTCGTATTACTCGGCGAGGCGTCCCATGGAACGCATGAGTTTTATCGCGAACGAGCCGAGATCACAAAGCGTCTGATTCGAGAAAAGGGCTTTACTGCCATTGCTGTCGAAGCGGACTGGCCAGATGCCTATCGGGTGAATCAATATGTTCAAGGCCTGAGCCGCGATGCCGACGCTGCTGAGGCTTTGAGTGGCTTTCAACGTTTCCCCGCATGGATGTGGCGCAACGCCGACATTCTTGACTTCGTTGGCTGGCTTCGCACGCACAATGACTCTCTTGCCGCCGATTCACAAGCCAAAGTCGGTTTTTATGGCTTGGATCTCTATAGCCTGCACGCTTCGATGGGGGCGGTGCTTGCCTATCTTGACAAGGTGGACCCCAAGGGAGCAAGCCGTGCACGCTATCGCTATGCGTGTTTTGAGCATTTTGGTGAAGATCCGCAAACGTATGGCTATGCCGCGGGATTTGGGTTGAGCCATACCTGCGAATCCGAAGTAATTGCTCAATTGATCGATCTAAGAAAACGCGCGGCTGAATATGCAAGACGGGATGGATGGGGCGCTATCGAAGACTTCTTTTCGGCAGAGCAGAATGCCCGGCTGGTCATGAATGCAGAACAATATTACCGGACGATGTTTCGCGGGCGTGTTTCTTCCTGGAATCTTCGCGATGCACATATGGCTGAGACGTTCGATGCGCTCGTGCAGCATCTCGAAGTTCGCAATTCTGCCGCGAAACTCGTTGTATGGGCACACAACTCTCATATCGGCGATGCTCGCGCCACACAAATGCATCATGCGGGCGAATGGAACATTGGGCAACTCATCCGTCAAAAGTACCGCGACGACTGCTGCTTAATCGGTTTCAGCACTTATACGGGAACGGTGACGGCGGCATCGAATTGGGATGGCCCAGCGGAGCGCAAGCAAGTGCGTCCAGCAAGGCCTGATAGCTTCGAAGGGTTGTTCCATCGAACTGGTATTCGCGCATTCGTATTGCCTCTTGAATCCGGTACGCACGTTTCGCGTGGACTGAGCGAATCGATGCTCGAACGGGCGATCGGCGTAATTTATTTGCCCGAATCCGAACTGAGTAGCCACTATTTTGAGGCGCGACTCTCCGATCAATTCGACGCAATCATTCACTTCGATCAGACACGCGCAGTTGAGCCGCTGGAGCCAGTCGCTGAAGTCAAAGATGGAGAACCAGCCGAAACCTTTCCTTCAGGCGTATAAGGCTCTATCAGAGACTGCACTTCAAGTTGTTCCAGAGCTGTCGTTGTAGCGCGCTCTCCAGCTAAAATCATGCGCTCCAGTGCTTGAGAACCGTGGAGATAGCCAGTCCAGGGAATATGTGGCTGAATCAGGAGATCGCTGTTCTGGAGAGCAACCTGGTAATGCCATGGATAGGCACGATTGGCCAACGGATGATCAGGACTTATTCCAATCCCACGAAGCAGGTAGCTGAGCTCCCAGACATCAGCACCAATAATGAATTCCGCCCCCAAGGACCTGCACGCCGCAGATGGCAAAACGCACGCGATCCGCCATCCTCCAGCCGCTTCCCCGCCCGGTTCACGGGTCTGCGGATGCCCCGCAAAGCACAACTGGCGCTAATAGCAGACGCAAGATCACCCTCCAGTATCGCCACTGCGCTTTTTCCCGGTAATTCCGTTGCAATGGCAACGAAGGGAATCTTAAGATCAGCAAACGTTTTGGGAAGATATTCGGTACAGAATCGTTCGAGTACTGTACCGTGTAAAAGCTTAGGCCAGAAAATGCTGCGAGCCAGCCCTTCAATTTCGCGCCAGGTCATTCCTGCGCCAAGGGCAGCACCAACATTATCCAGACTTGCTGCCCTCCATGAAGGCTATCTGTCACCGCCGTCTGACCATCTCATCGGCAGGAGCAGATTTACCACACCCGATTGGACTTTTATTTTTTAAGACAATACCTGCCTCCCATACATTGGCTTATTGGGCGAGCCATGGCCCTCTTTTGTTACGTGCACTGGATCGCATTGACCGATACTCTTGTTAAATGTGGCGCTTATCGTTGGCCACAAATCCCCCTAGGCTCAGTGCTCGCCATGTGGCATGGCAATGCCCCTCTCTTGTATGCGCTTTTGTTGCAAAAAGGCCCAGCATGCGAGTCTGTTACGAAACACCTAGTGGAAGCTGAGCAGTCACTAGTGGAAGCCGAGAAGTAATGAGAAAATGCCCTCGCAAAAGTGAGGGCATTTTCTTTCATGGGATATATCCGTGGCGAGGCGCGGGAACAGACGACGATGTTTCCGGTGACGTTGGATGAGTTGATTCCGGCGGACCACATGTGTCGGGTTATTGAAGCGTTTGTCGGTCGGCTGGACATGGCGAAGTTAGACTTTGTCCGGGCGGAGCCAGCGGAAACGGGACGTCCAGGGTACGACCCGCGCGACCTGCTCAAGTTGTACCTCTACGGGTATTTGCACCAGGTACGCTCTTCGCGGCGACTGGAGGTCGAGTGTCAGCGCAACGTAGAAGTAATGTGGTTGTTGGGACGGTTGCAACCCGACTATAAGTCGATTGCCGAGTTCCGGCGGACGCACAGCCATGCGGTCACGGAAGCAGGGGCGGAACTGGTGCGTTTCGCGCGGGCAGTGGGATTGGTGAAGGGCGAAACGGTGGCGGTGGACGGGTCGAAATTTCGCACCGTCAGCAGTGCCAAGAGTGTAGGGGAACGGGATGCAGTGAGGCGTTATCTTGAGCAGTTGAACCAAGCCGACGAGCAAGAGGAAATGGTGATCGATCCGAGCGCGGTACAGGCGGCGCTGGAGAAGTTGAAGAACCATCCGGAGCCAGAAGCGAAGATGATGCGCACCACAAACGGCTTTGTTCCAGCCTACAACGTTCAGACCGCGGTGGATGCCGAACACGCGATCATCGTGGCACAGAAAGTCACCCCTCACGGCGCGGATAATCTGTTGCTACTGCCGATGGCGGAAGCGGCGAAAGAAGCGGTCGGCAGTCCGGAGTCGCTGAATTTGGTGGCTGACGCGGGTTATTCGAGCGGCGAACAAGCGGAACGCTGCGAGCAACGGGGCATCGTGCCCCATGTGCCCGCGAAGCGGTCGGTGAACAACCAAGGAGACGGACACCTGTTTGATCGTCGCGAGTTCCACTACAACGAAACGACAGATACGTTTCGTTGTCCAGCCGGTCAGACGCTGAAGCGCAAACAGCTCTCCCGCAAAGATCGTGCGGTTTACTACGCGGGCCAACCGGAAATATGCGGTGCCTGTATCTTGAAGCCGAAATGCACGCTCGGCACACAGCGCCTCCTCACCCGTCACCTGCACGAGGCCGCGCTCCAACGCATGGAACAGCGAGCCACACCCGAGATGATGCGACTGCGGCGCTCGGTCGTGGAACATCCATTCGCCTCGCTCAAGTACCTCATCTTTGGGTATCCGCGCTTCTTGTTACGCGGCCTCAAGGGAGCCCAGACCGAGATCAGTTTGGCCACAATGGTCTACAACCTGAAAAGGATGAGAAATCTGTTGGGCGGAGGCGGGTTACAAGCGGCGCTCAGTAAGTAATCCTCGCTACCCGCTCGCCATCACCAGCCAAGACAAAGAGCGATGTCCGAAATTCCGAACACCGCTCCCTATCTAACCTCAGGCTCGCCCGTTTCGTAACAGACTCTTCGGGACGCCTTTTTCTGCTTGTGAATGCTCCATCCAGGTTTGTGCTCTCCCACCCTTTCGCAAACTTCGCGAAAGGATGGGGCACCCTTGGCACCTGCGATTAGGTGAAGCGGTTGCGCGTACAGGAAACCATTGCAACGATTCGCACGAACGTCGTTCGTGCGGGTTCCTTCGGCAAGCTCAGGACAGGCTCTTCGGCTCCGCTGCGCTTCGCTCAGGATGACAGCAGTGTGGTGATTGCTAACCTAGCGTGCCAGCGTTTACCGGGGCCAGTTCGCGCAGGCGGCTGGCGGCGGTGGGGATGATTTCGAGGGCGAAATCGATGTCTTCGTCCGTATTGAGTTTCGTCAGGCTGAAGCGCAGGCTGGCGCGTGCTCTTGCGGGGCTGAGCGACATCGCCGATAGGACGTGGGATGGCTCGGCGGCGCCGGATGCGCAGGCCGAGCCGCCGGATGTGCACAGACCCTTGAGATCGAGGGCGATGACCAGGGCTTCGCCTTCGAGATTGTCGAAGTAGATGTTGCTCGTGTTGGGCACGCGGGCTACGCTGCTGCTGTTGACGCCGGTGTCTTCCACCTTGGCGAGGATGCCCTGTTCAAAGCGGTTGCGCAGCGCGGCGATCTTCTGGACGGTGCCGTCACTGAGGGCCATGCGGGCCACTTCTGCGGCCTTGCCCAAGGCGACGATCCCGGGAAGGTTTTCCGTCCCGGCGCGGCGCTGGCGCTCATGGGTGCCGCCAAAGAAGAGCGGCTCGAGCTGCGTTCCGCGGCGCACGTAGAGGACGCCGGTGCCTTGCGGCGCGTGCATCTTGTGGCCGGAGATGCTGAGCAGATCGCAGCGCAGCGATTGCACATCGATGGGCAGCTTGCCGGCGGCCTGCACGGCGTCGGTGTGGAAGTAGATGTCGGCTTCGGCGGCGATGCGGCCGATTTCGCTCACCGGCTGGATGGCTCCGGTTTCGTTGTTGGCCATCATGATGCTGATGAGTTTGGTGTTGGGCTGGATGGCGCGGCGCAGCGTTTGCGGGTCGACGACGCCTTCACCGGACACGGGCAGAAATGTCACTTCGGCTCCGCGGTCGCGCAGCTTTTCTGCGGCATGCAGGACGGCGTGATGCTCGATGGATGACGTGATGAGGTGGTCGCCGGGCTCAACGAGGCCGAAGAGCGCGAGGTTGTCGCTTTCGGTTCCGCCGGAGGTGAAGACGATTTCTGCTGCGCGGCAGTTGAGGAGCGCGGCGACGGATTCGCGGGCGTGATCGACGGCGGCGCGGGCCTGCTGGCCCTGCTGGTGAATGGAGGAGGCGTTGCCGAAGTGCTCGATGAAGTACGGGCGCATGGCGTCGAGCACCTCGGGGACTAGAGGTGTTGTCGCGTTGGCATCCATGTATACCCGTTTCATTTTTCGTGTTTTCTCCTAACACTCTATTTTACGACCTTCTGATCTGAATTCTCTGGGAAACGAGGACCTGTCCCTCGGCGGCTAGAGCCGCAACAAATTTATGCTGCTATGGCACGACTGAAGCCGTGCCCCTTCAAGGCGAATTGTCCATTGTTGTTCTGAATGGCACGTGGGCCGAACATAGCGGCGCAATTTTACGGCGGTTCAACGAGGATTTGACGCATGGCGTAAGGCGATTCTGCTAGGCTGCTTGCGCAGTAGTTCGGAGGAGAAAGACGTGAAGATGATTCGCATGTTTTGTATTGCGTTGCTCTGCTGTCTCGCAGTTCCGGCAACGTTCACCCGTGCTCAGGCTACGCAGGCTGTTCCCGGAGATACCTATAACCACCTGATGAGCATGATGGAAAAGCAGATTGTCGGCGCAGCGGACGCCATGCCTGCGGACAAGTACAACTTTGCGCCGACACAGGGCGAGTTCAAGGGTGTTCGCACGTTTGGCGAGCAGGTGAAGCATCTGGCTGAGGCGAACTATGACTTCTTCGAAGGCTGGAATGCGCCAGGCACTGCGGTGAAAGAAGCCGATATCGAAAAGCTGACCAGCAAAGACGACATTATGAAGGCGCTGAAAGATTCCTTCGCATACGCGCATGGCGCACTCGGCACCATTACTGCTGCGAATGCCTTCACGATTGAAGGATCGGGTGAGAGGAAGTGGACTCGCGGCGGAATGGCGGCGTTCTGCATTGCGCACTCCATGGATCATTACGGGCAGATGGTGGTGTATCTGCGGATGAACGGGATCGTTCCTCCGGCGAGCCGTAAGGGCGGGATGTAGGGACTGATTTTGCGCTAGTGCGAAGAGAAAGCAGATCCTTCGACTCCGCGTTGCGCGCTCCGCTCAGGATGACAACGTGAGAGAAAGAGGTGTTCACCAATGAACGCCTCTTTCGACTATCGTGGGATTTGATCTATCTCTGCGAAATTGGGACGTATTTTGCCGGGTATTCGGGGCCGATGTATTCGGCGCGCGGGCGGATGAGGCGGTTGTCGTCGAGCTGCTCGATGACGTGCGCGGCCCAGCCAGAGATGCGGCTTACGGCGAAGATCGGCGTGAAGAGGTCGAGGTCGATGCCGAGGGTGGTGTAGGTGGAAGCGGAATAGAAGTCGACATTGGCGTTCAGCTTCTTTTCCGACTTGATGAATTTCTCGATCTTCTGCGACATGTCAAACCACCTGGTGTTTTTCGCCGAGCGGCCGAGGTCTTCTGACATCTTGCGCAGGTGCGTCGCGCGCGGATCTTCGGTGTGATAGACGCGGTGGCCGAAGCCGGAGATTTTCTTCTTCTGCGCCAGCATATCTTTCACGTACTCGACGGGATCGAGGCCGGCTTTGTCGATGGCGAAGAGCATACGCATGACTGCTTCATTGGCTCCGCCATGCAGCGGGCCCTTGAGAGCGCCGATGGCTCCGGTGATGGCGGAATGCACGTCAGAGAGCGTGGCGGCGATGACGCGGGCGGCGAAGGTGGAGGCGTTCAGTTCGTGATCGGCGTGCAGGATGAGGGCTACATCGAAGGCGCGGGTTGCCGTTTCCGACGGCTTTTCGCCGGTGAGCATCCAGAGGAAGTTGCCGGCATGCGAGAGAGACTTGTCGGCATCGACGACAGGCTTGCCTTTGCGGATGCGGTCGAAGGCGGCGACGATCATGGCGATCTGCGCGGTCAGGTCGAAGCTCTTGCGCACATTCGAATCGTGATCGACGGCCTTCTCGTCCTTGTCATAAAAACTCAGAGCGGAGACGGCCGTACGCAGGACTTCCATCGGCGTTGCTGTCTTGGGGAATTCCTGGAGGAGCTTGATGATCTCGGGAGGAAGGTGGCGGGAATCGGAGAGTTTTTTCCTGAAGGCTTCGAGTTCGGATGCGGTGGGAAGCTTGCCGTGCCAGAGGAGGTAAGTTGTCTCCTCGAACGTCGAGTTGTCCGCCAGATCGTGAATGTCGATCCCGCGGTAGGCAAGCACTCCGGCATCGCCATCAATCCAGCAAATGCCAGAGTTCGCTGCGACAATTCCTTCCAGACCCTTTGAAGCTACGGCGGTCGACATACGCTCCTAATCCCTCCGGTTCCATTTGCCTGTTTTCAGTAGATTCTTGGATGCGATCCATTCCGGCTTCGTGTCGATCCAAATGCTCTTGTGGAACGCTCAAAGCGCGAAACAGGCTAACTACTGTTTATAGCAGCGTCGAGATTGCGTTGTCACTTACGCGGCTCGCGCTCTTGCTAACGGACGGACGCCGAAGCAAATCGGTCGCATCGGTACGCTGCCAGATCCACACTCGGAGGTTCGCCGAGGATGAGTTCGCGCATGACCCTTGCTGTGCCGGGAGCGAGCAGGATGCCATTGCGAAAGTGTCCGGAAGCGATCCAGCAGTTCTTGTCGCCGCAGGCGCCGATGACAGGCAGGCCGTCGGCTGAACCTGGCCGCAGTCCAGCCCACGTTTCTACGACTCGCGCCTCGCGGATTGGCGGCCAGTGCACGGCTGCCTGATCGAGGAGACTCTGGATGGTTGTTTCCTGAACGGATTTGTCGAAGCCGGCGTGTTCGACCGAAGCGCCGATGACGACGCGGCCATCTCGGCGCGGGACGAGGTAGAGGTCAGGGACGCGAATCACGCAATCCAGAGCGCGATGCGGAGGGAGTTTTACGGTGACCATCTGGCCCTTGCGCGGCTCGATGGACGGGATGCTCGATAGGGTTCCGGCCCATGCGCCGGAGCAGTTGATGAAATGCGCGCCGGACCATGTTGCTTGCGGTGTTCGTACCTCGACGCCGGATTCTGCAGCACGGAATCCGGTAACTGGGGAGTTTTCGATCAGCAAGACCTGAGCAGCTGCGGCTGCTTGTGGCAAGGCGGCGCAGAGGTCGCGCGGGTCAAGGCTGTGTTCTTTAAGCCACAGGAAACTGCGATCAGCTGGATCAAAATCGGGCACTTGCGACGTGATTCCGGCTACGGGAAGCGCGTTTTGGAAGCGGTGATTCGGTTCCGACCCCTGCAACGTGTCGCTTGTGCGAAAGGGAACCTGCAACCCGGAGAGGCGCTCAATCGTATTCAGATATTCAGGGTAAAGCGAAATGCTGAGGTCTGAGAGAGGGCGCAGTTCCGGTGCATTTTCCGGGTCGTGGGCGGCGAGCATGCCGGCGGCCGCCCAGGAAGCTTCCGTCATGGCGCGGCCGCGTTCGAGGACGGCGACGCGCAGCCCTCGCCGGGCGAGTTCAAGCGCGGTGGAAAGGCCGATGATTCCGGCCCCGGCAATGAGTACATCTGTGGTGCTCACGCATCTATTGTATGGCGGCGCGATAGACAAAAATTGTTTGTCACCGTCCATCAAGTTGGGTAGTCTCAGCGCACGGCTTGTAAGCAGGAAGGGAAGAGGACGATGAGTGATGGCACGGAACCGGTCGTAGAGCAAAGAAGTTTTTCAGGAGCGTTTCTTGGATTGGTGGCGGCGGCGTTGCTGCTGGCGCTGGGTGGATTGATCTGGAGCTATACCCTGAGCAATCGGCTGATGAAGGCCGAGTCGCAACTGGTTCAGGCCCAGCAGCAGAATGACAAACTGGCGCAGGATTTGGAACAGACAAATGCGCGGCTGAAAGTTGCCACCGAGACGCTGGGGCAGTCGGTTGGGCTGACGCAAAAACAGCTTGAAGCGCGAGCGAATGATCTGCTGCGGCGACAAGAGGCTGACGCCAAGCGGCTGGAAAGCGAGCAGGCGAAGGCGCAGCAGCAGATCGGCGCGGTTTCGACCGATGTTTCCAGCGTAAAAACTGACGTTGGCGGGGTGAAAACCGACGTTGCTCAGACCAAAACCGAATTACAGAATACCGAGGCCCAACTGCAGAGCATGAAGGGCGATCTGGGCGTGCAGAGTGGCCTGATTGCTACGAATCGCAGCGAACTTGAGATTCTGAAGCACAAGGGCGATCGCAACTACTACGAGTTCACGCTGCACAAAAACCAGCGGCAGCCAATTTCGACTGTTGGACTGGAATTGAAGAAGGCCGATACGAAGCACAACCGCTACACGCTTGATGTCTACGCCGACGACAAGAAGATCGAGAAGAAAGATCGTGGCCTGAACGAGCCGGTTCAGTTCTACACGGGGAAGGACAATTACCTGTACGAGATCGTGGTGAACAACATCACCAAGGACCAGATTCAGGGATATGTGGCCACGCCGAAGGCGGCTCCGGTGCCGGTAAAACCCGGGGAGTAGGCTTCGGCTGCTCTCGACACAAACTCAGGCGGCGCTACGGATCGGCGCCGCTCTTTTATTTGGCTGCCGGCGCCTTATTTAGCCGGCGGCGGCCAGGGCAGGATCAGATTCTTCTGGTTCGTAAAATCCATGACGGCCTCGAAGCTGCGCCGGGCATCCCACTGGTCCTTGGTCATGGGGTAGTGGAAAACAATCAGACCCTGGGCACTCTGGCCGGGCTGCAGGGTTATGTCGCGCATAAGGGGTTCCTGCTTGAGCGAAGCCATTTGCGGATAGGCGATGAAGACACTCTGAAAATCGGTCTTGTTGGCGGCGAGGCTGCGCTGCTGGTCGCCACTGCTGGTGGTGAGTTCGCTCCACATGTCGTGCAGGTAGACCGGATACTTGGCCTGATTGTGGACCTGCACCTCGGCGGTGATGAGGAGTTGATCGTAGGTGTCCATGCCTCCCTGCACGCCTTGCGCGCCAGCGCCGACGCGCATTTCGGTGTGGATGGGAGTCACGTCGAGCTTAACGATCTGACCGACCAGAGCCGGCGGTTTTTCATCGATGAAGACGTATGCGGCGATCGTGACGACGACAATTACGGTCGC
>Ga0335083_10005928_pt1 | contig 15401 bp, 11 predicted proteins | sample Lox_Sample_42_FD_206716 | JGI IMG/M metagenome (GOLD analysis project Ga0335083, IMG submission 206716) | Soil microbial communities from Loxahatchee National Wildlife Refuge, Florida, United States - Lox_Sample_4.2 | ecosystem: Environmental > Terrestrial > Soil > Wetlands | place: USA... | reverse complement strand
GGGACAGTTCTATGCCAATAACGGGCACGAGGGAGGCCGCCACATGCGCCTGAACTTTTCCTACTGCCAGCCCGAGCAGATTCGCGAAGGCATTCGCCGCCTATCGGTTGCCGCAAAGATGCAGTTGCACTCAGCGCACGTCACCCGATAGCTCCTCACCAACTTCTGGCCCGGATGATTTCGCTCGGAAGCTGGGGCCTGTGTGTTACCCGCCTATAGTCGCAATCTCATTGATACTAAATAGGTTGCCGATGTTGGCATCGGGTGACCACGGTCACGGTGCCGATTCGGGAAAAGGTGTGGAATAGTCCTGGGTTCGACGGAGGATTCTTTTTGCCTCCCAGAAATGAGGATTCAGTGCTTACCAGCCAGGCCAGTCTCCCGACCTCCGAAGTTTGCGCCCGCATTCGACAGTTCGGGTATGGTGTCTCCCAGAGAATCAGGATCTATGGAGAGGACTTCGATGTCTTGTCCGATCCTTTCCCCAGCGACGGCGGGATTGCCATTCAAGTGCGCTCCAAACGAACGTCTCAGGCCAGGGTGCTGCAATTGCCCGCGACGGTCATCCACCGGGTCCGCGAAACCATACGCCGAGCGTCATGACCGCCCGGGCATTCGCAACTGTCTATGGCACAATCACGAGACCCTGGCACGGAGTTGTGATCTTTGTCACCCTTTCGGGTGATACAAAGCATCGCGCGATCTGCCGTTCGCTCTCATGCTGTAAATAGCCGCTGTATTGCCAAAGTACTGCCGCCTCAGGCCTTGGCTGATGGCTGGACGCTGATCGCTGACAGCGGCTTTGCCGGAGGTGCTCCATGTCGCTCCCCGTCTGGTTCATTGCACTCGCGGTCGTGATTCTGGCGGTCGGACTCTTCTTGTTTCGCGCCATTCCTGGAATCCGGGCGTACCTCAATTTTCGTGGAAAACGCCTGATCACCTGTCCGGAGACGCACCATACGGAGGCCGTCGACGTTGACGCCGGAGAAGCAGCCGTCGGAGCCTTCCTCGCTGAACCCACGCTGCGCCTGAACGAGTGTTCTCGCTGGCCCGAGCGCCAGGACTGCGGCCAGGAGTGTCTCAGCCAGATCGAGGCCAGTCCGGCGAACTGCCTTGTGTGGAATATTGTCTCGAAGTGGTACGAGGGCAAGAGCTGCTCGTTTTGCAACAAACCGATCGGCCCCCTCCATCATCTCGATCACGCGCCCGCGTTGTTAGGGCCGGATTTCAAAACAGCGGAATGGCGCGAGTTCCGTCCCGAGCAACTCCCGGATGTCTTCTCCAAATGTCAGCCAGTTTGCTGGAACTGTCACGTGACCGAAACCTTCCGCCGTCTGCATCCCGAACTGGTGGTGGACCGCCCGTTCGAGCCCAGGAGGATGATGTAGGCAGCAACGAATAGCGCCGCCATCCCTTCGACTTCGCTCAGGGCAGGCTCTGCCGGCTGTGGCGAGGCCATCTAGGCCTCGAATGCAGGGACGACCAAGTGCTGTCGCAGGTGGAAGCCTTACGGCGTTGCGGTCGGCCCCGTTCCGCTCCGCGCCAGCCCCTCGTAGCGCGCCAAACTCGCCTTCAGTCTGGCCGCCAAACCATCGTTCTGCTGCCGCGTCGCCACATCCAGCGCATGACGCGCCGTGCTGACCGCCTCCGCATAGCGCCCCGTGTCCGAGTACGTCGCTGCCAGCATCTCCAGAATCACCGGCTCCTGCATCGCCGTAAGCTTTGCGGCTTCCTCGAACTGCACTACTGCTGCGGGAAGGTCGCCCTTCGCCGCCAGCACGCGTCCGAAGTTGTAGCGATAGTCAGCCGCCTGCGGCGCGAGCGTCACTGCTTTTTCCATGTGCAACACAGCGTCGTCGAGCCTTCCCGCACGAGCCAGCGCCACTCCCAGTCCGTTCTGCGCGCTCGCTGACTCCGGCTGCAGCTCAATGCCTTTGTTCAATTGCTGAATGGCCTCATCCAGATGCCCGCCCGCGGCGGCCAGCGCATTGCCCAGGTTCACTCGCGCCGCCCCGTTGTCGGGATTCAGTTCCACCGACTTCTCGAACTCCGGCAGCGCCTCATCGACTCGTCCCATCTCGGCCAGCGCGCTCCCCAGATTGTTGTGAGTCTGAGAACTCGAGGGATTCAGTTCCAGAGATTTCCGGTACTCCACAATCGCTTCGTCAAACTTTCCGGTCGCTACCAGCGCGATCCCAAGATTGTTGTGTCCCCGCGGATCCTCGGGCGCCAGCGCCAGTGCCTGCTTCCACGCGGGCACCGCCGCGTCATACTGCTTCTTGTCGGCGAGTTGCACCGCAACGTCAAACAGGCGGTAGAACTCCGTTGCCGGAGCATCGATCTTCTCCAGCCCGCCTGGCGCGATATTCATGAACTCCGGGATGTTCACCGCGCGATTTGACTCTGTCGCGTGCTCAATCAGAATGGCGGGCGTGTCGTTCCCGTTCTCATCGATATGAGTGAGATACATCTGCGTATAAAGCGACGGCGTCTTCGACGAGAACACCAGCCAGCGTCCGTTCGGCGACCAGCTGTGCCACGAGTTCATCGTCTTCAGGTTGCAGTTGAGAATTCGCTCTTTGCCGCCCGCGAACGGCACAATGTACAGGTGGCTATCGGGCCGCATCAGCAGACCGTTCTTGTTGCGCACGAACACAATCCACTTGCCATCCGGGGACACCTTCGGAAAGTTGTTGCTCATCCCATTTTCCGAAGCGCCGATCAGCTTCTCCGCTCTGCCGCCCTTCCCATCGTTGAACGGGATCTTGTACAGGTCGTACTGCATCTGCGTCTCGTTGGGATCGTTGGCATAGAGGGCTCGCGGATGTCCCGTCTCATACGGGTCCTTTGCGACGCCTCGCGAGTACACCAGATATTTGCCGTCGGGACTCCAGAAGGCGCTCGTCTGTACAAACTTCGGGTCGTCCGCGCCGGGCAGGACATGTAACGTGCCAGTCTCTTTGCTGTACCAGGCCAACACTCCCCGCGTCGGAAAAAACACCTGCCCGAATCCGTAGTCGGTGAAGAACCCGTTGTAGAGCCGGTCGACGACGCGTGTCCCGTGTTCTCCGGGCACATCGATCGAAGTGATAACGTACTTCCCATCCGGTGAAACCTGCGACATGAAGCCGAAGCGCTTCTGCGCCAGCTTGTCGCTGAACGCGCTCCAATGAATGATGTAGTCGTTGCTGATCGAACTGACTTTGTGGATGGGAATCAGCCCGTAGAGTCCCTTGTCGTTCTGCGGCCCGTCCACATCGATCCCCAGAGTCTTCCCGTCGCGCGCAATCGAATGGCAGTTGGCGCAGGTTGGCAGCCCATCCATTACGACCTTGTTCTCTGTGCCAGAAATGTAGCGAAGCCGCCACTTGATTTTCGGCAGAACGGAATCGGGCAGGGGCTTGATCACTCCGCGCTCGCCTTGGTCCGGTGGAGTTGGGATGAGCGGAACGTCGCGGTAGAAGATCGGCGCGCCGACCGGATCGGTCGAAGTCTGAATGTTGACTTGACCCTGCGAGACCGGCTCGCCCGAGTTCTCAGCCTGGAACCCGGTAAACGTCACCGTCGCCGGGCCCTTCACCGAATGTTTCTTGATCTCAGCCCAGATCTTCGGGTCGGGCTTCCAGATGTGCGCTGATTCCTGCTCGGGAGTGAGCGTCGGAGGCACATATCCCACCAGGCTCGTGTCGAGTTCTCCGAGCTTCATTTTCTCGCCCTGCGACCACACTTCTACGCTGCGCGATCGGTCCGCAAAGGTCACGTCGATGCGCCACGCAGCCGCGGCTGGTTCCGCATCGCGCCACTGGAATGTCGGCGCGATGATGTCCGGCGGGAACAGCGATCCTTCCGACGGATAGTCCACGATGATGATGCTGAGCTTGGTTGGGCTGAGCCCTGGTGTCGGTCCGCCGGCATAGAGCCCGACAGCAAGCACCGCGGCTGTGACCACCACCAGCATCCATTTCATACACATCTCCCTTAGCATCGGTCCGAGGCCGAGACCGGCGTCGACACGGCTCGACAGCTGGGAAAATACTAGGGAGGCGGAGCCACCCGTGCTGTGATCTTGATCACGTGAGCGTGGTCACGCGCACCCAGCAACGTTGTTGGAGTTCGCTACGGAGCGGGAGTCGGAGTGGTGCTTCCTGTCTGAACTCTTGGCTTGCGAGACATTTTGCGGTGGATGTCAGGCCAGAATTCCTTGAGGAAAATGGTGAAGGTGTCGAGTCCAACTTGCGTCCCCCACACGCTGGCCGCGTTCTCCAAGGTTCGGTCCGACGGAATGAACAGGTGCGGGTTCGTTGGCGTGCTGACAAACGTGCTTCGAGGGTGATAGCTAAAGGTGGAGATGGCGGCGGCCGTCGCGCTCCCAAAAATCTCGGAGTAGTTGAACTGCGTGCGCCCAGAGTCGCCGCGCGTCACAAAGATTCGGCTGACCGCGTAGGCGCTCCGGTGCACAAAGCCGCCCTTGCCGGACTGAAAGAATCGCGGGTCCTGATGCAGCATGGAGGGAAAGATAGCCTGCGCCATGAAATTCTCGACGATGCTATCAGCCGCGGTCGTTACATATCGCTTGCCATAGCCTTCCCAGCCCTGCCCATAGGCCGGTTCGCTGTTGTTCGCCTGGCTGATGCTTGCCAGGAATGCCCACCACGGAAATTGCACAGGATCGAATGTCCCTCGAGCCACGACCGCAAATTTCTGCTTCGTCGTCAGCGGTGGGACCTTGCCCCCATTTTCCAGGCTCAAGAAGTTGGGTAGTGCAAAAAAGAGGCGGTCCTTCGAAGTGCCCGCCGGTGGGGCGTCCGGGGCAGAAGTGCCGGCGGGAGTGGTGCCGGAAGTCTTCTCTTGCCCGTTGACTTGGCCCTTCTTGTCGTTGTCCGCGGGGGCCTGCGTCGAAGGCGCGTTCTGACTCGGCGTTGTCTCTTGAGGTGTGGCCGCTGCCGGTGCTGATGGATCCTGACTCGAGGACGGTGTGGTCCGTTGGGCGACACTCAGTACCGTGCAAAGGCTGGCGAGCGCGAACCAGGTCGCAAGTCTTGCTCCTACCTTGATGAACAATGATTCCCCCACCGCGTATGGATGCGCGGTTCTGAGTGGCGATTGCTTTTATTCTATCAATCGGAAGCGGTTTCCTCGCTTGTCGAGTCGGTTTTACATTCATTTACAAAACCGGTGATCGATCCGAGCAAAGAAAAAGAAAGGCGGTCCCCATAGGGACCGCCAGTGCCGAGCGAAATGCGGCGTCAGAAGTGAAACCCAACCTCCGCAGTCAACGCGCGCGGCGTTACATAATGGGTTCCGCTGAACGTCGACAGGAAGTTGTAGAGCGCGTATTTGTTGGTTATGTTGATCGCCGTGAGTTGCAGACTCACTTTGTACTTTTCTCCATGGAGGAGGTTGTCATGGCCTACCGCGAGATCGAATAAACTCCGCGGTGCGACGCGAGGCGGGTTGTGATCGTCATTCTCTGTTCCCGGTGCGGGGATCTGCAGAAGCGAAGATCCATACTCGGAAGCAGGGCATATGCCAGTGGGACTGATCGGCGTTCCAATCGGATGGGCTGCGCTGGGCGGCGTGGCGCGGACTCCATTACAAAACAGGCCAGCTTGGAACTGCTGGTCCGGGCTAAGACCCGAGACGTCGACCAGAGTATCGGTCCCCGCCGGGCCGTTGGCGCAGTTGCCTCCCGCACACGGCGCCGGGCCCGCCACCAGGCCGCTGTCATACCTCCAATTGAAACCCATCCATGGTCCTTTTTTCCATGGCTGGTATTGCATATGAGCTGTCAGGTTGAATTTTTCATCGTGGTCGATGCGGAAAGGCCCCACCGCAGAGGGCACAGCGCCCGCCCCTCCGAGCTGGGGAGTGAAGAACCGGGCAGCCACACTGGAGAACACCACGAGTCCGGAGAACCCGTGAAGGTTCGGCACGCTCACGCGGCCCGCGTATCCCGGAATCTTGGAACGATCCCATTCGATGGGGAAGGTGATGGGGGTTGCTCCCAGCACACTGAAGTCGTATGCGTTGTGCGTGTACTTCCAGATGTATTCGCCGGAGAAAACTAGGTACCTTCCAAAAGCCTGCGAGAGTCCTGCATGGAACTCGTTGCGCCACCCAGGGCTAAAGGGAGTTGATAGCGCCGAGGAGCAAAGCAGAAGGGGATTCAAGACAGGGTCCGCGCATCCCAGGCTGGAGAGCACCAGGTTCTCGTTGAAGGGACTCTCCATCGTTCGCGCGTAGGAAACCCTGAGGATCGTGTTGGTGCGTTTGATGTTGTATGAGACCCCGAGCCGAGGCTCGGCCTCCTGGTGTGTGGTAAGTCCGTTATAGAAGTCGCCACGCAAGCCCACATTGAATGCCCAATTCTTGATCGAGATCGAATCCTGAGCGTAAAGAGCCAGTTGCTTTACGTCAGTGTGCCCGTGATACAGGTACATCCCACCCCCTTGAGTAAGATCGTAGGGAAGCAAGGTGGTGCAGGGCGCGTCGAGAGCCACCCCCCCGGCGAAGCAGGGAAAGCCATTCGCATCCGTCAGCGAAGGCAGATAAGTCGGATCGACAATACCAACCGTGTCGTTTTCAGTCAGAAACGTTTGTTCGTAAACCGCTCCGACCTTCAGATTGTGAATTCCTTTCACGTACGACACGGAGGAGCGCAGGCCGGTATTCGCGAGCGTCCGATTCTGGCCCACAGTCTCGCTTTGGACACCTGGCGGTCCTAAATCCGCGAACGGATTCGCGCTGGGATAGTAGTGATAATCGTCCCGGCGAATGAACGCGCCCAGAGTAAACACCGTCGTAGGACTGATCAGCCGAGTCCACGAAGGCGCTATGTTGAACGTCTCGATCTTAGATCGCTGGTCAGCAGGGCCAACCACACTGCCATTTGGCGCCACTCCCCCGTCGCAGACCACGACACAATTCCATGGGGTCGCGTCCTGGGCGTCATATGAATTCGGTGTTTGAAACCAGGACCGCGTATAGCCCAAATTCACGTGAATTGAGTCGGCGGTTGAGAGTTGATAGTCTACCCGGTCAAAAAAATTCTCTTCATTGCCCTTGTCGTGCATCACGACAAATTCCGGCGGGTCAAGAAATCGGCCGCTGTTCAGTCCGCTGGCAGAGATAAAATTCCCCCAGTTCTGCCCTCCATAACCCAGATTGAAGCCGAGGTTCGAGGTGCCGAACGACCCGTAGGACGCCGTCACTTCGCCGTGAGGCGTAGTCATGCCCTGCCCGGACCGCGTGGTCACGTTGATCACAACGCTCGTCTTGTCTCCATATTCCGCGGGCGGCGCACCGGCGATCACTTCCATCGATTCGATTGAATCCATCGGAATCTGGTTGGAGAATACTTTGCTTTGCTGGTCCGTAATCGGCTGCCCGTCCACCGAAAACGAGTTTTCCGCATGGTCTCCCAGTCCGTGGAACAGGCCATTCGAATCTGCCGCAATGCCCGGCGTCGATAACGTGACCAGCGAACTCACCGACGATGATTGGCTCTCCAGCGGCAACTTGTCGAACAGATTCTTATCCACGTCAGTGTGGAACGTAGGATCGTTCTCGACCAGGTCTCCGCCTTGCGCTTCGACCGTCACGGCGGTGGTCGATCCCGCCACAGTCAGCTTGACCGAAACAGTGACCGGAACCGAAGACCGCGGCTCCACATCCTGCGCAGACTCCATGAATCCGGGCGCGATCACGGTCAGGTGGTAGGGATTGAAGGGGATATTTGTAAAGGCGAACTTGCCATTCCTGTCGGTGGTCGTGGAACGGTCGAATCCGCTCACAGGATTTTGCAGCTCAACATTTGCGCCGGCCAGAACTGCCCCCGTCGCGTCCACTACAGTTCCATTTACAGATCCGGAATTACCAACGGATTGAGCGCCGGCGATCGTTACCGCCAGCGACAAGACCACTGCTGCCAAAGCGCCCAGGCGCCTCGTATGAAGAATAGGCATAAGCTCTCCTGTATGAAGAAAGAAAGATCAATAGGGGATAAGGCCCGACCCTGACGCAAAGCGCCGGGCCCGGAACCATCATGTTTTTTGGAATCCCTACAGGACAGGAGGACCGCGAATGTCCCGGTCCGAGAAATCAAACCGGGTCTTCGCCACGACATCTTCTTCGCAGAGCCGACCGATCGCGGCAAATACCGGAGCGGCCTGGCTGGAACTTACGCTGGGGCTGGCGCTGTGCGCCACTACGCAAATCGAGCAGGAAGCGGATTCTGTCCGCGTGGGGTGATTGTGAGTAGACTCCGCTGCGACCGTCCACAACATCAGGGACAGACACAGCCACGTCGACCATCTTGCCCACAAACGCATCAAGAACCCCAGAAAGGTGTTTTCCCGCTTCGGGATTAGACTCTGCTCAGCATATAAGGGTTATCCACCACAAAGCAATGTCCGGCACGTTACTATAGAAATGACACTCATTCTGGCCGCCGGCCGATGCCCGGCGACGCTCTTAATTCTGGAAACGCGAGGAACAGCATGTCGGAACCCACCTACGAAGAACTCAAAGCCAAGTTGTCGCAGCTCGAAAAGGAAGTCGAAACCAAGAAGCGCAGCGGAGACCTCATCTTCAAAGTCGGTGAAAAGGGCGGCGTCAGCGTCTACGGCCTCGGCCGCTTCCCCGTCACTCTCTACTACGAGCAGTGGAACCGCCTCCTGGGCGCCGCCAACGAAATCAAGTCTTTCATGGAAGAAAACAAGTCCCGGCTGAAGCTCAAAGAGCAGGGCTAGAACCCACCTAGGCGACCGGGCCGGCTGCTCATCCTCACATCGCCCTGCGGCGTCAGGGCGGGCAGCCCGCGACCCTTTTTCTGGATTTCCTTCGCGACCGCTCCTCCCAAAAACCTCCAAGAAACTGTTCCTCATAGTTGGCCCTTAGTTACTGAAGGGCATGCACTTGTTGGACTTTGACCGGAGGTTGGAGTTCGGTGAGGATATGCGTGCGCCCTAAGATCACTCCACAAAATTGAGAGGAAAAAACATGAAGAAGCAGGTTGCCATTGCCGTTCTTTCCGCGTGCCTGACGTTTGTTGCCGGGATTGCCGTCGCCCAACGGGTTCATGACTGGCATGACCTGGAAGCTTGCCACAGCCATGTGCAGGAAGCGATCCACGAGATGGAAGTTGCCCGCGCAGCCAACCACTACGATATGGGTGGGCATGGCGTGAGGGCGGAAGAGCATCTCCGCGCAGCCGAGCACGAGTTGCATGAGGCGATCGAGTCGGCCCGCGCAGCGCGGTAGGCCGCGTCCGTCGCCATACATTCTTCAGGCCGCCAGGTGGCTTTCCACTTGGCGGCTTTTGTTATGTTGAGAAGGCCTCGACTCCCCGGAGAACTAACTTTTCGGGACGGCACTGACTCTGCAGTCTCTCTCGAATCCGCTTCCGGGTACCCACCTGAGAACCGGAACCCGGACCCGAGAATTGCCTTTCGGTCTATAATAGAAAGACTGTGCCAAAGTATTCCATTGTGGTCCCGCTGCATAACGAGCAAGAGAATGTCACCGACCTCTACGACCGCTTGAAGGCGGTCATGGAGGCGCACGGCGAATCCTTCGAAATCGTGCTCGTGGACGACGGCTCCAAGGATCACACCTTCGCGATGCTGCGCGAAATCGCCGCTGTCGACAGCCGTGTTACTGTGGTGAAACTGCGCCGCAACTTCGGCCAGACCGCGGGCCTCGCCGCCGGGTTCGACCACGCCCGCGGAGAGTACATCATCGCCATGGACGGCGATCTGCAGCACGATCCCAACGACATCCCATTGTTCCTGGAAAAGATTGCTGCCGGCTACGATATCGTCAGCGGATGGCGCAAAGTGCGCGTCGACAATTTCTGGATGCGCCGCATTCCTTCCCGCATTGCCAATTGGATGATGGCCAAGATCAGCGGCGTTGATATCCACGACTTCGGTACGACATTCAAAGCCTATCGCCGCGACATTCTCGAGCAAGTGCCGCTGTACGGTGAACTGCACCGCTTCATTCCAGCGCTGGCCTCGTGGCATGGCGCGACGATCTGCGAAGTGCCCATCCGCAACATCAACCGTGAGCGCGGCGTTTCGCATTACGGCATCACCCGCACGTTCCGAGTTTTCTTCGACCTGCTGACGATTCGGTTTCTGTTGCGCTACTTGTCGCGCCCGCTGCATTTCTTTGGCAGCTTCGGCATGATGAGCATCTTCGGCGGCAGCGCGATCGTTGCGTGGCTGGGCCTGGAAAAGTTCCTGCGCCACGTCCCGATCATGGCCGAACACGGCCCGCTGATGATGACCGCCCTCGGCCTGCTCCTCGGTGGCCTGAACATGCTAGCCATCGGACTGCTCGGCGAAATGCAAGTCCGCCACTACCACGAACCCAGCCGCCGCGCGCCCTACTCAGTCGACCGCGTCCTCCGCTCCCAAAACGAAGAGCACAGCGTCTCGGAATAAGCGGGCTCCTAATCTCTAAATAACCCATGTGGGGACAGCCGCCCTCGGCTGTCCTTCGAGCGAAGCTCGAATAGTTGTCCCCGCCGCGAATCCGTTCCTTGCTTCTTTCCTTAGTGCGCCTTAGTGTCCTTCGTGGTTTAAGCTCGTCTATGCGCGGCGTATAATGTGCCGTTTGGCTTCTGCGGGAGTTTTATTATCATGGCGCAAACCATCCAATACGAACTGCATCTCGCCCGCCGCATGTCGCGGCTCGGCACCGAGACCGCCTTTGAGGTTCTGAACAAGGCGCGCGCTCTCGAGCGCCAGGGCAAGAGCATCATTCACCTGGAAATTGGCGAGCCGGATTTCGACACGCCCGCCAACGTGATCGATGCCGGCGTCAACGCTCTCCGCAAGGGCTGGACCCACTACGGTCCTTCCGCCGGCCTGCCCGATCTGCGCCAGACGCTCGCCGAATATGTAAGCCGCACGCGCGGCGTGAAAGTTACGAGCGATGAAGTGGTCGTAGTCCCCGGCGGCAAGCCCATCATCTTCTTCACCATCCTCGCCCTCATTGATGAGGGAGACGAGGTCATCTATCCCAATCCAGGTTTCCCGATCTACGAGTCGATGATCCATTACGTCGGCGGACGCGCCGTGCCGATCCAACTGCGGGAAGAGCGCGATTTTTCCCTCGACGTCAACGAACTCGCGTCGCTCATCAACGAGCGCACTCGGTTGATTATTCTGAATTCTCCGCAGAATCCCACGGGAGGCATTCTCGAACGTCGCGATATCGAGCAGATCGCCAAGATCATTGGCGACCGCAACATCATGATCCTGTCCGACGAAATCTACAGCCGCCTCCTGTTCGACGGAGGCCAGCATTTCTCCATCATGTCGGTGTCGGGAATGCAGGAGCGCACCATCCTGCTCGACGGCTTCTCGAAAACTTACGCTATGACCGGATGGCGCATGGGCTACGGCGTGATGCGGCCCGATCTTGCCGCGCATATGACGCGCCTCATGACCAACTCCAACTCATGCACGGCGAGCTTCACCCAGGTTGCAGGCATCGAAGCCATCCGCGGGGATCAGAGTTCCGTCGACCACATGCGCGACGAATTCCAGCGCCGTCGCGATGCATTTGTCGCAGGGCTGAACAAGATCAAAGGCTTCTCCTGCCGCATGCCGAAGGGCGCGTTCTACGTCTTCCCCAACATCAAGCAGACAGGATGGAAGTCGAAACCCCTAGCTGATGCTCTCTTGGAGCAAGCCGGCGTCGCTGCGCTTTCCGGCACCGCCTTCGGAGAATACGGCGAAGGCTACCTGCGCTTCAGCGTGGCCAATTCACTGGAGAACCTGCAGCAGGCCCTCGACCGCATCGACCAGTGGACGAAAAAGAACCTGTAGCAAAATTGAATTGATCGCTGAGGATTATCTCCGTGTCCTCTGCGTCCTCTGTGGTTCATTCAGGAGATCTTCATGCCAATGAAGAAGCGTGCAGCAACGCCAAAGAAGCCGAAAGCAAGCCGTCCACACGCCCCAGGCTACGGTTTTCCCGAAGGCACCAAGGGCCTGCTCCCCTGGTCCTGGGCTGAGCAACGCCTGAAAGAATCGCACAACTACTGGATCACTACCGTAAAGCCCGACCGATCTCCTCACACCATGGTGGTCTGGGGACTTTGGCAAGACGGACGCCTGCTCTTCAGCACAGGCAGAAAGTCGCGCAAAGCCCGCAACCTCGCAAAGAATCCGAAATGCATCGTCTGCACGGAGCAGGCGAACGAAGCGGTCATTGTCGAAGGCGTCGCGGAGATCGCTGACGTCGCAGCCCGCCGTAAGTTTTTGAACCGGTACAAGCCCAAATACAACTTCGACATGTCAACGATGAAAGACGACATCCTCTCCATGAAAGAGCCGGTCTACGCCGTCCGTCCCAAAGTCGTCTTCGCCATGTGGGAAAAGCACTTCCAAACCAAATCGACCCGCTGGAAGTTCAACTAGCCTAAACAACATTGTCATCCCGACCGAAGCATCCCATTCCGACAGGAATGGGATGTGCAGTGGAGGGACCCTGTGTTCCCCTCGGCACCATAAGGAACTCCGCAAATATCACCCCGCCGTTGGTTACTTTCGTTACCCATTCCGCACCCCTCAGGGCACTCTCGATTCCTGTGTGCACCCCTATAATTTCGTCAAGCCATAAAAACCAGCGAATCGACGGCACAGTTCGCGCCGCGTGGTTCGAGACTTGTGGCAACTGCCCTATGGGACGATCCAGACATTCTTCAAGAGAACAGACGCTACCCGCGCCGTGGATCTACGGCCCGTGGACGGATCTGATCGTTGGCTGCGGCGCCTGGTCCGCTCCCCTTCTGCTGCTCTCCTATTTCGCAGTGGCTTCCAGTGCGCAGACGTGGGCAGTGGCGTTCTATGCGCTGGCTCTTTTCTTCAACTACCCGCATTACATGGCGACGATCTATCGCGCTTATCACCGCGCGGAAGATTTTCACAAGTACCGCATCTTCACGGTTCACACGACTGCGCTGTTGCTCGTGACTCTGCTGCTGTCGCATTACTGGCTCCGCCTTCTGCCCTGGATCTTCACGATCTACCTGACTTGGAGCCCGTGGCACTATAGCGGCCAGAACTATGGGCTGTTCATGATGTTCGCGCGGCGTGCCGGCGCGGATCCCGACAAGAGCACGCGCAGGGCCCTGTATGGTGCGTTCATCGCGTCGTACCTGATTTTGTTCCTTGGTTTCCACACCGGACCGTCGACGGATGCCCTCTTCGTTTCTCTTGGAATTCCCGCGACGCTGAGTCGATGGGAGCAGGTCATCCTCGGCGTCGCGTTTGTAGCGTTGTCTGTGTACGGACTTTCGCGTCTGGCGCGCACCACAGGATGGCGCAAGCTGATTCCATCGCTGACGCTGTTCTCTTCGCAGTTTCTATGGTTCCTGCTGCCGGCGGCAATATCGCTGATCAAGGGCTTGTCGATTCCGCAGAATCGTTACAGTTCCGGCGTACTGGCCGTGATGCATTCGGCCCAGTATCTCTGGATCACCAGTTACTATGCGCGCCGCGAAGCTGCGGGCGAAGGCAAGTCCGCACGCAACTGGCGGCCGTTTGCATATTTCGGCGTTCTGGTCACCGGCGGCATTGCTTTGTTCATCCCGGGTCCATGGCTGGCCAGCCGCGCGTTCCATCATGATTTTGCCTCCAGCTTTCTGATCTTCACGGCTCTGGTCAACATTCACCACTTCATTCTCGACGGCGCGATCTGGAAGCTGCGCGACGGCCGCATTGCGTCCCTGCTGCTTAACTCGCGGGAAAAAATTGCGGATGCTGCGACTGAGGCGGGCGGTTCCGTGGCGGCTGCCATGCGATGGCTGGCCAGCGGTACGACCGGCGCTCGATCCGTGCGCGTGGGCGCGGTGCTAATGCTGCTGATTTGGGGAACCGTTGATCAGGCTCGCTACTATTTTTCGTTGAAGACCGATGACTTGCACGATCTGCAGCGCGCGGCCGCGCTTGACGGCATTGACAGCTCGTTGCAGATGCGTTTGGCTCGCAAAGAAATGCAAGACGGCCAACTGCCAGAAGCCGAGGCCTCATGGCGACGGGCGGTGCAAGCCAATCCCGCCGATCCGGCAGCGCGGCAGGGACTCCTGCATCTGCTCGTCGATCAGAAACGCTTCGACGAAGCCTACAGTCTGACCGAGTCTTCGCTCCAGTACGCGCCCAAGGACGCCAATCTACTCGTCGACCGGGGGCTCCTGGCCTTGCAGCGTGGCCATGCCGACCAGGCGCTGTCGAGTTGGAACGAAGCTCTGGCAGTCGATCCGAACCAGACGCTGGTGCACTTGTATCTTGCGGATGAGTTGGATCGCGAAGGCAAGGCCCAGCCTGCGGCAGCACACTACAACTCGTTCCTGGAAAAGCTCGCGCGTCAACCTGCGAAGGACCGTCCTGCTCCGGACCGCGTCATCGCCATCGTGTTGCGCATGGCCGATTGCCAGGCGCGCTCCTCGCAGACGGATCTCGCTCTTCAGTCCTATCATCTGGCCGAGAAGCTCGCCTTGCAGACAAGTCAACCCAAGTTGGAGAGTGTGGCCGATGTGAACGAGGCGGCTCTGCAGTCCAAGGCTGGCAAGCTCGACGACGCGTTGCGCCTCTACCAGCGCGCTTTGCAACTGGACGAATCTGCCGCCGACATCGACGCGGCCGCGCAGGACTGGCTGGCTTATGGACGCTTCCTGGACGATACGGGCTTTCCTGCGCGTTTGGCCTATGCGTCATTCGTGAAAGCGGAGAAGCTGGCCCAGGCGCTTCCGAACTCGCCCGTGCCCGAGTCGCTGGTTGCGACGCGAAAGAAGATTGAGAAGAGCCTTGGTCCCGAGGCGACGCGAATTCGCCACGATCCCGAGCCGGCTTTGCGGGAAGCCTTGGCGCTGCGGCGCTAGGCATCGCTCCATAGCACATCCGGCATCCTATGAGCTAATTGACACGGTGTTGATCCTGCTGAAGAATTAAGAGCATCCCTGCAATCCATATCTTGAGCTTCCTGAGGAGGAAGAGTGTATGGCCGATGAAGGCGATCAAATGCACATGGAACATGAGTCGAATGCCGGCAAGTGGATTTTGATCATACTCGCGGTTTTAGTCGTGGCCGCATTCGGGTACGCGCATTACACCACCCACGAGCAGCTCGGAGTGCTGACCGCGGATCTGAGCAAGAGCCAGAAGCAGGTGGAGGAACTCTCCAACCGCATGCGCGACTCCGAGTCGAGCCAGGTGGCTCTAGCCGAACGGCTCGGCATGACCAAGAAGGAACTGGCGCAACGCACAGCCGAACTACGGGCGGAACAGAAGGCCTCGGAGGCCCGCATTGAGCAGGAACAGAAGGCGCAGATCAACGCCGTCAGCGGAGAAATCACGGGCGTGAAGAGCGACGTGGGCGGAGTGAAA
>Ga0335083_10005926_pt1 | contig 15402 bp, 12 predicted proteins | sample Lox_Sample_42_FD_206716 | JGI IMG/M metagenome (GOLD analysis project Ga0335083, IMG submission 206716) | Soil microbial communities from Loxahatchee National Wildlife Refuge, Florida, United States - Lox_Sample_4.2 | ecosystem: Environmental > Terrestrial > Soil > Wetlands | place: USA... | reverse complement strand
TCGGCCACCTGCGCTGCGCCGCGCCGCGCGACGGCATCGGCGTCGTCCAGCACCTCGAGCTTCAGATGCACACCCGCGCGGGACCGGGCGCCACCCAGCCGCCCGAGGGCGCAGCGAGCGCGTCGGCCTGGCGCGGTCCCCAGCTCCCCGGCTCGTACGGATGCACGGGCGTCGGCTGGCCGAGCAGCGGATCGACGATGCGCCACGCCTCCTCGACCTCGTCCTGGCGCGCGAACAGGGTGGGATCGCCGAGCATGGCGTCGCCCAGCAGCCTCTCGTACGGCTCCTGGCCCTCGCCGCGGTTCGAGCACACGAACAGCTCGACCGCCTCGCCCGCGATCCCATCGGGCGAATCGTCGCCGGGCTCGCGAGTGCGCGCGCCGAGCGCGATCTCACCCTCGCCGCCGAGCCGGAAGCGGAAGTAGTTCGGCGCACCCCGCTCCAGCTCGATCCCTGCGAAGACGTGCTGCGGCGGGCGCTGCAGCGTGACGCGCACCTCGGTCGCCGTGACCGGCAGGCTCTTTCCGGTGCGGATCAGGAAGGGCACGCCGGCCCAGCGCCACGAGTCGATCTCGAGCTCGAGCGCCGCGTAGGTCTCGACGTTCGACTCCGGCGCGACGCCCGCCTCGTTCCGGTAGCCGAGGAGCTGGCCGCGCACCAGGTGATCCGGGGAGAGCGGATGGATCGCCTTGAACACCTTCACCTTCTCGTCGCGCACCGCATCGGCGATCCCGCTGGTCGGCGGCTCCATCGCCAGCAGGGCCACCACCTGGAGCAGGTGGTTCTGGACCACGTCGCGGATCGCGCCCACCTCCTCGTAGAACTTCCCGCGCCCCTGGACGCCGAAGCTCTCCGCCATGGTGACCTGCACGTGAGCGACGTGGTGTCGGTTCCAGATCGGCTCCAAGAACGAGTTGGCGAAGCGGAAGTAGAGCAGGTTCAGCACCGGCTCCTTGCCGAGGAAGTGGTCGACGCGGAAGATCGACCGCTCGTCGAAGACCTCGTGCAGCGTATGGTTCAGCGCGCGCGCCGAGGCGAGGTCGCGCCCGAACGGCTTCTCGACCACGATCCGCGCGCCGTCGGGGTCCGACGTCGCGCAGCGCGAGGCGGCGAGCCCCTGAATCGTGCTCGGAAACGCGCTCGGCGGGATGGCGAGGTAGAAGAGCGGACGATGGGCGTCTCCGAGCACCTTGCGCAGCGTCTCGAAGAGCGGGCGCGCTCCGTAGTCGCCGCCCGCGTAGCGGAAGCTGCGGGCCAGCTTCGCGAAGGCCGCCTCGTCGAAGCGGGCGCCGCTCGCCTCGATGCTCTTGCGCGCGCGGTCGACCAGCCAGTCGACGTTGAGCGACTCGCGGCCGACGCCGACCACGGGCACGTCGAGCGTGCCGCGGCGGGCCATGGCGTAGAGCGACGGGTAGATCTTCTTGAACGCGAGGTCGCCGGTGGCGCCGAAGATCACGAGTGCGTCGGAGCGCTCCCGCATCGCATCAGCTCCTCGGCCAGGGGAAGGCGTCGAACGGATAGTCGGCGCAGCGCGCACCGCCCGCCTTCGCGTACGCGTCCTCGTCGAAGCGCAGCGCCTCGTGCAGCACCCAGCAGTGATCGCGCGGCGATCGAATCCTCGGGTCGGCGTCGATCGCGGCGATCACCTGCGCCGCGTCGATCGGCTCGGAGCCCATGCGCACCCCGCCGCCCGCCGGCGTGTCGAGGACTGCGTACTTGTGCCCGCCCGGAGCGGGGTCCCACGCCGTCCACTCCGTCAGGTCGCCGGCGCGCCCGCGCCCCGGCGAGCCGGTGCGAGCGAACTGCGTCCAGTACGAGCGCATCTGCGCGGACAGCGCCTCGCGGCCCTCCCGGCTCGCCGCGCCGAACAGCACGTCGCCCTCGGGACCGAGCTCCCAGTGGCCGAACACGAAGGGGATCTCGAGGCCGTGTCCCGCGCCGACGAACTTCGCGGCGTCGAAGCCGAGCAGGGTCGGCTCCTCGTCCCAGTCGAAGCGGTACACGTACACGTCCGGGCTCGACTTGCGCATCGCGGCCGCCGGTCCGTCCGCGCCGGTCGCCTTCCACATCGTGCTCATCGCGTCGGCGGTCGCCAGATAGAGGTCCGGGTCCTTGACGCGCGGGACGATCCCGAACCAGCGCTTCACGTAGAGCGGGTTCACCGAGAGGAAGAGCTTGTTCTCGTCGCGGTTGGTGCCGATGATCACCGGCACGCGATTCCAGCCGTCGGATCGCGCGAAGTGCGCGAGCGGATCGTCGGACGGCAGCACGGCGCCGTCCGCGAAGACGAGCGGCATCTGGATCAGCTGCTCCTCCCGGTCGGTCGCATACACCGAGAACAGCTCGAAGGCCGTCTTGCCGCGCAGGTAGCGCGCCACGGCGTCGGGCGACATCGCGGCCAGCTTCGCCTTCGCGTCGGCACGGTCGCGCGCGGTGCCGTCCTTCACGAGCAGCGCGAGGATCGCCTCGCCCGAGGAGCGCCGGTGGCCGGGCACCGGGTCGTCGGTCAGGTTCTCGGCCTGCGCCGTCGGCGTCATCCAGGTACCGCCGCTCTCGACGATGGCGCGCTGGAACAGGCCGCTCGCGTACGGTGACAGCAGCAGGCTGTAGACGTTGTGACCGCCCGCCGACTCGCCGAAGATGGTGACGTCGCCCGGGTCGCCGCCGAAGGCCGCGATGTTGTCTCGTACCCACTCGAGCGCGCGCACCAGGTCGAGCGTGCCGTAGTTGCCCGAGCGGTCCGCGGGGCTGGCGTCCGGCCCGTTCAGCGATGCGTGACGGAACCAGCCGAAGGGTCCGAGCCGGTAGTTGAGCGTCACCACCACGACGTCCTGCGAGGCCGCCAGGTTCCCGCCGTCGTAGAAGTCACCGAGGCCGACGGTGTTGCCGCCGCCGTGGATCCACACCATCACCGGGAGCCGCGCGCCGCCCGTCGGCACCGCCGTCGGCGCGAGGCGCGGCGCGTAGACGTTGAGGTACAGGCAGTCCTCGTCGCCGGTGGGCGTCCCGGGCGCGACGTCGCTCACGCCGCCGAAGTGGCTGGCGAGCTGCGGGCAATGGGGACCGAAGTGCAGCGCCTCGCGCGTCCCGCTCCAGGGCTCGAGCGGCTCGGGCGCGCGCCAGCGCCGCTCGCCCGCGGGCGGCTTCGCGTAGGGGACGCCGAGCCAGGCGTGGCTTCCGTAGCGGCCGACGAAGCCGACCACCGAGCCCGCAGGCGGCTGGCGCAGCGACGTCGGGTCCGCAGTGTGCGGCGGATCGGGAGGCACGAGCGAGCGTGAGCACGCAAGAGTCCCGAGCAGCAGGGCGGAGAGGAAGGACGGCGCGAGGCGTGACATGGGGCCCTCCTTGCGGACCCCATGCTACTCGATCGGCGGAAAACGGCGGCCCTCCTGCGCGGGAGCGCGAGGAGGGCCGCCCTCCGGACCGTTGCGACTACTGGCCGCTGGGCGGCGTGGTGGTCGTCTTCGGAGCCGTCGTCTTCTTGTGGGTCGTGCTCTTCTTGTGCGTGGTCGTGGTCGCTGCGTGCTTCTTCGGGGCGGCCTTGTGATGGGTCGCCTTGTGCTTCGGCGCCGGCGTAGTCGCCGCCGGCTTCTCCGTGGTCGCCCCGCCCTGCGCCCACACGGGCGCGCCGGCGAGCGCAACGAAGGCTCCGAGCACGATCGCAGCCAAGGATCGCTTCGACATACGAGAGACCTTCCTCCTTCTTGGGATTCGATCGATGAGGGGCGACCGCCAAGCTCTACCCGACGGCAGCTCTCGTGGCGGCTCCTCGACGCCGATCCGATCCCCACGATCGGAAGCGGCGACCGAGCTTGGTTCCGCAGCCGGAGGCCGACAAGGCGCACCGGGTGGCGTTCGCTCGCGCGCGGACTCTATCACTTTGCCGCGAGGAGCGAAGCGGGTTCCTCCGCATTTCGGGCCGGGCATTCCGGCCCGAGGTGGACGGGGGGTGGGCCCGGGAGATTCGGGCGCCCCGGCTCGGGGGCGATTCGGCCCCAGAGTTTCCGCCAGGCCGGGGTCGGGCCGGAACCAGCACCGCTCTCCCGGGTTCAACCTAGACCGCCTGGTGTATGCGGAGCCTGCCGACGGGAGATTCCGTCAGCCGCGCCGGGCGAGGGGAGTGGCGGCGCGGCCCGACACCAGCGGCAGGTCGAGATAGGTCGCGATTCCGGGCTTGGCTCTGCACACGGCCGGGATCGCGTTGATCCCGTGCATCGCCGTCGCGGCGATACCCGGGTTGTTCTGCTGCCCGGCGCGGACGTCGGTCGGGTGCAGGCCGTGGAACACCACCCGCGCGGGCGGGTCTCCGGTGATCTCGATCTCGAAGCGCTCGCGCCCGGGCCCGAAGCTCCAGGGCGGATCGAGATGCTGCTCGCCCATCAGCCAGTTCACGCGCACCGTGGCGACCGGCTCGCCGCGCACCGTCCCCTGCCAGGTGAAGCGCTGCGCCGCCACCGTGCCCGCTTCGAGGCGACCCACGGGCGTGTCGATCGGCGCGGTGGCCACGGCCATCTCGTGGACCGTCCGCAGCTCCGGGTCGAGCACGAAGCCGAGGCCCGCGGCGAGCATGTGGATCGACTGCTGGAAGCCGTGGCCGAGCAGCTTCAGCATCGGGCTGCGCGCCGCCTCCTCCGGACGCTTGCCGAAGAGCATGACGTCGCGGACCACCGCCACGGCTGCGTAGCTGCGGATGTCGGAGAACTCCTCGGCGCGCACGTGCCGCACGTCGCGGCACAGCGCCGAGATCATCAGCGGGAAGCGCTCGGTGATGCCGCCCGGATGGATCCCGGTCCCGTGCAGCGTCGCCCCGCCGCGGCGGCAGGCGGCCTCGAGCTCGGCGATCGCGGCACTCGCGCGGTCGGGGAAGAACCAGTTGAGCGGGGTCACCACGTTCTTGCCCGACTCGAGCAGCCGGATCACCTCGGCGGGTCGCGCGAGGAGCGGGCTGTAGTAGACGGCGTCCGCCTCGAGCGCGAGCAGCGCGGCGACGTCGTCGGTCGCGCGCACGCCGAGCGAACCGAGACCGCAGAGCTCGCCGACGTCGCGGCCGACCTTGTCGGGGCTGTGGACCCAGCAGCCGACCAGCTCGAGCTCGGGATGCGCGACGACGCCGGCCACCGCGGCGCGGCCGACGTTGCCCGTCGCCCATTGGATCACGCGATAGGGCACGGGCAGGAGCCTCCGGGCCGCGGCGGCGCGCCTACGGGATCAGCTTCTCCTTGCGCATGGCGGTGACGGCCGCCTGGACGACGCCGTCGATCGTCTCCTGCGCAGACTTCGGATTCAGCGTCTCGCTGCGTGCGGCCCAGATCAGTCGGGCCTGTGCGACCGAGTAGAGTGTCGTCTCGACCTGCACCACGCGGTCGGTGGCGAGGTAGCCGGGCTGGTACACCATCGGCGCCGCCCAGCCGTAGTAGCCCGCGAAGCCGCCGTAGGTCGTCGGCGGGACCCAGGTCTTGCGCTCGTCGACGTCGACCAGCCGGAACAGCACGGCGCCGTCGACGCCCGCCGCCTGCAGGCGCGCCTTCACCTTGTCCTTGTCGCGGATCTCGTCGTCGGGGATCAGGCTGTACGCAGCCACCGCGTACTGCGGCCCGACGCTCTTCACGAAGGCGTCCTCGGCGACACGCCGAAGCGTCGAGTCGGAGCTCAGCGCGAGGCCGGCGACCTTGCGGAACTGGATCGGTCCGATGCCCGGATCGCGCCACGTGGAGGTGAGATGCGTGGAGGCGCAGGCGAGCGCGAGAGCGAGGCCGGCGCACGCGAGCCCGAGCCGGCGCATCGAGGCGCTTAGCGACCCATCCCGGACTGGGAGTCGAAGCTGCCGCCGTTGCTCGAGCTGCCGAAGCCCGAGCTGCCGAAGGTCGAGCGGCCGCTGCCGCTGCTGCTGCCGAGCCCGCTGCCGAAGCTCGAGCCGCTGGAGCCGCTCGTCCCCGATTCGTTGGAGATGCGATGGCCGCGGCGGTGGCGCGTGCGGCGGTGGCGCGTGCGGCGGTGCCGGCGCCCACCGCTGTCGTCGGAGGAGCTGTTGTCTCGCTCGCGCAGGCTCGAGCCCCCGAGGGCAGAGCCGCCGATGCTCGAGCCCCCGCTGCCGAGGCTCGTCCCGATCGCATGTGCGGGCTCGACCTCGAGGACGAGGACTGCAAGGACGATCGCAATCACGGGTAGGCAGCGGCGGGACATTGCACTTCCTCGGTCGCCCTTTCTAGCCGACCTGGCCTCGGCCCGCCAACTGTTGACTTCGCTCGGCTTCGCCTCGCTGCGCGCGCCCTGGCTGATGATCTTCGCTCGGCTTCGCCTCGCTGCGCGCCGCCTTCGGCGGCTTGCGGGGATACTCCAGGCGATCCCCTTGCCTCGGAAGGGGCGGACGGTCTAGGTCCGGGCTGCCGTGCGGCCCGCGCGGCGGCCGAAGAAGGTGCCGTCGCCGAGCGAGAGGCCGCTCGAGTAGCCCCCCACCGAGAGACCCGAGGTCGAGCGGCCGGCGGCGAAGAGGCCGGGGATCGCGGCGCCGGCAGGGTCGAGCACCCGGCCCTCCACGTCGGTGTGTAGACCGCCGAGCGTGAAGGCCGCGTACAGCGAGCCCTCGCTGGTGCAGTCGAACGCGCCGAAGGGCGGCCGCTCGAGCGGCGTCACGTACTCGCGCGCCTTGTGGAACGCCGGATCCTCGCCGCGGGTGGCCGCGCGGTTGTAGAGCGCGAGCGTGCTCTCCAGGCTCCCGGGCGGGAGCCCGAGGTCGCGCTCGAGCTCCGCCGGCGACTCGCCGACCGCCGCCACGCGGCGCGGATAGTCGGGCTTCTCGAACACCGCGTCGTCGACCACGAGCCAGGCGCGCCCGCCGCGGTGGAGCAGCGCATGCTCGCCGAGCCGCCCGTAGTAGGCGTCCTCGTTGATGAAGCGCTGCCCTGCGCCGTCGACCAGGATTCCGCGCTTGAGCCCCCACGGCTGCGTCGCCGGCAGCGAGATCGAGGCCGCGTCCATGTGGATCGTCGCCGCGCCCGCCGCGATGCCGAGGCGGATCCCGCTGCCGTCGTCGCCCTCGGCGCCGACGCGGAACTTGCAGCGCCGCAGGTGCGGCGCGTGCGCCGCGAGCATCGCGTCGTCGCGGATGAAGCCGCCCGTGGTGAGGACGACGCCGCGGCGTGCGCGCAGCGCGCGCGCGGCGCCGAAGTGCTCCGCGACGGCGCCGACCACGGCCCCGTCCGGCGCGCGCACCAGCGCGACGCATCGATGGTTCGGGGCCACGCGGGCGGCGCTCCCCTCGACGGCCGCGACGAGTCGGCGCATGAGCAGCGGCCCGGCCTGCGCCTCCATCGCCGGCACGTGGCCGCGCGGCGCGGGCGCCGCGATGTCGCGGAACGGGTGCGCGCGCTCGGAGCCCGACCAGACCAGGCCGTCGTCGTTGGGCGGCTCGCCCGACACGCCGTGGTGGAAGACCGGCTTGAACGGGACGCCCTGCGCCACCAGCCACTCGTAGTGGTCGACCGAGCCCTCGCAGTAGACGCCGAGCTTCGCCTCGTCGGGCCCCTCGCCGCACGACGCCATCAGGTAGCCGAACATCGCCTCGGCCGAGTCGTCGAAGCCGCACGCCCGCTGAAGCGCGGTGCCGCCGCCCAGGTAGAGCACGCCGCCCGACATCGCCGAGGTGCCACCGCCTCCGCCGGCGCGCTCGATCACCAGCGTGTCGGCGCCCGTCCGCGCGGCCTCGAGGGCGGCCGCAGCGCCCGCGGCCCCGAGACCCACGACGAGCACGTCCGCCACGTCGTCCCAGCGCTGGATCTCGCGCTCGTCTCGGAGAGAGCTGGACATGGATCCGACATGCTCGCCCGCCTCAGCGCCGGATCACCGAGCCCCAGGCGATCCAGTGCCGGTCGCTCGCGACGGCGACCTCGAGATCGACCAGCTCGGCGATCTTGAGCTGCTCGCGCACCTCGTCGGGCGTGTACGAGGCCAGGAGCGACCGGAAGAAGTCGCGTCGCAGGATCTCCGGCTCGCCAGCCGCGTAGCGGTCGGTGAGCCGCTGCGCCTCCTCGCGGCTCGACGGCCGCAGGAGATCCATCACGAACACGTCCCCACCGTCGCGCGCGAAGTCCTGGACCGCCTCCCACAGGACGAGCGGCTCGGACAGGTGGTGCAGGAGGCTGTTCGAGAGCACGAGGTCGTAGCAGACGCGCGGCGCATCGGTGCGGGGGATCTGGCCGAGCCGCAGCGTGATGCGCTCCGCGAGCCGGGCGCGCGCCACGGCGACGCGGCCGAACCGCAGCATCGGCGCGGAGCCGTCGATGCCGTCGATCGTCCAGCCGGGCAGCGCCTGCGCCAGGCGGATCGTGATGTCGGCGGCGCCGCAGCCGAGGTCGAGCGCGCAGCCGCTCTGGTCGAGGTCAGGAAGCCTCGCGCGCAGGAGCGACACGAAGCGATCGTGCGGCTCGCTCCAGTCCGCGTCGGCGTAGGCGCGCGCCTGCGCCTCGTCGTCCATCAGCTCCGGCTCGGGGATCCTCTCCATGGCGACCTGGGATGCTAGCTGTTGACTTCGCTCGCTGCGCAAAGCCGGCCTCCGGCCGATTGGGTGCTGAGCCGCAGCACGTCCTGATTGACTTCGCTTGCCTGCGGCTCGCTGCGCGCGCCCGCTTCGCGGGCGCTTGAGGGATACTCCGGGCGGGCGTCTGCCCCGGAGGCGACGATGGGTGAGCCCCTCGCGATTGCGACCCGTGCGCTGCCCGGCCGCGCGGCGCTGGACGTGGCGCTCTCGCGCGCGCTGCTCGATCTCGTAGCCGAGGGCGCCACGCCGGCGACACTGCGCCTGTACCGCCCCGACGACGTGCTGGCCTTCTCCTCGCTCGACGCCGCGGCCCCCGGCTTCGCGATCGCGGTGGCGGCGGCGCGCGCGGCCGGCTTCGAGCCGGCGCTGCGGCTGGCGGGCGGGCGCGCCGCCGCGTTCCACCGCCAGACGCTGGCGTTCGCCTGGGCCACGCCGGCCGCGGAGTCGCGCGCCGGGATCCGCGAGCGCTTCGACGCGGCTGCGGCGCTCCTGGCGGCGGCGCTCCGCCGTCTCGGCGTCGATGCGCGCGTCGGCGCCGTGCCGGGCGAGTACTGCCCGGGTCCGCACAGCGTGAACGCGCGCGGCCTCCGCAAGCTCGCGGGCATCGGCCAGCGCGTCGTGCGAGGCGCCGCGCACGTGGGCGGCGTCCTCGTGGTGCGCGACAGCGCGCGCGTACGCGCCGCGCTCGAGCCGGTCTACACCGCGCTCGGCCTCGACTGGGACCCCGCGAGCGCCGGCAGCGTCGAGGACGAGATCGGCACGGTGTCGTGCGAGGACGTCGCCGATGCGCTGCGGGCGGAGCTCGCCGCCCGCTTCGAGCTCCGCCCGATCGAGCCCGCGGTGCTCGGCGCCGCGCTCGAGCGCGCCACCCGCTACGAGCCGCGCTACGCCCTCAGGCCGGCTTGAGCTTGTAGCGGATCGGCAGGCGCTTCACGCCGCCGACCAGACCCGAATGCAGGCGCTCGATCGGCCCCGCCACCTCGATCTCCTCGATGCGCGGCAGCAGGTGCTTGTACGCGATCGCCAGCTCGAGGCGCGCGACGTGCGAGCCCAGGCAGAAGTGCTCGCCGACGCCGAAGCCGAGGTGATGGTTCGGGTTGCGGTCGATGCGGAACGCGAAGGGATCCTCGAAGATCTCCTCGTCGCGGTTCGCGCTCGGATAGAAGAGCGCCACAGCCTGGCCCGCCTTGATCACCTTGTCCCGCAGCGGGAAGTCCTCCGTGGCGGTGCGCGCGAAGTGGATGATCGGGCTGGTCCAGCGCACCACCTCCTCGACGGCCGTGTCGATCAGCCGCGGGTTGCGCTGGAAGCTGCGGAGCTGGTCGGGGTGCTCGATGAACGCGAGCATGCCGCCGGTCGTGCCGTTGCGCGTGGTCTCGTTGCCGGCGATCACGATGATCAGGCAGAAGGTCAGCACGTCGATCGGCGGAATCGGCTCGCCGTCGACCTCGAGGTGCGCGAACAGCGTGATCAGGTCGTCGGCCGGCTTCTTGCGCTTCTCGTCGACGAGCTTCTGGAAGTAGAGGAAGAGCTCCGTCATCGCCTGCATGGCGGTCTCTTGCGGCGTCTTGCCCGGCACCTGGTACTCGGGATCGCCGGCGCCGATCGTGCGGTTGGTCCAATCGAAGAGCAGGTTCCAGTCGGACTCGGGCACGCCGAGCAGCCACGCGATCACTGCGATCGGGAGCGGCGCTGAGACCTCGCGCACGAAGTCGCACTCGCCCCAGCGCCCGGATCCGCTCTTCTCGAGCAGCTGGTCGACGATGTCCTTGCCGATCCGCTCGATCGGCCCGTCGATCTGCTTCAAGTAGCGCGGCGTGAAGCGCTTGCTGATGAGCTGGCGATAGATGCCGTGCTTGGGCGGGTCGGTCTGGATCAGGGTCGGCGGAAAGTCGTTCGGAACCTCGGGCCGGTGGTCGATCACCAGGCGCGGCCCGTTCAGGAACTGCTCGGGCCGCTTGCTGATCGTCACGATGTCCGCGTGCTTGGTGATGGCCCAGAACGGGATGCCCTCGGTCTTGTCGAACCAGTGGACCGGGTCCTCTCGGCGCAGGCGCGTCCACACCGAATGGGGGTAGCCGTGAGCCGCGTAGTCGTCCGGATGGATCAGGTTGAAGCGCGCGAACGCATCGTGGGAAGCGGGGCTCACGGCCATGGCTGCATCTCCAAGAGCGGGACCTCATGGTGACATCGGTGGTCCCGCGACGCGAGGGCTCCCCGGTGGGATCGGCCGTACGCTCCCGGAGTTGAAGGGCTCGGTGCCGAGCGCCCGGATCACGTCGGCGACGAGCTCCTCCGTGCCATCGCGCCCGTCGTCCGGCTCCGAGAGGCCGAGGCGCACCACCACCAGCTCCGCCGACGGCACCACCACGACGTACTGGCCGCTGTGGCCTTCGGCCGCATAGGCGTCGGTGGGCAGCGACGGCCACTGGCGGTGGGTCGGGTCCTTCGGATCGCCGGCGTTCAGCCACCAGTGCGCGCCGTAGACCCCGTCGGGAGCCGCGGGCGCCGGGGTCGTGACGTAGCGCACCCAGCCCTCGGGCAGGATGCGGCGCCCGTCCCACACGCCGCCCAGCCGGTGGAGCTCGCCGAAGCGCGCCCAGTCGCGCGCCGTCATGAACGCGTACGACGAGCCGACGAAGCTGCCGGACGCGTCAGGCTCGAAGAAGGCGCTCCGCATGCCGACGGGATCGAAGAGTCGCTCGTTCGCGAAGCGCACCTGCGCGGCGAGGTCGCGGTCGGCGAGGTCGCGCAGCATGCGCGCTAGCAGGTTCGCGGTGCCGCTCGAGTAGCTCCAGACCCGGCCGGGCTGCGCCGCGAGCGGGCTGCGCGCGGCGAATGCGCCCATGTCGGGCGCGCGGTAGAGCATGCGCGTCACGTCGCTCAGGGGCCCGTAGCTCTCGTCGAAGGCGAGGCCACTCGACATCCGGAGCAGGTGGTCGAGCGTGATGGCGTGGCGCGGGTCGGCCGCTCCCGACCACTCGGGGACCGGTGCGTGCTCGAAGAGGGCGAGGCGCCCGTCGCCGACCTCGATGCCGACGAGCGCCGCGGTCACGCTCTTGGCCATCGACCACGACAGCATCGGGGTGTCGGGCGTGTAGCCCGGCGCGTAGCGCTCGGCCACGAGCTCGCCGCGGTGCGCCACGACGACGGCGGTGGTGCGGCGCACGTGTCCGGCCGGCGGGTCCGGCTCCGCGAAGGCGCGCGCCAGCGCGGCGTCGAGGGCGGGCGGCGGCGGCGCATCGGGCACCGCGGCCCCGAGCGGCCACGGGATCTCGGGGGCGAGCGGGGGCCGCTCGATCGCGACGCCCTCGGGCAGCGCCAGCGCGGCCTCGGCGCCGGGCGGCAGCAGCGTGCAGCCGAGGCCGTCGCGATGGACGGCGCGCGCCCGGACGAGACCGAGGACCGAGCCCTCGGCGGCGCCGGGCGACACCCCGACGCGGAGCCAGGGGCCGAGCGGTGCGATCTCGTCGCTCACGTAGGTGCGCAGGACGCGCTCGGGATCCTGGCCCGAGTTCAGCGCCAGCGAGCACACCATCTTGGTCGCGAAGCCCGTCCCCACCGAGACCGCGAGCCAGAGCCGGTGGGCGCCGAAGGCGAGGGCGGCGAGCAGCGCGGCGGCGACCAGCCCGCGCAGGCTCACCGCGCCTCCGCGCTCGCGGCCCGCGCCACCGACTCGATGGCGATCGCCGCGAGTGCGGCGCCGAAGTCGAGATCGATGTTGGCCATCGTGTCGTGGCTGTCGTGGTAGCCGTTGCGGTTGATGTCGTAGTTCTCCATGAGGAGCACGACCGGGACGCCCGCATCGGAGAAGATCTGCCCGTCGGTGTTGTAGAGGGCGCTGTGCGGATCGCTGGGCGGGCGGACGCTCGCGTGGAGAGCGAGGTGGCGGGCGAGCTTCGGCACGCGCGACGCGCGCGCGCTGCGGCGCCCGCGCGCGGCGCGGCGGCGCGCCGGACCGCGGTTCCAGCGCTCGGTGCCCGCGGCCCAGATCCGCGACGCGAGGAGCGACTGCCCGGCCAGCCAGTTCGACCCCGCGCAGGCGCCGGGAGCGATCTGGAACACGTCGGCCTCGGGCGCGCGGTCGCGGTTGTGGGCGATCATGTCGAGCACGTAGACGCCCGCGACGCGGGTGTCCGACAGCGACCGCGCGCGGCCGCCGGGCAGATCGACTCGCAGATCGCCCTCGACGAGCGACTGGCAGAGCCATCGCGCTCCGAGGCAATCGGCCGGGAACTCCTCGCCGGTCAGGTGCACGAGCCAGACGTCGCAGCCCAGACGGCCCGCGCGGGCGAGGGCGAGGAAGATCGGGGCCGCCAGCAGCAGGGCCGCGGTCGCGGAGTGGTTGTCGTCGGCGCCGGCGGCGGCGAGCCGCGCGCCGTCGCCGCCTTGCGCCCGCTCGTAGCGATCCTCCATGTACGCGGTGTCGTAGTGATCGGCCATGATCACCGCGCGGCTGCGGTCGCGGCCCGGGATCGCCACCAGCAGGTTGCGCTCGTGCTCGCGCCCCTCGCGGTTGTCGAGCCAGCCGCCCATCCACGGATAGTCGAAGTCCGTCTGCCACGGGAAACGCAGCTCGCCGGCGAACGCCCGGCGGGTCATGCCCGCCGCCGAGATCGCTCTTCGGTGTCGGGCGAGGAGATGATCGCCGAGCCCGGCGAGATCGCGCCGCCGGTGGCGCAGCCGCGCGCGGGTCGGGGGATCGAGCACGCAGTCGGCGTTGTTCTTGGTGAGGTAGCTCCCGTGGGCGAGGCCGGCGATCGTGCGCCAGTACCGCACCTCGAAGGCGCGGGTGGCGGTCCGCCCGTAGGTCAGCGCCTCGGGCAGCGGCTCGGGGTCCGCCGCGAGGCGCCCGCGCAGGACGTCGGCGAGGCGCCGGGCCCGCTCGGGCCGCGCGCCCTGGCGGCCGAGCGCCTCGAGCCACGGTTCGACGCTCGTCCCGTGCGGCGCCGAGAGCAGCGCCTGCGCGAGCGCGCGGGGGAGCAGAGGCTCGACCTCGAGCAGCTTGCGCGCGTTCGCGCACTCGAGGTGCGGCAGCTCGCAGGCCGCGAGATGGGGCTCGCGGCGCAGGAGGCGCGGCCAGAGCTCGATGGGACGCCCCAGATCGGCGGCGTCCGCGTCGTAGGCGGTCAGGTAGCCGAGCGGCGCCTCGGGCAGCAGCGCCGCCTGCCCAGTCGCGCGGTCGAGGTAGGCCACGAGCGGGCGCTGCCACACCACCTCGTGGCGCCCGACACGCATCGGTGGATAGTGGAAGCGGTAGCCGAAGAGGCCTCCCGCCCGGACCGCGCCGGCCGCCTCCGCGAGCTCGACCGCACCGGCGGCGGGCCCGTCGAGCACGCGGCGGAACGCGTGGGACCAGATCTGCGCGTTGCGGGCCATCGGCTTCCCGTAGAGGCGGACGTCGTCCGGCTGCGCGCTGAACAGCACGTGCGCCATCTTGTCCTCGCGGTCGGTCGACGCGAGCTCGTCCTCGTGGCGCAGCACGCGGGCCCAGCGGTGCGTGCGCTTGAAGCGGTCGCGGAGCGGCCCGTGCTCGGAATCGGGGCTCGGATGCGCGGCGCTCGGCTCGTGCAGCCAGCCCGATTGGGGCACGCGGATTCCGAACGGCCCCTCGTGACGACCGATCGAGTGAAGCAGCGGGATCTGCGCCGCGAAGCGCAGCTCCGCCTCGAGCGCCTGGTAGGGAGGCGCGCCCCAGAAGAGCAGGCTGCCGGGAAACGGCAGGAGCTGGAGCTCGCCGTCGAGATGTGCGCGCTGGATCGGAGGCGGGAGCGATTCGAAGGCGCGGAAGGTGAGAAGGAAGCGGACGCGCTCCAGCGGCTCGCCGGGGTCGAGCTCGAGCGCGCGGACCCACGACGGGAGCGGCTCCTCGCGCCAGTGCGGGTGGCCGGCGACGCCTCCCATCGGGAGGAAGCGCAGGCCGGCGCGGCGCAGGTCGCGCAGCGCGTCCTCCGGCAGCCCGAACGCGCCGGCCAGCAGCCGACGCAGGAACGAGTAGCCCTGCTCGGCGGGCGCTTCGCGATCGGGCCGCTCGAAGAACCCGCGCCAGAAGGCGCGCGCGGGGCCCTGCTCGCTGCCGCCGAGCAGCGTCCAGCGCACGCGTCCCTTGTCGTCCTGCGTGCGCGAGAGCGCCAGCGGGAGCAGCAGCACGAAGCGCTCGCCGGACGGCGCCTCCGCGCGCCGCGCGAGCGCCTCCGGCCAGTACGGGTTGCCTGCGAGCTTGGCCCTCGAGATGCCGTGGTTCGAGCGCCCGGCCGCCAGATGCGCCATCGCGCCGACGAGCTGGCTCGCGATGTGCACGAGCCCCGGCGCCAGCTCGAGCTCCTCCTCGTACTCGGTGACGGTCCAGCCCCACGGGTCGCCGGCGTCGAGGAGCAGCGGATCGGCCGCGCCATACGCGCGGCGGCCGAGCCGCGGCGGCGGCATGAACTCGGAGTACGCGTCGATCCGGTAGCGGCCCGCGCCCGCGAACCACGGCCAGCCCGCGAGCAGCGCCCGGGAGCCCTCCAGCATGCCGTCGTGGATACCATAGGAGCCGCCCGGATTGCGCCCTACACTCGATCCATGGCCGCCGACGCGGACCGCTTCCCTCCGATCGACTTCGAGCGCTATCACCGCGAGGAGCTGCCCGCGCTCCTCGCCGCCGGGCGCGGCGCGCTGGTCGCCGCCGCGGCGTGCGGCCGGGGCAGCCTCGCGTTCCGGCTCGCGGACGGCGCGGCTTACACGTATCGGCGACGCGACGGAGGCGTCGACGTGCTGGCCGGCGACGGCGCGGCAGACACCGTGATCCAGATCGATCGCGAGTCCTGGCAGGGCCTGGTCCACGAGCTCGAGGCGCCGGCGGGACTGCTCTACGCCGGCCGGAT
>Ga0335083_10005925_pt1 | contig 15403 bp, 9 predicted proteins | sample Lox_Sample_42_FD_206716 | JGI IMG/M metagenome (GOLD analysis project Ga0335083, IMG submission 206716) | Soil microbial communities from Loxahatchee National Wildlife Refuge, Florida, United States - Lox_Sample_4.2 | ecosystem: Environmental > Terrestrial > Soil > Wetlands | place: USA: Florida... | reverse complement strand
TGCGCCGAGCCGCTCATCCAAATGGTGACCGATTTAGCCCAGACCGGCGCCCGCACCGCCCAGGTTCAGTACGGCGCGCGGGGTTGGGTGGCCCATCATAACACTGATTTGTGGCGCGCCACCGCTGCCATCGACGGGCCGCAATATGGCATGTGGCCGACTGGCGGCGCGTGGCTGTGCATGCATTTGTGGGACCATTACCTGTACAGCGGCGATCAGGCGTACTTGGCACGGATGTATCCGGTCCTCAAAGGCGCGGCCACGTTTTTCCTCGATACGCTGGTGGAAGATCCGGATACAAAATACCTGGTCACGTGTCCCTCGTTATCGCCCGAGCATGGCCATGGCCACGGCAATACCAGTGTGTGCGCCGGACCGGCCATGGATTGCGAGATAATTCGCGATTTGTTTACCGCCGTCCAGCAGGCTGCGAAAATTTTGAATGTGGACGAGGAATTTCGCAATCAGGTGGCGGCGGCGCGCGACCGATTGCCGCCGCTGAAAATCGGATCAGCCGGGCAGTTGCAGGAATGGCAGGCCGATTGGGACATGACGGCCAGCGACCTTCATCATCGCCACGTTTCGCATTTGTACGCGCTGTTTCCCAGCAACCAAATTACCGTGCGCGGCACGCCGGATCTGGCCGCCGCCGCGAAAAAATCGCTGGAAATTCGGGGCGACAAGGCCACCGGCTGGGGGCTGGCGTGGCGCTTGAATTTGTGGGCGCACCTGTTGGACGGTGAGCATGCCAACAAAATTCTCGCGATGCTGCTCTCGCCGGAGCGAACGTATCCCGACATGTTCGATGCGCATCCGCCGTTCCAAATCGACGGCAATTTCGGCGCGACGGCCGGGATTGCCGAAATGCTGCTCCAATCGACCGCCGAGGGAATCGAACTTTTGCCGGCCTTGCCCAGCGCCTGGCCCGATGGTTCGTTCACAGGGCTTCGCGCGCGCGGCGGTTTCGAAATCGATTGCACGTGGCGCGGCGGCAAGTTGCAAACCGCCACGATCCGCAGCACGCTGGGAAACCCGTGCAAAATTCGCTACGGCGATTTAGTGCGGGAGCTGGCGATCGAAAAAGGCCAAGCGATTCGCATTAACGGCACTTTGACGACCGATTGATGCTCCGCAGCCAGACTGGTTACACTGAAACGGTCTGTTTCATAATCCGTTTTCGCAGCGAAGCATAACGCATGAACTATCGCACGTTCGGCAGCATCGGTTGGAAAGTGTCGGAAATTAGTTTTGGCGCCTGGGCCATTGGCGGCTCGTGGGGAAAGCAAAGCGACGAGGTATCACTGGCGGCGCTGCACCGCGCGCTCGACCTGGGCGTGAATTTCATCGACACGGCCGACGTGTATGGCGACGGACGCAGCGAGCGGTTGATTGCCCAACTGCGGCGCCAGCGGAAAGAGCCGTTTTACGTGGCCACCAAGGCGGGGCGGCGACTAAATCCGCACACGGCCGACGGTTACAACGAAAAAAATCTCACACAGTTCATCGAGCGCAGTCTGAAGTATTTGGAAGCCGAGAGCCTGGATCTCCTGCAACTGCATTGCCCGCCGACAGACGTCTACTATCGACCCGAAGTGTTTGCGGCGCTGGATCGGCTGAAGGCCGCGGGAAAAATTCGCCATTACGGCGTGAGCGTGGAACGGGTGGAAGAAGCATTAAAAGCGATCGAATACCACGGCGTGCAAAGCGTGCAAATTATTTTCAACATGTTCCGGCATCGGCCCGCGGAGTTGTTTTTTCCGGAAGCCAAGCGGCGAAACGTGGCGATCATTGTGCGCGTGCCGCTGGCCAGCGGGCTGCTGACGGGAAAATTGCAGCGGAACACCACATTCGAGCCGGACGATCATCGGCAATTCAACCGCCACGGCGAAATGTTCGATCGAGGCGAAACTTTTTCCGGCGTCGATTACGATACGGGCTTGGAAGTTGTCGAGCAAATTCGCGCGCTCTTTCCGGCCGGCCCTACGCTGGCACAGTGGGCCCTACGCTGGATTTTGATGTTCGACGCGGTTTCGACCATTATTCCCGGCGCCAGGCGCCCGGCCCAAGTGGAAGACAATGCCGCGTCATCGACGTTGCCGCTTCTAACCGAGCCGCAAATAGCGGCAATTCGGAAGCTGTATGACCAGCGCATTCGACCGCTGGTCCATCAGCGGTGGTAGCCGATCGCACCAGCAGTGGTAGCACCGCCTGCGCGATCATTCGAAGTTTGCACCCGCGAAAATCGAACTGCCTTTCTTTTAAGCACGCTTTGCTCTGGCATGATGCGTTGAATTGGCAAACTGTGCCGATTAACGGGGAGCTTCTCGATAATACGGGAAATACCGCCGAAAACGATTGTAACGGCTGTGCTCAGGGCAACGGTCGTAATGATTTTTCGGCGGCTGACTCGACAGCGAGAGGCGATCTATGGAACCCGCGTGGATTTAACAGTGCTTCGTCCACAATCCAGATCGCAAGGAATCCGGTCGTGATCAATCGCTTTTTAATTGTCATTGTCGCAGTCATCGTGTTGCCGCTCATTGGCGCAGGCGCTGCGCACGCCCAAACCGATACGCCGCCGCCTGCTGTTTTCAATCCGGCTGTTGCTTTCGATGGGGCGGGTGCTTCGAATCCTGCTTCCGCAGCCGATTTGCAAAGACTCTACAACCGGCTGGAACAGCAGGACGAAGAACTGCGCCAATTGCGCGATCAGTTGGGCACGCTGCAAAACGAAGTCCGCGTGTTGCCCCCCGTCTCGAACGGCGAATTTCCGGCGCCGCAGCCTGCCGGAGTTGTTCCCGCCGGCGCGGCCGAAAGCCCGCAAGTTTTCCAGCTGCAAGACCGCCTGGACGCCATGGAAAAGCGGCTGGACGATCAAGCGGCCCAGCATCCGTCCGTCGGCAACAGCAGCGCCGATGGTTACGAAGTGGGCAGCGATTTGCATTTCTCGGCGACTTGGAATAAGGGCTTGCAGTTCGAAACGCCCAATAAGGATTTTCGCTTTCACGTGGGCGGCGTGCTGCAATTCGATTTGAATTATTTCGACAATCCGCCGGGAATTCAAAATCCCGCATCCAAGGGCGGCATCGGCCCGCAGCCCGATTCGCTCGATTTCCGCCGCATCCGGCTCCGCATGGACGGCACCATGTATGAAGTGTTCGACTGGATCGTGCAGGTCGACTTCGCGAACATGGTCACACCCGCCGGCACGCCCAACGCGCAGTCTCCGGCCACCACAAGCCCAGCCTTCGACGAAATGTACATCAATTGGGGCGACATCCCGTACATCGGAAATTTGCGTTTCGGCAACATCAAGGAGCCGATGGGCTTTGAACACATGATGACCGATTCGCAGTTGCCGTTCATGGAGCGTTCGTATTTGCAGGACTTTGTGTTCGGCCCATTCAACGGCGGTTATGCGCCAGGCATCGAGATGATCAATTGGCGTCAGGATCTGTCTGCCACGTGGTCTCTAGGTTGGTTTGGCGCCGACGACGACCAATTTGGCTTCAGCTTGGGCAACGATTATGCGGGCACCGGCCGACTCACGTGGTGTCCTTATTATGATGAACCGTCGGGTGGCGCCTACATGATGCACTTGGGAGTGTCCGGCAGCGTTCAAAGCACCGACGAAGGGTTTGTGCGGTTGCGAACACGGGGCGATATTCGCAGCGGACCGCCAGGTATTTTGAATCCGATTTATGTCGACACCAATTATACCGGCACCATTAACGCCAATTCGCAAAACATTTTTTGCGGCGAATTTGCCTGCGTGATGGGCTCGTTCAGCGTGGTCGCGGAATATGCCGGCTCGACAATTCCCAACGCTACAATTTCCGGCGTCGATCACGGTACGCCGCTGTTTCAGGGCGGTTACGTTCAGTGCGCATATTTGTTGACCGGCGAACACGAAGTTTACGACCGCAAACGGGCCACGTTTGAGCGAATTGTGCCGTACGAAAATGCATTCTGGGTTCACGACGCCAACGGCAATTGCTGCCACGGCTGGGGCGCGTGGCAAATTTTAGCGCGGTATAACACCATTGATCTGAACGACAACGGCATTACCGGCGGCGAGCTCAACAGCTTCACCTTGGGCCTGAATTGGATTTGGAATGCCCAGGCCCGGATGCAGTTTAACTACGATTTCACCGACCGCAGCGCCGTCAAAACCACGCCGCAAGCGGATATCAACTCGGTGGGCACGCGGTTTAGCTTCGATTTTTGACGCGCCGCTTGATGGGTGCTCCAGCGTTGGGTGGTGGCCAATTTGAACATAGCCCGACTGTGTCAGTCGGGAAAAGCGGCTGTCGGAATTTCAAATTGTCCCACCACCCAGCGTTGAAGCTGCAGATTCGTAAGCTTGCACCGCGAGAGCCGTGCTTGCTGTTAGCGGTGCTCTGCCGGCTTATACGCTGCCGCTACGGCTGGCGCCATTTGCGGCGGGCGCTGCCCGTCGATCGGTTGCACATCGCCCCAGGCCGGGTTGCAGGTGACTTGTTGTGCGGGATAACCCAGCGCGTGATACAGCCGAAATTCGGCGCGGTTGTAGTCGTTCACACTGGAGTAATAATCGCTGTAAGCCTGCCGCAATTGCAGCAGGGCCGCGGTCACTTCCTGCGGGCGAATGACCAATTGCAGTTGATTGCCGACCTGAATGGTTTCGCTCAACCCTTTCAAGTTGCCTTCGAACGAAACCTCGGCGGCGGCTAAGCCGTATTCGGCCTGTTTAATCCGCGTCGCGGCCGCCACCACTTGGGCCTGTGCTTGCGCAATCTCGGCAGCCACTTGATCTTGAAGGCGGAATAATTCGACCATCGCTTGCCGCTGTTCTCCCTGGCGCTCGTGTACTAAGCCGGCGTTCCCGGCCCCCAGGTTTTGCAGTTGCCATATCACTTGGAAATCCCAATCGCTGCGGCCGGTCGAAACCGGATCATGACCCGTGAGGTTGGCTTCGTAAAAGCCCGCTCCCAAAGTGTCGCTTGGGTTGGCGGAGCCTTGCACCACCAGGCTGGGAATCAGCGGACGCATGCGCTCTTGTTTGAGTCGATCGATCGTGGCCTTTACCACCGACTGTTGCGACGCCAATTCCGGGCGGCCGAGCAATCCTTCCGGAATGAGCTGATCCACGGTTTCCTCCGGCGGAACCACGGTGACTTGCAGGTGCGGCGCCTCCAACGGCACAACTACCGCCGCCGGATTGAGCCGGAGAACGCGCGTCAGGTTCGCACTGTTCACGCGCCAATCTTCACGCGCGGTCGTCGCTTGTTGTTCCAACTCGGCCAGTGTCGTTTCAGCCCGTTGGATTTCGATCGGTGCGGCCAGGCCTTGCGCCAGCGACTGCACGGTTTTCACTAATTCTTTCCCTTTGGCAACCGAATCCTCGGAGCCGGCCAGCACGCCGCGCGCTTGCTGAACCAAGAAATAGGCGTCGGTCATGGAAAGCAGGGCGTCGTTTTTCGCCGCTTGAATGTCGTAATTTCGGGCCCGATAAAGTTGCTGAGCGGCCAGCGGCGTGTAAATGGCGTCGGTCAGGGCGAAAATCGCCTTCAGTCCGCCGCCGGTCAAAAATTGATTGCGGTCATTGATCGACACATCGCCGGTCGTTCGCTCTTGGCCGCCATCGTGGCGTTGGTAATCGCTCCCCAAAATCAGGTCGGGCACCCACAACACCTGCGCTTGTTGGAGGCGCCCGGCTGCAGTCATTTCGCTTGCCACGGCCGCTTGAATGACCAACGGCCGAGCATCCGCCAGCCGCATGGCTGTAGCCAAATTAATAGGCAGAGTTTGATCAGTTTGCTCGGGCTGTGCCGCCGCAATATCGGGGGCACCGGTTGCGTTGATGAGATCAGGCGCAAAACCGGACGCCGGCTCCGGCGATACGTAGGAACTTGGGCACGGTCGTGGCGCGGAAGGTGGTTGAAGCTGGTAATTCGGTCGCGGATCGATATTTCCAACCGGATGGTTTTGCTGCGCACTAATTCCCGCGGCCGGCTGACCTTGTGGAGAAATGTAACCACCATTCGGCTGCCCGGGAGGCGGAACGTAGCTGTTAGCTGGCTGATCGGACGGAGAATAACCGGCGGCCGGCTGCCCCGGCGGAACCATTTCCGTATTCTGGGCGTAGACGCCAGAAAACGGCCAAGGAACAAGCAATATGCAAATGGCCAGTTTAAAGCTACTTTTCACGGTTTAGCTCCATAACTGGCATGATTTACAGGGGGTAACAGACGGATTTTCAGCCTCTGCGGCCCCCTTCATGGCAAACGGTATCATCGGCATTGCCGGTCTGTAACCGGAGTTTTTTAGGCCTTAAGGTTGACCCAGTCGTATTAAACGTATGCTGACGTGCATGCTTGCTGGCAAGAGGGATCGTAATGAGGTCCAGACAGGGGAATGGGTTGTCAAGCCAGCAACGTAAATCCATTGATAGCGTTGGACTTATGCCGGTTTTTTGTCCTTCGTGGTGACCTTTCAACGTACATTTCTCTAAGCTGTCGAGCGTTGGAAAAATAAGCCTATCTGGGCTGACCGCAGTTGTCAGGAGTTGAGCGTGAGGCTGATCGTCTTTGCCATGCGGCATCCGGTGACGACCGTGATGCTGGTTGTCTCGATTGTGCTGGGCGGCTGCCTTGCGCTATCGCGGATGCGCATCGACATTTTTCCGCCGATCAACATGCCGCAAATTTACGTCTTCTGCAATTACGGCGGCATGGACCCGGGGCAAATGGAAGGCTTGCTGGTCAACCAGTTCGAAATCGCCTTTCAGTACGTCGATGGGGTGAAGGCCATCGAATCACGCTCCATTTCGCAAGTGGCGGTCATCAAGCTCTCGTTTTATCCCGATACGGATATGGCTAAGGCCATGGCCTCGGTTGTCAGTCAGGCGAATCGCGCCCAGGCCACCATGCCCCCCAATGTGTTGCCGCCGCTGATCATGCAAATGGATGCGGGCAGCGTGCCGGTGGGTTATCTCGTGCTGCAAAGCAAAACGGCTTCGCTGGGCACGATGGGAGATTTGGCGCAAATGCGAATTCGCGCCCTCGTCCAATCCAACGTCCCCGGCACCGTGGCCACTTCCCCCTTTGGAACGAACGTGCGGGCCATCGTCATCAGCGTCGACCCCGATCGCTTGCGCTCCTACGATTTGACGCCCGAAGACGTGGTTTCCGCCGTGCAAGCCGGCAACTTTATCAGTCCGTCGGGCAACGCATACATCCAGGACGAAATGCCGCTGGTGCCCAACAATGCGATGATTCGCAATGCGGCCGAATTCGGAAATATCCCGATCAAAACCGGTCAGAACGTTTATGTGCGCGACGTCGGCGTCGTGGCCGACGCCACCGATTTGAACTACGGCTACGCTTTGGTCAACGGCCACAAATCGGTCTATTTGCCCATCGTGAAGAAAAGCACGGCGTCGACATTGCAAGTCGTGGCCGATATTCACAAAGCCATGCCGCTGTTCAAAAGCGTGCTGCCCGATGATGTGGATTTAAGTTTTGAGTTCGACGAATCGCCGACCGTGGTTCGTTCAATCACGAATGTGGGAACGGAAGGCTTGATCGGCGCCACCCTGACCGGCCTGATGGTGCTGTTGTTCCTGCGAGACTGGCGGAGCGTCCTGGTGGTCGTGGCCAACATCCCGCTGGCGCTGTTGGGCGCGCTGTTCGCGCTGTGGGTGACCGGCTACACCATCAACATCATGACGCTGGGTGGTTTGGCGCTGGCGATTGGCATTTTGGTCGACGAGGCCACCGTATCGATCGAAAACATTCACGTCCAAATGACGCGCACCCCGTCGTTGGCCAGGGCCGTGGAACGGGGCGGCGCGGAAACCGCCATTCCACGATTTTTGGCCCTGGTCTGTATTTTGTCGGTCTTCATCCCGGCCTTCATTATGGCCGAGCCCATCCGGTCGTTTTTCGTGCCGCTGGCACTGGCCGTGGGCTTTGCCATGACGACTTCGTACTTTCTCTCCAGCACGCTGGTGCCCGTATTGTCGGTTTGGCTGCTCAAGCATCATGGCAAATCGCACGAAGAGCACGCACAAGGGCTGTTTGCACGCGTGGAGCGCGTGTTCGGCGGTGCGGTCAAGCAGCTTGTTCTCTGGCGCTGGGTCGTGGTTCCGGTCTATTTGGGCGTGTGCGGCGTGCTGATTGTCGTGGTGGGAACCAGCCTGGGAACGGAGTTATTCCCGCAAGTAGGGGCAGGAGAGTTCGTCTTGCGGTTTCGTGCTCCGCCGGGATCGAATTTTGAAATTACCCGCGAAATCGCCGTAAAAGCGCTGCAAATTATCGAGCAAGAGGCGGGCGGTCCCGGCAGCATCGACATTTCGATGGGCTTTGCCGGACAGCAAGCGCCCAACTACTCGATGAACAATTTGATTTTGTTCATGCGCGGTCCCGACGATGGCCAAATGCGCATCGCGCTGAATGAAAACTTCGGCGTGCGGCTGGATGAATTGCAGGAGCGCCTGCGAAAAGTGCTGCCGGAAAAAATCAAGCCCTGGCTGGCCACAGTGCTTCAGGAGAAAGGGCTAACTCCTGACTCCGCCAAACAACGGGCCGATTTAGTGACCTTCGGATTCGAGCCCGGCGACATCGTCAGCGAGGTGATGAGCTTCGGCTCTCCCACGCCCATCGAAGTGGCCGTGGCCAGCCCCAACATGGCCGATTCCAAATTGTTCGCCATGCAAATTAAAAAGGAACTCGAAAAGAACATCTTTCTAAGGGATATCGGCTTTCGCCAATCGCTGGATTACCCGACGGTGCCCGTACAAATTGATCGGGAACGGGCCGGCCTCAGCGGCTTAACCGCGCGGGACGTCGCCGACGCCATTTTGGTCAGCACTTCGTCCAGCCGTTACGTGGCCCGGAATTACTGGCGCGACCCAAAAACGGGCATCGATTACCAGGTGGAAGTGCTGGTGCCGACGCCACGCATGAATTCCTCACGGCAAGTGGAAACCATTCCGGTGCGGCACGTCAACGGCGGCGACGGCGGCTCCAACGTGTTGGTCCGCGACGTCGCCAACGTCAATGCCGGCTCGATGCCCGGTGAATACGACCGTAACACCATGCAGCGGTATGTGAGCTTGACCGCCAATGTGGAAGGGGAAGATTTGGGCCGCGCGGGACGACAAATTCACCAAGCCATTGAAACCGCCGGCACGCCCCCCAAGGGCGTGCGCGTGGAAGTGCGCGGACAAATCACGCCCATGGAAGAAATGTTCCGCTCAATGGGCATCGGATTGGTCGCGGCGGTGGTCACCATTTTGATTATGCTCACCGCGTATTTCGAATCGCCCCGTTTGGCGCTGTCGGCGCTGGGCGCGGTGCCAGGCGTGTTGACGGGGGTCGTTTTGATTCTGTTCATTACCAGGACCACGCTGAACATTGAATCGTTCATGGGGTCCATCATGTGCGTCGGCGTTTCGCTGGCCAACTCGGTGATGATGGTTTCGTTTATTTCCCGCGATTGGCGGCAAGGAAAAAACACGTTTGAGGCGGCCTGGTCGGGCGCACAGGAACGGTTACGGCCCATTTTAATGACCGCTTGTGCCATGACGGCCGGCATGGTGCCGATGGCCTTGGCGCTGGAACACGGCACCCAAATGCAAGCGCCATTGGGGCGCGCGGTCATCGGCGGCTTGGTGTTTTCCACTTTTGCCACCCTATTTATTGTGCCGGCCGTGTTTGCGCTGCTGATGGGCAAGAAACCTGCGGTTTCGTTGTCGATGCACCCGGACGATCCGGAAAGCGCCCATTACCATGAAAATCGCGGAGAAGAGGGGAGTAAATGATGAGTTCGATCCAGGAAACGCTCTCGGGCAAGCTACATTTGATAGATTTACTACTGACCCGACGCGGTTGCTAAGGCGATGGCATGAAGCACATCTGTTTACCATTGGCGACGCTCTGCAGCCTACTCTGCGGCTGTTCCGATTCTGCGCGCTCCACGGCGCCAGTCATCGAGTTAAAACCCATGGTAACGGTGACGCAGCCCCAGGAGCGCACCATTCATCGCACCGTGGCCCAACCGGGAATGATTATGCCGTACGAGCAAACCGCGATTTATTCCAAAGTCGCCGGGTTCGTGCAAAAATGGAACGTGGATATTGGGGCGCACGTCAAAAAAGACGATTTGTTGGCCGAAATTCTGGTTCCTGAGTTGGCGGAAGAACTGAAGGAAAAGGAAGCCCTGGTCGAGCAGCAAGAGGCCATGGTCAAGCAAAGCGAGCAGTTGGTGCACGTGGCCGAAAGCAATTCGCAGTCTGCCGAAGACGCTGTGGCCGAAGCGCAAGCGAACGTCGCACGCTATACCGCCGACGTCGAACGCTGGCAGGGAGAGCTGGATCGGCTCAATAAAATGGTGAAGGACCAAGTGGTCAATCCGGAAGTACTGGCAGAAACGCAAAATACGGCCAAGGCGAGCAAAGCTGCTTACGATGCGGCCGTGGCGGCGGTCAAATCGAAGGAATCAGAGCGGTTGTCAGCCGTGGCCCAGGTTGATAAATCCAAGGCCGATTTGAACGCTGCCCAAGCTCAAGTGAAAGTTGCCCAAGCCGACGAGCGCCGCGTGGCCGCCATGTTTGCCTACACCAAAATTACCGCGCCTTACGACGGCGTCATCACCACACGCAACATCAATACCGGCGACTTTGTTCGTCCGGCTTCCGGCGACGCATCCGGTGGCGAGGAGGGGGGCTCCACCCGCGTAACTTCTATTCCCTTGTTCGTCGTCGCCCGCACCGATCCCATGATGTTTGTCATCGGCGTCCCCGAGATGGACGCTCCCTATGTCAGCGCCGGCACCAAAGCGTCGCTGCGGCTGCAAGCCTTGGCCGAGCGTGAATACGATGTTCCCGTCACCCGCACCTCGCTGGCCCTGCGAAATCAAAGCCGCACGTTGCAGGCCGAAATCGATCTGCCCAACCCCAAAGACGAACTGCTGCCGGGCATGTATGCCTACGGCTCGATAGAAATCGAGCGGCCCAAGGTGTGGGCCATTCCCAACTCGGCAATCGTGGAAATCGGCAATCGGATGTGTTGCTATTTGGTCGTCGATGGCGTCGCTGCTCGGACGCAAATTCAGGCCGGCATCAGCGACGGCGCCTGGACGGAAGTTGTCCAATGGCGACCCTATCCCTCCAGCGGCCAACCGGGTGCTTGGGAAGATTTCAACGGCTCCGAACACGTGATTGACGGCGATTTGTCGGAAGTTTCCGATGGCAAGCAAGTTGCCGTGGAAGCGGCAAAGTAACCGGGCCATGCTATGGTTGAGTAACCAAGACGGCCGAGGCGATTTGCTTCGGTTCATGGTGAAGATTAACCGGAAAGAAATGCCATGCGTCAAAACGTGCTGCTGATCATTGTCGCAGGAATATTGATTTGCGTGGGCTGCAACAGCGAGCCTTCCACGGATACATCCAAACTTCCGCAGCCGGTAAATGTAACAGTGCAGCCCACGGACGGTCAGCCTGCGCAAATCGCCGCCGCCGACGCTTTGGGACGCATTGGGCAACCGGCCGCGCAGGCCCTTTCAGAATCGCTCGCCGATGCCGATCCAATCGTTCGGCTGCAATCGTGCCGGGCGCTGGCTTACATGGGCGCGCAAGCCAAAGACGCCGTGCCGGCGCTGGTGCGTGCATTAAGCGATCCTGAACAGGCTGTGCGGGAAGAAGCCGCCGCGGCGCTGGGACAAGTGGGCCAACCGGCGGCCCCTGCCGTGCCCGCCCTCATGCAAATGCTGCGCGGGAAGTGAGTGTGTGGTGAGTAGTAAGTTGGACAGGTACGGCGTGACGTTCCAAGTGAAATACGATATTACCCCTCACCCCTCACTACTCACTCCTATCCATAATTCAGCCGGTCGGGCACGCTGCGACCGATCGGCACGTCGATCAGCCGCGGTTTGTCACCGGCCAGCGATTGCTTCACTGCATCACTTAACTCGTCCGGCTCCGTAATCCGGATTGCATCTACCCCCAGCGAATTGGCCAGGGCCACCATGTCGATCTCTGGCTCGACAATATCCATTCCCACAAATTTTCCGGCCAATGCATGCGGCAGTTGCAAGCCCGCCGCGCCGACCTTGAGAATTTGATATTGGGCGTTATTTGCAATCACAAACGTGACCGGAATGCGATGATGTGCCGCCGACCACAATCCTTGAATGCCATACATGGCCGCGCCTTCCCCCAAAATGGCCATGACCGGGCGCTCCGGCCACGCCAGCTTCGCGCCAATCGCCACGCCTAAACCCCAGCCCAGCGCCCAACCGCGATGGCCAAAATATCCCGACGTGTTTTTTAGCGCGCCCAATCGCTCCAACAGCGTGTTGGTCGTGGTGACCGCTTCTTCCACAACGGCGACATCTGGAGGCAGCACGCGGGCAATCGCCGCCATGAAAGCCAGCGGCGAAAGCGGGCGCTCCTGGCCAGTAGCCTCGCATTCTTGCCAGGCAGCCTTACAGGCTGCCGCATGATTGCGGGCGTAATCTTCGATGCGTTGGGCTGCGGCTTTTTTCTGCTGATCTGTCATTCGCTGCGCCAAGATGGCCTCTAATTCCGCCAGCCCAGTTTTCGTGTCGCCGATTAGGCCCACTTCCAGCGGGTAATTTTTTCCCAGTTGATAAGGATCTTCATCCAGATGAACCAGCCGGATATGTTCGGGAATCGCCCGGGCCGGCTCGTAATACACGTATTGCCGAAGCAAATCCATGCCGGCCACGAACAGCACGTCGTAATCTTTCAGCCGCTGGCGCACCTCCGGGGACCAAAGCGGCAAGCCCTGCGCATACAGCGGATGATCGCAGGGAAAACCAAGCCGGCCGTGCGTGGTGCCACTTTCGGAAATGACCGGCACTCCCAACCGCTCCGCCAAGCGAGCCAGCTCTTCCACGGCGTCAGCCTCCTGCACACGGCTGCCGACTAAAATGGCGGCGTTTTTCGCGCTGAGCAAAACTTCGGCCGCTCGCTGCAAACCATCCAGCGGCGGACGCACACGGCGATCGGGCAGCCCCGCCGGAGTTAAATCCAGCCCCTCGGCCACGGCCGATTGCACGTCCATCGGCAGCGACATAAACACAGGGCCAGTCGGTGGCGTCACAGCCATTTGAATGGCGCGGCGCGTGGCGGCGGGCAAATCTTCCACGCGCTCCACTTCGACGGCCCATTTGGTCCAGGGGCGGACCACGTCGACCATGCGACCCCATAAAATGGGCTCTTCGAATTTCAACCGCCGATCCTGCTGGCCGGCCGTAACCAACAGGGGCGTGCCTTCGCGGAAGGCGTTGTACAACATGCCCATCCCGTTGCCCAGTCCGCAACAAATGTGCAAGTTGACCACCGCCAAAGAGCGCGAAGCCATGGCGAAACCATCGGCCATGGCCACGAGCGGTACTTCTTGCAGGCCCAAGATGTACTGAAAGCGCGGGTCGCCCGCCAAAGCATCATTCAGCGGCAATTCCGTGGTGCCGGGATTGCCGAAAATATGCCGCACACCCCCCGCGGCAAGCAGTTCCAAAAAGGCATCGATTCCGCGCACTGGCATGACGCCGTCGACCGTAAGGGCTGAGATGGCCGTGATCAACAACGATCCCAGTGTACGGCACTAACGGCAGGAATCAACCGGACAAAGGATGCCCCTCGAACAATCCGCAACCGCTGAATAATTCGGGCACTGTGCAGCGTGTTGGATCGGAGTCGGAAATCGATCTTTTTTACTGCGTTGTCGTCCCCTTGGATTTCTGACCCACCACCGCGTCGCCGTCCGACATGCCTTCGTCGTGCGGCGGCCAGCTCACCGATCCAAAGCGGGTACTCGCCTGGTAGCAATGTTCCGAGCAGGGGGCGCAGCCGCTGTAACAGCCGCACTTATTGCACGGATCGGGCGTCGGCGGGCAGGCTTTCCAATCGCACCAATAGCTTTCGCCGCAGCCGCCGCCTGGGCAATTAAAAGTTTCCGAGTTGCAGCAATGGAACAAGCCGGTAATCCAGGAGCAATTGAAGGGCCAGAAGCAATCTTTGATTCCGTGGCCGCAGCCATCGCAGCAGCCCGAATCGCAACTGCCGCAGCTTGAACATGACGAACAGCCGCAGGAATTGCCGCACGAGCAGTTATTGCCGCAACCACAACTGCCGCAATGGGTGCACTGGCTGCAACCACCGCTGGAGCACTCGCCGCATCCTGAGCCGCCGCACTGGCCGCAGCTGCCGCATGTATCGCAACCGCCGTAGCAGCCGTTGCAATGGGTGTGCAGTCCGCACAGATAATCCATGCTGCAACAGCCTCCCGAGGCAGCCAGCCCCGTTGCAGCCAACACGACAGCACACAAAAATTGCTTCGTCATCAGAGTTACCCCCCCAAATTGCTATCTGACCGGCACCGCTTTGCCGACAAGACCAGCGCGGCTGCCTGGAAGCGTTATCGGCCGGCAGAATCGGCAGAATCGAGAAAATCGTTACAACCGGCCCAGGTTCTGCCTGAGAGAATTCGTTTTAGCGTAAAAGCCGGTTCCCCTTGGAGATGCGCTACCAGCTGCCACTGGGATGACTTATCATGCAAATTGTAGCGCATTGGCAAATATGACATTTCTGCAGAGATCGCTTCCATGCCTGCCCCCCTGCCAATTTCGGCTCTCAACCACGTCGCCCTGGTCACGCGCCGTCTCGATGCTAGCAAGCAGTTTTATTGCCAAGCGCTGGGTTTTCAGGAAGTGCCCCGGCCGAATTTCAAGTTTACCGGTGCGTGGCTCTACGGACATGGACTGTGCATTCATTTGCTCGGCCACGACCAATCTGCGGGCGAAGTGACCGTGCCGCCGGGCGGCGAAATTCGCACTCGCGATTATCACATGGCGCTGCATACTAACGATCTACCGGCGGTCGAACGTTTGCTCCAAGAACACGGCATTCCATTCCGGCGAAATCAACAAGCCGACACCGGCGTTCAGCAGTTGTTTTTCCGCGACCCCGACGGCTTTCACATCGAAGTGGGCACGTACCCGTCGTCGTCGAAGAATGGCTCGAGTTAACCCAATCACTCAATCAGCACGGACCGCTGAGGAAAATTTATTTCAAGCCGGTGGGCACGAAGAAGCCGCGTGCCGATCAAGATTTCGTTGCCAGCAACAAATGTTACTTCGGCCAGAAGAGTTTGCCCATTGAAAGGGAATTTGACCGAGTAAGCGTCTTCTTCAATGCTCTGGCCTCCGGCTAACGCAGATTCGATGCGGCCAATAAATTGCGCACGCAATTGATCTTTAAGTTGCAACGGCAACTCTAAATCACCATTAAAACCCGTGTCGATAATTGCCGACCATTGCCTGCCCGCCACGGTGAGTGTTATGAGAGGAACACCATCAGGAGAGACCGTCCCACGGATCAACGGCGACCTCCTTT
>Ga0335083_10005924_pt1 | contig 15408 bp, 15 predicted proteins | sample Lox_Sample_42_FD_206716 | JGI IMG/M metagenome (GOLD analysis project Ga0335083, IMG submission 206716) | Soil microbial communities from Loxahatchee National Wildlife Refuge, Florida, United States - Lox_Sample_4.2 | ecosystem: Environmental > Terrestrial > Soil > Wetlands | place: USA... | reverse complement strand
TCGCGGCGGCTGGAGATGCGCACTTCGCCGCCCTCCTGCGTGAAGCTGACAGCATTGTCGATTAATTGCGCCAGAATGCTTGTCAGCGCGGCTTCGTCGGCGCGGACGCAGAGATCGCTCTCGCAATCGCCGGCGTCGAGCACGATCGACTTGGCGGCGGCGCGGGCCCGCGTCTCGTCGAGCGCCGTCCACAGGGCCGAGGCAATCGAGACGGTGGCCGGACGCCAAGGATAACGGCCGGAGGAGATCTTGGTCAGATCGAGAATCTGGGTGATCAGCTTGAGCAGGTTTCTGCCGGCGCCATGGATCAGGCCCGCATACTCTGCCACCTGCGCCTCGGTGAAATGATACGGGACGTTCTGCAACAGGCCGGCAAATCCGATAATGGCGTTGAGCGGCGTCTTGAGCTCGTGACTCATGGTGCGCAGCAGCGCTGTCTTCGCCGTGTCGGCTTCGGCTTCCGCTTCGCCGAGCCTCTTCGTGAGGTCGGCGAGATAGCCGGCCTGGCGCTCGGCATGGACCTGCGTCTTGGCCAGCGCCCGCCTGGTGCGTTCGAGCGCACGCGTCTGCTCGGTCAACGCGGATTCCACGCGGTGCCGGTCGGTCACGTTGGTGAGCACGGTCGCACGGCCGCCGTCGCGCGTGGCGCGGTCGCGGACCAGAAAGGCTTCCCCGGCCGGCGTGGCGACGGTCAAGGCGCCTGCCGGCGCGTTGTGAGCATCCAGCCTGCGGCCGACCCACGATTCGGTATCGCCGTCCGTCTCGAAGCGCCCGCGCGCCACCGCCTTGCGCAGCAGCTCCTCGAACGAGGATTTCATCACCAGATCGCTCGGGCTGAATCCGTGGATTTCGGCGTACGCCGTGTTGCACAGAAGCAGGCGGTCGTGGCGATCCCAGAAGGCGAAGGCATCCGCCGACAGGTCTACCAGATCCTCCTGGCGCATGGCGCCGTGGCGCGCCTGGGTGACGTCGGTCCACAGCGCGATCCAGCCGCCGCTCTTCGTGCGCCGCGCCTTGATCTCGATGATTCGGCCGTCCGCCATGTGGACGTCGCGCGGCAGGAATTCGCCGTCACGCAACTGCTCGCTGCGGCGCGTGACATAGGAATCGGTATCGCAATCGGGATGGGCGACCTCGCCGCGCTCCACTTCGAGACGAATCATGTCGGCGTAGGTGAGGCCGGTGAGCGAATCGCGGTGCGGGAAGCTTCTGAACAGGAAATTGAAGTGCTGATTGCAGTAGATGAGCCGCTCGTCGGAATCGAACAGGGTGATGGCGACGCGCAACGCGTCGAGTGCCTCTGGCAATCGAGGCGACAATCCCGCATCCGCGGCTTCTGCCGCGGAAAGAAGGGCAACCCGAGACACCTGAAATCCCCACCCGTTTTTTGCGAGTGTGACAGCGAGGACTTGCCGAAAACTTTAGAAAAGCTGGAGTGAGCCGTCATACCGGGCCATGATGGCTAACAGGACGTAAAAAGGCGGCGGCTTCAAATCTTGTGAATTAACGAACGAAATGATGCGCGATTCAAACTTCGTTAAGTCTGTTGGCGCGACCATGCGCTCGCGTTGGGCGGAAGCGCGAGATGGTGGATGTCCGATTTTGAAACAGCGGTAAACGAATCGCCTGCCACCCGCGCCCGCTTTCTCCGCATCCAGGGCGCGAAGGCCGGGATCGGTGCAACCCTGGCGATCCTGTTCGTTGCGCTGGCCGGCCGGCCGGACGGAATCGAATCGATCGCCATCGCCGCACTGCTCGCGCCGGGCGCGCTCGCGCTTCTGGCGTTGAGCCGCTTGCCCCTTGCGGCGCTGGAAAGCGCCGCGCATGCCCTTTTCGCCGCAACGATCGGCTATCTGGTGCTGATCACCGGCGGCGTCGCCTCGCCCCTGATGATCTGGTTTGCGCTGGTCCCGGCGGAAGCCGCGCTCTCTGGCGGAAGGCGCTCGGTGATGAAGGCGGCCGCGGCTACGGCCATTGCCCTGCTGTTGGTCGGATTTGCCGAGGCGCTGCACGCGCTGCCGCAGTCCCGGCTTCTCGTTCCGGCGTGGGAGTTCTATCTGGGCTCTGCGCTGGCAGCGATCGTCCAGGCCGCCCTCGTGGCAAGCGCGGCGCAGGATCGCCAGCGGCGCGCCGACGAAGCGGCCGCGGCAGGCGCGGCCATGTACCGCTTCCTCGCGGACAACGCGATGGACCTCATCACTTTGCACGGCAATGACGGCCGCATCCGCTTCGCCAGCCCCGCCGCGCGCGCACTGCTCGGCCGCGATCCGGATTCGCTTCTGAACATTGCGCCCTCGGCCATCACGCATCCCGACGATCTGCACGCCCTGCAGGCGGCCTTCGTGCAGGCGAGCTATTTCGGCAAGTCGGCGGAAGCCGAGATCCGCATGAAGCGCGCCGACGGCTCCTATGTGTGGACGGAGATCCGCTGCCGCCCGGCCGAGAAGATCGAAGGCGAAGAATCCGAGATCGTCGCCGTGACACGCGACATCAGCGAGCGCAAGGCGCAGGAACGCGCGCTGATCGAGGCGCGCGACCAGGCCGAGGGCGCGAACAAGGCGAAATCCACCTTCCTCGCCAACATGAGCCATGAATTGCGCACGCCGCTCAACGCCATCATCGGATTCTCCGAAGTGATGACGCACGAATTGTTCGGGCCCATCGGGGCGCCGCGCTATATCGAGTACGCCCACCTCATCCATGAATCCGGCGGCCACCTGCTGCAGCTGATCAACGGCATCCTCGACATGTCGAAGATCGAGGCCGGCAAGTTCGAGCTGTCGGAGGAATTGTTCGATCTCTCCGAGGTGGCGGCGCAGGTCGTGCGCTTCGTCAAGGTTCTGGCCGACCGCAAGGGCGTGATCCTGAAGGCCTCCGTCGCGCCAGAATGCCAGTCCATCTTCGCCGACAAGCGCGCGGTGAAGCAGATGCTGCTCAATCTCGTCACCAATGGCGTGAAGTTCACGCCGCGCGGCGGCGAGGTGTCGATCTCCGCTGCGCGCGTTGGCGCCGGGGTGGAGATCGCCGTGCGCGACAGCGGCATCGGCATCTCCCGCGAGGATCTCGCCCGCCTCGGCCGTCCGTTCGAGCAGGTCGATGCCGCGCACACCAGGAAGCAGGAAGGCACGGGCCTTGGTCTCGCTCTGGTCAAGGCGTTCGCCGCGATGCATGGCGGCGAGGTGACGATCGAATCCAATCTCGGGGAGGGGACGGTGGTGCGGATCACGCTTCCCTATGCCGCCGTCAGCGAAGCGGGCGAACGGCTCGCACACACGGACAATGTCGTGGCCTTGCGCGGCGCGGCATAACCCTCCCGCGCCGATCCGAGCGCGTGATCGCATGAAACGGAACTGACTCAATTTACCCTCCCCTTGAGGGAGGGTCGAAATTTGCGAGCGCACGCGAAGCAAATTTCGGGGAGGGGTGATGTTGGATTGATCACCCCTCCCCGAAAAATCTTCCGCTGCGCGTCAGATTTTTCGACCCTCCCTCAAGGGGAGGGTGTGAAGCTCATTCCGCCGGAAACGATCGTGCCTAGAACGACACCTGCGAGCGCAGCGCCAGCGTGTTGAAGGTCTGACCGATCTGCACATTGCTGAGCACGCCGTGGCCGAAGCCGGCCGGAATCGTGCCGATGCGGTCGACGTCCACATTCTGGAACTGCAGCTCGAACTTCAGCGCCGCGTTCGGATACCAGTTGAGGCCGACCGTCCAGATTTTCTGCTCGCCGCCGCGCAGGCCGTCCAGCGGAATGGGCGAACCGATCACACCGGCATTGTCGTTGAGGTTCATGTCGCTGTAGCGCGCCGCCAGCTCCCATGCGCCCCATCCGCCGCCCTCGAACGAAAAAGCTTCGCGCGGCCTCGGGTTGGTGAACGCGCCGCTGGCCGTGGAATAGACGCGGCTCTCGCCCGTGATGACCCACGTTCCTTGCGCGTACCAGCCATCGAAATTGTAGGAAATGGGCGAAGCGCGCAGATCGACGCCGTAGCCGAAATAGCCGGCCTGCGCATACAGCGATTGCCATTGTGCGGCGCCTTCGAGGCCCCATTCCCACACGTGGTTGCCGTTGAGCGTGCCGGTGGAGATCAGCTTTGTGCCGCTGTTGTCGACCGTCAGCTCGGGCGGATCGCTGAGCGAGATGGTGCCGGACGATGTCTTGAGCGGACTCGTGTCTTGCGTCTTGAAGACGTAGGTGCCGTTGGCGCTCAGCACGATCTTCGTGTCGTCGTTGGAGAACAGAAGTCCGGAGAGCCGCCCCAGCAGTGCCTGCTGCTCGTCGAAGGCGCCGGAATCGCCGATCTTGTTTCCCGTGTAGGAGAGCGCGCCGTAGATGCGGTCGCCGGCATAGATCACGCTTGCGGCATCGCGGCCGTCGCCGCCGGCGATGTTGCGCGCGATGTCGGACGGCGAGTTGCGCTCGAGGAAGATGGTGTCGGGCGAGGCGGTGTTGTCCTCGAGCCCGGCCGATGCCGGGAACGCGCCGATGCGGAACGCGAAGGGCGCAAGGCCGTCGTACTGGATATACGCCGCTTGGATATGGCCGGGCGTCTCGGTGCCGCCCGAACCGGCGAAATCGTAGTTGAAGAAATACGACCAGTCGCCGAACAGCTTGCCTTGCAGACCGAGTTGCAGGCGCCGGAAATTCGCGCCGCTGGAAAGATCGGGACCGTTGGCCGGCGCCAGTTGCCGCGCGCTGCCGCTCTGCATGTAGTGCGCCATGTCGTATTGCATGATGGCGCGGATGGCGGCGGAGAAGCGGCCGTCGGCGGACGTGACGCTGGGGCGGCCACCGGCGAGACTCCATACCGGCATGTCCTGCTTGGCGAGCTTGGCCCTTGTTTCCGTCGCCTCGACGCGTGCGTTGAGCGCGTCGATCTGATCCTGGACCGGCGCCTGCGCGGTTTGCGTCGCCGCCGGAACGGGCAGTGCGGCGGAAGCGGTCTGCGTGTCGGGAGCGACCTTCACGCCCTTGCGCGACAGCGCATGTTTCAGCGACGTGATCTCGCTTTTCTGCGACTCGATCTGGCGTTGCTGCGCATCGATCATGCGCTGCATGGCATCGAGGCGCTTTTCGATGGCGGCATCGTCGGCAAGAGCGGGCGACAGCAGCGCGGCCGTGGCGGCGCTCGCCAGAAGCAGGATGCGGGTGGACATCGTCAGCGCCCTCCCAGAATCACGAATCCGTCCTTCTGGAAGACGGTACGCGCTTCGGGGCTGCTCAGATAGTCGATGAACTCTTTTGCCAGTGCACCGGCGTCCTTCGTCGCGGCAACCGGATAGACGATGGGCGCGTGCGAATTGTCGGGGAAGGTTCCCACGATCTTCACCTTGGGCTCCGCCATCGCGTCGGTCGTGTAGACAATGCCGAGCGGCGCCTCGCCGCGCGCGACATAGGCCAGCGCCACGCGCACATTCTCGGCCTGCGCCAGACGATCGACGACCGTGTTCCACACGCCGAGCGATGTGAGCGCCGACTTGCCGTACTTGCCGGCAGGAACCGAATCGGGATCGGCGATGGCCAGCCTTCCCCCGTGCAGCGCGCCGGCAAGATCGAAGTGCGGCGCGATGGCAACGGTGGTGGTGGACTCTGCCGGCGCAATCAGCACGAGATGATTGCCGACGAGGTCGCGTCGTGTTTCGTGCGCAATCAGGCCCCTGTTGTCGAGGTAATCCATCCAGTCGCTGTCGGCCGACATGAACACGTCCGCGCCCTCCGAATTCTCGATCTGGCGGGCCAGCACGGAGGAAGCCGCAAAGGAGAAGGCGGCCGTGTGACCGGTCTTCTGCTGGTAGGACTTGCCGATCTCCGTCAGGGCGTCGTTCAGCGACGCAGCGGCGAAGATTGTGACGTCGGCGGCGCGCGCGACCGTCGCGAACGACAACGCGATCGCGGCAAGCGCGATGAAACGAAAACGGCGCATCTTGATCCCCCTGAACCTGACCGTGATATCTCACCGAATATCACGGCGCTCGGCTGGCCGCAAACCGGCTGACTGGACGAACGCTACGTCCTCGCGCAATCTCCGGATGCATGGCCACACTCACCATCCGGGTCGATCTCGACGACAAGGCCGCCATCGGCCCGGGCAAGGCCCGCCTGCTCGAGCTGATCGGCGAGACCGGTTCGATCCGCCGCGCTGCGGCCGCCATGCAGATGAGCTATCGCCGCGCCTGGCTTCTGCTCCAGGAGACCGAAGCCATCATGGGGGCGGCACTGGTCGCGACCGAGACGGGCGGCAAGCAGGGCGGCGGCGCGAAACTGACGCCGCTCGGCCGGTCGGTCGTCGAACGCTATCGCGCCATCGAGACGCGCGCGGCGCGATCGGTCTCGGCGGAGTTGGAGGCGTTGGCGCGGATGGCGAAGCGCTCGCCGCGCAGAGGGCGTTCGACTAAGCTTGGCTGATGCAGCCCAAGCTCAAGGCCGCCATCCAGATCAAGGCGATCATCCGTCGCGCCGAGGTCGCCGGCGCGCAGGCCTATCTGGTGCAGCGCGGATCAGAAGAAGCCGGTGCGCTGTTCCTGAAGGTGTCGCGGCTGGACGGGACGTTCACGATCCTCAACCAGGCGCGGCGCGGCGACGGCGAGCTGGTGTGGACCAAACCGCTCGGCGACGCGGCGGACAGTGAGGCGGTAAGCAAATATCTCGACAAGCAGATGCGCTTCGATCCCGACATCTGGATTCTGGAGATCGAGGACCGCGAGGGCCGCGCCTTCGTCGACGAACCGGTGGTTTGACCGGCCCTAGTCCGGAATGCGCGCGGTGAACGTGCCCATGATTTCCGTCTTTGTGGCGGCGCTGCAGAAATAGATCTTGCCGGGGATCATATTGCCCTTGCGCGCGCCGTATTCGAGCCGCAACGAAGCCTGATCTTGCGTGAAGCTGGTGTCGACATGCGCCGCTTCCAGCTGCAGATCCCAACCCTGGATTTCCGGCGTGCCGTCCGCTGCCTGCGGCTGCTTGCCCATTTCGTCACTTGCGATCTGGCGGAACACGTGTCCGGCGAGCGGTTTCTTCTGCGACAGCACCGCATCCACGCCGAGCGCATTGAAGATGCCGTCGGTCTGGATGGAAAGCACGTAGCGATCCATCTTCACCTCGTTGATCTGCATGCCGTTCTTTGTGATCTGCACGGTGACAGCATTGGGGATGAACGGCTTGCCCGCCACCGTGCCCTTGACCGGCGTGTTGGGAATGACCGCCGTGCTGCAATCCTTTGGTGCTCCAAACGCAGGAACGGCGAACAGGCAAAGCAGACCGGCGCAAAGGCTTCCGCGGAACATCGTTTCCTCCAAATGGATTCTCAATATCCGCGAAGTCTAGCAGGTTGCGCCGGGGCCCGCTTGCCCGGCGCATGTCCCCCTGCTACTCCCCGCCGCCATGTACCAGACCCCTGCCACCGAAGCCGCGAAACGGCGGACGTTCGCGATCATTTCGCATCCCGACGCCGGCAAGACCACGCTGACGGAGCATCTGCTGCTGCTGGGCGGCGCCATCCGTGCGGCCGGTGCGGTGAAGGCGCGCGGCGAGGCGCGGCGCGCGCGTTCCGACTGGATGAAGATCGAGCAGGAGCGCGGTATCTCCGTCACCAGCGCGGTGATGACGTTCGAGTATGGCGGCGCGGTGTTCAATCTGCTGGACACGCCGGGCCATGAGGATTTTTCCGAAGACACCTATCGCACGCTGACGGCAGCGGACTCGGCCGTGATGGTGATCGATGCGGCCAAGGGCATCGAAGCGCAGACGCGCAAGCTGTTCGAAGTGTGCCGGCTGCGCGACATTCCCATCGTCACCTTCATCAACAAGATGGATCGCGAGGCGCGCGATCCGCTGGAACTGATCGACGAGATTTCCGACCAGCTGCAGCTGGAATGCGCGCCGATGATGTGGCCGGCGGGTGCCGGACTGAATTTCAAGGGCGCGCTCGACCTGCACGCCGACGAGTTCGTCGTGTTTGCGCCGGGCGCAGGGCAGGGCGAACGCATCGGCGGCAATGCCATGCGCACGCGTCTCGACCCGGACGTGTTCGCCGGGCTGGAAGAGGAAGCGGAGCTGGCGCAGGCCGGACTTCCCGCATTCCGGCAGGATCGCTATCACGAAGGACACCTCACGCCGGTCTATTTCGGATCGGCGCTGAAGAACTTCGGCGTGAAGGAGCTGATCGGCGCGTTGGCCGAATTCGCGCCAAGCCCACGCGCCCAGGCCGCGGAAGGACGCACGGTCGAACCGTCGGAGGAGGAAGTCACCGGCTTCGTGTTCAAGGTGCAGGCCAACATGGACCCGAACCACCGCGACCGCGTGGCGTTCCTGCGGCTTGCGTCGGGAAAATTCCGCCGCGGCATGAAGCTGAAGCAATCCGGCACCGGCAAGCAGATCGGCATCCACAATCCCATCCTGTTCTTCGCGCAGGAACGCGAGACGGTAGACGAGGCGTGGCCCGGCGACATCATCGGCGTTCCCAATCATGGCGTGCTGCGCGTGGGCGATACGCTTTCCGAAAGCGGCGATGTCGTGTTCACCGGCATCCCGAACTTCGCGCCGGAAATCCTGCGCCGCGTGCGGCTCGCCGATCCCATGAAGCAGAAGCATCTGACGCGCGCGCTCGAGAGCCTGGCGGAAGAAGGCGTGACGCAGGTGTTCAAGCCGATGCTGGGCGCCAACTGGATCGTCGGCGTGGTCGGCCAGTTGCAGCTCGATGTGCTGAAGAGCCGGATGCGCACCGAATACGGCCTCGATGTCGAGCTCGACACCTCACCTTACGACACCGCGCGCTGGGTTTCCGGCGATGAATCGGAGGTCGAGAAGCTGATCTCCACCTACCGCAACCAGATGGCCACCGATCGCGACGGCGCGCCGGTGTTCCTGGCGAAGTCATCGTGGGAACTGGGCTACGTGGCCGAGAAACTGCCCAAGATCAAATTCGCCAAGACCCGCGAACGCCACGAGGTGCATTCGGAATAAGGGGCGTCAGCAAGCTGCGGCCTAGGGCAGCTTCGCGCTCACGCGCCAGACGGTGTTGCCGACATCGTCGGCCACCAGCAAATCGCCCTGCTTGTCGATCGCCACGCCGACAGGCCGGCCTTGCGCCTCGCCACTGGCCGTCAGAAAGCCGGTCAGCACATCCACAGGCATGCCGGCGGGCTTGCCGTTCCGGAACGGCACGAACACGACCTTGTAACCGGATGGCGGATTGCGATTCCACGAACCATGTTCGCCGACGAATACGCCATGCTCGAATTGCGGGCCGAGCCGCGCTGCGTAATCGGCAAAGGCAAGGCCAAGCGCCGCCACGTGATTGCCCATCGCATAATCGGGCGGAATCGCCTTTGCCACCAGTTGCGGATTTTGCGGCTTCACGCGCTCATCGACATGCTGCCCGTAATAGCTGAACGGCCAGCCATAGAACCCGCCGTCCTTCACCGATGTGATGTAATCGGGCACGAGGTCGCTGCCGAGCTCGTCGCGCTCGTTCACGGCAACCCATAGCGTGTTCGTGTCGGGCTGAATGCTCGCTCCGTTGGGATTGCGCAGTCCGCTGGCGAAGATGCGGTGTTTGCCGGTCTTGAGGTCGATCTCCCAAACGGCGGCGCGGCCTTGTTCCGCGGCAAGGCCGTTCTCGGCGGCATTGCTGTTGGAGCCGACGGTCGCGTACAGCTTCGTGCCGTCCCGGCTGACCGTCAGATCCTTCGTCCAGTGGTGATTGATGGGACCGGCCGGCAGATCGACGATCTTCTCGCCTCGCCCGGCAATCTTCGTCTGGCCCAGCCGGTAGGGGAAGCGCAACACCGCGTCTGTATCGGCGACATAGAACCCGCTGTCGGTCAGCACCATGCCGAACGGCGAATTGAGCCCTGAGAGGAACACCGTTCGCATGTCGGCGACGCCGTCGCCGTCCGTGTCGCGCAGGAGCGTGATGCGGTTGGCACTCGGCGCGTCCGCTCCGTTGATCTTGTAGATCTGTTCCTGCACGAAGCCGCGGAGTCCCTTCTTGTCGTCCGGCTTGTCCGGTTCGGACGTTTCGGCGACCAGAACGTCGCCATTGGGAAGCACATAGACGCGCCGGGGATGCTGCAGGTTCTGGGCGAAGGCCTTCACGACAAGACCGGACGCCGCGATCGGTTTCGCGCCGTTCTGCCAGCCGATGGCGCGGGCGATCTTCAGCGTGGGAAACAGAGTTTCGGTCGGCGAAGGCAATTTGGGATGCGGTCCCATGCCGGCTGTCTCCGGCAGCCTCGCATGATCGCCACAGGCCGAGAGAAGAGCGGCGGCCATCGCGAGAACGATTGCGCGTAGCCCGGTCCGTGACGGCCAGTCCATTCCAGAGCCGTCAACGGCAGATTGCGACGTGCGTATGTTCGCCTCCATCCAGCGGAGCCTCAGTATAACGCATCAATTGAGAATTGGAGCGAGGCGGAGAGGCCTTCAGGCTGCCTTGCTGTCGGCCTCGCGGGGCGCCTTGGCGCGCCAGAAGGCGACGAGCCCGGCGGCGCAATCCTCGACGATTCCGTCGTAGGCGGACAGCCGGCGATAGATTTCCTGTTGCGAAGCGCCCGGTGCCAGCAGCAGCGACAAGGCGGAGAACGCCGCGCGGCTCACGCGGGCGCCCTTGCACAGCACGGCCAGCGAAAACGCCGAAGCATCGCTTGCGATCTGCGCGGCGATGTCGTCGGGGATGCGGAAGCGCGCTGCCAGAATCGCAGGGATGGAAAATGGCTCGGCCTTGCGCGCGGCGGCGAGCAGCGCCGGTTCGCTCACCCCGATGCGAATGCCGTCCTCTTCGAAGCCGGCATTGTGGGCGAGGATGGCGTCGCGCGCGGTGGGCGCCGCATCGAAAACGAGAAGATTGAGGATCGCGAGCGGCATGTCGCTCGTCACGGCGAGGCGTTCGGCCAGCAGGGCGCGTGCCTCGGGATCGACGACGCGGACCGCACGCTCGAGCAGCGCCTCGAACGGCTCGCGCATGTTGGCGGGATAGGTCTGCGGCCAGTCGAGCAGGAGATCCGTCAGTTCGCCGACCAGCGCGCGGCGCGATGCGGGACCATCCCGTCCGGCAAGCTCGACGAGGCGGGTCAGGCGCAATTTGGGATCGGTGGGGGTCATGTCCGCCCACTATAGAAGCGAGCCATTAAGGAATTATTGGGGCTCCCCCGCGTGAAGGGCATCTGAAACCCAGTGAATCTGCCCAAAATCACACGATTCTGGCGGTTCCACGGATTTCCACGCCGTCGTGCACGGCTGCAGCTATCGACCTGCGCAGTCAGTTGCGTACGTACGCGATGAGAAAAGTGTCGACTGCCGCGCGAACGGCTTTGCTTTGGTTCAGCTCCGGTCGCGTTCCGAACAGCAGCGGCTCGATGATTCCGGCGTCGAGAAGCCCTTTCAAATGGACGGCGCCGACGTGAGGATCGATGTCACGAACAACACCGCGCTTCTTCAACTGCGTCAGATAATTTGCGATCGCATCGAATACCCGCTTCGGCCCCCGATTGTAGAGCAGTGAACTCAGGGCCTTGTTCGTGGCTCCTTCCGAAACCGCCGTCCGGGTGACTGCGACAACCGCGCGGGCTGTGAAGAGCCGAAGATAGGCTTCGCCAAATTGCGTCAGAACTTTTCGGACGTCGGGTTCTGTCGGATCGAGAAGGCCTAAAACCCTCTCACCCTGGTGTGCTGATATGGCGGCCACCATCGCATCCCAGAACAATTCCTCCTTCGAAGGGAAATAGCCATACAGCGTTGTCTTGGAACCCCCGACCCGCTCGGCGATCATCGACATGCTGGCACGATCGTATCCAACCTCGCGGAACACCTGCGCGGCAGCCTGCAAAATGGCGCTCCGCCGTTCGTCTGTTCTAACCCGCATGACGCCTCCGCTTTTTTCCTGAACCAAATAGTACGGTTATCGGTTCCCGCCGTCAATCATTGCTGGACCAATTGGTACAGTTATGCACAGAACGCATACCAGTCGCCCTGTTTTTCTGTACCGAGCGGTCCAGTTATCCGTTGACAGCCTGGCGTCCGATCGCTAGATAACTGGACTGCGAAGTCCACTTATGGGTGGCACAGGAAATGATCAGGTTACCCCTTTGTGCACTTGGGCGGCCGGATCGCTGAGGAGAAACCTTGGTGGCTACGCCCGCTCGATCCGCCGAATGTTGATTTCGGTCAAATCACGTCGGAACCGGGCGAGCGTAACCTGCCATAGCATTCGAAGGAGAAGCTGACATGACCAAATACATCGTCGTGGTATTCCCGAATGAGACCAAGGCCTACGAAGGCAAGCGCGCTTTGGGCGAGCTACATTCCGAAGGCAGCATCACGGTTTACGGAAGTGCCGTCATCGCAAAGGAGAAGGACGGAAAGATCGCCGTCAAGGAGGCGGTCGACTCCGGTCCGCTCGGCATGGGCGTGGGCGGTTTGGTTGGCGGTCTTGTTGGACTGCTCGGCGGACCGGTCGGTGCCGTGCTGGGCATGGAAGCAGGCCTGATCGTTGGCGGGATTGCGGACCTCGCCGATGCCGGTGTCGGCGCCGATTTTGTCGATGCTGTCTCAACGAAACTCAGCGCCGGAAAGACGGCCCTCGTCGCCGAGATTGCCGAAGACTGGGTCACACCGCTTGACACCCGAATGGAAGCGCTCGGCGGCGAGGTGATCCGCAAGTGGCGTTACGACTTCGAGGACGAGCAGGAAGAACAGGCAATCCAGCAAGACCGGGCGGAACTCGCCCGTCTGCGGGAAGAATGGAAGCAGGCGTCTGCCGAGCGAAAAGCCAAGCTAAAGGCCCGCGTCGACGAAGCGCAAGCCAAGCTCGATAGGGCCGTGAAGCATGCCCAGAAGCGGATGCATCAGGTGGAAGAAGAGGGCAACGCGAAGGTCAAGGAGCTGCAGGCACAGGCTGCGAAAGCACGAGGCGATGCGAAAGCAAGAATCGACGCCCGGATTGCCGTCACGCGCACCGACTATGAGCGTCGCGCTGCACTGCTGAAACAGGCGGGAGAACTGACGAGACAGGCGTTCGCCGCGTGATCTCTCTCAAGTCCATCCAGGCTGCTGCGCAGAACTGAACGTGCTGCGCAGCAGCAACGAAAGAGGAGCCAGGGCTATGCCCTTCGAGAAGGTCCAAGCTGAGCTAAACCGGATTGCGCGGGAGATCGAGGAGCGGCCGGCAAATCGGCATGAGTTTTATCTCGGATTGCACGAGAAGCTGAATGAGCTGCGGGCCTTGGGACTGCCGGCACCAGAAGATCTCGCCCGCCTCGAGCGCGAACTCGAAGGCGAATTTGCACGAAGGAATGAGCAACGTTGAGCTTTGATCGGCGTAGGCGCGCTTGGCGCTGACCAAGCTGTCATTTTCCAAGGAGGCATCAATGCTGGAGCACCACAAATCGCATGTTTACCTGAATTGGGCAACGGAGCGTATGGACGAGATGAACGCCGCTTTGGTTGCGCTCGAAAAGCAGGTCAGAAAACTGACCGGCACGCAGTCGAAAGGCGAGCAGCTGATGGCGGACTTGAAAAAGCTCCGCGATGAATTCGCGGCTGCGATCAAGAAGCACGCCGAAGCCGGCGAGGCCATTTGGGATCGCGTCAAACCCGAATTGGAATCGCAGTGGAATTCCTTCGATGAGAAACTGAGGGCCTACTTCCACACGATCGGAAAGCATGCCGAACAGCAACTGGAAACCTTCGAAGACGTTGCGGCGGCACAGAGGCGGGCGTGGCGCGATGCGGCTGCAAAGCTTGCCGCATCTGCTGACAAGCTGGCTGCCGGCAAGCGTCCGGCAATCGATGCAGCGATCAAGCAAATGAATTCGGACGCTGCCGAAATGGACGCGCATTTGAACAAGCTGAAGCATGCCGGCCAACAGTCCTGGTCCGCGCTGAGTGGCGCATTGGACCAATCGCGCCGGGCGTTCGACAAGGCTAACCAGAAGGCGTGGGACGCGTTCAAGCACGCGGCGAGGTGAAGCTCGTCTCGGCAGCGGTCAACGCGCCATTGACAAGGAGGATCACCATGGCAACCACAACTGTTGACGATCTGCACAACTCCATCAGGGATACGGTGCGGCTGCATTCCGGCCTGTTTGTCGCACAAGGCATCATCATGACCTTGCTCGGCATCGCGGCTGTCGTATGGCCGCACATCTCCAGTGTCGCCGTCGATTTCTATGTTGGTTGGCTGTTCGTGTTCAGCGGTATCATGGCGCTGGGAATGATGTTCTTCGCGCCGGGAGCGTCCGGCTTCTTCTGGTCGCTCTTTACCGGTGCTCTCGCGCTTTTCGCCGGCGTGCTTCTGCTTTGGCATCCGGTTCAGGGCGTCGCCACTCTTACGTTGGTCCTTGTGGCATTCTTCATTGCCGAGGGTGTGTTTCAGACGGCGGGTGCTTTCGCTGCGCGCAGTATCTTCCCCGAGTCCTGGGGCTGGATGCTGATCAGCGGCGTGATCGATCTCGTGCTGGCCGGACTTATCATTGCCGGCTGGCCGGGCACGGCTGCCTGGGCCCTGGGCATTGTCGTCGGAGTGAATCTCATCAGTTCGGGCGTTGCCATAACGATGGTTGCGACGACCGTGCGTGGTGTCGTTCGAGTGGCTGACAAGGCGCTCGGCTGATAGCTTGCTCGCCTGGCGGCGTTCAATATCGCCGCCAGGCATTGCAAATCCGCTACTCCTGTTGAAGCGCGCGGAAGGAGCTTCTGGTCATGCTGCCGCTTGAAGACGAGAGCAGAAGCCCATCGCGCCTGCCGATCGTGACAATCGCAATCATCGCGATCAATGCCGTGGTTTTCGTTCTCGAACTGGTCGGCGGCGATCAGTTTGTTCTCCATTGGTCGGCCATCCCCGCTCAGATCGTCGCCGGCCATCGTCTGGAGACGTTGCTCACCTCCATGTTCATGCATGCGAGCTGGTCGCACATCATCGGCAACATGATTTTCCTCTGGGCATTCGCGCCGGAGATCGAAGATGCGATGACTCCGAGGCGGTTCGCCGTTTTCTATCTCGTCGGCGGATTGGTCTCGATGCTGGCGCAAATTGCGTTCGATCCGCATTCCACTGTGCCGAATCTCGGCGCCAGCGGAGCAATTGCCGCCGTCATGGGCGCGTTTCTGGTCACCTATCCAACAGACAAGATTCGGACGGTGCTGTTCTTCGGAATTTTCTACAGGATCGCGTTCATCCCTGCTGCGCTGCTGATCGGCCTCTGGTTCTTGAGCCAGCTTGTCGAATTCGGCGTCGTCGCCCAGGTGCAAACGGGTGGCGTGGCATACCTTGCTCACATTGGGGGGATGATCTTTGGTGCCGTCACCGGAAGACTGTTCGAGGTTTCACCAGCGCGGCGGGGTGAAACCGGCGCGTATTTTTGAAGCCATGCGTGGCAGGCGGTCCACGGCGAGACGGAACTGGTCGGAGC